>Ga0247778_1000202_pt1 | contig 103515 bp, 109 predicted proteins | sample UWRJL049202B5_FD_179939 | JGI IMG/M metagenome (GOLD analysis project Ga0247778, IMG submission 179939) | Plant litter microbial communities from Arlington Agricultural Research Station in Wisconsin, United States - UWRJ-L049-202B-5 | ecosystem: Environmental > Terrestrial > Plant litter >... | reverse complement strand
AAATTTTCAATTTCCGAGCCTGATCTAATAATCAATCCTCTTCTCCCAAATCGGCGCCGCCTCCACCTCCTCGTCCCACACCACCTTATTCTTCTCATCAAACCTCGCATTCTCATCCGAAATCCCCACCACCTCACTCGACTCCCTCACCTCTCGCGCACTAATCCCCATCTCATCCCTCACAATCCAAAGCTGCGGCACCGGACTCGTAACATTCGGATCAAAATACGCCAACGCCGCATCCTCAGCCTCATACTGCGGCGGCGTATAATTCGGCACCAGCGACCTCACACTCTGATGACTCTTAAACTTCCTCGGATCGAAAATCCGACTGAAAAAACTAGCCTTCTTAGCAGAGAATTTCTTCGCCTCAACCGTCTTCGCTTCACTAGGTGGAATCCCCTCTGATTTCTCCGCGTCATACGATTTATGATCGCTGGTAGTAAACATAGCGATCTGAGCATCGCCATCTAAACTATCAGGTAGGTAATCCATCAACGGCTTAAGAGCATGCCGCATAATGACGTGGTAGATGGCCGTGAAGCCTAGGAATACGGCCATGAGTACGATGGGGCCCGGAGCGGTGTTGATGGCGAAGAGTCCGATGAGGCAGATTTCGCCGAGGTAGACGCCTGTCATTAGCTGTTGCATGGCGAGGGCGTAGGCCCGCCCTTTGGTGTCGATGTTGTTGGTTAGCACGAACATGGAATTGTACCTGATGGCTAGGTAGATGAGGCCGAATCCCACGGTGGCGAAACCGAGTGCAAGAGGTGCGATGATCGAGTATGTGATGGCGATGATTCCCATGTTGCCGAATTTCGGATACAGGGAACCCCATCCTAGACCGGAGAGCGTGATGTAGCGGTTAAACATCTTGCGGGGTGACTTGTCGAGGAATTTGGCCAGGATGACGAAACCGACCAAAGCGCCGATACTGAGGAGGTCGCCGGCTGCAATACTGAGACCTTGCAGAATGAAGTACGAAATGTAGAAATTGGAGGCTTTGGGTAAATTCTTGGCTAGAAGCGTCGTTGCTATAGTTGGATCCGCAACGATTTGACTCGCGACCGATGAAGCTCCCGAGGAGAACGTGGCGACGAGGAACACTTGGACTACTTGGAAGGCCATGTACCAATGTTGGGTTTTGAGCTCGACGTCCGGGAGGGTGACTTCTCCACTTAATTTTGCCATCCCTGAAACACGTCAGAATGGTTATTTCGGGCGAGGAAGAGAACTTACATCGGCAGACTATGGGAACCAAAGTCATCAAAACCACTAGCAATACCACTGGAAGTAGTCCAGTAACGACGCCTAGAACAATCTTGGGAATGTGGGTGATAAAACCCAAAAATGGAACCTCTGCAACATGTCATTAGCGGACAACTCCACACTTCGGCTGAGAAAACTTACTGTTCGTCAAGTAGTTAATGTTACTGATCGCACCAATGACAGCAACGGGAATAGACCAGAAGAGAATCATGAGGACAATAAATGTCGTAGTCGTGAACTTCCTCCCAGCTCGCTCAGTCTTCTTGATCCGAAGATTCTTCCAGACAATCTCATCCGGTCTTGCAGCAATAGCTCTCGGATTCATGCGAGGTGCCTTTTTGGGAGTCATTCTTCGATATGCAGTCTCGGCGGCTTGCTGGGTTGTGAATTCGACAAAAATGGTGTTCAGCTTTTTCGCGTCCTCCTTTTGATGGGCTGACTGGTCTTTCTGAACCTCGGGGACAAGTCTCTTCAATTCGGATCTGCACCAGTCGATCGTGTCCACCTTCTTGCCGATCAAGGGAATCTTGCCCAAGCGATGGGTTGGACGATCCTTCTTCTTCATAAATCTTGCTCCAGGAATTGCAGTTTCTGCGTCCGCGCCATCTGCAGGGGCATCTGCCGGCGCGTCCTTTCTCTTATCATTTTTCTTCACCCACTTCAATCGTCGCTTGTTCGCTAGTTGGGAGATCTTGATTTCGGAATTCTCCAACTTCAATGCATCCTTGTCTCGTTCTTCGACCTTCTCTGTAAGATCTTTGCAGTCTGTCGATAGCCATGCCCGTCTCATCGAAGGTCCAAAAAATGCTGACAACTTTTCCTTTTTCATGTACTCATTTGGAACGTCGGAGAAGAGAACCGTTCGTGAAGACATTTTCGCCGCGTTGAAGGGAGCGAGCAGGTAGGCATGGCGCAGATTGATGAAGTAAATCGTCTCGCGGGTAATGATATACAACACGATACCTGGGATTGTCAGCAACTCCTTTCAGGACTCTATGTATTCCTTACTGAAGAATATCCATCCGACAAAAACATGCGCATAGTATCGATTCTTGCCATTTGCGCCAATGTTGGAAAATGACAGCAAATCTAATTGTTCTTGGCCGCCACCACCAGTTGCATTGACGGGGAACAGAACCGGCATAGTACAGCAGCATCCAATGAAGCAGATTATGGTCAACATCTTTATGAATCGCAGGTAAAGATAACCATCCAAGGACTGATGATTAAGAACGAATTCGTCTGGGATATTTCGCCACGGTTTCAACCAGCTAAATCTGCCCTTGGGCGTGTCTTTTGTTTTCTCGCTATGCACTGTCAGCGCCATTCCTTATATTCCCGATCGTTGATATCCTTACTCATCTCGAAGTACCTCAATGTACGTTCGCGGGCGGTAGACTCGTGGCAACTTCGGTCGGAAAATGAAGAAAAGGGTTACAAAAACTAATGCTAGAAGTGCTGTGGGGATCAATGTTGACAGCATGCCCGACAGAGAATTGGACGCGCCCGTGGCTCCTCCAGAACCGGCGGTTGAAGAAGACTTCCATTCATCAGCGGTGCTCTCAGTTAGACGGACCGAAGTTTGCTTACCATCTTGTCCAGAAATCGCAACGCGTTTCTAACGCGCCTTGGAGTTGTCTGCGACAACTTTTTTTTTGGGAAAATGAATGCTAGTCGCTAGCAACGCTCTCAGATCTCGGTGGTAAGGAGAGTATATGTATGTACACGTCCCCCAGTGAAGATCCTTCGATGGGTTGTAGGGTCCAATTCATAGAACGGACTAGTCGAGCGCCAATTTCCAAGAAAAACAAACGAAGCTAAAGCTCAAGATGAAGATCGCCCGCCTGTGCGCATCAAATCGTCATCCCCGCTGTGGCTTGCAGGAAGCGATGGTAATCCGGGGCGACGCGTGCGTTATTGGTGGAGAACCAACTGCGAGTCAAATGCCGTCGAGATCACACAACTTCTGAATCTCGACTTCGATTCAATTACCGCAGATGCTATCGGCTGAGTTGGGTTCCTTGAACTGGCCAGCGCTCAGACTCATGCGTCTCGACCCCGTTCCTGAATCCCACAACTTTGTAGGAGTGATTATTACCAATTCGCTGGAATTGGGCTGAGCTGCAGTCTGACGTCGATTGGACGAGGTTCCTTGATGTCCTGGTGGTCCAGCCACAGGCCTTTGACTGACAGATTGGAAGAACTTCACTAGAGAGAGTCCGTCGTCGTTAGTTGCCAAACTATCGGCGAATGATATGGATTGGCCCTGCAACGTCAGCGGCACAGGGATCAATAATTCAGAGAGTGAGAAGTCTCAATCAAAGAGTTGCATGTGAGAAATACGATGTGTAGAAAATATGGCGATGCCTTCTCTTTCTTTCGAGGTTGAAGTTGAACGAAGGAAGTCGTATGTTCGGTGGTGTGGTGTGGTGTAGCCGAGGTCGAAGCCCCTGTCCAATGCACGTGACTAATACGGAACTATTTGGGGTTCATTCTTCTCTTCGTTGAAATCAGAATAGACTAGGGTTATGAGCATTTGTTTTATATTTATCGTTCTACTCCTCGGAATATTTGTTTCGTACTCGCAACAATTCTGATCACATGATGATACTTTAATATGGTGGTTTGGCCTCATCTTTGTCAGCAGCATGCTTCAGAACATGCGATGCCATGAGTTGAGTCTCGGCACCGCCAAGTAACGGCCAGCAGCATGTCCAATGCCATCCATGATGAACTGCTGGAGCATACGTCTTTCTTGGGTGATAAGGAGGCTGCGAGCCGGCTCAGCCGGGACCATGATGAATTGCTGGATGATACGTCTTTCTTAGGTAATAAGGAGGCTGAGAGCCGGCTCGGCCGAGACCTTCAAGTCGTGGAGATGTGGAAGTATTCAGGGGTCTATCTCGGCTCTCCCAGTTCCCCAAACTTTTCTGACTGAAACACAGGTGAACGAGGTCAAAGATGAGGAGAGTTTCCGCCACAAATCGTTGCCCCAAGCAGAAGTTGAGATGTGGCTCGCAAGACGAGGTCACTGGGAACGCCCCACCCCAGCAGACTCCAATGCCGTTTTTGAAGGTGGCATAAGACTTTTGTGAGTTTGGACAATTTACTCATCCATGTAACAGTCGCTGAAGAGCCATAGATTGTGCGAGAGAACCTCCTACCGACCACCTGGCTTCGCGATGACCAGGGAGGGGTATTTGGCGGTCGAGAAACAGTTCAATCTGCCACCAAATACCCTTGAAGCAACTTTCAACTACCAAGGGACATTCTCCAAACAGTTTCGATACACTGAAAAGGAGATTTTGAAGACGATCAGTGAGTCAGGGGCAACTTCTGCGGACGCTTCATGCGACACAGCTGATGGGAAACTAGATTTCGTCCTCAAAGTTGCACAGAAGATGCCTATTGCAAACTACACCCTGGCAATGTCACACGATATCGCCACTGGAATGACGACTGCATTGATCCACGGCTCTTTTCTGAATTTCGACTTCCCTACTATGATATGCTCTCTCGTGGAAGCGCCACGCGGGAATGGATGGCATTTCCATGCTGCCAAACACAGCGATCAAAAGACGCAGTCCTCACAACTCATCTCTCGTCTCAGATGCTCAATTGCCGAATGGGCGAATCCAATGCTTCTCCCGATTATCTTACTCGAAAATTACCAGGTTCGCTCTCACCTCTTTGCTCATGACCTAGCGGATAAAATAGTCGAGCTAGAAAGACAGACCGGGGTGGTCTTCGCTGGACGTGCTGTCAATCCTTCAGAGTTTGATATACACCCAGAAAACATCCCAAAGGTTGGCATCAGGAAGCTCACCCAGGATATGCATACGCTCCTTACCGAGATCATCTTCTTCGAGAGGGTTGCCGAGTGGTCGTTTGATTGTGCAAAGTTTCTTGACAAAAGTACGACTCAGTTGCGCAACAGTTTACTGCCAGAGAACAAGAAGAACCTAGTTGGTGAGACTCGAGAGACACTGGAAACTATCGAGTATATGACTGCTTCTTGCAAAAGCATGTGTGGGTTTCAACGTTCCGCAAAGGAAAGGGTGCAGTCCCAAATTGGCGTTGTATGTTACCCCTCTTCCCCGCATTTGAACTTTACTGACCTTATGAAAAAAGCTGTATTCTTTCACTGCTCAGATTGACAACTCGATCAATGCAAAGATTGCCGTTTCCAGTGCTCGAGACTCGAGCGCAATGAAGACACTTGCATTGATTACCACGGTTTTTCTTCCGGGAACCTACATTGCGGTAAGTCGCCCGGCTAGCATCTCGCCATCTCTCGGACTTAGCTGACGAGACATCCCAAAGACTTTGTTCAGTATGTCCATGTTCGATTGGTCTTCCTCCCCACCCGATAACTCGGAGACAGTTTCGAGGAAATTCTGGATATACTGGGCGGTCACCATCCCCCTGACCTTGCTCGTCATGATACTGTGGAGGGCATGGTGGGTCTGGCAGGAACAATTGTACAAGAGGGAGGTCGACGAAGCTGTTGCGAGTGTGGACGATGATGCACAAAGCAAAACAAAATTTCAAACAACATATGCCCAGTCATATCATAGTTAGCCTTTTCAGTCATTGAAACGGGGGTGGTTCACCGCTACATGTACCCTATGCTACAGCTAGACTCAAGCCCCTCTTCCACTTTTACAAGCCTTGTCACGACCTCAAAACGAGTGCATTATCTCATATAATTGTATGCCTCGTGAAGAACAGCCGGTTCCAGGTCCCATCTTTGTAGTTTGATGACTTTGGTACGAGCTTCATCTTTTCCTGCTCACCGTCGTGATAACTTCCAGGTTTCGCATGCCTTTCCGTGATTGTGCTCTGCATCGCCCGCAGAAACTCACAGAGAGGTGGGCTGGTATTGAAGAATCAAGAGAATTGATACGAAAATGAGCTCAAGATAGTGTAAAGACATTCATACCTTCAAGAATCGAGTACGTGGAGTCCGCAGAGAAAAGGGCGTCTTGATTCGTGAGAACCTCGAAATCTAGAGATATATGCTGTGCCTCTGTGGTTCCCATTCTACCCTTTATTTTCCAATCTCTTCACTCCGTTTTGAACTTGCAATCACAGCCTTGCTGAACCCATGTCTAACTCTATCCTCTTCCAGCGATAACAACCCCTCGATTGTAGTCCCGCGTGGGCTGGAAAATTTCTCCCTCAACACGGCAGGATGCTCACCACTTTCAAGTAAACTCGCCACAGAAAACAGTGACTGCGTCAATATCTTCTTCGCATCTGCACGCTTCAAGCCTTGTTTCACTGCCCCATCTAAAATTCCATCAAAAGCAACGGTGAAGAACGCGCCAGTAGCCCCCGCCAACACCCCGCCAACATCGAAAAGCTCGGGAGCAACATTCGCAGTCTTGCCAACTTGGAGAAAGATCCAGTCCGCAATCTCCTCGTACTCATCTGGCATCAAGGTTGCCTCCATAACAGACATAGACTGTCCAAGATCGGCTGCGATATTAGGCATCACTCTCTTGATGTAAAACTCAGCCTCGTCCTTGCGGCGCGGTCCAGCATTAAAAATCGCAGCTTCCAACTTCTCAACAGGCGAACCAACAAGAACACTGATGACCAGCTTCCCCGCCAAAGCCTCTCTTATGCCATCGGCCTTGAGGACCGTGTTTGCAAGGTACGGTTTGCATGCCAACAAAACAATGTCAGCCTTCTTCATCGCTGCCACATTGTCCGCTCGCAAAACTTGTAACGCATCTCCATATTTTGAAAATCTAGTTCTCAGTCCGTCTGCTGAGCCTTGGCTTTGTACCGTGGCGATGAAACGCGCTATCCTTGGTTTCTCTCCAGCTGCTTGGGATTTGGCACATGACTCAAGGACGCCTGATAGGATAGCTGAGCCCATTGTTCCTGGAAAACAATTTTAGAAAAAATTCCAAATTCTTAACTAGCTTGTTGACATACCGCATCCTATTATCGCCAGTGTTTTGCCTGTCACCGGAACAATTCCGTTGGTTGTTGCCATCGTGGTCAGCCTGAAAGTATCCCAGCAATAAACTGCCTGGCGAAATTTCGTCAAGAACTGGCTGAATATGCTCTTGAAAATGCGGTGTTTAATTGTTTACAAAGGTAGAGCTTCTCCAGACTTGCGGGGTTGACGTAGTTCAGAGACCAGGCACAGAGAGGTGAAATGTAAAGTGGGATTTGAGACCAGTGTACGAACGGCGCCGTGCAGTAAGGTTAGCTGTCAATTTAGGCGAACCGGCACTGACCGAGCCCCTGAGAACAGATGACTTGTTCGGCCAGGTTTTGTCCCTGAATCACAGTATATCTTCACTTGGAGTGAGAATCACGCATTGGGTATACTGAGGGACGTCCAAAGCCTTAGCCTCTCGAATGAAAATTGATCGTTCTGTCCTCGAACTCGAAGTCCCGTGCCCCCACAGGGCTGTGGCTGTGCTTATCGCCGATCGAGATTATGGACCGTGCTCGCTTATGCCCCTATCTAATAAATCTCCGATGGGTGTTTCATATCTCCCAGCGTGGCCATGCTTAAAGCACGGATATTATAGGTAGGCCTGAATCTCCTGTATGGGTCCATTGGCTCCACGTAGGGTCCAGCAGGCCCAAACAAGGCAGAACGAGCAAAATTCATGAATTATGGGGGTCTTCTTAGGGGCCCATCGTGTCGCGGCGACGAGTGTATGGCCATTGCGGGTTGACGTTGGAACCGACCTGGATCATGCTTCCAAATGCCGGCGTGATGGTCCTGCAGGAACACGTAGATCTGCTTTCATCCACATTCAGGCGCGTTCCGAAGATTAAGGATCTTCATACCCAGCACCGAAAACTAGGAAACGCCCAATAGACCACAGCCGCGCGCTGTTCGGTATCCACCCGTAAGAGCGTTGAGATGAATCGTCATGCGTTTACCCTTGCAGCATGGGGCTGACGGCTTGGATCGTGTGTGAAGTTTTCGCTAGCCGGAGGCTTTTGCTTTCGGGACAATGCGAAACGAAACATCTGGTAGAACTCGATGTCTTGGGCCAATAAAGTCCAATTAAGGACTCAAGATGCTCCAATGAGATCCACTGCAAGCATTCAGTGCCAACGTGATGATTTCCCAACCCATGTGAATCACAATGCCGTAGAATTTCTAGAGCAAATGTAATGCCCAGCCAGTACTTTGTACATAAACATGGAGGAGGCACCCATCTCAAGACGAAGAAACGTTGATGCTCCTTCTCGATATTTACGCAAATCCACGCGATTCTACCCATAATGTTGCGCTCAACAGCTATCCGCGTCCTCGCGGTCCTTTTTACAACCATTAATGTCTCTTATGCACTACCCCACCATGCACCTTCAGAACCAAACTTCCACCCATTAACTTCACGCTTAAATCGGAGAGCAACTGCCACAGACTATGTCGCCTATGCAACAGCTGCCATCGACCAACTGCAAACCTGGTACTCAGCATCAACAGGCCTCTGGCAAAACGCATGGTGGACCAGTGCAAATGTTCTCACCACACTGGCAGACTTCCAAGACTCCTTCCCAGACAAGGCAAAGCCAACAACGAACGTTGTATTCCCGACGACTTTGAACATGGCTCCTACTGCAGGTGGATTTCCCGGCTTCATCAACGGGTTTTATGACGACGAGCTGTGGTGGGTGCTTGCCTGGATAAAGGTGTACGATGTCACCGGCGACGTGAAATATCTGGACACGGCAGCAACATTATATGAAGACTCAAAGAATGCGTGGGGTACTACACCAGCGGCGTGTAAAGGTGGGCTCTGGTAAGTCGAAACCCTTTTGCGAGAACTCTGGCAAATGACTAACATTGGAAATAGGTGGGATAAAGCACATACCTCTGTGAATGCGGTAGCAAATGAGCTATATATCACTGCATCAGCCAAACTAGCCAACCGCAGACCCAACAACCCATCCGGAGGCTACTACTACAACGAAGCCATCAAAGCATGGAACTGGTTCAACGCCTCCGGGATGATCAACTCCCAGAACTTGATCAACGACGGCCTCGACCTTGCGAACGGCTGCGGAAACAATGGTGCGGCGGTATTCACCTACAACCAGGGAATCATACTCGGTGGCCTGACAGAGTTGACTTGGGCTAGTGGAAACAGTGCGTACGGGGAATACGCAACGACACTTGCAGCCGCGACTCTCAGCACCATGACGGATGCCAACGGCATCCTGCACGAAACTTGCGAACCCAATTACTGCAGCCCGGATCTCCAACAATTCAAGGGGATCTTCGGGCGCAACATCCATTTCATGTATAATAGAGCGACTGGCCTCTCAGATGAGACCAAGGCGCTGTACCAGAGCTTCTTACAGAAGAACGCGAATTCGATATGGGCTAATGATCAAATCAATAATCAATTGGGGTTGGTGTGGAGTGGGCCTCATACGACGGCGACTGTTCAGACGCAGAGCTCAGCACTGGATGCTATCGTCGGGGCTGCTGCTGTTTCTTAGAAGTTTAGACGATATCCTAGTGATAATGTTTATTTGGGATGGTTTCAAGCCATATTGGCTGGCGTTTGGTTGGATAGAAAGATACCTGGTAGATCCTGTAATGAAGTTATGACCCATTGACCATCAAAAAGATTTCCCGGTCATTTTGAGCGATGTTCGTGTCCGGCACCGAGTATCAAAGAACGGCTCCCGGTACAGCGATTCACAGATATCGAGCTGCTCCATTCACCTTTCTGTCTTGATACCGATAAGATGCAGCCAGATATGTATTGCAACCTCGTTCGGGGGATAACGGATGCAGCAGTAACATCGCAACACCCAAAAAACTAACTTCGAACGGGATTACTTCAATCGCCGGGCCGGTCGCCGACTGTGCAAGGTTGCATACCGGATTTGACAAAACTTGGGGACGAGACGCAACCCAATTCGGGACCTTTGGCGCGAATTGCAGTGCTGACCCCAGCTTCGTATATCTTTGACAAGGATTGATTCAAGCCTTTGGCCCAACAGAATTCAAAGAATCGCGGATTGAGACGTTGTTAGAGAGGACGAGTGAAAGGGATGTCGTCCGTCCACTACGCGTTTGCCAGCCCACCATTTTATTATTCGGGCTAGCGCGGTGTACCTGGCTGCAGGCGCAATTTATCCACCCCTCTTCAAGATCTCGAAGTCCAGTACTTCGTACACTGGCAATCCTCACGCTCGACAGAAATCGATTCCATTCCTGGTGGTCGTAAGTTGGTAGGGAGCAGCATAGTGGAGCGGCGAAGAGCTCTATTTGGCAGGCCGGGGGCATTTTGCAACGTTGTGACCAACGCCAACACCCTCGATAACCTCGAAACCATTCTGCCGTACAAATCGCCAATCGCCCAGAACAAAATATAGTGCCGCCATTGGCACCGGGGTGTTCACTGCATATGTAAACATTACCATTACCAAAAGCAAAGGTTAATTTCGACCACAGCTTTGGGTATGGAATAGGCCGAAGATCAACATTCCCAGAAACCCCTCCACAAAGGCCAAGAAAGTCCCACTTGATGGCGTGCAGTAGTGCTGACAACGTTCTTTCTCATCTTTCATTTCCATCACGTTGGTACCAACATTGCAGTGTTGGTTTGCGGTCTGAGCTCTTCATTGGGGTTGTTCCGTATGCCCTCAGGTGGGGCATGGTGGTCGTATGAGTGCGGGAACTAGGTGTGATGCGGGGTAACATGCATGGACGTACAGGTGGGACCTAGGCGAGCCGCTGTCAGTGGCAGATAAGTGCTCTGCTTATAGAAGAGGTCCCAGCATCTAGGAATCAATGATTTCCCCTTCGCATTTAGCCCATTTCTCCTAGCAAAGTACCTCATTTTGAGTTCGCAGAAGCTCTCGACCTCTCTCTTTCTGAATTATAAGATGTCCACAGGAGAGAATATCAATCAGAGGAAGAACGGGGTTCATGATGGTGTCTACGAAAGTTCTGAGGGGCCCAACTTACTGTCCCACGTCAAGTCATCGGGAGGAATGACAATCTCCCCAGAACTGTTCGAAAAGGTACATGTCTCTATTCAGATGATTTCGATCGCCAATTCTTTCTTCACCGCCTGCAACTACTAAAATAAGTAAAGCTATACCTTACGCCAAAGACTGCCGCAACTGGTGATCTCAGAAAACGCTTTGCGAATCCGACGCCCTTGGGCTTGATGGGGTGAGTAGAACTCCGTAGGTGCCTCTTTACATGTAGACTAACCACCTTTTAGATTCGTGATCTCAGCTTTGACTTTCGCGGCAATCTTAATGGGATGGGGTGGGGCAACAACACTCGTCGGCGTTGCGTAAGTTGTCACTTTTTGCCATTATCCCTCCATCGCTCTCAGCAAATCCTAACTAAAGTTTCACCAAAGCGGAATCTTCTACTTCACCGGTCCGGTCCTACTCCTCCTAGCCACAATCTTCGAATGGATAATGGGCAACTTCTTTTCCATGATGGTCATGGGCATGTTCGCAGTGTTCTGGCTCTCGTTCGGTGTCCTCGAAACACCCTCGTGGGGGATCGCTGCCTCATATTCTGCTACTGGGGATGCTGCTGAGGGAGCCACCTCGGTGGGATATAATGCGGCGGTCGCTCTTTATCTTATGATCTGGGGTTTCTGGTTGTTTACAATGTGGATCTTCACGCTGAAGACGAACACTGTATTCGCCCTGATATTTTTGTTTGCATTCATTAGTAGCTTTGTGCTAGGAGGCGCTTATTGGAAAGTCAGCACGGGTGACTACGCAATGGCTTTGCATCTGCAAAAGGTACCTGTTGATGTGCTGACAATAATCTGGGTCTGAGCTAACGATGTCCAGGCTGGAGCTGCTATCTTTTTCATCGTGGCCTTGCTTGGGTACTACATGACTGTTGTCATGATGGCAGCTGAGATGCGTATATCACTCAAGCTTCCCGTTGGAGATCTTTCACACTTTTGGCCAAAGTCTGATATTGAATTTGCCGAGATGGAGAAGGCGGAGTGAGGGCACTCGAATGGACGGAGCGTGGGAAGACAAATCGAAAGTTTCGCGCGTGTATTTATTGCGCACCCTACATACGTTGGCCTGGAATCTCTTCGCATTGATCGACTGCTGTAGTCAAAACTACAATTTGCTAATTGGGTCTGTTCTCGCATCTTCACCTTGCATCTGTTTCTCAGCTTCCTTCTCGTTGCCTCCCGCGCCCACAAGTCCAGACCTTACTCTTCTTCGTCTTTAGGGAGGAAAACTAGTGGTCGTTTCTCCCCAAGTAGAGTATTTGGGTTGAACCGCCACACAGATCGGTGTTTCCTCCCAAACCAATAGTGCACAATATATGGCACGAAGAAAGGTAGCTCTGGGAAATTATTCCCTCCCTCATAAGTCCAATCAACATTTCCCATCCCTAGCGGATATGTCGTGTCCTGGAAGTGTCAGTGGCTAAACAGGCAAAGGCTCTTGTATCAAACTCACAACGTCAGCCTCTTTTTGTACATGCTTTTCGAATTTATGCCAGGCATTTTTCACACCCGCGATGTCATAGTTGTCAAGTGCTAGCAATGTAGGTATCTCGTCCGCGAGATGTGTAACAAGTTGCGGCGCAAATTGATCGATGAGATTTTTGAAGCGGGCGGCATCGAAGTTCTGCAACCCATTTACACATTCGGACGTGTATTGGGTCCAAGACTCCATGCCGGGGTGGAAGGCATGGTGCTGTTCGACATTACGCTCCATAATACCTGCCTGGCCAGTGACTTTCTCAATCTCGGGGAAGAACACGGTCTCTTCGCCATCGTGGTGTCCACTGTAGAATGTTAGCTGCCAAATACCGTTTGCTGTTCGCGTGGGAACCTACTGAATCCATTTCTCCCTGTCACAAACTGTTTAGTTTCTTTGCTTGTTAAGTGAAAATGAGCGCATCGACTAACTCACCAAAAGAGCGAATACTGCAATAAGTCGTGGACATCTAGTCTCTCTTTCACGTAAGGGGCCTGGAGATAGATGGAATTGAGAGACCGGATGAGCATATTGTGAGCATTTGCCACTGGTGATTCCTTGTGTTAGCAAAGTGAAATTGAGATTTACAGAGAGAAGATCCTGAAGCTCTCGAGACCGAACGGCTAGACTTTTTGCTGATTTGGTGCAGCGAGGTCTCCGGGAGCACATACTTGAATCCGCCACATAGATCGCATCCTTGCTTGCCACAGGCCTCGTCACTTTAGACGTCGGAATCAGAGAAAACGGTTCATCGGCCCAAGGTTGAGGCATGGCGAGAATGATATATCGAAAAGACCAAAGCAAAACGCTGGGATTTTGAAGGATGATGAAGAAAGGGATTTCCGTTTGAAGAAAAAATCAAAGCAAATGACGAGAAATTATGTCTCTATCAACTAGAACTCATTTCATATCTGACATTTCAAGATTACTTCAAAGTATAGCTGGAATCCAACCAACAGCAACAGCCCCCTGATACACTCGCTAAAGCAGCCAATCGCACTTTTCGGCGAATCGGCGAGTCCCTGCAGCGCCGCTCTCAGCCCCTAAGCACTAGTGGATCCCCTGTAATTTCATCTTTTCACTGTCAGATGCCCCAATCCTTAAAATTCCAACGCCCCAAACTTTATGTTCTGTGCACTTACCCGAACGACCACAAATCAGAACTCTGTCGATTCATATTGTGTTTCTGAGTATTGCGGAGCCTCAACCTTGATTCAGGCCACGCGTATCCCATGTCCTCCCGCCTAGATTAGCCCGAAACCATCTTTCGGCTGGCTGGTACACAAAATCAGATCGCCGTGAGAGGAAGCACAAGACCCAACACTTTGCGGTAATTACGAGATCACCAACTACTCGAACACCAATTGAAAACCAACAAGAAGATAATGCGGCTCGAAATAGTTGCAGAAGACCGAAAGAGGCAGAAGGGCCCAAAGGTTCGAACTGGTTGTGTTACTTGCAAGTAAGCGCTCTATGATTGGATCCCCATTTTCCGGGATCCCACTTTCCTAAACAGTAGCACAGGACCCGAAGAGTCAAGTGTGACGAGACAAAGCCGACCTGCATGAGATGTCGTTCCGTGAACTACCAGTGTGGCGGATACGTGACAAAGCAGAAGCATAAGACTAAGTATGGTGGAAAGCCACTTCCGGCTCTCGCTCCCAAGACCCACACACCATCCACACAAGCCGATTCATTGAGGCTGAATCCATTCAAACAGCGCTTCATAAACGACCAAGAATTTCATTATTTCAAAGTATTCTGTGATACCAGCGCTCCTCATCTCAGCGAATACCTCGATGAAAACCTGTGGACTTCTGTCGTACTTCAGGCTTCCGAGCAAGAGTCGTTCATAAGGCATGCAGTCATCGCGGTTGGAGCTCTCAATATGGCTAACATTGCGTCGACCGAACCTGGATCCGTGGAAGAGAACGAGAAATCCGCCAACGTTGGCCACTTCGAATTTGCACTTCAACAGTATGGCAAGTCTATCCAAGGCATTCGTAAGGCGTGCCAGATGGCGCCAAAAAGCAAAAGGTTGATACTGATTGCATGTCTTCTCGCTGTCTGCTTCGAGTACTCTCATGGGAGTAACGAATGCGCCGTGGCCCATGTAAAGAACGGCATAAACTTGCGTATGTGACACCCAATTTCTTCCGAGATCATGACCACTCCAACCTCATCCGAAGTGTACCATCAGATGGCTAACTTTAATACTGAAAAGTTAATGACTGGTTTCGAAGCTTGTCTGATCGATTCTTAATCGACCAGAAGTGCTTCTTACCAGGGATCATAGAAGACGAGTTGATCTCTATTTTCTCTCGTATGGAGACTGATCTATTCACCTGGCACGAAGCATTCGAAGCAGAGAATTTTGCTATGCATCCCGAGGCGGAGAAAGCTGCTATGGAGATCGCCAAAGGGATACCTGAACAAGGCTTTGCAACGCTTGCCTCAGCTCGAAAATACTTGGATATAATAGTTCGACAGGTCGACTGGTTTCTCCGTCTGATGTGCGACCATCAATGGTCGATGTCAAAATGCCCATCCAAAACAAAAGATTTCTCCCCGGCTATACTTCCAGGGATCAATAAGCACGACTACACCTACATCTACAAGAACGGCCTTGCAAGTTGGCGTGCGGTCTTTCCGGCCTTACTAAATCAATGCATCGAATCTGGAGGCAACGACTTTCTACTTGCCACTGCACTTTCTCTCCGCCAGACCTGCAGCAACATTGCCATTTCTTGCTGTTTCGGTCCAGAACTTGCATACGACGCCTACACGGCCGATTTTCAAATCGCGCTCTCGCTAGCGCAGACGTTGTCAGACGACGCGACTAGCTCGAGTACGAAGTCGAAGTCGGTATTCAGCTTAAGTACTATTTCGTCATTTTTGATCAGGAGCCTTTACTTCATTGCCACCAAATGTCGAGATAGGTCCATTCGTACATCGGCATTGTATACCCTGCGATCCTTGAGGAGGCGGGAAGGCATATGGGACTCTTGCGTCACAAGTAAGGTTGCTGAGATTGTGATTGAATATGAACATGCCGACAAGAACAGGTTTGTTCCGGACGAGAGGAGAATGAGAGCGATCAAAATATCGTTCGATCTACATGTCCGTCAGGGGATAATGAGGTATCTGACCATTGAGAGGGAATCTACGGATGCGAGTTATGCGGCTCATCGTGTGGGGTTCTCTTGGTGAGGGTTCGAGTATCAAACGTCGTGTTATGAACGCGAGTGTCATGTATGGACAATCACATCTGTGCATAGAATCAACCCAATTACCAAGTTGAACAGCGCGATGAATGGAACGATCTCTAATTTTCAAGATGCACGATACGTCATGCAGAACCTAGTAGTTGCGGACTAGATCGATGTTTCTAGCCCCGCCGTTGCTGACTTCTTTCAAGTCGTTGCTTCTCTAAGCACCCTGGACACAGTTCATCTACCTTCCCAGTTGAGTTTTTGGCATTATACCGTTTGCACGTCTCAATCATGTGCCCATTGTATTCTAGACATGGATATGCGAGGATTCTGACACAGCCGCAAAACTGGAAAGTTTTGAATACCTCTTTGCGCATCCTGTTGAACCCTGGCAAGTGCTGCTTTCGGTGTCGTTCGCGGTTTGTCGTCCGTGTGAGATGTTGATGAAATGATATTTGGCTCGTAATTTTTTTTTTTCGTATTTGGAATATAAAGCGGCAGGGTGAAGAGGGCTTCAAGGGGCTAGATATACTTTCAGGGGCTGATAGGCTATGTATAGTTCATTGCATTCAATGAATAATCTATGAACCTGAGGAGTTCAGCGGCGCCTAGTTCTTCTTCGCCCTCGTGATTCAGCAGGTACTTTGCACCATCAACTCGAGCTGCGGGGCTTCGGTATTATTCAATGTAGAGTTCTCGAGATCACCCACTTTTTAAAATCCTAGTAATTGCGAAGATAATCTATGTCGAGTCTACTCTAGTGTACTTCAAAATTAAAATTAGGGTATATCATATCTATCATAATTCCATCATCCTTTTCACGATTACCCCTCCCCTGACTACACAAAAAAGGCCCCACAAAACACCACCGCAGTAAATATCGTGACCCCGGAATACTGCGTCTCATGCCAAAAAGTCTTTTTACTATACCGCTGCTTCTTCCAGCTCTCCTTCGGCCTTGCAATTCCCGTCTTCTGATCGCGATCCAATAAGTCTTCCCGGTCCGGCATCGTGGGCGGCCAAATCGCGTATCGGATCGGCTCACAACACGCAGACAAAGTAATGAGCCACAACATGGGCGGCCAAAATGCGTGCGTGAGGAGGTAGATGAGTAGAGCGTGGATGTCGGCCGAGTTTATAATACCAGTTACTGTAGAGAGGATCACGGCGGTCAATACAAACCAAATGTACAGTAGATGCAAATAGACGTCACAGTCCCAGAGAATAACTTTAAGCCGAAGAAACAGAGGGGCACGTGTTTTGGCATCCCGTTCATTGAGCTCCGATTTCACGGACCCGGACGATGAAAATGCCATTGCTTTCCCTCCGAGCCAATTCGGCAAGATAAAAGAGCGGATGATGGTCATTGCGTGGAAAGGTGCCATCCACATCTGAGCACCCGTATCTCGCTGCGCGAGTCGATAGCCGGAAGGGAGGTATGTAATCCATTCATTCAGACGCGTCAAGACCAAGGAGGCAAAACAAAGTCGGATTTGCCAGCGTAATTGATTGTTCTCCGAATAAGCCACCAATTGACCACCAGAGATGAGCACGATCGGGATGGTGAGCAAGGCGATGAGGAGGAAGATCTTGAAGAATGCGTCGACCGCGAAGACAAACGCGCTGAGGCGGGCGAAGAAGGACATGCCTTGGACGAGATCGCCAAAGAGGCAGAACTTGAGTTTGAGAGCGGTTTGAAGTGTACCAAGAGTCCAGCGGGTGCGCTGCTTGAGGTGACCAGTGAGGGTGTCGGGGACAGTTCCGAATTGCAATGCTTCGTGGCAGAATGCGGTCTTCCAGCCGGATCCGAGAAGAAGTGAGGAAGTATATGTATCTTCGGCGAGGGAGCCTACCGGCCAGCCTCCGATAGCTTCGAGGGCTTTTCGGCGGATGGCATACCCGGATCCTGTACACCAAGCAACTCCATTAGCGTCTTTGGTAGGTTCCATCACATGGACGAAGGTATCGAGCGACTGGACGAGGGGATCGTTCTCGGGGACGTTGTAGAAAAGCTGAAATGATCAGCACTGAGAAACACAAAGCTCCTTGAGACACCTACCTGAGGCGGGCACACAAGCGCCATCTTAGGATCATGGACCATGTGTGCAATGATAGCCCTTAGCCAGTCCGTTTCAGGGATCATATCTGCATCTAGGGCAGCAATATACTCTCCCTCGCCACCCTCGAGTTTCGTAACAAAATCGGTCCCTCCGGTCAGGTTGCCAGCCTTGAAATGATGTGGTACACCCTTGATCTTGACCCGGGCATGGTAGTAAAGATTAGGAAACTGTTGGCTCAGGTTATTAACCGCTTTCCCTAGCTCGGCGTCCTTGCCATCATCCAGTACAACAACTCTGAAACGTTCTACGGGGTAATCGACGGCGCATGCGGCTCGAGTTGTGTCGAGAACAACATCGACATCTTCTCCGCAACAGGTAATGAGGACATCCACAGTCGGTACATCGTCGCCGCGAATCCGAAGCTTTGGGCGACTCCGACCTCGAATAGACAGCATTTGGTAGAGTTGATGGAGCAGTGCGGGGCCTAATGTGTCAGACAATGATCATGATTCTCAGATGTTCAACGTACAGGCGACACATCCCTCGGCAGCGATGAAGAGCCATGCCATTACGTATATCTTGTGGTATGCTCGTTGGGCATACACAGTACAATGAATTCGGTAAGAATAGTACGTAAAATATGCCCCAACTGCTAGGAAGGTGAAGAAAGGGGAGAGTCGGTACAGACGCCTCTTCCATGGCGACAGCAGATCAACATCGTCGTTCTTGTCCAAGGTCTCGATGTTGAATGTTGAGGATTCTATATATTTCAGGAAGGAGTTGTTATGTTCTGTCTTGTATATTGATATACTGTCGTGTTTCTGTTTGAACTCTTGCTCTGGATTTGGCGTTGGGCATGCAGTTGAATCGCTGAAAGATGAGAGGGAAGATATAGACCTGTCTCGTAGATGAACTGGACGGGGTGTCTGTGGATTGGAATCGCTGCAAATATGGTCTCGTAGGAGCGCTCGAGATGAAGAAGCCGAGTGGGACATGTAAGGGGAACCCGCAGAAGTTGGTCTTGAAAACGATGGGCACGAGGAATCATTTGGGTAGTTCTGCCGCGCTTTTTCGGGGAAGGTAATCATTTTGACAAGAGAAATGCTGAATCAGACAAAAAAAACATGAGTAAAGACTGACTTGTGGCGAGGAAAAGAGAGAGTAAAGATGGTACCCAGAAGGGGAGAGGCGAAGACCATTGATTGAAAAGAAACCTACGCGCGCACTACAATCGTGAGGTGCGCTGGATGGGCCGGGTCCACGAAAGTTCCCATATCGATTCGATCCAGAAGGGGACCAGCCACCCGGCACCGGGGAAGATATTTCATGAAGACCATGGGACTGGGCCCGGGTTCTTGAACTCTACGATCGAATCCTGGGACTGTTCGTCTACCACATCACGACTACTGGCCGACAGTGGAAAAAGGGGCACACTTGTGGGTCTTCAAAATCAGAACATTGAGCCGCATAAAAGCCCAAACATCACCCTATGAAGGGGCGTGCAGATCTTTCGACATGGAAGGTTCATCAAATGCGTTTCCCGACCTGTCCGGGATGCTGGATCAGGCCATGGGCAAAATCAATATTAGATATTCTGGAGGCTGAGGCGCGGCAAAAGCTTTGAAGAAAAAAAGGAAAGAGTACTACTACCAGTAGCGGTACTCCATGCCGAAAAGCACACGTGTAGAGGCTCGGAATTTCCCGTAGTGACATGCCAGCAATATTTACCTGCAAAGCCAACGCCTGGCGAAAAGCCAAGAACATCAGACAACAACCATGCGGATCATGAAGAGCGAAGGAAACCCTCAGCTGCAATACACGATGGCTGTCTTGCTAAAAACGTGACCGTTCATCCCATCCTCGTTCAAAAGCGAACATGTTCGTACCTTGAGTGGTGTCTTGAGGCAACTTTGGAGAGAGCGTGATGGAGGTGAAAGTGCAAAAAGTATATCGTGGCGCGAAGTTGCGTTGCTCTGCCAAGAAGGTCTGGGCTGGCCCGGTGGCCCCGCCTTTTCCATTTCGTGGCCAATGGATGGACACTGAAATCTCCCCCTTTTCGGCAACGGTCCAGGAATAGGAACATTGAGCGCCATTTGGCATTGTATAATTTAACGCCTGCACGTGTGAAATAAACGCATTATAAGTTGTTGTCTAGTGTTTTTTTTTTTTTAAAAAAAAAGGATTGTCAATATTCGAGCCTCTAGTCAAGTTTTCTCTTTTCCCTGGAAATACAGGAACAGGAAGACTGAACGCCATCGAACGCCAATCCAATCATCCTAAAGCACCGCTTTGAATTCGGAATATCCCAGAAATCGTACGATTGTATTTCTCTTGAAGTGTCCAAGCCATACAAAATCTTCGATAGTTAGAAGCACAGCGGAAACTAAGTTTCTAGCTTCATGCTGCGACAGCTCATCAAAATGAACAGAGATGCCCACTGGTAAGATCTTCATGAGAAGAACCCAAGTATATCGTTGCTGGATTAATTTTGAGTCGCTAACTCTACCATCCCCCACTATTGGTTATCACCCCAAGCATCACTCCCCTCATTATCAGTAAACTCCACCACATCCGGCCACCGATTCTCATTCCCCACCACACTCCCCCCATACTCCAAATACCCCTCTACCTCAGGGTACCCCACCCTCCCTAACACCTCACTCTGATTCCCCATCACCCAAATCGTCTGCATCCCCATAATCATATGCTGCAGTATATGACAATGAATCATCCACACCCCCGGTTCCGTAACCCTCAACCTCCACGCCCGCCATCCCATATCCGTCCCGTTCGTCGTGCTCTGCGCATACCGATACAGCATCGTCGTGTCCCTCTGCACTGGTCCTCCTTTTGCGAGGCTCCATTTGGCCTCGTTTGAGGTCTGGTTATATGTCCCGTTGCCGCTGCCGAGATCCCAGTAGTGGGCACCGTGGGCATGGAAGGGGTGCACGTCTAGGCCGCCTTTGTCGGCGCCTGTGTTTTGGATTATGACTATGTTCGTGTTAGCATGGCAGTTAGATGATGGAGAAGGAGAGACGTACTTTCTAACACTTCGCCGATTTGAGCGGGGAATGCACGACTGATGGGATCTAGGCCTCCGTTCTGGGCCGCACGTTCCATACTGGGAAACTCAACTTGATCGCCTTTGTATAAAGACACTAGATACGGCTCCTCGGGAAACGCTTCCGTCCAGCTATAGCCGTTTTGGATCCAAGTCGTTGGACCATCTACTCTCTGATGTACAGTCATTGTCACCGTTCTCGTTACTTCTTCCGCAGTTGGGAAATCGTCGGAAGGGTGGAAGGGATGGAGTTCGTATTCTAGGAAACTCAGGGTCGCATTGGGAAGCGTGAGCAGTGGTTGTGCCGGAGGTGTGAAGGGTACAGAGGGCTTGGGGCCGTAGTTCAAGACCGCGTAGCCCCTCGTGAGAGTTGGTCGTTCACGGGACTCGACCTGGACTGCATAAGTGCTTTTCTCCGGGTTGGCTTTGGTATGAAGCAAGGCGGAATAGCGCTGCCCTGTGCCGATCTGGATGTAAGATGTGTTGACGGCCTGAGTATAATGACTTGTACTCAGAGTTAGCTGGGTCCTGTGAGGGGCAAGGGAGAAGAGACGCACCCATCTGCTTCGATAATCTCGAGGTCATGGCCTTCAAAAGCGAGAGACGCAAATGTGAGGGCTGTGGCGCCCACGAAGCGCAACCGGTATGTCTTCCCGGGCTCAACATTGATGCTTGATAGTGAGGCATTGCAAGCCGTCCCGTTTGCACTCCCGCCGCCTTTTCCGTTCACCAGAATCATAGCACTCTCACCACTCCACTGCAAAGGGTTCGCTGTCAACCCAGCCTCAATTGTCGAATCATCTTTGGTAAAAACGTCTTGGAGGAATACAATCTTGTCTTCGTCGTACTGATATGGAGAAGGGACCTTATCCTCTTCAACAATTAGCGGGCCAGTACCAGAAACAGCCTGGAAGCCAATGTGGCTGTGATAAAAGTAGGTCCCCGCCATTCCAACCGGAACGTTCATTTCGTAGTCGAAGAAATGGGTAGGTGGGATAGGCCATTGACTTGCTTGGGGAGTTCCGTCTGCGAAGGGGGACATGGCTTGAGTTAGACCATGCCAGTGCTACTGAAGTCAGTTCCATTTTCTTCTTTAATCGATATCAACCCACCATAGTCAGATTCTTGTCGGTCATATCATTGTAAACTCGGATCCAATACGTGATGCCCTCCTTGATTCTCAACTCTGGACCCGGAGAAGTCCCATTGACAAGCACCGTGTGTTTAGAGGGGTAGCATGATTGTGAGATATTCGCCGCCGTCACTCGCAACACAGCGTCTGGAACAAATGTCTCGTTATGGGTGACATATAATGGGCTAGCATTGACTAAGGCGAGAGAACAGAAAAGAAGGAAAACAATAGAGAGACTGCGAGTTAAGAAATGCATATCGAATAACACATGAAACACAAGAAGTGAGGGAATTTGAGAAGATATGCGGACTGGCTGACAATACTTAAGGGTTCCATGGTTCTGGAATCGAAATTAACAAACCCTGAGAAGGGAAACTCAGCCTCTTGCATCGCAGGTGTGCCCGGGATCTACGGAGACCTGCAGGTCGGGTATTGCAGATCGTCATCCAAGAAGTTAAAACCTACCGCTTGGCAGCCAATGGAATGGAAGTAAATTTAAGGAATGTTAATAATAAGCTTACATTTTCTCCCGTGATACGACAGCTGGAGTAGTCAGCCCTAAAAGTCGGGTCTTTTGTCCTATGATCCGTGTGTCGGTCTAAAATTGGGCATTTGGCATCAATCTCTGGGAGAACCCATGAAGTCGCATAGCATACTGTATTCGGCGTATACCGCATACACTAGTAGTTGGAAGTTCGACCTAATATGTAGTTACCTTAGGTGTCTACTGTGCGGCGAGTGGCGGGCAAACATACTTTTGACTTTGGAAAGTAACGGCGTTCCTGAAACCATAGTAAACTTTGCTTGTGATTTAAATTCAAGCTTTCGACGGCTGAGGTCCGTGACTGGGATTTAAGCTTGCTGCATTCTGGTTCCCAGGAATACTTGAACCAAAACCGCGCAACGTTGAAGTCATAGACCTCCTTTGGAATCGATTCTCAACAAATGCCATGCATTATTAATATCTTGGGTATCATTGACGTTCCCCAACCAATAGTCCAGCGCCTACAACCCCAATGTGTCAATGCAAACCCCATGACTTCCACCAACCATGCATCCGCCGTCCTTACTATCACTGAACCATTATATAATCTGTCGCTCGATGCCTCCAAAATCATGCTTTTTCGTTCTCTTTTGTCTCTTTCGTCTCTACGGGTTCGTGTTCGTCGCCTTTTTCTGTTTCTGTTTCCCCGTTCTCCCAGCCAGAATTTGTTCGGCTTAATCGACCAGAGTTTGCTCCTATAGTATCTCGAGGGCTTGCGAGCGGACTACTAGGCGCAGCCACACCTCCTATACTGCCACTAATGCTGTCGTTTCTGCCATGTCCAAGAAGTCCACTCTTAACACTTCCTCCATCCGCGGCAGCAGCCTTTCCTGCATAGTAGCTGTTTCGTTCGCTGGGTAGAGCTGGTGCAACACCTGTAGCCGAGTAGATGCTGGCTCTCTCATTCAATGCAACGCTTGGTCGTGGTTGATGTGGGGTCTGCGCAGCTGGGTCGATGTTCGAGCTCAGGACACTCAGAGGCAAGCTCTCCCGACTCCCTCCGAATAATGATGAAGGGGCTAGCGCGCGAACCGAAGCATCTGTGTCCATGGAACGTCTTCTTCGTCTCTTCGATGAGGATGCGAGGGTGAGGATCGAAGCATTATCCGTCAGCAGATTGTTTGCCGTAGCCATACTGTATGTTGCTGGGTGTCCCCCGCTCGTTGTAGGGGCCAGATGTGCCGGGAGGGCGGTTGGAGGAGGTGAGGTGGGGAATTGGTGGGTAAATTGGATGGTTTGCGAATTATTCGTATTGGCGGTATTATTCTGTGCTGGCGCAGTAGGAGCGGCGGCTGAATGGATAGTCGTAAGAGTTGTTGTGAGAGACCGTACAGAAGGCGCCGGTGATGAGAATGTACTGTCTGCCCCTCGCCCAGAACTAACTCCGCATCCAACTGTGGCATTCGTGCCCTGGCCTGATGAAGGCGCATGTGAAGTAGCTGCGTCTGAATGTGCTACGTCTGGCTCCGTAGACATCGTTGCTGCCGTCGACTTATTGCCAATTGTAGGTGGAGGATGACCGTCCTGGGAAGAACGGACCGACTGCCTGCTGTGACCCAAGGACGACCTGCTTATTGTATGTCCTGTAGGACCCGTAGAGAAGGAGTTTTGGCCATTTGGAGCAGTGGAATTTCCATTCAGATGGCCTGACTGCGGGTATGGATTATTGTTCTTTGAAGTAGGGTTCTTCTTCGAATTCGACTTCGTTTGGTATGCGTTCTTTTTCGTGCCGGGCGACTGTGCTCCATCTGCAGACGAGCTGCCCTTGAAGTTCGCCAGCTTCTTCATCCACGTCGAGAAAGGGCGCCGGCGGCCCGGTCGATCTGTTCGGTCTGTCATGTCAGTCAGTTGAGGTTGTTGTTGATTCGGCTCTAGCAGATTCTCAACAGAATGCGACTCCGCAGATTTGACTCCAAATCGAGTGTTGGCAAAGGCTTTCAGGAAGAAGCGCAGGATCAGGGTGACCAAATTCGTACCGTGTGGCTGTTGGGGGCCCTCCGTCGCAGCCATTGTGTTGTGTGTTGCACCGCGGGTAGAATGGTTGAATACGAGGTTGGAAGGGATGGACGAGGAGGTATTAGGAGGATCTAGTCGTTGTAGAGGGGATCCAGAATGAAGCTATTCACAGTTTCTTGTGCAAGAGTAAAACGAGTGGGATGTTTGGTGGTGACTGGGAGTTGGTGTTGTTCATATTGAATGATTTGTGTCCGTCAACGCGGCACGCCGGGACGAGGCTACGCTAAAAGCCCTACCACCATGACTAAGCATGCTTCCAGCCTCAACTGCATTTCTGTTTTCTCTTCTTTATCTCAAGATTTGGCTTCAAAATAATAATTTGCTATATCAATCCGCACATGGTCCAGCTCATTTTCCCGGTTGATAATGGTATTTGAGATTGATATCTGACTCTCCGTATCATGGCTTCCTGGCGTGCTCTATTCCTCAGGGAAGGCGCCACTACTGAGCCTCTGATACTTGCCATACCGTGAACGAAACTCTTCAATATCCGATCAACTGGAACAATGTCTATCCAAGCGCTTCCCCCGGATGTTATTGCTCAAATCAAATCATCCATCGCCATCACGAGCCTCAACGGAGTAGTTTGCGAACTCTTGAAAAACTCCCTTGATGCCAGCTCAACCAGGATTGATATCAGCGTCGACTATGCCAAAGGAAGCTGTATCATCGAAGATGACGGACTGGGAATTCTGCCTGCCGAGTTTCGTGAAGCCGGAGGACTTGGCAAGCTCTACCGTGAGTGAACTGGATTGTCTGTTATGATGCCAAAGGAAACTGACCAAGTCATAGACACATCCAAGCTGAACTGCGAGAATCCCGTCCATGGTGGACGTGGTATTTTCCTCGCCTCTCTATCATCATTGGCTCTGCTTTCTATTACGTCTCACCATCACTTGCATCATTCTCACAACGCCATCAGCATGCACAAGTCCGAAGTAGTGGGACGTCAAACCCCAACACGAGCCCAGCAATATCTTCAGTATCCTGATCATGGAACCCGTGTGACTGTACGTGATCTGTTTGGTGGTATGCCTGTCCGTGTGAAGCAGCGAGCCATCACCGCCGAGAAGCCGCGGGGCAACAGCAAGGATTGGGAAGAGCTGAAGCGAAGCATCGTGGCACTCTTGCTATCCTGGCACAGCAATGTTGCTGTCACGGTACGCGAGACTGAGACCCTGCAAAAGCTGGCCATTCGACCTCAGCTGGATTCACGGTGTCCTGATTCAGAGTCGTCAGTGGGTACCGACATCTCCAAGGCCTGCACCATATTATCACAAGCTGGCTTCATCACGCCTGCGGATAAGTCATCTTGGGTTCATGTTACTGCGTGTACGGGTACGTTGATCATCAATGGCACGATATCTCTTGATCCGTCAGCCACCAAAAATGTTCAATTCTTGTCCTTGGGGGTAGTGCCACTTGTCTCGCTGGATGGCCAAAACGTTCTTCACGATGAGATCAATCGGTTGTTTCTCAACTCGGCTTTCGGAAATGAAGAGGAGGCAGAAGCCCTTGCGGATGCAGAGAGAATGAGAAGGGCCGCCGATGCCCGGTACAAATCTGATAGCTACACCAACAAGGAGCTGAGAGGTGGGAAGAAAGGCGTGGATCGGTGGCCGATGTTTTACATCAATATTCAGTACACACGAGCTGCAGGCACGGTCAAGAATCTTGATGTCGACGATGTGCTGGATGACAAAGGAAGCAGCCTTAGTACGATCATAGAGCTGTTGCGCGCTATGATATTGGAGTTTCTCACAACGCATCATTTTCGACCAAAGGCTGGGCGAGGTCATCAACCGCGGCGGAAGAATCAAGACGAGGACGACAAACCTCGAAGTTCCACCGACAATTCATCTGCATCCAGCGATACCAACGCCCTTGAGACTCTCCATATACCTCGACCAACATCAGCCCCAGGCCTATCAACAGGAAGTACAAAAAATAGCAAGAGTGTCAAATCACACGCGGCATTTGACTCTCTTGGTACAAATATACGGCTTCCATCCTTTCGTCGATCTTCATCGCAGCTTGATTCTCCATTTGATAGCTGGTCCAAAATCAAGAGAGGGGCTGCTGTACCCAAATTTACTACGAACAGTCTCGAACCTCGGAAGCTTTCGCCAACCACGCGACCTGCCAGTGCCTCCCCTAACATTTCAAGGGCGAGTGCAAGACCTTCGAAGGAACCGCCTGTCACACCGTTACTTTCCAAGTCTGGTAAGATCATTCGTCGCCCATTCGAAGACCACGACGTAGCAACCCATCCAACTGCAGTTCGACACTTTACTCAGCCACAACCTGAAACTACCCAGCGAAGCGGTGAAGGTGATGAGCTAGTTGAATGGATCAATCCTGTCACGAAAGTCAAATCTCTCGTGAACAAACGAACCGGTCTGACAGTGGTTGCAACCAAGTCATGCTTAAACAACGGATTTGGGCAATCATATGTCAGTCAAGGTCCGCTTCCGTCGCGTGAGAAGCTCAAGAGGAAGCCCACACCGTCCGCAGCTAGCCCGAGTCCTTGGATCAGCAATATCCTGAAGGGATGGGATAATCCAGTCTTCAACCCAGCCGAGCCACTTATCCCACAAGTTGCCATTGATGGCGTGGATTCTGCCAGTCAAATCATTTTGCATGGTCGCCATCATCACTGTTCTCAGATTGATATCGATCGCGCGTTTAAGGAATCTTCGGCGGGCATCACAGGACGTATCTCCAAAGATGCGCTGAGAGAGGCTGAGGTTGTGTCACAAGTTGACAAGAAGTTCATTTTGGTGAAACTAAGCACTTCAGACATGGAAGCTCACTCTGGAGGGCTCAAAATGGACGGTGACGGTATGCTAGTCATCGTCGACCAACACGCAGCCGACGAAAGAATCCGAATAGAAGGATTGATGAAGGAACTTTGTGCCCCAGTCAAAGACTGTGATTCTACCTTCGCGACGGAATCCGAGATTCGGACCGCGTATCTCGAGAAGCCCCTTACATATGACATATCCCTCAAGGAAGTCGAGCTTCTAAGAACTCACAAGGCACATTTTGCCGATTGGGGAATTTTGTACGATGTCCCTAGTGATAAGGTTGAAGCCGGCAAAAGAGCACAACGCATCCAAGTGAGGTGCCTTCCACCAGGTATCATTGAAAGATGCAAACTTGACCCACGCCTTTTGATCGAACTCATTAGGACCGAAGCCTGGCATTGTGCTGAGAAGGGGCCTGTAGCCCCGTCTACGCCGAGCGGGAACACGACAGACCCCAAGCATCAATGGCTTCATCGCATCCACAACTGCCCACAGGGTCTGATCGATATGTTGAATTCTCGCGCATGCAGAAGCGCCATCATGTTCAATGACGAGCTCAGCCTGGATCAGTGCAAGGTGTTAGTGAGGCGGCTTGCGGATTGCATGTTCCCTTTTCAGTGTGCGCATGGAAGGCCAAGTTTAGTCCCTTTGGTCGATCTAGACAAACTTAGGTTCAGTGAAACTGCACCATATTCCCACGAAAAGGTTTCGGAGCAAAGCTTTGGCCGCGCTTTTGGTGCCTGGTCAAAGTCCAGAGGTGGTCGTGGTAGATGAAATCCTTCATTTGAATTGAACTTTTGCGTGCACCATCTTACAACTATAAATGGTCTCCTTACCACGGAGCACCGAAGAAAAGAGCTTCCTTGAGTGACAAAAAGTAAAAGTACAAAGTGAAATCGATAAAGAAAACACAAGTTTTCCAGTCTCGACCGACCAGAAATTTTACCCCGCAATTACCCCACTTCACCACTACTTCCAACCCCAGCTCTTTCTTTCTTCACCACAACTCCCTAACATCCCAAAAAATGCCACCACAAACCCTCCGCCTCGCAGTCTCCCAATCCCACACCCTCCCCACCACAGCCGCGACCCTCACCGCCCTCGAATCCACCGTCCGCCGCGCAGCATCCCAAAACGCAGACCTAATCCTCTTCCCCGAAGCCTACCTAGGCGGCTATCCCCGCACCGCAACCTTCGGCGCCGCCGTCGGTGCCCGCAAACCAGAAGGCCGCGAACAATTCCTGCAGTACTTCAAACAAGCAGTTGATTTGGGTGATACGCCTGAAGTTGCGGGACAGAGATGGGTTGATAGGGAGCTAGAAGCGCCGAAGAATGGGGTTAGGGGTGATGGGACGAGAGAGGAACTTGAGAGGGTAGCTAGGGAAACGGGGGTGTTTCTCGTGGTGGGCGTGGTAGAACGGTGTGCGGGGACGTTGTATTGTGGTGTGCTTTATGTGTGTCCGCGGGAGGGGGTGGTGGGGAAGAGGAGGAAGGTTATGCCTGTGTGTTTATGTTTATTCCCCCTTTGCACTTCCATGGACCAGAAGCTGACAGGTGGTGTTATAGACAGGTTCCGAACGTCTTATCTGGGGCCAAGGCCAGCCTTCATCTCTCCGCGCAGTCACGACTACGATTCGAGGCGTTAAACTTACGCTTGCTGCTGCTATTTGCTGGGAGAATTACATGCCTTTACTTCGACAATCCCTCTACAGCCAGAACGTCAATCTATACCTAGCGCCGACGGCTGACGGACGAGATACATGGCTTCCGCTTATGCGGACTATTGCTTGTGAGGGGAGATGTGTGGTGCTGAGCGCGAATCAATGCATGACGAAGTCGAAACTACCTAGTTGGATTACGGGGGTGGAGAAGGAGGAGAAGGATTCGGCAGGCGTGAATGGACATGATACGAATACGCCCAGACTGAGGAGAAAATCTACGATTGTAGATGATGGCAATGAAATCGTTCTGCCGGATCTGACGAAATCGGGAGAGGAATCAGCGAAAGTTGAAGCGAAACCAGATCTTTCGGGGTTTGTGTCGAGAGGAGGATCAAGCATTATTTCTCCCCAAGGGGAGGTGCTTGCTGGGCCGCTGTGGGATGATGAGAATGGACTCTTGACTGTGGATGTGGATTTTGATGATTGTTTGAGGGGGAGATTGGATCTTGATGTTGGTGGAAGTTATTCAAGGTATGTTCTTGTTTCCTATTTTGCTGTGAAGTGTACTGACATGGACTAGGAACGACTCATTCAAGTTGACGGTGGAGGGTTTGGATCTGAGCCCACCTCCATGAAAGGAACCGTTAGGTGTACATATTGGAGCAATCACGCGCGTTACTTTTCAAAATGTAAATTGATTACTGGGTACCGTTTAGTATTTCATGATCCGAATGGATGCTCCGAGGCATCTTTCCATATTCCATGCAAAATTGGTGGACGAGAACCCCTACACTAGCCTCTTAACTATCCAAACCACCAAGAATGGCAAACTTTTGTACAGCCAGAACTCCAACCCCGCAACTCCACGCCACCCACCCAGTTTCAATCAGAATATTAAATTAGGATTATCCCCCTCAAGCAACGAATAATCCGTCAAAATCCCCATATCAAAAGGGCTTAACCCATTCTCCAACATCATATCATCCGACTCCCCCGTACTACCAGCCCCATTTTGCGTCGCGAAGTTCATTGCAGCCCCCAAATCTAACCAGCTGAACGTCCCACTAGGTCTCGGCTGGAACTGTGCCATATTTCCCATACCCATAGGTCCGGAGAAGTTTGGATCGAACTGCTGCGTTTGGTAGTTATTTGAAGGGAGATCTTGTAGTTGGGTGTTGAGGCGGGTATCGATAGTTGCTTGCTGCTGGGCTTCGCGAGCACCGTTCCGCTTTGGTGGTTTGCGCCAAAGTAGTCTGAGGAGACGCGCGTACCGGGAGCCCATGTGGTTTGCACCGACAGATGCCTTTTCGAGGCGTTCGATGGTCAGGTTGATCATGTGACGGACCCCGGTTCGTTCCTCCTCTGTCATCGTTGTCGTCGATCTCGCCTGAAAGATATAAGCTCAAGATTTGAATTGAAGGGTTGGGAAGCATACCTTGTATAGAAACACAGCACTGTAGATGATGAAGAGATAATAAGACGATGGCATGTACCGAAGGGTTTCGGGATCAACGAAGTTGTTGAAGGTGGAGAGCAGGCTCTTAGCAGCATCCAGAGCTTCATATATGAAGCGTGCGTCAGGTGCAGATGCATTGATCAAGGGCATGGGACGATTTGGGGCATGTTGACTGTCTCTTTGGAAAGTCAGAGCCCGTGAAATCGTAGCCTGGTAAGCAAAGGCATTGACGTAGAGACGGAGATAGTCGTAGGTAAGAAGTAAACTAGCCTTCAACCGCGACGAGCCTATGCGATGTCAGTATCATGCAACAGAAAAGACATAAAGCTTCTCACAAATCAAAGTGCCCCAAGTGTCATTCCAGCTTCTTATACTTGTTCGGAAGTCGTCCAGATACTTGGCATACCTCCCCTCGAGCATCTCTTTCCAGCCGTGGCCTTTCGATGAGTAGAGAATATCGTGGACGTTGGAGAATATTTGGGTCAATTCAAGGTTCGCTTGAAATATTAACGCCCAGTCGTCATTGTTTGGTGAAGCTCGTTGAAGTGTAGGAAAATCGCTAGATCTGAGGCCAGACAGTGGACCTGGACCTCGAGCCCAAAATCCTCTTCCAACCCGTACTGATACCATACGGTCACAAATATAACATGCAGACCATACAAGCCGTTTCCGATTGAAGATTTCCGGGGCCTCGTGAGAATCACTCTTGAAAGACGTTCGATCAAGCCCAAGGAAATAGCCTAATCGCAGTGCTGTTCCAATGTACATCCAGGCAACCCGGTCTTCTTCTCCACGTCCAATGGCTAGCGAAGCTTGTGGACCGTGGTGAACCCACTGCGAGAGGAGGAGGAGTGCTTCAACAGCTTCGACGTTTGCATCCGCACCAGCTAGTATCATGGAGATCAGCTGCTGCATATAGTCGTAACAAATTTGGTGCACTCGTTCATTATCTTTCGATGCGACGGTAAGGATAGCCGAAAATAGATGAGGCTCATTGCGAGACAGCCAAGGAAGCCTCGCACGATCGAAGGTCTCTTGCGGAATGATTGGGAAGAAAGGATGATAGAATTCCTCGTAGCTACCCGAGTCAGCTTGCATCTTCACCTCGGATTCAAGACTCACCTCGAGAATAAGTGTATGATCATCTCCGGATTGATCATGCCATCCTGTAGTGGCTTATAGTGGAATTCATCATCCATCCTGGATGGTCCTGATTCTGGGTAGTATGACACTGGCTGTTTTCCTTTCGTGCGTGATTGCCCCGCATTCGGGTCACTCGAAGGAGAATCGCCGTCCCTGTCGGCGACCTGGGCCAGTATCTCGAGAGCGTCTGATGGATTCTGCAAGTCTGCCGATGCGATGTTCTCATGGACTGCTCCGTTCTTACCAAGAATGCTTCCACTCGACTCGGCGCGTCCACGATACTGAGGATCCGCTGGGCTTGTCAGCTGTGTTCAAGTTAGTACTTCGTTTTCTCTCTATATTCAGAACCCTACATTGGTCTGCTCAGTATGTCTGGATGTATCGGATGCCGCGGTATTTGTTGGGGTAGGCTGCTGCCATCCGTATCCTTGGTCTGGTCTGCTGTTATATTGACTTGCGAATGGTTGAGGCTGCTGAGGGGGATGATGGGTAGCATGAGGCGAGTAATTCGAACTTTGTCCTGCAGACGAGGGAAAACCAAGACTAGTAGGAGTATCGGAATCTTTTGATGCGCCTTGAAAGCCCAGATTCGAGGGAGTCACTGGAGTTTTCGAGTCTTCTCCGTCAAGCTTTGGCTTCTTTCGCACTCGTTTTCCACCGCGATGGCTTTCACCCAATACGCAGTCCTTTGCTTCTCGTTGGCAACGTCTGCAGGGCTATAGAATAGAAGTAAGCCCACGATCTATAAAATTGATGAATCAAAACAAGTTTGAGGTAGATGGTTGTCACGTGAACACGTCCAAATATCTTCCTGAGAAGGAGAGCAGGACGTATAGTCATTGGAATGCTCTCCCTGAAGCTTGGGACAAGCGATATTGAGGGCATTCGCAAATCTCTTTGGGTTTCCCATAGTCACTTGACAGTCATTTCCATGTCTCGCTCCACACCGTTTCGAAATTTCCAAGATCAGCAAGCAACACGCTCAACTTACTGGTCTTCCGTTGTTGATATCCAGATCACATTTACTCTTCCTGTTCCTGCAGTTCAGACATGCACGATACGCCCTCATGGTATCCAGCGGAGGGGGCGGGGGTCTTCCCGAACGCGCCGGCGACGACTGCGGCGCGGAGTTTGACATTGAGCCCATTGAGGACTGCATTGTTATCGGCACACTTGGCGCGATCGAGGCAGACATACTCGCATCGCTATTACTATTGCTGGGGCCGGTAATGGGAGGAAGGACGTTGTTCTGCGGGGCATCCATAATGAGGGGTCGTCAACAGGTGCGACGCGACCGGCGAGTGACGGGATTTGCACAACAGGAGTCAACCGCAGTTCGTTCAATGCCGCATTGGGTAAATAATGAAGATATATCGTTGTCGGGCCGTCTGCACGTCGGCGGCGATAGAAAAAGCAATGCGGGGAGTTGAATGTATGTGTATTTTGAGGGGAATGACGGGATTTTCAGGCATTTCAAGGGTTAGAGCTTCCCTGCATTAGCTCAAATTCAACTACCGACACTTCTCCACTAGCAAACATCATCGTTTCATCAGCACGGGCTAGCGATAAACAGTTTTCCCCGCTCCGGCACGCATCGAAAGACTTGTGGATATCGAGTTAGAAGAGTTTTTATCTCGTATGCTTAGCCTTCTGGACTTCAAGTGTTGTCTTGTGCCGCCCTCGTAGCCCCTGCAGAACTCCATGTTTCTCCCCGCATAGTTCTTGAGGCTTTGAGGGGCCATGCGAGAACCTGCTGTTAGCAAAAGCTTATTTCAAGTTCTTTCATGTCCGGGTTTCTGCTGGTGTGACGAGTCCTCATCCCGCGACAAACACGTTGCCCTGACGCCACAAAGCTACTCCAGCGCCGTCCATTGCCACTGAATCAAGGGGAAATTGGATCCGAGGTCAAGGAGCGCAATTGTGAGACATATATGCCCAGGAGACTTCGTTGATCTTTATTTGAATCTTTAGAAAGCGGTTTTCTTGTCGACGTTGGGAAGTCCCTTTCGACTTGGACAATTCGAGGTTGTCCTGCGTTATTTCAACCAAAATATTCTCCAAAATGGCCGTCCTAGAAGGTCGACTGCTCTTCACAGCAGTAACAGCTCTTACTTGTCTTGGTTTCCTTCTAATAGGTTACGACAATGGCCTCATGGGCGGGTATGCCTCTTCCGTCCCTCCAGTGTTCCTCCTTACCCCTCAATTCCCATCTGTTCACTTTCCACATGCCGACTTTCTACAATCACAACTAACATCTCCCAGACTCGTTAATTCCACTTCTTTCAAGACAACATTCGACAGCCCATCCCCGACCATAACAGGCTTGATTGTAGCCATCTACGAAGTCGGATGTTTCCTCGGCTCCGTTGCAACGTCCATCTTCGGCGAGTCGCTTGGCCGCAAAAAGTCCATCCTCATCGGCGTGATCATCATGATCATTGGTGCCTTGCTACAAGCAACTAGCTATGGACGACCACAGATGGTAGTAGCGAGAGTTGTGAGCGGGGTGGGAATGGGGTGGATTAACAGTACTGTGCCCGTGTTCCAGGCAGAGTTCAGTCCGAAGGCTACTAGGGGACTGTGTCCGTTATCCTGTCCTTACTCTTGTCGGTCTAATTAGCTAACCAACACAAACAGATGTCTGCATGCAACTTAGCACGCTTAATCTAGGAATCTTCCTCGCATATTGGATCGACTACGGCTTCACCCAGTCATCCGCCTCGTCCTTCGTCTGGCGCGTCCCTTGCATTTTGCAATGCATTTTCCTGCTACCTATGCTTCTGCTCCTGTTCATCGTTCCGGAGTCGCCCCGCTGGCTAGCGTCGCACGGTCAAGCTGAACGATCGCTCTCCGTATTGCAACGGCTTCATTCATACCATCGATCTCCATCCGAGATCACGAATCTTCACAGCGATATTGTGCGAACATGCGAGTATGAGGCTTCTATTGGGACTGGAAGCTGGAGCGATCTATTCCGTAATGATAGCATCCAGTCTCAACGACGATTTCTCACCGCATGCGCCATCCAATCGTTCCAACAACTGGGCGGCATCAATGCGCTGATCTATTACTCCAACACTTTATTCAGCTCTAGTTTGGGCTTCAGTGATCATCTGAGCGCTTTGATGAGCGGCTTCTTGCAAACCTGGTTTTTTGTCGCAAGCTTCATCCCATGGTTTTTGATTGATCGCGTGGGTAGACGGCCATTGCTCCTGTCGATGATCAGTTTGATGGCTGCAACCATGGTTGTGCAAACTGGTCTGATCTACAACGTACAAAACAAGACATCCATAGCAACCGGCTGTGGGATCGGCGCAGCTGTGATGCTATTCCTGTTCGAGGGCTTTTTCACAATCGGCTTCCAAGCTACTGTCTGGGTGTACCCCTCTGAAATCCTACCGCTGCGTCTCCGCGCACGAGGTTCGGCCGTATCAACAGCTTGCAATTGGATTTTCAATTATATGATTGTCCAAGTCACTCCTATCGCTATCAACACAATTGGGTATCGAACATATATCATTTTTGCGGTTTTGAATGCCGCCTGGGTGCCGATTATCTACCTTTTCTTTCCAGAGACGAAAGGGCTTGAGTTGGAGGATGTGGATAGGTTGTTTGCGAAGGATGACGAAGCTAGAGCGGTGCTGCATGGGACACAGGATGCTGGGAGTGATGAGAAGTTTGAGGCGGTTGAGGGCGAAGGCACAAAGGCGATTGTGTGACGGGCAAATCAAGATGGCTGGTTCAGCGGGTATCGGAGACCGACAGGCTGGACTTGTCCAACACATCACGCTGCAATTATAGAAAGAGCCAATATGGTCTAAATTTTATCGGACTAATTAATCAATGATGGCAACTACGTGCCATTCCCCATCGAACCAATTGATCAGGCCTAGGTTTCCAGCCTGTGTAGCTCATAGTGAAAGCAACACTGATTCCCACCGCACAATCAACTAGCCAAGTAACTTCCCTCTGCAGCGCAGGCTGTATCGCAACCATAGAATTAGCCGACGCAGGTCCATGCCCTGTCGCCCCTTCGCCGCCCATTGAAGGATGCCATTTATCTCTACAGCCATCACTTCTCTCCATACAAGTATACAGCGCAACAAACGCATGCAACATCTCATGCACCAACGTACAAATACGAAACTCTTCCACCCTCCCTTGATAGCCCTTGTCCGGCTTAGTATCTACGTTAACACATACCCCTCTGCCGTGGTGCTCGTAGACTCCATGCACACTGTTTCCAAGATGTACGAGCGAAACATTAGGCCAGCGTTTCCGCACACCTTCAAAGAAAAACGCCTTGTCTAACAGCTTCATCCACTGGTCGAGTAGACTCTGTAGCGCAATCTCGCTTTGACAGCGTGGCACTGGAGCTTTAAGCAGAGCCTTTTGAGCATCACTTAATCGGTGCGTCATCCCGTTGGAGTACTGCTGCCAGATTATCCGTGCCAGGTCTTTGCCATAATATATATTGAATATTAGAGGCTTGCCTCTGTAGTAGTCTTCGTCGATTTGGGGGTGGGTTGACTTCCGGTAGCCGCTTTATTTGTGGTATTTTGCACCGGGTGGCATTTTGCAGATGCTGCTCCTTGGGTTGAAATAATCTGCCTTCGATCTAGCTTTCTAAGTGATGATGGGTATAGAGATACATGGTCACGCAGGGAATCATGAATGTGATTGTATGAGATAAGTCTGATTAATGAATATGATGAATCTTTGGATTAATGTACTAGACGGATAACAAAATGACAAATTCACCAACCTCTATCTGTAAGTAAACCTTTTTCTTATAGAATTTGCAAACAGCTGACCTGCCTATGGGGCTTCGACTCTGTCTGCATGAATTCTGGGTGAGAATCAGAATTCGGAATTCTGATGCCCCATTCGCGCCTCTGCTCGAAACTGGCAATCCAAGTGCCGTTTTCCTCTTCAAGCTCAAGGGCCCTTTTGACTCCCAGCTCCGACTCCCAGGACACGAGTCCTTTAAGAGCTATCTCCATCGCTCTGCAGGCACTTAACCACGCCGGACCATGTCCTGTATTGCCAAGACCGCCCTTGGATGCAGCTGCTTTGGATTTACAACTTTCGCAGAGACAAAAGAATATTGCAAAGAACCCATGCAGCATCTCATGCAGCAAGCAAGATAGCCAATACGGTACTGGAGTAGTGCGAAAGCTGCTTAGACGCGTTTTTCTGGGTCTCAGATTAATGTAGATTTTCCGTTCTCTGAGATGGAAGGTGGAATGAGATTTTTCCGGGGTCGACTTATCCTGCCTCCTGGGCACGAATCCTTGGACTTGGAGGCGACCTTCTAGAGAGCCGTGAAAAAGCACTTCGTCGAATAGCTTGAACCATTTTTCCAGAATTTGTTGAACTTTGCGTGGGGAGAATTTTGGTTTTGGCAAGTCGGCTTGGAAGTCCTTCAGTACATCTAGCTCAACTGCACGAGATTTGCTATCTTTCGCCCACTTGGCGACCATTGAAGAAATGTCTTGGGCGTCGTAACGGTTCTTCTCGGGATGGACATCGCGATTTCCTAGAAAATCGACAATGAACATATCAAGAGAATCCGTTTCTGGGTGGGTTTTGCTCCCATGAGATGTGGAAACTGCTTTCTTTAACAGCCAATCAAAGTTTGTATAGTTTGGTGTGTATATGGCGGGCTGGTTCGTAGAGGTGGAAGCCATTGTAGTGTGATGTTTTACTTTGGTTGTACCTTTGAGGATTTGAGGACGATGAGAAATCAACACCCTCTTACAAAGAAGCTGCAGGACTTGCCAGCTTCCGGCGAAAATCAATGGCACCGAGGCATGACAAAGGACATCGAAGGAAGTGTCCGTATTGTCCAAAAATTAAAGAGAAGCCGCCCGGTCACTGTACTTGCCTTCGGACCTCTTGCAAATGACCATAACATTTCACGTTGAAATATGAGTTTTGTAAGAGTACGAGTGGCTCCCATATCTGGGTCGGCTGCTTAAGACAAGGGAGAGACGAGATGCTTTTACTCACTTTTACAAGAAAAAAGCATCGATATTCTCTCAATGAGAGAACAAAGAAATAACAATGTTAATAGAAGATGCTAAAAATAAAATCTCCATTGATATTGGGTTATTTACAGTAGTTTCCTGTGCCGTACTGGATGAAGTGTCACAGAGTTTTAAAGTCGAGATAGCAAAATTAATCAGTAAATGGCCGCCAGAAGTCGTTTGGGCCACTGGATGAGGATTGACCAACGTAAAATGTTTTGAAATTAAAAGGATGCGCGAGGACAACTTGAATGCTCGATCACACGATATCCCACGAGGCATGAAAAGTACGGGAAAAGCAACTTCACTAGCTATTCATCACACAAGACTATGGAGAAATCCGTCAAGGTGTCAACCAATTTAGTATGGTGGAAAATTGTCATTGTCGTGGTGTTTGGTGGGGGTGCGGGGTATTTCCGTCAAAAACCGATGACAGCTTCGACCTATCTACGGCTCGCAAGGCAGCTGGGATACAATCATGACCAAAAGACAGCCTGTCAACACCGACAATCCCCGAGGTATCGAAGCCTTCCTCGGGTTAGAAGCCCCGTTGGCTGCATCATTAACGGATGTAATTATAGCGAACCCGCCATTGTGTTGTGGTGGGGCTTTCCACTGGTTTCGCATTCCCAACTCTAATCTTCTACATCCCACGTAAGATAATTTGTTCCAAGCACAACGAATACAACTCTTTGTCCCTCTTCCACATAATCTTCATGAAAAATGTCGAAGCCAGGAGCGTTGTTGATTGGAGGACTTACCCATGCCAAGAAGGAGTGGGAAGACTGTGCGAGTTTTGCAGATTTGAAGGTTTGTACACGGAGGACGGCGACAAACAGCGCTGATAAATTTGAGCAGTCATACTCGGGTACTAGTCGAGCAGAGTTTCTCGGAGAACTAGACAAAGGAACCTACAATAACGTTGTTGCTTTGTACAGGAGTAATGAATCAACATCCGTAGGTAAAATGGGTCCCTCAAGGAGCATATATGCTTACTACAAGCAGATCACCGGCCCTTTTGATGCAGAACTCGTGGCAAAACTTCCACCGTCCCTGAAGTACATCTGCCATAATGGCGCGGGATACGACAACATCGATGTTGAAGCTTGTTCATCGCGAGGTGAGGTGATATTCCTATGACATCAAGCCCACGGAAGATAGCCGAACTGACACGTCTGCAGGTATCCAAGTATCCAGCACACCTGTAGCTGTAAATTCAGCTACCGCAGATATAGCCTTGTTCCTTATGTTGGGCGCACTTCGAAGAATCCATCGTCCATACTCGTCCATTCGAGAGTCAAAATGGCGAGGCCCATCTCCGCAACTTGGCCACGACCCGCAGAATAAAGTCCTTGGAATATTGGGTATGGGAGGGATTGGTCGAGAGGTGGCGGCTCGCGGGCGCGCATTCGGAATGAAGATTCAATACTACAACCGAAGTCGACTATCATCCGAGTTGGAGAAGGACGCGAAGTATGTGTCTTTCGAGGAATTGATTCGGACGAGCGACGTTTTGAGTCTCAACTGCAGTCTGCGGAAGGAGACTGTGGGTATCATCGGGCAGAAAGAGTTCGAGATGATGAAGCAGGGAGTAATCCTTATCAATACGGCGAGAGGAAAGCTGGTTGATGAAGGTGCGCTGGTTGCGGCTCTTGACTCTGGAAAGGTCTTTAGCGCCGGCCTCGATGTCTATGAAGAGGAGCCAAAAGTCCACGAGGGGTTACTGAACAACCCCAACGTCGTGCTGTTGCCACACATCGGAACTGCCACGGTCGAAACACAGGTAGGTGATGTTGACATTGGAGACTGAATGTGAGCTGACGCAAGTCTCTAGAGAAACATGGAGCTGCTGGTGCTGGAGAATCTGGAAACGGCGGTGACAAAGGGGGAATTGGTGACACGGATACCAGAGCAAGCAGGTTTCTCGAGGTCTAGGAGTGCAGGAAAACTATAGCTGTTTGAGCAGCTAAGGTTGTCTATTGTGTTGAATGGCGTTGATGTTCTTGGCCTGGTGAACCTTATTTTTTGCTTGGATGTAATTAGTCAGCTGCCCCACAAATAGAGGCCCTCGAGATCAACACCTCACTCTTCGCATTCGTGAATCAATCTAGATGATTTTCACCCTCGAAATCGTTGTACCCGTATATATGCAGGTCACATATGCAGGTCTGCTAACTTGCAGTACCTTTCGAACGTCGATTTGCTACTGAGATCGGTCTAGATCTTTCGACTTCGGTGAGATCTGGAGGATGGATACTGAGAGCAAGAGGCACCGCTGTATCTCCTAGATGGTGAAACAGTCCGACTATTCCTCGACTCTAATTCTTTCTAACATATAATAGGAACTGTTCACTTGCATTGCCTCCACTATTGAAATAAGCCCGCGAAACCATGGACGATCAAGGCACGCCGCGCTGCGTTCCTAGGTACACGTCAAATCTGCGAACCGCGCCCCTTCATATGGTGTGCAGCAGGGCCGAAATTCATTCCACTGAATAGCTAGACTGGGAACAGCACTTCTAGAGTCTGATAAGTCATGAATGAAAGGATGCAGAGCAGCCTCATCCACCCTCCAACTCTGAGTTAACAATTATGTTCACTACGCGGGTCTACGGTTGCCAGGTTGGAAGGATAATTTGGTATAAGCTGGCTCGGGGACTTCTTTGAAAAAGATCACGTCGGCGTTCAAACCAACGATGCCAAGTTTGACTCCGAGATCCTTGGATCCTTCGTCCAATGCTTATTCAGAACCCCATGGAAGGGTACTGATCGACAAAAGCCAGGCAAAGGGCCACGAGTCAATTGTTGGCCTGAAGATATGAGCGTCGGGTCTCGAACTCTCTGAATTCAGGCACAAAGAAAAGACTGGACTTGGCCCCACCAAAAATTCACGGGTTCGCTGCTTGTGTCACTTTCCCGAGCTATTAATCCACCACTTGGAGGGCAAGTGGCATGAATGCAATAGGCATGGGGGAAAACTGATGCCTTCCATTGGCTGAACATGAGGTGGCGGCTCGAAGAACGACGGCATTGAGTTGATGATTCAGAATCATCCACAGGAGATGGAACGGGAAGCTCAATTCGAAATCTGTGGCTGCATCGTTTGAAAAGAAGGAGATTGAGCACCCGTTTGAACTTATTTCCCGCGTCTGCTTGAGGACAGCTGCTGTCTGACTTGAAACTGAGGGTGAAGCATACGAGGGGATACTGAGCGCCACTTGTATGGCAAGCTGACCTGACGGGCAAGATTATTGTTCCGTAGCACAAGTCATTATTCCGGAGTTATGCTAGGATTTATTCACAATCTTATTTCCCTTCTTGGTCGGCGACATCAGGCACGTGTTTGCAGGGTGAAGGCTCGAGATAGAGTTTCTTATCTTCAAGTCTCCTTCCAATTGCGCCAGCTAGCTCTTATCCACTGTTTCAGACTGTCTCTGCCGGCACTATCCGACGGTTCGAACCGCACGACATCAATCGAGATGCTACTAACGTGACGCGATTTCCTGGGCGTAGGATGACTGTGCCGCTCGGGGACATCAAGCATCAGATCAAAGGCTAATTTCAGTGGGCTGCGCCACGGCAGCAGAAGATGGGTTACATTTAGATCCTGGGATTGCGCAAAATGGAATAAATAACTTTATGAAGGACGGACCAAGAGCTCTTGAAATTATATCAGGGTGAGATGGCTTGCTACGCCCTCTGGTTCATTTTACTTGGAGAGGCTTCATTTTGGATATTCATTCTAAGCAAGGCAACCATTTAATGAGTGATAATCTTGATTGGGGCTTACGAATAATTCCAGCAGCAGCGGATAATGGCATAGACTTATACTTATATAAATACATGCGACGATCTACAACACATTGCTGGAACAATGGCGCATCCTGCTTCTTGGTAGGTATGAGGATGGAGATCAGACAGGATTTGAAAGCAACGTAACTTTGAAGCAGATTTTGTCAAAGGACTTGATTCCAAAGCCTAGAGTTTTAGTGAAAGGCTTCGCGTTGCTGAAATCAGGATACACGGAGTGGGCAGCGGGATTAATATCTACGAACCCTCGTTTTGAAGGATCGTCTCGAGGAATGGGATTATTCGCCACAAGATAAGCAGACACGACATTTCCACGAGATTCTGGCACAGTCGAGACTCGTGGCACCGGAGCGAGAGCGAAGGATTGTGGAAAATGCCCGTCATACGGTACGAAGGCACGAAGAATCTCTTTGGTCGAAGAGGTTGAGAAATTCGTTCCTCCTCGGCTGTGTTGCCAGTGTACAGTAATCGGCAGCTATTTTAATGTATCTTTGTACTGTTCCTAGCCTAGAATTGCGTGCCGCGCCGCCACTCCCCGCTCAGTGCTCGAGAACTGCCAAAATGGTGCTGTGTTTCAGAATTGATACGGGGCTAAGTTTATCTCCTCCCCAGACTTCAAATTAGACTCTACTTGACATGTCCGCACGGCGCACATTGGTGCTTTGGTGCTGCACGCTACTCCTGTACAGCAGTCCGGCGCCAGGCCTCTCGATTGCGCCCTAACCCCGACTCCCCGAGCCGAAAATAATTCTGTTCATTTCGTTTCGCTCCTCCGTCAGACAGATGCCTCATCCTTCAACTACAACCCCAGCGCAACATCACCACGAGCACCTTCCTTCGCGACAAAACCTTGAAACACGCCCCCAAAGAGCAGCAGAGTTGCGCAATCTAGACTCGAGGGGACGGAGGGGACGTGTGCGATTGAAAGGGCGAAACTCTTTCTCCTTGTGCTGATGCCGAGTGGTACCTCTCGTGGTCAACAGTCTCAAAGTTGTTTCTGGCGCCGTGTGAGACGAGGAGTTTCTTCGTACTGTTCCAGGGACCAAGGTAGAGACGCTGCTTAGGTGAGATCGGAAACACTTTTGAGTTCTTCTCGCAGCCTCTCCACGGCGGGAGCCGCACATGGCGTTTGAAGGATCATCGCTTGTCCCTTGCAGTAATCCTTCTGCTGCGCCTTGACAGCTTCCAGCAACCAATTCTGGGCTCCCGCGTCCCACCGCAGTCCCAAGTAGCAAGTGTACCACCACTCACAGGGTCGCAACCGTTGCGGTGGAAATTATTCTAGTCGTCTCCTGATGGAATTACCCTACATGGGAAATATAACTATGCGTCAGCCCATCCTAATGGGCGGATGCCCATTTTCTCGTCATCCGTCCGCTCTTTTCTTCAACCTCTCTGGATCACGGTCTTTCCTAAGCTGTGGGTATTGACGACTATCACTCTTTTTGTTGTCTGCTTTCATCTTCGACGCAGCTACTCGCACGTTTGTGCATCGACGTACTCGGCAACTACATGTTTTAAAAGTTTTGGCTTATGTTGGTATTCGATCATTGTGATAGGTGTAGGTCTTCTGTACCGCGGCCCGTCAACGCACAGTTATAGTATATACGATCGACAGAGAACATCTGGTATTCAGCTTGGGAGGATGGCGAAATCACTGGGGCTTTTGTTATTGTTTGCTCAGTTGTCACTGCAACAGATGGATCCTGTGAACAACTTTTGTCGGCGATTTGGACACCAGAGTTGTGTGATCGACAGGAAGTTATATATCGATGGAGGACAAGTAAATTGGAACCCAGTTTCGCAAAACTATACCAGTAAGGCAGCCTCGAGAGCCCACTGCGACTATGTGCGTTTTTGGGTCGGAACTGACCTCGAACAGACACTTGGGAATCATATCATGATCTCGATACTAGCCCCCCTGGTATCAATATGCCTCAACTGCACGCAAGTTTGTACAAGAATGCAACGATCCCGGACGTCAGCGGGGGCGTACTATGGGCGGACGATGTTAATAAAAGGTTCTTTCTATACGGCGGGGACAACTATCAAGGCCCACCGGGTGCACCCAATCTGATTTCTTACGATGTCATTAACGATAAATGGGATTCTTTTGGCACTCCATCTCAGAGCATCCAGAGTGAGTGTTATCATTATTAGCGAGTATTCAGCTAACAGTTGCAGGCGTTGCTTGGGGCGCTGGAGTCACAGCTCATGGCGCAGGATTTCTCCTTGGAGGATGGATGAGCAATAATTCTGTGCCTGGGTGGGGCGGAACACCTCTGGCAACGAGCTACATGTTGAAGTATGATATGGACAAGCAACAATGGACCAATGTTACGGGACCTCCCGACAACACCCCTCGTGCTGAGGGTGTTATGGTTTACATACCAAATTCTGATAGCGGCATGCTTGTCCACTTTGGCGGTGTGACGGTTGACAATACCAATGGATCCTTCCAGGCTGCTCCGATGGAGAAAATCAACCTTTATGACATCAAGAGTGGCAAGTGGTATCAGCAGACCGCAAGCGGCCAGGTTCCCCCAACGAGAAGAAGATTTTGCGCCGGGGCCGCCTGGGCAGCTGATCAGTCATCGTACAACATGTAAGTCGAATCTTAACACTCTCGCGTCGCACACTAACCAGTGATAGCTACATCTACGGCGGTCTTGGATTTGGACTCAACTTTGCAGGATATCAGGATGTCTGGATCCTTTCGCTTCCATCATTTAAATGGATTCCTTATTATCAAGGGGGCTCCACCGACATCAACATGCATCATTCGCTCACGTGCAATGTGTAAGCCGTCCACATCATTCCCATCTAATTTGATCTTGAAGCTGACGTCTACTTAGGGTTGGCGGACAAATGCTTGTCATTGGAGGAACCTTCCCAATGAACAACGACTGTGATAACGCGCAGGGCTGGGGTGTGCACAACCTTGATATGGGCAAAGTCTCCGGCAAACAGTGGAACGACTACCATCCCAACTTGACCACTTATTCCGTTCCTCCTGATGTTATCTCTGTTGTCGGTGGCACGTAAGTTATAATACTCTTGATCTCTGTGATTTAGCTGACATCCGTAGGCCAACTGGAGGAGCTACAGTTACCAATCCCGACAATGGCTTCGCAAACCCAGATCTAGGGGTGTATTTCCAGCAAAAGGCAACACCATTAGCCCGCAGTCCCACAAGAGCAATTCCGGCCGCTTCGGCGACTAGCAGTAGTGCAGCTCCTGCTGCTAAGGAATCTTCGGCCATCAAACTATCTGGAGCTGCGATTGCGGGGATTGCTGTCGGTGGTGCAATTCTCCTGAGTACTCTGATTCTTGGTGGATGCTTCCTCCTTCGCCAGAAGCGCAATAACAAGAGGCAAATGCCGCCACCTTTGGTCATACCAAGAGCGGCGCCGGACTTCTCGCAGACTCCTTTCAGTCCCCAAAGCCAATACTCACACGTTGGAACTTTCAAACCAGCGCCACATTACCAACTACCTACCGAGCCGGAGCCTGTCGAACTTTATGGAAGTAATTATCGATTAAAAGGCGATTCGAAAGAAATTTCTATTTACCACCACTTGCGGGAGAGCCAACATCCGACATACAAATACTCCAAACCTCAACCACACCCTCGTCACGGAGGATCACCTACATCCACTTATTCGGATTCAGGAACACACTTTTCTGGGTCCAACACACTCTATGGCTCTCCGCCGACGCCGATCTATCACAATCTGGGCAAAAGCCCCCCGTCGCCTCCGCCTCCGTTGCCTCGCGCTCCTCCAAATCATTTCTGATCAACAATCATTTTCCTTTATTCTGAGCGATATACAACCGGATTTTTGTACAAATAGATGCCGTTGGTGGAATCACATGAGATATGGCATACATGATCGTTTATACCCAACCAGTGGCCGGCGTAAAAGTAATGTTGCAATGTTGTAGGGAGGCCTTTCTCATATTCAAGGTTGATCATGTCCAAACCTCAGTTAGCGATGTCCACCTCATTTGTATATTACTACGAGACACCTTAACTTATTACAGAGGGAAAGAAATATAAAGATACCAATTACCGTCAATTTGAATGTTTATTACAAGAGTGTTCCTTCGTGCTTGTCAAAGTCATCAGTAAACTCTATCCGGGCACACCAGAAATGCAGCTGCGACCCAAGCACATCCTATCGCGACTCAAGACGAAATTCATTTTTGCAATTCTTTGTGACTTCTTCGCCCACCTGGCTTATCTCCGGTCTTCAAATTACTTGAATGAGATCGCCCATTCTTCGTAATATTCACATGCCCCTTCGCAAGGATAAATTGTGCACTTTTTCCCCGTAAGATAAGCAGTTGTATAGGCCAAGAATATCTGAAACTGCTGTTTCCTAACTTTCCTTGACTGCCGCCTGGCCCTGATTGGAAATTTCGAGTTAAGGAACACTGAACACTGGCATCACAATCAATCCTATTTTCGAAGCCTTGTCTAGATACTGAAGTCATTATGAAGTACTTTTTTTCATTGTTCTATTGAGAGTCAATGTTTTGGGCTCCAGGGCTCCAGGGCTCTTAAAAATATCTGTCTAGTTTGGCCCCTCTGTCTTCATATCTTCTTTGAAACAGCCTCCCTGGAATAAATCAGTCTCATAACAAGCATTGATTTACAGATTGCTCAAGAAGGGGGTTTTCCGGAGAGATGAGAGTGGTGCTTACAAGTTGTTTCCGTCCGGGTCAATGATATAGGCGGCATAGTATGGCTGACTGCCATACTCAGGCCGGATCCCCGGAGAACCATTACTTGTGCCTCCAGCCTTAATTCCCAAGTTGTGAAACTCATCAACTGCTTTGGAATCTGTTTCGGGATATCAGAAAAATTGAATGCAGGTTAGAGGTCGATCGCTTGCCTGGGGCGTCAACTGCAATGTGAACCGGGACAGATGGTTTGTCGTCTGAAATAGCCTTAAGCCACAGGTACGGGTAGTCGCTTCCGAAACCTATGTAAGAGTCGTTCACTGGAACGAGCTCGCTTTTGAATGAATCAGTATCTCTTTCTGGAGCTCTAGGATCAAAGCACTGAGAAATATTGATGCTGGCTGGAGAACGATGGCTTTGACTTACGTGTAACCAAGTGGCTTCAAGGCTTTCCCATAAAAGGCTCTCATTGCTGGCATTTTGGCTTTTGAAACCATCACGAAGAGATGATTAATAGTCATTGCTGCGGGTATCACAGACGTGCGAGGACAATCTAAATCGAAAGCTTCTGGAAAGGGTTTCGTGGAAATGAGATTCAGGCAGGAAGTAAATATTTTATTTGAACGAGCGACAGCCTGCAGGGGAGGTTTCGATTTCAAATACCACAAGTTGGCATACTAAGCAGGATGCAGGGAATGACCAATGACGGCTAAGTTCTGGCGTGATTCAAACCAGGAACCCCGAGTTCCGTGTTTTAGACTCGACGCTTGCTTACCAACCCCTTCAAGAAAGATTGAGGAGGCGTCTTACTTATAGGTAAAAGGGAAACTTTCGAATGGCAAAGCTGGAGATATGACATTCCCCACAGCAGACGCATTTAAACTATCCAAACAGAATTGACTTCCGTCTCACAGAGAAAACTTGCCCCGCATCTCCTGACATTGCCCCTGTTTGTCCGCGGACAATCCCTCGTTTATACCGACTCTAGATATTTTGTTAAATTCGTCGTAATTTCCGTAAGGAGGAATGTGTGCGGTAGTATATAAATTCTCAAGGAGTAGTGAACTTACCTGAGACAAAAATATAAAATGTGACGATCTTTTTAAATGCCAATTCCCGCTGCCTCTACTACTGATCTTTTACAGAAATGACATTCAGTCCCAAATGTACCCGAGTATTGTATGCTTTCATTTTCCATTTTTTTTGAATACCTTCGGTCGTTGGTCACGAGGATATTTCCCAAAAGAATCGCAGAACTTCAATTCCTTCATTTTTGTTGCCAAATCCCATTCTCGACGAATTTGGCCGTCGAGTATAATTCTGATGGCACCTAATATCTCGTAAAGTATTCCCCTGTTCGTCATGCAGTTAGTACTGAAATTGGAAAATAACGAGACTCACATAAGCGATAAGACTCAATTGAAAGACTAATCCATATGATGCTGTGTGATAAGACATATCTAGAAGAATTCTAGTGAACGTTTCGAGGAAGTTCGCTAGATATTCTGCATCAACGTATGGCTTCAGCCTATAGCCCTGCTCCAATGGACTGGGATCCGCAGGAATATTTGTTGTCTGAACCTCCAGGTCAAGATTCCTTATGATCATGCCTCCGACTGGTTTCTTGGCGGGATTCAAAACGGGTCCAACTTTCAGAAACCTAGCAAGCAAGCAATAAAATGCCCATGAGATTTGCAGTGGAGAACCGTCCCCACATCTAAATAGAGACCTATGACTCTTCCCCGTGCCAGATGCACCATCTATGCGGAAAATTGCTCGAACTCTGTCTACAGAGGATGTCAGAGATGGAACAGAGAGCCAAGTTGGCCACAACTCTTCAAGATTAACCAGCATGACGTCCAGAACGTATGTGTGTTTTGAGGGTAAGATACGTATCGCGGCGATAGTTTCATCGTGCAGTTAATGATTGACAAGCAGGGTAGGTATCAAATCTGTTCGGTTCATCGTTGTGGGGTACTTGACTCGCAAGTTGGTCTCCCACGAGTGGTACGTGACATTGTGGAGTTCTGTTCGATCTCGTGGGACTGAACAGTTTTCTGGGGGCGACGCGGAGATTGAGATGCCGAAGCTGAGAATTTTGTCTCGGAGTTCGCGAGGGAGTTCCATAAGAGAAGGCATTATGGTTCGAATATTTGATTGGATATTCTCGGCGTGTATGTGGTCTGTGGAAGGTTTAAAAATGGTAAGAATAATTAAATATATGTGCCAATGCTATTAGACGCTAAATAGTCCCGCATTACTCATCCGAATGGCTAATGACAAAATCTTTAAAGTGCTTGTTCCCTTTCGGGTTTCGTCTACTTTTAGCTCACGAGCAGCCTGGCACTACGGCTAGAGAAAAACAGTAAAAGAATCCCGGCTATAGACTAGTAGCCGCTTACCTTCCTCTATAATAGTTGCGAAATAGAAAATCGGGGTAGTTATATAACTTTCCTTGCACAGTTCTATTTCGCTGGCTAGGACAACGCAGAAATATGTTCGTTTGCGGCCTGATGAAATATGCCCAACAGAGGGTCCTCATATTTGCAGGGGAATTATCGCACCGACTTTGATACAAAACAGTATATTTTTGTAGAAGCAGGGATTGGAAGGATTATTAGTCGTCCATGTCTTCCATACTTTCGAAGTGTGTTATATTCATATCAATGACTATGGCTGTTCTACTTGCTCCCTTCCCTTCGCCACCAGCTCGCGTGCCTTCGGGTGGAGCGCCTGTAAGTTTGACATACTCTGTATCTGAGTACTTTTGGAGGTTCATACATCATGTAGCCTTCAATTCTGAAGAACTGTTGGCTGCGACTCTAGCTGGTGCCTCTTGTTGATTGGCCCTTCATTGGTATCCTCCGTCAGGTCCTGTTGCAATACATCTGATTAATGACAGACTAGCAGAGTTAAGGTACTATTTTCAACTCAAAATAGCTATTGCAAGACTAAGAAAGAATTCTAACCCCGACATAAACAGTAATCGCGCTTCGTCCGCTGTTAGTTACAGGGCCTTCATCGTCAAGACAGCCCATAGCCTCTGTTTAGCGCATTAACACCAAGTTCTAAGAGTTATTGTCTTACTATTCGATCCAACTGTGTCAGAGCACCTTATCTGTCTCATTTCCTACAAACTCATTCCAGTTTTCTCATCTCCCGTCGTATTTTCCCAATTTTCGACTCACCTTACAAGTCGATAATTGCGCAATCATCCCCAGGCAAGACGTCAGTTTATCCTATTCTGGGCACTTGGCGATCCAACCGAAAGGGAAGGTTGAAGAGTCTTGGGACTTGGCAAGCTTACTCTTGGTATGATTTTTACATGGGAAATTATTTATTGTGGAGTCTGGATAAATTGCCTGTTACTTGGGAGGAACAGTAGTATTGCGACTGCTGTACGACCGAGATGGCGTCGTGGATTGGCAGTCTCTCAGTGCGATTAAAATTCTCTAAAAGGAAATATTTTTCTTCTTCTTTCTTTTTTTTCACACTCGTAAGCTGGGATATATAACTAAGAGCAGCCCACATACAGTCATCTAGGAGGATTCCTGGTTGTATTGAGACATCATCGAACATGGCCATCGGCAATATCTGGCAAAAGATAACCCGTGAGAAGGTTGTCATCGCTACACACAATGACACGTCCGAAGAAACAGTGTATCGCGATGGGAACCTCGAGTACACGCGAGAGGTTGGGGCCGGAAACAACTCGAAACCGTCTTACCAGGAAGCGTCCGGAGCCCCCGTCGAGAAAGAGAGTCCGCTAGGATATCAGATCAGGTGGTTTACTGTTATTTTTCTAAATATCGGGCAGATGATTGGAACTGGAGTCTTCTCTACTCGTAAGCTGTTTTCATATATCTTGTTATTTATCTGTTGCCCTCCTGGTGTCTCTCACCCGTGAAAACTGGTTAATTAATTGTGTTCTAGCTGGCGGAATTTTCCAAACCTTGGGGTCTGTAGGTCTCAGTCTGATATACTGGTTCATTGGTCTCATCATCGCCGGCTGTGGATTAGCCGTTTATTTGGAGCTAGCTTCTTACTTTCCGAATCGATCTGGAGCAGAAGTTGTATACCTGGAACAGGCGTACCCAAGACCGAAATATTTCTTTCCAACTGCTTTTGCAGTGCTGAATGTTTTGCTGGCTTTCAGTAGCAGTAATGCCATCGGTACAGTAATTTCCCCTGAGGGGTTGGGCCCATTGATCTAACGTGAAACAGTGTTATCTACGTACCTGTTCAGGATTGCGGACCATGAGCCGACTGAGTGGGAGGCAAAAGGGGTTGCAATTGCAGGATATACTATTGCCACAATTTGTGCGCTCCTTCAAGACTGTTAATCGCGGGAAATGCTAACAGTGAATCAAAGTTTGCGTAATCTCCAACAAATGGTCTCTGTATTTTTCCAACGGCATTGGAGTCGTCAAAGTCCTCACTTTGGTGGTGTATGTGGATCCGCCCTCGCTAGACTCAAATTGCTGATTGTACCTTCACAGCATCAGTATTACTGGCTTCGTTGTTCTAGGTGGAAACATCAAAGCCATTCCTGATCCCACGGTTAACTTTCGCAATTCTTTTGAAGGCACCACGGGCAGCGCATGGGGAATCACAAGTGCCCTCATCAGAATCAACTTCGCATATGAGGGGTATGCCAACGCGTTCAACATGGTTAACGAAGTTAAGGTAGACATTGCCCCAGAGACTGGCTAGAATTCCCATTTATTCCCCTCAATGCTTAACATGGCTTGTGATTTAGGACCCCATCAAAACTATAAGATGGGCGGGCCCAGCATCCCTTTTACTTATCGCGGTCCTCTATATGTTTGTCAACATTGCCTACTTTGCAGCCAGTGAGTCTCAACACCGTTAGTATTATGCAGCTATGCTACTCCCACTTACACATCATCAAGTTCCTAAAGCAGAAATGGAAACAGCGGAAACGATCGCCGCTAGTCTCTTCTTCAAGAACGTCTTCGGCGGCAGTGGTGCAGCTCGTGGCTTGAATGTGCTCATCCTTCTCAGTGCTTTCGGAAATCTTATCTCGAATCTTATTGGCTCCTCGAGAGTCATTCGCGAGTGTGGAAGGCAAGGTGTACTACCGTATCCAAAATTCTGGGCTTCTACTCAACCATTTGGTACACCTTTGGGACCGTATGCGCTGAAATACGTGTTGACCATTCTCATGATCGTTGCGCCACCTTTTGGGGATGCTTTTGACTTTGGTAATATCCTAGAAACTAAAATCCATGTTCTTTGAATTATCTGCTAACGGATACAAGTCGTCGATTTGAAGTCATACCCAGACGCTGTCTTCTATTTGTTCATGGCAAGTGGGCTTTACATGGTCCGTCTTCGCCGCAAACGTATCGGCGCAGAAAGGAGCGAGTTCCGCGCATGGGATGCTGCTGTAGTCTTTTGGATTATGGTACAAGTGTTCTTGTTAGTCATGCCATGGTACCCGCCTCCTGGGGGCAGATACGGTGGCAGTGTTAGCTTCTGGTACGCGACGTATTGTGTTACTGGGCTTGGAATGTATGCTCTCCCTCCTCGGTTTCACTTCAACTCTCTTTCTAGGACTAAATATTAACAAACAACCAGTCTAGCGGCTTGTGGTATCTACTACATAATCTGGATCTACGTGCTCCCCAAATGGCGTGGCTACCGGATCCGACAAGAGGTTCTCGCACTTGATAACGGTGCTACAACACATAAACTTGTCAACGTCAAGTTAGCACAATTGGAGCAATGGGATCGCACGCATGATGTCACTGGAAAAATTACAAGTGCTGGAGGAGCAAGTGGGAGTGACTCGAGAAGCAGTCGCGAGCTTGGGGTTTTGCGAGAGAGAATTAGCGGTGAGAAGAATGTCTAGGGAGTTGGGAATATCTTCAATTCGTTATCTAATCTTCGCCCAACTTGTACCTATTTCGGTTAGAAAAGAATGATATACAAAAAGAAAAATTTGTTCCGGAGAGGAGTGGGGATGTGTAGTTTACGCCGGGGCGGCGGGCCCGGCACAGCTAAGCCTATCCCTATCCACCAGGATCTACCCCCAAGGTACCTCCGCCCATGCTCCTCATGCTTTGATCGTGGTTCTGGTCCGAGGAAGGATATTATTGCCAATACCCGAACCCTGGCAGATTCCAGACAACAATCCTAGCAGGGTCCAATAAAACAAAGTCACGAATCTATGAGAAGAATCACATCAGGGTAAGGTTGGTGCAGATGTCCATTGAAGGAGTACTATCGCTAAAGAACATGCCAGCGCGAGGCCAGCGACACCGCAAAAACCAGATTTCATAACGTAAAGCGCATGCCTGCGCTGGCCCTGCGAAATATCCTCAAGAACGGCCCACCCCCTGCATTTTTCAAAAGGAATTCTAAAATACAAACAGTTAAAAAAAAAAAAAAAAAGCATAAATGACCCCCCGGGCCAGCACGACCAAATCCATCCACACCCCCCAAGAATCGACCCCAGGACACCTCCACCCACAGTCCTCATGCTTTGTTCACAGGCAGTGCTTAAAGAAATGTTGTATTGCCATTGCTGGCACCTTGGCAGGAATGGCTGTGGGAGGGAAAGGCGACATCGAAGTGTTGGAGAGTTTGATGCTTATTCAGAGTCTGCGTCGGAGTCATGGTCCAGAGCGGCCTTGAGAGCCTTGCCATCTTCTGCCTCAGCTGCGGCCTTCTTGCTATTGTCCTCCTCCTCCCCATCGTTAGTGGAATCATCTGAGTCGCCGCTGCTGCTGCTGCCACTGCCCGAATCATCGTTATTTGCGTTATTCCGGATGATGAACTTGTCCTCGAGATCAGTAAAATTCTTCAAATCGGTCTCGAGTCTGAAGGATCTGACGAGGTTGGCAGTATCTGACAGGAAAGCTCGGATGTTCTCCTGCGGCAGTACTTTAACCACTGCGCGCTGTTTGTCCAAAAAGTCCTTCCATTCCTCGGCCTCCGTTTGCAGTCGATGGCAGAGGCCAAGAACCTTGCCCTCCTCGTCTAGTCCATCATCATTTAGGAGATCATGAATGGATTGGCAGGCGTCAAAGAGATTTTGGACTTCACCGCTGTCTTCTTGCTTTATGATCTCGACGGCCCTCGCGGCCGCCTCTGAGACCTTACGGAGGTCCTGCTTCAGTCCGACGATGGTATTGCTACCGTCCTGTAGATGGTTCATGCGATCTCTCAAGATATAGACGAAGATATTTCTGTCTTTGGTGCCAAGTGTGTAAGAGTGAAAGATTCGTCCCAAAAGACTTTGCGCTTCGTGGTGCTACTTCGTTGCTTTGTCTTTCTCACGAATAGTGTCATTGCTGGCTGTGATGCCGCGTTCTGCCTCTTGCTTACACTCTTCTTTTTCTTTGAGAGATTGAACTTACTCGTGCCGCAAACGTTTCAACTGCTGGCTCAAATGCTCTCATTCCTTTTCCAATGTCTCAAAGGGAAGGAGACATTGACATGGGATCAATCGACAGCCGTTGTATTCAGCATCATAGTAATGTCCCACAAGAAATGAGACAACGACACAAAATCAATCCACATCGGCTGCTGCTGGTTCATGGTAATATATCACAAGCAGTGGGACAATGATACGAAAACAATCGGCAGTCCCTATGTCCATGGTCATGGCAATGTCCCAAACGAGCTAAGACAATGATATAAAATCAATGAACAGCCGCGACATCAGTTTCAAGATAATGTGTCACAAGAACTGAGACAATGATCTGTGCCAACCAATACCATCCTCCTTCACCCGCCGAAGGTTTCAACGGAAATCGACCCGCCAAAAGCTGCTTGGACTGGCCAAAGTTCGTCCCATACGCAATGCCCCCCGACGTTTGTGAAGTTTTTGTTTATATAACGTCTTCTTGTCATTCTTGTCCTGCTTCTTGTCGGACTTGTGTTCGCTGGACAGGGCCGCGAACGCGACCGGTGGGGGTAGAGGATCTGCGGCCAAGGTAACTGGAGGTGGGCCTTTGACCTTGCTCGAGCGCCCGCTATTCTTTGACTTCTTTGCCTCTGGCGGTCCTTCGCTCTCGCTGGCTTCGGACAGCTGGCGCTTGGGTTTCATCGATCCCGAAAGGCCTTGGGCAGCTCTGGTGGTAAATGCACTCACAGAGTGCTTCTTCGCAGGATTCACCTTGCTCGTGTTATCTCCGGTACCCTCGTCTTTGATATCCGCATCCCCGCCGGCTTTTGATGAGCGCAGTTTCCTCCCTGGGTCTTTGGGGATATGTTTTACATCTGCAATATATTGATCCACCGTCTTGAAACGCCCTAATTTGGCACCACGCTGTTCGTACTCGGGCTGGGTATATCAACGATTTCGAACTCGTATGTCGTCTCGCCGAAATTTGCGCTACCGGTCCACTTGCGATTCTGAAGGACGTCGAGTTTGGATTGTCCGTAATCGCAGGGAGTCCTCAAGGGAGCCGGGATGCTAACGGCTGACCGGATTGGTCAAAATGGGCTTCGCATGCGATACGTCTGCCGGTCTGAGAGATCTTGTGGTAGACGAAGAGATGTATAGTACTGTTGGAAAAGTATCGATTGATGGGCATTTCGTCTGGCTTGCCCGGGATCGCCTCCGGGTCGTAGAAGACCAGCTCGTCTGCCCACTCTGTCGTCGGACCGTTTCTCATGTCCTCTGCCCAAGTGATGTCCCGCTGATTGGCCTTGAAATGAAAATCGAGCACAAGAATTGATGTTGTGGTGAATCTGACGGGTTGACGAAGTGAGTGCTGGTTCTGCTGGATCGAATGTCATCCTCGAGCGCGAAATCTGGGAATCTGCTTGCGATGCGTGTAGGAAGAGAGAGAGACAGGTTTGAGATCTGTTCGGGATAGAGGTGCGTGCAGGTCTGCAGTCCGTCGGGAGCTCAGAGGCATCGATTTGTGTAGAAGGTCGAGAAGAGGCGTAGTGGCTTTTGAGGAGGTAGGATATTTGCAAGAAATTGAATAAGGTAGTTGAACGATCAGGGATATGGAGAGGAAAACAGTGAATATCATGAAGATTTCTTCCTGACTCTACAGCTTGTCACGCCCAGTTCGGCATTGTAGAATTCGCCGCCTTTGGGGAAGATCGTAGCTTGACAAGACCAAAAAGACGACAAAACACTGCAGAACAAATTCAACTAAAATTCATTAGACCTTGCCGAAATATCCAACGAGATACTCACGCCTTATCTTGTTGACAAGCAGCTGAGATACCGCCCGTATACTCCTAAAGCTTCTTCTTCAATCTTGACCTCGACAAACTACAGGGGTGTAAAACAGGGGTTTACTTGTGCAAAGCAGCGGTTGTTCCATGCATCGCGCATGCTCAACGTAAAGGACAAAATCGTCTGGTGAGAAAATCGCAATTGAAAACTAAATTCATTCCTGTACCTCTGAAATTCACTAGCTGAATAAAACCTTCGAAGCAAGGAAGGGCTAAGACTACCTATGGTTCATGATACCAGTCCCTGCCCAATGCCTGTCTGCCATGTCAGAAACCAAATTACTAGCCAAATCTCTGTCATCACCGTCTGAACTTCTGTAGCGTACAACTAGACCCTTTTGCTCAATGTCATCTCCGAAGTCTCCTGAACTATGAGGATCATTCAATTTTGTGAAGCCAGAGCGTTGATCATGATCACCCATCGATGTTTGTTTCGACCTATCAACCCCAGAAAGAGCAATTCCTACACCGGAAGTGTTTGTGGCGCCGACTCTGGAGTGATGAGATTGCAATCGGCTACGACCAGTGACCACAGAAGCACTTTTGATGGCGTGCTTGAACAAAGGGCGCAAAGATGGCAGACAAGCTGCTATTAGATAAACACCAGGCTCCACGGTGGTCCACACAACCAACCGAGCACCGTGGAAACTTAGATCCTCCGCTAAAGGAACATTAAAAAAGAATGCGAAGCGCAAAATGGCCGTGAGGGTGCCCCTGCTAGAATCAGCAATTGACGAAGAAATTGAATCACCACCATCTATCCACTTACAAACTACCGGCAAGCAGACTGAAGGCTAAGCCGGCCTTTTGCATTCTCGAAATTTGAAGTGTATAGATCAGTGGAAGGGGTAATAACAATATCGCCACATCGGTTACTATATTCGGTATGCTAGCCCAAACAAAGAAGTGTTGTTGATCGATACAATGGCCACCTGGAATCGTCTTATCCCATTGGAAGGCAAAAGGTTGGCACATTCCTAGTATGACGCCGGATATCACTATGAGGTTGAGAATCAAGACCCCGCAGATAGCATATGTAGCCCATCTATAGACTCTGCCTGTAAATATACGAAGATATAGGCAGAGTATAGATAACTTCGGGAAGGTGATCGCGCCAGGATACATTATGGCAACAGCTATCTCCACCTTGAGATTGGTGACCTTGATATGAGAGGGAAGTGTGACCCAGTGGTGTCCAACGTGGACATAATTGATTTCAACTAAACACGCATTAGAGTAAGATCAGACAAGATGAAGTATAGAGAGCTGCTCCAGGATAAAACTCACTGAAACTAATTATAACTTCACTGAAACAAAACAAAAAGGCTGGGATCATAAGATACGCATCGAGTGCGTTAATTGTCCTTCCTTTGTACCTAGCAACGAAGAATAGGCTTATGAATAATACTTCAAAAACGCCCATAAGTATAGCCGTGTCAATAACTTGGCGTCCGACATATTCCGCAAGGTATTCAGCGGAGTGGGTAGTGGTAGTATTCATGAGGCAAGTACCAGGCTTTCTAGTCGTGAACAGAATAACACAAAGAGCATTTGGATATTAGAATCAACTCCAAGCTCGCTGGATTGATGTTGATTAACATTTTTAGATTCGAATTAGAGATGATGCAGTTGTATTATTAGGAGCATAAAGGAATATGCTACGCCGCCATTCGGCTGAATTTACGACGCCGCAATGCGGCGAACATATTAATGTTGTCTCGACAGCTGCCTATTCGGGACCACATTAGATAACCTTTTTAGTGTACCATGATGGCAGGGTTACATCTAAGGATTTTCCCGCCGAGACAGGACAGGATCCCGAGGCAGCTCGTCCGTCGATCAAATCCTTACGCATGTGTCTCTAACCGAGGTGTCCCAAGACGTCTATGATCTGCCAAGTTGGTCCTTTTATTTGGGTGCGGGGAAGCTTCATGACCACGCATTCTTCACAGGATAGAATTTAAATACCCTTCAAGAATAGCTTCATGTTAACTCAACACTATATACTCTCGACTAGAACTTTAGCGCATTCAACAATAGCTCAAAGTTTGTAAAGAGCTCCATTTTTTTTTCTCGCAATAGGTCAAATGAGATCTCTCTACGCTCACCAACAGTGTCTTCGGTAATCAGCTAGCTGTTCACTTCGTTCGGTGGAGGGCTTTTATTGTACATCGATGTCATTTTTAACTCTAGATCAATCCTCCCCTTATTGCTTGAGGCTCTCCTCTGGGATGTCGTCATGATATTTGTTTTCCGATTCGCCAAAATGATCCCGACATGATGACAGCCACTTCCAGCAATGACACACGAAACATATCAACCATTCGCGGTACATGGGGACCGTAGACTAGATAGCTGTCTGATGGAGATGTCAAGTCTTGAGTATGATAATCTTCAAGGTCGCTCGGGGTCATTCGAGCTCGATGACACCGAGGCGGTCGAAATATTAATAGATGGCTCCATTTCTCAGTAGCAGAAGTGATAAGTTGAGAGTGGAACATTAATGGATGGTGAAATTTCTCTTGCGGAGTCTATTGAAAAGATTTCCCGACGCCATGTCCGATAATAAACAGATGCAAGTGCACTGACTTTCCTCCTTTTTAGATGCCTAGTTGCTGGACAAGATCGCTATTTCAGAATGGAATAAGTTCAAGTGACCTTCTCGGTAAAGAGTAGGTCTCTTCCGAAGAGGTCTTGGGGGGACGTCGGGTTGTCTGTTTGGCGGGCTAACGGGCCGTAAGCTTCCTACCCTTCACTTCGCGGACTCAGTGGGTTAGGGAACTACCGAGATCATCGCTGAAGCTGTTACCTTTACAGAACTAGTGTTGATGCTTTTTCCGTTTACGAGCTAATGTTTATATTGGAAATGGACAGTTTTGGAGCAAAATGTATAAAGCTTAGACTGCAACACTCCCTTTACTACCGTCACCTTCTTTTTGGCCAATACAGATCAGACAGTGACCGAATCCCCGAAAACGATATATTCTAAGGCTCCAGGAATTGATACATTGGAGTTAGATTAACCAGTCAGATCTAGTCATACCGTTTTTGTCGCTCGTGGCTGTTGACTTACGAACTCGAATCTGCGTCAGTGGTACGATTTTTGAAATTCTGGGAAGTACTGGTCCAATAGAAAATACAATCTCGTGAATGATTCATATTTTGAGATCCAAAGTCGCTTGATATTGGTGAGGGTCTTACGTCACGTAGGCCGCGTGAGTCACACCACAGTCCGAGTCCAAATTACAGCCTAGTAGTATTTTAACAGATATTCAACTGTTATCTTTGGAGATATTATTTGTAAAACCCTATCGTACGGAACTGCACTTGGGAATAACCTCATTTCATATCTTTACCAGCTTATTTGAAAGTGGCATGGCGTCCGAAAATACGGAGCTTTGCGCTCCTTTCCTCTCTTATGGCCGCTTTTCAATCTTCCGAGACATTTCTCCAGACATGGATTACATCCCGGCGCAAAGCCAGTCTCGGAGGGCAAAAAAACGAGCAAAGTCCAGAGTCGTTGCCCGTAAAAGACTGACCGTCCAGGACTTACCATCCGAACTCATTATGATCGTTTTAGATTATATGGACCCTGTCACATCGACTTGCTTTGGCCTAACATGCCACCAATTCTACATTGTTCATTTTCGTCTTCGCGGGCCAACTCACTTGAACGTTTTTACCACCCCGCCACCCGAGTCGCCCAAAACCGGAACAATCATTCTGCGAAATGTGCTCTTTAAATGGTTCCCCAAGTCAAAGCAATACAACTACTGCAAAAAACGCTTCATTTTTGTCCCCAAAGGGAAACAAGCAAAGAAGTATCGGTTCAGATGGGGGCCGATAATGAGAAAGACTGAGGACTTCAAGAGAGTGGATGAGAGGAGGAAATTAGCAAGGCCGCTCATAGCGCAATTGGTCAATTCACAGGCTCACGGCTACCACAGTGACTCGGAAGACGAAGGATATTATGCTCGATGTGAGATCGCGCGGCAAAAGCGTGAGGCTGAGGAGAGGCTTCGTGAGAAGGAGAAGTGGGACCGCTGGGTGAAGATAGAATTCGAGAGGCAAGGGATGCTACTTGCGAAAGAAGAAAGGACCAAATGCAAGGGCAGAAAACTGAAGCTGCGGCGGAAAGCTGAGGAGATTGCTGCTTATATTGGGTTGCTAGGAGATGAGGGGCTGAGTTTTCAATAAAATTTTCACGCTGTGTCACGAGCTGGGCTGTGCATGCATGGCTAGGAACACGAGATCTCGACAGCCTTGCCCTGGCAGACAAGCAGGCTCTCTTGCCGACAGCTTTCCAACAAGATATATTTCTCAAGCCTAATTGACACTCTTTGCTCATAAAGCAACATCAATCAAAAGCCCCAATCTCGCGTTCTCAACCATCGCTGGATTTATCTTCATGCTTGTCAAAGTGCTGGCGAATAATTATGGTTGATCCGCTCACAGCCTTGTCCCTCGCTGGAAACACCCTTCAGTTCATAAACTTCGCCGGCAAGCTGCTTATAAGGGAAAGGAGGTATACCACTCGGGTGATGGCCTCTCAATCGGCGCCATGAGCTTCAAACAATTGCCCTGGGCCTCCGGGACATCAATACTCGATTCCAAAGCAATGTCTCGGCTCATGTCAACGGCCAATCCATCACAACCAATCTTGGGATCGACAAATATGCTAGACTGGTAGTGTTAGGTGACCAGTGCTCTGCAGTCGCCGACGAGTTGATTGATGCCGTCGAAAAACTCAAAGTTTCGGGCCTCCGTGGTTCAAATCGCCACTGGAACAGTTTTCGGCAGGCTCTGAAAATTTTGTGGGAAAAGGAACGACTGGAGGCGCTTGTGAGGCGCCTGCAGGCTTTCCGAGAGGAATGGAGCTTTCGCATATCAGTCTCTCTTAGGTGAGATATTTGATTTTCTCAATGGCTGATGGTTAGATAGGTATGACTGACATGGCTTAACTAAACCAGAGAAGACCTCGATATCAACGCAGTCAAGCAACTAGAAGGTTTCGAAAAGCTAGCTGGGGGTGCCCAGGATTTAGCCATGAGGATTAAACAAGACCAGACTAATTTATCGCGGACCTTATAAGAACAAACTGCAACTTCAAGCCTGCAAAACTCAGAAACGAAAGAATTGATCACGTCTCAGCATGAGCGAACGAGGAAGACAATACTTGCATCGATCAAAGGCAGAAAATTAAGACGAACTCAGCATGGTATTGATGCCATCAGCGACGTTTCTGATAGTGACGACGAGAAAGACCACCCGGAAAACTTCGCTTGATTGAGGATATGCTCTTAGAATCCCTCCGCTTTCAAACGATGATGGACAGATTTGATGAGGTTGAACCAGCACATCGGAAGACATACGAATGGATTTTCAAATCCCCAGATGCAGATCTTCAGGATGCGACTGGACAGACTTCCCTAATTGGCTAGCCCATGGTACGGGAACCTATTGGATCAACGGTAAAGCGGCTCCCGGAAAGTCAACGATCGTGAGATTTATCTGTGATAATCCACAAACCACGTTACTTTTAGGAGAGTGGGCCCAAAACAAGCCATTGACTATCGCGGCCTATTTTTTCTGGAACAGTGGGACGCCAGATCAACGATCTTATGTGGGCTTGCTCCGTGCTCTTCTTTTTAGGATACTCAAACAGCGTACCGACTTGATTCCAGAAGTATTCCCTAATCATAGGAATAGTCGTCGAAGGTACCCACTGAAAACTATCTAGGATCTTACTCCAGAGTCCTGGACACTAACAAAGCTCTTGACAGCCTTCAAGCTCATTTTTGAGAGAGCTGCGGAGCATTCAAGGTTCTGTTTGTTCATAGATGGCCTTGACGAATACGACGGAGATTATCACGATATTATCAGACTCTTTACCGGGACGCCGTCAAATTTCAAAGCATGTCTCTCAAGTAAACTACTTCACGATTTTGTGTCTACTTTCAAGTTTTGCCCCAGCCTGCGACTTCAAGATCTTACATTTGAAGATATCAAGCAATACGTCGACGATGCATTGGAAGCAAGCGAGCACATGCGAGTATTGCAACGTCAAAGCCCTGAAGAGGCACCCAAGCTTGCATTGGAGATTGTAAACAAATCTGACGGGGTGTTTCTTTGGGTGAAGCTAGTGGTTGTCTCCTTGGTACGCGGACTGCAGAACTCAGACGAGATCTCCGACCTTCAAAGACGAATTCGACTCTTGCCGCCCTCGCTCGGAGATCTTTTCTCTCATATACTAGGAAAGCTAGAATCGGTTTATCTCCAGCAATCGTCTCGAATTTTCCAGATATTCGCGCATGCGCAACACTCCGACTTTTCGCTCTCAAGCTTAGAGCTCTTCTTCGCCGAGAATCAGATTGGAAAATGCTTACTCTACCAGCTGCTCGGCCGCTGAGTGAAAGAGACCTGATTATTCGATGTGATATAGTTGATACATGGCTACGAACCAGATGCGGAGGCTTGATTGAAGCACATCGCGACTTGGAAAAATATCGACGATACAACTCACGCCTATCCTACCTACATCGAACTGTCTCGGACTTCCTCAAATTGCCAGAAATTAAGTCTCGGATCTTATCAGGAACAGCTGGGACGCCTTTTGTTCCCGCCCAGGCTCTGATGCAGTCCAGTGTTCTCTACATAAAATGGGTTATGTATCCCAGCGAACCGAAGACGAACCACCGCTTTTGGGCGTCCCGGCCCCCAGTTTATTTTGCAGAGCAGGGGCTAAGATACGCTTACTTTGCAGAGTTGGAAACGCAAAGGCCACAAAAACTCATGCTGGAGGAACTTGATAGGGTGTGCAATATATTGCTTCGAGGGTTTATGGAGCCACCTTATTGTTAGGCGAACGAGAAGCTTTATGACGAAGACCCTTTGGACATGGATGGAGATACATCCACAGTTACTCAAGCCACCCTCCAGAAATTCAAAAATCACAACGACTCCTTGCTTACAATTGCAATCGCATCTGGCCTCTATCTATATGTTCTTGAAAAGATACAATTAGAGCTAAACTTGGTGAGAGCTAAATGCGGCCGGCTATTACTCCATTATGCTGTTCAGCGGTTTGACACATGTCAAATAAGCAGCTTCTGCTACTCTGAGGAAATCGTAGAGCTTCTTTTAAGTCATGGCGCCTCTCCGAATGAGACATATGACGGGAAGTCAGCCTGGGAACATATTTTAGAGGGGATCTTCGGACTACTCAGAAATCCGAATCCCCTATTATATGTACTGCAGTCCTGGGTACGAATCTCGAGATTGTTTCTTCTTTATGGCGCGAATATGGTGCAGTGTATAAATAACGATCTGAACAAATCTGCACATCAGATAATTACCGCAGCTTTCTATGATTGGTTTCTTGAAGACACACGAGACTTACAGAAGATGCTGGTCTCAACATCTTAGATCAAGGAGATGGGGCTACAACGCCTATCCTCTTCTCATGACTCTTCATCTAGCTCGCACGACAGTGAAAATTTGAATATTCCACAATCCTCGCGGAGACACCGGTGCAAAGTCATATTTCGAATTCCTCCTACGAACTCTCAGTGCTCGTTGGAAAATAACATTAGGCGGAAGCAGCTTGCGAAACAAAAGGAAATCGAGGCGCAGCCTCTGCGACCTGCCAATAGCTGGGTCTCGGAGCCAGAAAATGAAAAGACAGAAATCCTGGATGTGTTTCGACAATTTCCCAGCGAGCAGAAAGCCAGAATACAGCTACCTAAACTAGTAACTCAATTTCCCGAGTACAAAGAACAATCACGAGCAGAACCACAGCGACTTTCCTTCAGTCGTATATTTAATGTCATATCTATGAACTGAATATTGGCTTTATATGAATAGTTTCTTAAATACTGTTAGCAAATAGAATTTGTTTAATTTATTACTTTTAGATAGCAATATAATTGTTTCGATTAGTTTTGTATTTAAATCTGATAAAATCTGTTTCCAGCTGAGGAGATAACTATTTAGAAAATCAAAGGGTTTTAGTTGAGGTATGAATTGGAACCGAATGAGAGGATAATTGTACTTTTATTCCTGTCAAGATAATGCGAAGGAAAAGAATTATTCCTAAACATGAATGACACTACAGATGTGAGTATCTGCAACTGTCTAGGACAGCTCTAGACGACGTTTACAGCACACTCTGCCGAATGCAGGCGTAAATTGGGCATAGCCTACGCGTGTGCATATCAGGACACCAGACACCGTCGATTGTAAGTGCAATGCTAACCCCAGACCTGCGGTGCCGTTTTTCTCCCACAAGCCCATGGCTGTCGCCTGAAGGAGTACGCAACAGAGCAGCACGTCATTTTCTGCATCTGTGGCGACATCAAAAACAACAATACCAAGCGCGGTCCCCGTGAGCGGATCAACAATATTTCGCCTGCCATAAGTATGGGCGCCCTGGCCGGTGTTGAATAGAAATGGCTGCACGAATGCGGTGCGAGCTATGGCGGAGTATGCTGATATCACGATTTTGCCGCCCTTGACTGCTCCGGTGTCGAAAAATGAGGCTCTTTCGATCTCAGCGTGAAGAAGCTCAGGATCCGTGGGACAGCCCTGGAGTTGTGGCTTTCGCCAGTGCCGTCCACTCGCCTCGTAGAACAACACGGGGGCATTCAAACTCGCCCAGGATCAGGAGGGAGCCACATACTCGTCGGATCTACTGCCTGGTCGCCATCGGATCTGGTTTTCATCGCGGCACCAGAGCAGACTGATCCAAGGATCGGTTTTGAGAAAGCCAGCGAGGTATGCACTACCGGCCTTGTCACAAGCTATTCCGTAAAATACCAGGAGCTTGTCCTTGGGAAAAGTGATGTTTTTGTTAGTATACCTCTCGATCAGCCGGTACCACAGTGTATACCATCGATATGGAGGATGCTTGTGAAGCTGCTCAAGGCTTTGCGCTCGGTTTCCAGGGTTGCTATTTTTGTCACCTACACATTGCCATAGCACGGAATTTTGCGTTAACTTCACAATTCGACACGATAGTACGTCTTCTTGATAGCACCAGCCTCGGCTTTCGGTTGGGGGATCGACAGGCGTATTTCGAGGCTGTCCATTTGGCAGAAGATAAATTGACGATTTGACAGAGCCTTCTTGAAAAGGGATGCAGGCTGTACTGTTTCGTAACGGGTTCCGCTGATCGGAGATTCCTCCATAGGCCGAACTGGATGCGGAAACAAGGGCCATGGTAGCATTCCCGTATATGGAGGCCATTCTAGATGCTTCACGATCCCAGTCATCCTTGGAATCTTGCAAAATACACATGCTATCGATCCAGATATAGTGTTCGCCAAGCTTGCGGGTCCACATGATGGCATCATGCAGCGTCTGCGGGAGGACTGCTAAGCGAATTCCGTGCTGAATTGCCTTAGATTCTTCGTAGATAGTTGCCATGATGCCTCCTTTGGCGTTATTCCCCAACAATAACTCAAAACTATGTAGCCACCGTTATAGAGACACTCCTGTCCATCCACGATTCTTGGCGGCTCCTTGAAATCTTCAGACCCTACATAGATAAGTCGCGTTGTTGCTGCAGTGAGGCCATGATCCCCGTGTACAATGTTTGTGACATTGTCCCTTTGCGAAGCCGTCGCCGAAATAGGGATTATCATTTGGTTGCAGGTGGACTCGTGGTTCGCTAGGCAGTTGGCGAGTGATCGTTTGATATACCTAAATACCCCATCGTCCTCTGCATATAAGCCAATGAAATCTGGTGCGGTCAGCGACCGCTGGAAGCTGTTTGGTGGATAGCCTTACCTTTGAAGAGCCGCGCACCATGAGGAACGTCCTTGCTATCGGTCACGTATTTTACATCGGCTATTGCCACGTGTCGAAAGTTCGCTTGCTGGCTGTTATTGCCATTCCACAGAGACTCATCCCAGGTCGAAGAATCAGCTGAAGGAGCAATATCAATGGTCAGAGCAAGAGGGTGCTTATTGTTCTGATCCTCCGTCGCGCGTTCCAGGAAGACAGGTTCAATTTCGAGACGGCTTTTGAAGGGCTCACGAACGGCTTCATACAGTATGGTGCAACTGTGGCAGCCTTTGGCAGCGGAGGCTTCGAATTCAGAAAAGTGCAACCAGAGCCGACGAGTGATGCCTCGACACGATGCGCATATTAGCCATGGAGGTTCGAGCGCCATGGCAAATTATAGAAAGACCTGATAGGTTGTTCAACACTGCGTAAATTAAGAACCAGGAGATACCAAGTATCTGTGCCACCCTGTTTCCTCCCCAAAAGTCACTCGGTTCTAAGGATGAGACCTTCGCCAATGTGCTGAAATATTCACACTTGATGTCCTTTTCTCCCGCCCCCTGTATCATGAATTACGGCAGGAAACGTGGAGGATTCTTTTTATTGGCTATGCAGAGATTATCAACCGAGTCTGCCCAAAGCTGTCGACTCTTTTTCGCCCGGCTGGAGGGGCAGTAGTAGTGGGGCTGTAGATATAAACCAATAAGAAAATTCCCGCATGCAAGCCTCTACTAAATGAGAAATATTGCAACCTATAATCAGATAACAAGGCGCCACTTTTCAGATATCTCCGCGGCGCAGCCGGCATTGGCGCTCATTATATTGCCAGGAATGCGGATAGTCAACTGAAGACGAGACCTAGCGCAAGAGGTCCTACCCCACCAACCGGGAGCGCACGGGCCGATGCGGACTACAATCGGCCATATAAAAATAAAGTATCCTCCAACGGATTTCAAAAATTTGTTTTTTATATTACGGATTTTTCTAATTAACTAAAATTTTAATTAGGATTCTAGTTTTTTTTTAAATATAAATTATTACAAATGTATTTATTTATTATAAATTAAAAAATTGAATTAAATTACATGTATTATCATTATCATTATTTTATTATTATTATCCTGTTATTATTTTTCATCAAAAATTTAAATTTTCAGCTGAACAAGAGAGGTATTTCCGATTTGATATATTTCTTAAATGGCTCCGCAAACCAGATTTTTCTTTTTTCATGTTCGTCTTTTTCTTCATTTGAGACTCATCGAACCCCAAGTCTTCCCTGAGTCATACCAACATTTCCTGCCAAAAACTTGAAAAATGAATCCAGCATTAGCAACTTTGAATCCCTCACAAACTATATTTGCCCCGCCTAGCTACTATGTTCCTCAGCCTTCTGCCAGTGGCTACGCGCCATCGCCGGCCGCAGCCCAAGACAATGTCCAGTTTCCATCAATTATTTCTGATAAAACATGCCTCCAAGTATACAACGAATTGAAGAAGAAGCAATTGGATCCATTCCTTCGGTCGCCAGTCCTGGTTGACGAGCGCACAACGACCATTGGCGATTTATTTTCTGTAGCCGTAACTCACAACTGTGTTCAAGAAGCCGACGCCATCCTTGAGTCCCCTGGGATGCAAAGACTTTTTGAAGCGAATACCATCATCAATCCACATAATCTCATTGTTGTCGATACGAGTGGCAACATATACTCGCTTCTGAGATTCGCGTCCCTTTTCGGGTCAACAACCATATTGAAAACTCTTTACCTTGCCAAGACAGTCGGACAACGGGTCTTCAATGTCAACGCAGTGGATTTTCAAAACTATACACCGCTCGAAAGCGTTCTTCTGGATTATGGATCCTCCAGAAAGCAGAAAATTGAAACTCTCTTCCAGATACCTAGCCTCGAGGTCAGCAAGACGAGACCATTTGCCCTTGAAAATGCTATTCGAATGGGAGCCTGGGGGATGAACCCCCAAAATCAGAGCGGCCGAGATGAAAGTGCTGTTGAGATGCTTCTGGAAAAGGGCGTTGATGTTGATATTTTTGGTGGTGTCTTTGGCACATGTCTTGAGGCAGCCTGCTTCTTTTCCACCAGCGACATGATTTACAAACTCATCTCGAGGTCTAGCTCTAAGGCGAAGACGCTCAACACTGGTGGAGCTAAATATGGAAGTGTTCTACAAGCAGCATCATGCCTTGGTCGGCTTGACGTTGTAAGTCATCTTGTAAAGCTGCCTGAGACAGAGGTCAATCAAGTAGGAGGAGTCTACGGATGCGCTCTTGCAGCTGCCGCTAAAGGTCCATATGCGAATCCCGAGGATCCTTACACATGGAATCCGGTTACGAAGGATATTCTGGCTTCGCTTGCCATACCTATGAGCAGCGCACCGCGGTTTCTGAAGATTGTGGAAGAGCTCCTGAACCGCGGTGCCGTTATCAACTGTCAGGGCGGCATATTCTACAATCCGCTGGAGGCCGCCATCAAATCTTCTATGCCCCAGATTTTAGAGGCGCTACTAAATCATGATGAAAAATCACAAGATTGGAATGGGAACATGTACTCAGAGGCTTTGACACAAGCAGCATTTTTACCACCAACCCAGGATTCCTCACTCTCAATGGTTGAGTTACTTGTGGCCTCTGGAAAGGCAGATCCAAACTTTCGCTCGAGCCGCCATTTGGAATCGGGATGGACCCCACTCGAAGCAGCTACGATTGTTGGCAATGTTGACAGTGTCAGGTGCCTTCTTAGAAATCATGCAGATCCAAAGATGCAAGGAGGACAGACTGGAGGCCCTCTGCGATCAGCAATTCTTACCTCAGGACAACACAGACTGGAGTCGCAAATCATTGCTGGACTTCTCATAGAACAACTTAATGTTAGTTCGGCAAGCTTCACGGCTGAGGACAGCCAGTACTGTAACATATTGCACCTAGCGATATATTATGAACTCTGGGACGTTGCCAGTCTTCTCCTGAGCAAGGGAGTGGATTACAAAGTCAAAGATTCCGGGAAACGCACAGTTTTGCATGTTGCAACAGTACGAGGAAGTCCTTACATGGTAAAGTTACTCCTCGATTTGATTTCCTTGAATGGTGGGATTCTCGAGGCCGAAGATGCCTGGGGCAAAACTGCTCTTCAGATTGCTGAAGAAGAAAGCAAGAGGGCGCAGGAATTACTTGAAACAGCACGAAAACAGAATGCCTTGCAGATGAGCTATTACGCTCCTGATACCACAAGCAACTGGCAAGCGCTCAACTTTGCTGCGAGTCAATGGGCGGATATTCTTCGGATATTTGAGCAGCACGACTTGACGGATTTGGAAAGGCAGAATGACCGTGGAGGGTGGATCATGGGGCCCGGAACTAAGAAGGAAGCAACAGATACTAGACTTGCTAGGCCGGTAGTCACCACGTTGTCTAGATTTTCTGGGTCTAGGTTTCAAGCGACGATCGTTGATTTCAGCATCGTTGACGATCTGGAATTTCACAAAGTCAGAACCCCTTTAATTGACGAGGTTCTCTATATCTCAAGTCTCCAAGATATAATGACTCGCGGAAGTACCTCTAGGACAGCAATTCCTTACACGACGCCGACCAGTAATGAGTCCATAAACTTTTTTAAGAACAGCTCTGGTCAACAGGAACCACAGGTTAACCCTAAATTGGCTCAAACAAATTCTGAACCACGTTTGAGATGGATTCATTTACCTGCAAATAACGTAAGTCTTTCCGCTACGCACCTGCTGCGTTGGTATGCCATGCTTACTGTTCCAGATGGCCTGGGTGGAGGTAATAGAAATTGATCCTAGATTTTAGTCTACACGCTAACAAGGACCGACAAGGACCTCATGATCAATATCAGGAATCGGCAACCAAACTTAGAGCCACCTCTTGGGAGGGATCTTTGGGGGTCCGATGGTTTACACTCGACCTCATCTCATTCAGCACCTCACACGTACTCCATTACACCACAGTGCAAGCTTCTAAGCTTAGGTAACCCGGCTCACAGGAGAGTTGCAATAACTGGAACGCGAGAAGATCCAGGTACCAAATCTCCTGCGACTGAACCTGACGGATCAAGACAAAATAGCCAGATTTTTCTCTGCGTAAGTGGTCTTCGGAATCTTTTAATTTAATGAATGCTAAAATTGATGCAATATACTAGCTACCGTATATACACTGGGAAACAGTCCAAGGCCAAGACAAGACAAGACAAGTCCTTGCAAAGGGTGCTTCGAATAGTGATGCAGATCCATGGGACGATCTGCTCTGCAAGTTTGTTATCAATAACGCCAACAATCATCCGCCGCTTCACATTAGACGCACATTGGATCAGTACTACTATGCGAAACTGAGAGACACCAGAGACAGAGACAAGGATCAAGTGGTCAATCGAGCAAGAGACGAAAATTTGAAGTTTCGACACTTGGCCAAGCCTGGGAGCGATTTCTCAAATTGGATTAACCAGCGAGATGAACAAGAGGGAATGATCTTGAAGACCAAAGATCCTGGGGTGGATAGAGAATATGAGTTGGAAGCTTCCTATCTAACCGCAGCAGTTACGGAACTAGATAAATTGGACAGAAAGATCTCTAAGTCCCTATCAGGTGTTAAAGATGATGATATTGAGGTTTCTCTTCAAGCAAGTATGAGAGATAGCCCTATCATCATGGTAGATCAATTATGGCTCTGGGTGTTGGAAAATGGTAACAGTACCTCCACACTTGGGCTACCGACTTCCGGACTGACATCTTTGTAGGGACTGTTGTGAGCAGCTTCTCCCCGAGAAGACGGGGGTGGTCCAAAACAGACGTGGATCCTAAGAACAGCACGGACATTTTGAAGTCAATATCTAAGCATTTACGAACAACTACCCGAACCCTGATACTCAGCGACAAGGATCTCATCAGTCTGATAGTCTCACAATGCCTGGGCATTCTCCTCGATCAGAAGACTCGCCATGATGAGCTTGATTTCTTAACAACTTTTAGCACTCGGACTGCATCTGTGGTATGTTATCCCAAAAAGCTTGACGTCCGAAACAAAGCTCATTTAACGATCACACTAGCTCGACAAGACGTCAAAGCTTCTAAACATGTTCGTAAAGTCCTTTGAACAATACGGAAGCCAGTCTGAAGTGCCGGGTGGCGTCTTCGAAATAATGTTCAGTGTCACCAAGGAGACATTATTATTCAGAGAAGTGCAGGATCTCAGAGACGAGCTAGGTATGCTATCAGCGCTGTTCCAAGAGCAGTCGGATGTACTGGCAGACGCAGAAAAGCTTTTATATCCAGATGAAAGCGCAAAGAAGGAAGCTACAGCTCTAGGGCTGTCTCGTGCCGGGGTGTTGAGACATCAAAAGGATGTTGCGCGTATGCAAGGCCAGGCGGTCCAGACTTATGAAATGGTAGTTAACTGTCAACAGTTTGATATGCTAGGATGATTGCTAACGAAGGGTAATAGCTGAAGGATCTGCTTGACTTGAAGCAACAACAAGCGAATGTGCTGGAGGCTCGTCAATCCCGAAAACAGGCCGTGATTGCCGCGAAGCAAGGCAAGGTTGTCCTCGTGTTCACGGTTGTGACTATCATATTTGTAAGATCCATGTTTTACGCCTAGTATTCAACGAACCGCCGAATATTGCTGTTGACAAACTTTTCAAAATAGCTCCCCCTAACATTCATGACTACGGTCTTCACACTGAACGTGTCGACGTTTCCGAAAAAAGTCGAGCCGGCAACCGATGTCCTCCAAGCTTCCACAACACTTAGCGGGATATATGTCTTCCCAATAATAGGTAACTCCTAACTCTTTTTGAAATGAAAGTAGCCAGGTTAACTTTCACTGTAGTTGGCGTTACGGTCGCGATGGCGGTACCCTTGATCTACATCGCCTTCAATGTCGACATGATATCAGCCTGGTTCGCGAGAACCGCTCTTTACAAAAGGTTCTTCGAGGATGAATTGGAAGAGTAGGATCAGGGTTTCGGGAGTGATTTGAAGTAGCTGCTTCTTGATCTCGACCGATGTCAAAAGCTTCAGCGACTCGATATCCGTTGGTGTAGAACTATTGATTGATTAGCTAGTGGCTTTCCCTTATGATGGGATAAACGATTGATGCATCTGCTGTGATACAGTAGGACCAATGCCAGCGTTCTCTGCTCTGGGCGTAGTGTTCGCCATTTGGAGTACTTGATCTTTTCTCCAATTGTTCTCTTTGAAGAGACAACACTTACTAAATGCTTCGCCATGCGTCTGTTCTTGATCGAAGCCAGGGCGAACATTCTTTCTGTATGGCTCCCCTTCCTATACAATTCTATTCGGCTTTGAGACACAGGACTGAAAACAATCTCCCAATACTAAATACTGCCTAACTGAGGATTCTGAAGGGTATTTGCGCTTTAGAGGACATGTTGTATCCTTCCTTGGAGGCTTTCGGTTTGGACTTCCCACTTGTCGACAGGCGCCTTATACTCGATCATCCAGGATGACAATTGTCACCAGCTTTATACCTCGAGGTGAATGATCGATATCCACCTGTAGCTTTCGGTGAAAAGACAGCCCTTGGAACAATGTGTTATTGATGTCAAGGAGGAAAAGAACATAGGCCTGCAACAGCCTGTTCTCAATGAGCTGACTCAGCAGCAAAACCGTGCATCTTTCGATCAATCGCCAACCATCCTTCCACTCTATTAGTCCGAGTCTAGATATCTTCAACATAACTATCATCACGATTCGGTCACGGCTAGGTACATGCCACTCCTGATATATTTCTCCCCACTCTTGTATAAAAGTGCGTTTTGAGCTCGCTATAGGCAAGCAGGGATGCCCGAGTCCGAGTTATAGCTCTGACCTGGCTATTTTCAGCCAATTTAGAATCTGACTTGGCTGCAATTTTAGAATGTGGGATTATAAAATATAAATCGATCTTTCCTAATTAAACAATTTTAATATTATAAACCCGGGTAAATCCGGGTCAGTCGAATTATTTTCAAATAATTCCTGACTCCGTCTGAGTTTATAACTTGGACTCCGTATTATTGACCCGGGTCGAGCTCCGACTTGGGCATCCCTGTAGGCAAGGGTTACGGCAGCTGTTTTCCGAGGTAGGGAATAGAATGCGTGTCTCATGTACGTGTGCATATCCTTAAGGCTAGCGTGGTATGGGAGCCGGCCAGCGTTCTATCCCGAGACTACTAATAGCAAAACGCTTATGATTCTATTCCCAGCCGGAGGCGAACCCCCCCATGCACACATGTCTTTGGGGTCCGAAGCTCAGGTGAACTTTCACCATTCTACGTCTTCAATTCAATCCACTACTTAAAACCCATACAAGTGATTCCACAAAGCTGCAACCTGTAGCCTTGACTCTACCAATATCACATTAATGCGTAAGTTTACGGGTGGATTTTCCTCCAGATCTCTTCGCATTGCCTTACATCTCCATAGTGTCACCTTCAACATGGCTAGTAACATCACAGATGGAGAAAGCCGCATTATCGATCTGCTTTCCCAGCTTGTTAACAGCAGTGGCGAAAATGACACCGGACCTGATTCTGCATCTACCGCTAATCGACTAGCTTTGGTAGCTTTGTCTATCTCCATCGTTGCCCTACTCACGACAGTCCTCCAATCAATCTTGGAGCATGTAGGTTCAAATGAGAATCAACGCGGAAAGTACAACGTAGGAGCCATTGGGCGTGCTGCAAAGCTTCGAGGCCTGAGAACATGGTCTTGGCGCCATTGGCGTAGGAAGTATGCCTATCCATAATTAAAATTCAATTTGAACCGCATCTTTGAAGCCATGCAAGGAGATCACGAAAAGGATACTGAGATCTCAAAAATCTTTCTGCCCCTGCTCAATAGGCCACATGCTGATGAAACACACGCACGCTATTCTTGGTTGGACATAAAACTCTTCTCTTGTCTTGGAAACTATGGCTGCGTTGGAGACGGCACACCATATTCCACAAAATGAATGAACAATTCAGGCCGCGTGCGACTTGGGCTCAACCGCTTGAGACTGTCAATATCGTTGATTCCAAGGCACCAGAATATCCATTATTCACCGATAAAATTGATGCCGAGTTTATCCCCGAGACCCTTGACGTCCCCACGCAGGATGTTAATTTAGTCGAACTGGGCATTCTCGCCTTTCATCTTGGTTCAGTCTCGGCTTCCACTGATGTCAAGCACAAAGAGTTTAACGCGGTTGGGCCTGCGGGATCGATCACGACCAAAGTCTTCTCCGGGTTTGGTACAGTCGTCAGGTTTCAGCGACACGGCAGTCCGGAGCTGAACCGGCGCTCTGGATCCATGCATTATGGCCAAATGTACCAAGTGTTTGGTGATTTGTGCTTTCGTAACCGGCAATGGCGGTACCCGCAATACCAACTTATTCTAAACTTGGATCGATGCTAGAAGACTTCAGCAATGATGATTGGATGGATTCTGATAACCGAGGGATGTCTTCTATAATACACGAAGCAGACAGCCTACAACGAGCCATAAGCGATGTTCAAGCACAGGCAAGCAGAGTTTTGCTTGAGATTAATGCTTCCTCGCCATGTCGAGTATTTGCTACGAAGTACGTGCTAAAAGTCATATACGACAGGATCTCAGGTGGAAAGACCTTCTGGTACGATGGCGCAGTCAACCCAGTCAACTCCACGACTCGAAGAGGGAGCACAACCGCCGCTGGCCCACCATTCTACTGGCTACGACAATTACTTGCCTTCCTGGACAAACGACCGGTTATCCGGCAGATACCCTTGTCACGCCTTTTCTCCCAGTCTTCGACATGTTGGCAATGAATGTGCGCCGGAGACGACACGATACCTACCGGGTATTTGACGAAGGATGGATTGTCAATTTACGCCGAGGATTTTTTTCCAACAGTACCCCGCCGGCTTCTGTGCACGAGCCCTTCTCCGTTCGAGATATTGGGAAACTGACAGATGAGTCTGCCTTTTCAAAATTGACTGACCCAGGAGTTGGTGACACAGCAAGCTGAGCATTTCGTTTCACGCACCATACAGAAATCGACCAAATTGAGAACTACCTAATCTCATATATAAGTCGTTATCCTCTGGAATGTACAACTGAGAAAACCAGGGTTAGGCTCTAATAGCGTGGAAATTGGTATTGACAAGCACATATTGCCCAGAGCTTGGCCACTGATCGAGAAGTTATTTCCTCCAGGGTGGATGGACGAGATGGAACAAGCACGGCGCTCATCTCGTGACATGGACGAAGTCCCAGAGCCGAAATGCCTCCTGTGGTCCCAGGTTTTTATTTTGGACTTGAAAATAAGGCAACTCGTCCTCACTTGCGAGTCAGCGCCGCCTAGACCACCGCCAAAGCAAGGGCCTCCAGAGCGTGATTCGTTGGGGATGCTTGACTTTGAGTGGAGGTGCTGGGCTCAAGGCTGCAATAAGCGTGCACCGAGGGCTATAATAATGCCCTGGGACAATCACAAAAATGACTGCCCACTGCTGGACTTGGGAGAGGCGTTGATCAAGGTGTTTCACCCGGACGGAGGTGCCAAAGACGAGGAGTGCTCTCGGCTGAGGCAGCTTGCAGACCTTATTAAACTGAGGGCTCTCTTCTTTTTGGCTTACTTGATGGTCATTCCGGACTCGTCTATTCTTCTAAAAACAAAACAATCTGAGAATAGCGAGACGATTATCCCAATAATTTGAGAGGATTCAACACAAGAAAAGAAAGAATAGAAGATACAGAGCGATGTTTGCTTCAAGAGCCACCCATAATACCATGTTGATTCGGGACAGAAATCGCTAGATTCGCACCTTCAAATTTCTTTAGTCAGAGGAAATCTCTCTAGATCGGTACTAATTGTCCTAATCTTTACTCTGGACATTTTTTGGTGCCTAGGACAGTATCCTACACCCGAGCATACGGACCACCTAAAGCGTTCCTCTCGCCGGACATTTTGGTGCCTTATAGGCGTTTAAAAGTCCAGGCCTACAGTTGTAAAACTGGGTTGCCCCGCTGTTCCTAGCCAGACATGAAGACACCTTCGACACGGATTTCTTGTCTCCTAGTTTTTGGCATTGCCCTCAACCATTTCCGCCAGGCGTTTTCATCCGTATCCGGTCCTTGCATTCGGACTGAGAGGAGTATTTGTGAAGCATCTTGGACGCTCGAATCTGATTCGATTGTAAGATTTGCCGGGGGTGGCTTCAGAGGGGCCAGCAAGATATCTCTAGGTGCGTCTTGTTGTTGAATGGTAAAGTGAACAGGGGTCTTCTGCCATTCAACGCCATTTTGAGGCGCTAAGTGGTTCATCTGAGTTAACATTCTTACGTGAAGTTCATGGACTGATATTGGTGTATTTGATGAAAGTGACGATGAAAGAATATAAGCCAAGGACCTGGTAAACGACATGTCTTCCTGAGAAATATGTCCTTCGAATGAGGCCGCCGCGATCAACTGCATGACGGAAGTAGTGCGTTGATTGGAGGCCGTAAGTGCAGCTGATGCGTAGCAGCTATCAAACAATTGTAGAATATCCGATTTACTTTGAGACCAAAGACTCTCAAAACCCATTGACAGTATAGGGTGTATATAGTGCTCACGGCTTCGTCTGTTAAGAGGTTGTTAGCTTGCTATTGGACGTTTGATATGGGGACCTGTGCGCACGGTATCCAACACCCCTCTCGGTTATGATTAAGGATCATGTCACCACAGTAGTACATAATGATAAGACCTTCGGGATCATTATTATAGACCACGAATTCTGTCAGGCGGGTGTAGATTGCCGTAAATGGATCTTTTGAAGGGATGGCAAATGATTCTACCTCGTAGCCGTAGTCATCCACAAATACATCTCTCAGGGACTCCAAATCTGTGTTGACGATAGAATAATCCTCATCCCAATAGAGTAGAAAGACACGGACTGAAGAATATCCACCATCTTTTGGGGTGGGTACGGCTCGACTGGCAGCGTCCTGGAGCGACCTGGTGAATACACCAAGAGCTTCTCGGTCTTCACTAGGTAGATGGTCGGACTCCTGGAGAGCAGGGATATCAAGCCCAAATGCATCATAATTTCCAGGCTCACTGGAAGCCAACGCTGGAGCCCGCCAGTAGTAATGGTTATCGCTTTCCAGCAGCCTTTCTCGAGCCTTTCTAGCTTGCTTCTCATGCCATGCAGCGTATCCACTCGCCAAGATTAGGACAGAGCCTCTTAAATAATGCCCTGTAACGAATGCCATGGGGGTAAAAGCGGCTGGTACTAATATGGATCCGACCTTGACAACGCCTGCAAAATCCTCGGCCGTTTGCATTTGACGCTTCATAGGTATGCGGTCGTGACAGTCGCAACATTCAATGACCTTGCGGAATCGGAGGACGAAGTTGTGGCAGTTGCTCCATATAAGATGGTAAGAAGGAAATTCGGGTTCGAGCATCTTTGCTACAGGACGTATACGAGAGTAAGAAGTCAGCTTTATTAGTCAACAGAAACGCAAGATGTGTATACGTACCTTTGAAGCGCAACGTCTCTTCGGCATCGTGGGTGTATCCAACCAATTCCCGGCATCCATCCTTCACAACTCTGGCGGTGTCATCTACGGTATCCTCTGTTGAGATGTGGGATCCCTTCCACATCCGCCCCACCCCACGATGCAGCTCGTAATAGCGCCCGCCAACCTCGATGGCCCAGTGTTCATAGAGTGCAACGCCACCCAAAGCATGCTGTACCAGTGGCGGAAGCCCGTCTATGATGGACAATTGGGACGTGACAATAAATATCGGTTCCACATTGCCGGTCTTATCGCTGGGCTTAGCCCTTTTGATTATCGTACCTAACGATGGTGCCTCCAAAGCTGTCCTCTTACGGAGCTGAGACATCGCGTTTGCGATACTGGGGGTTTAGATTCGCTTTTTAGATGACTGCTGATTGAGATTTCAGACGGTTCATGAGCCTAAGTGGTTTTTGGGAAATTGACAAACGTGCGTGAAGAAGATTGAGGGGGACTGGATGAAAAGCTCTTCGCGAGGCTGAGGCCCCCTCCTCCCCGCCCCTGTAATCATGATTACAAAACAATATGCAGGGAGTATGCAGCTGAGCACTGCCACCCTTCGAAGGACAGGACACTAGGCTGAGGCATATATACTGGCTTTTGCGCCGGAATTCTAATTCCGCCGAGACTGCGAATATTTCCAGCCTGACGAAAATGTCACCAGTCGGTTCTATCTTGTTGTGGCTGTTCACGTGGCCATATAACCGGACACTCAGACATTACACGATTCTCCCCATCGCCGATATTGCAGCCGCTGCTAATGATCAGGGTCGTGAAAAGGTGAATGAGCTGGTAAAGGATTGGATCCAAGCAAAAAGACATGAGCTCGATTTTGTCCAAGTAGCTGTCCGTAAAGTCCGACTTCTACGCGGCAGCCTTTTCTGACATTGAATAGAGCACAGTTGCCGCAGCAGGGACTATAGGAATATTCTCCTGGCCTTCTGTGAGTTCCACGTTGTGGATAGCACAGGCACTTTGGTACATAAGCCTTTTGCTGTCCATTTGGGCCATAATCATGTCTGCTCAACAAACGACTCTATTGGAATCGCTCTCCTCCACCACAAACTCGGATAGGGATGTGGATAATACCCTGAAGGCCCTTCTTCGCAAAAAGCGTACAGAAGAAAAGAGGGGCATGGATTGGAATATGGTCTATGTCCACCAGAATCCTATGATGCTGATGAGCTACTCATGGGCACTTTTCATCCTTGCTCTCTTGCTTCATATCATTGCCCCGCTAATTAGGCGGGACGTTTGGGGTGATGGCACAAAGGTATGTTCAGAGTAGTTGAATATGAGACTCTTTTTAGAGTAAAGCTGACTGAAAATCAATTCCGATGATAGATTGCAGTATTTTACTTGGTTGTGGGGGGCCTGACTTTTTTGAACTTCGTCTGGTGCTCTTACTGGCTTTACAATACTGCCGAGGGACCGTGGGGTGAGGCAGAAGAGGAAACTCCTGGTCAACAAACACAGGGAAATGAGCCGGCAGATGGTACTACCACACGTGGAAGTCATGTCCCTGGGAGCCATTCCAATGTATGAAAGCGAAGTGTATTGGCGTTTCCCAGTGGTATGTAGGTGTATATCAGGAGAAACACCTATTCTATAATACGAAGTAACATCCACCTGATCTGTATATATTTTTCTATATTTATATAATACCATTGATAGGCAATCAGAGACGGCACCTTGTCTCGCTAGTCATCTGTTGTTCGCTCTTTCCTCGCGGCGCACCGGGGGCTGGTGTCGCTGCCGAGGGCTTCTGAGACCATCGATACCTATTCTTAATCCGTTGGCCGCATGTCTAAAGACAGTAACAGAGTCGACTGTCGCTATGACGGACTCCAAGCCACGAGCGAATCTGTTGTTCCTTGATCTCTGCACCGCTGCCTGACTTCCACTCCTATGGAGCTGATGATCTTGAGTTGATAACGTCCGAATGTTTGTGGATGATTGATGAAGATGGATAACTTGCTCGAAGAAGTGGCAGGCGAAATGCCCTTTTATGATTTTTTGTCGCGCTTTCAAAGTACAGGAAGTTGGTGCTGTTGAGCAAATCGTGCATTCCCCTCACTAGCATTGTGCTCGGATCTGCAGTTCCGGGTCCGGCAGGTGAAGAGCTCTTCACTTCTCTGTTGCGCCTTCCCTTTTTGCTGCCATCATATTCTGATCATCCCCAAATCTACAGCATATTCCCCATCGCCTGCACACTCTCCATATCAGCCGTCAAAGCCATCATCTGCAACTCGCCAGGTCGAGCGCCTCTCCGAAATTGCAAAACCGTCAACCCTCCCCTCTCCACAATATGCTCCTGATAGATCCTTGCAGATTCAGGTAGTAAAGCATCGAGAGGTAGTTCGCCCCTACCCACTTCTTCAAGTGCCACTTTCCACATACAAATTTTCAGAATCCTGTCCCGAACCCACATGCCCTCCTGCTGCGGAGCAAGTCTCAGCAAATGAATCGCTCTTTGGCGAAATGCTCGTAGTCGACATTTGAGTACGAGGAACGTTAATGGTGGTATAACTCCAGTGTCGAACGACAATGGTAGTGACCTTTCGTGTCGGTCGTTGCAGATCAGGGTCTCGCAGAGTTTCAAGATCCACTCAAAGTCAGATACGTGCTCGTCGTAGGACATTTCACTCCCTAAGAGCGTTTTCAAGCCTAAAGTCATCATGATGTGGTACAGCTGCAGGTACAAAAGCCTTGGATTCGAAGCGTCCTGTAACTTTTCCGCCATTGTGTCGTTGGCTACCTTCCACTCTTCAAGCCTTTGGAGATGCACCAGTCGAATGGAATTGATAGTTGATGCCCCCATTTCAACGTAATTGGACAGTTTATCCACGTCGCGGAGTTTTCGCATGTATCCCCAAATGGCATTGATCTCGTTGTCCAAACATATCCGCGATTCGAATATATTTGAGAACGAACGTGGGATCCGTCCATAGTCCTCAAAGTAAATAGTCGAAGAGACAGTAATGCCATCTCTGGTACTGCCATGCATCGCCGCCTGTATTCTCAGTCTTCTGAACGAGCGGCTCAGAGATCCATATATGTCTTCCTTGTCAATCTCCGTATCATGCGACGAAGCCGCAATGACGTCGGACTTGCGTATATGTTGCAAGATCTTGACACCGCTGTTCAAATGTTGAATTCCAGAATCCACATTATTCTGCAGAAACTCAATCCAGACAAACATCAGGCAAGATATCAAGGCCACCTTTGGATCCTGTTCATCTGAAGAGAGGTACTCAACCAGAAGTCTTACAGCCTTATTATACTGTTGCAGCACAAACTCCTTGCGTGATCCAGCGGTCATCGACCTACCACTCTCATGGTCTTCGTATATCGCACTCAATGCTACCAAAGACTGCTGTACGGTGAGATGTGCATGGCTAAGCTGCAAAACCAACTTATCCCAAAAATACGGCTCAAAGTTTCCCGGCATACTGGACAAGCTTCGGCATTGGAAATAATGAAAGCTCCGTCGCTCAAGCATGCTTACTTGGATATCGAGAGAAGGTACATAGTTAGTGAGTCTAATGACCGAGTTCGCAGCGGCTCGCGTTCCTGGTACCAGCTCCGCCGCCTTCGACCGTTTTGACTTCTTCGACTTGGGTTCATTTGGCGGGGTGTACCCATCGCAGCTCCTACGGGTCGAAGAGCATCTATTGCAAAAAGGTCGCGTTTCGTCGCATTTGACGCGGCGAGTCCTGACAAGCGTTAGCTTCTACTCGTATCGCAGGGGATAAAACTGCTCACTTGCAGGTCACGCAGCCATTTCTGGATTTTTTGCCACCGACTCTGAAGCTTGATACCATATCGCGAGGTAGATCGGTATAGGCGGTTAGTTCGGACTCGGTCGACATGCTTCTATCGTTTGACCGGTTCGGATTCACTCCATTTGCAGTTCTCAGCGCTATCACAATAACCGTCGGTCCCACGAGGTCCGAAACAAGTGGGCATGTGAAGCCACTAGCACTCTCGGTCGAGTAAGAGGCGTCGATTCTATTCCATCTGGCTCAATTTGAAGTGATTTGGCATGAATTGGATTCAATTGCAAGCTGTCTCGAAGATAGCGAAGAGATCGGAGCGTGAGGCTTGGCTCAACAGTTTCACTTCACATTCCTCAGCTCAATCCAAGAAATTGAAATCAATCAAGACTTGTCCCTCAATACCAACAATTCTCGAATGAGCCTTGAAGAAATTTGTACGTTGCACACGCGGCGCTGACCGCCAAGATTCCATTTTCAGCTGTCGTTAAGCTTATTTTGATCCCTGTAATACGACCCAACCAATGAGGAGTCGCGTTCGCTCCAGTGGCTTAAATATGTGCGTAATCCTGGCATGAAACTCCCTGGGCGTAAAAAATTGCTTGTCTGCTTACTCTTTCTTGATTTATGGAACGATTCCGATAGCGAAATTACCTGCTTGGGCTACTGGAATCCCAGGGGCTTGGGAGAGGCTGAGAAAGTGATTGGCATGCTGCCTGCTATTCCATGGGTATAATTTAGATAGTAACGCAGGATTGGTTCTGTCATATGCGTATTGCGAGAGTTATACACAATAGACCCGGTATGAACCGCTCGCTGTCACGTGGGAAGTGCGAATGCGAGTCCCGATCATCACTCGCAGGAGTCCATTGAGAGCTTCAATATTACTAAGCCTCATTCTAAATTGCAGTCCCGTCGAGTAAGCAATTCGGGGATTTGACTCCCTATATCGTATTGCAGGGAAGTGGACCTGAGCAAGATGACGTTTCTGTTACCTTGTTAGCTGACAAGATGAGATGACCGGAAGAAGGAAGGGAAGATTCGAGTCAACGGCGTCGCAAATTCGAGGGTTGAGTATATATTTTCACCTGCGCAACAAGTCATACCAAGCGTCTCAAATACCAATTCACATTCCCAGTTCCAAAATGAATCTTCCCTCTCTCATCTCCCTCTTCGGTCTCAGCGCCGCAGCTTCAATTCCACAAACCGACACAACCCCACAAAACGGCATCCGATGGATCAACTGTGCGGAAAATGTCCCCCAATCAGACGACACTTTCAATGCTTCATCAATCGATCTTTCTTCCCTTCCCTTGAGGCTTGAGTGTGGACAACTTGATGTCCCAATGGATTATTCGAAGCCGTTTTGCGAGGATACGAATATGATTACTCTTGGTCTTGCTGTAGTTCGAGCTGAGAAGAGCAAGGGTGCTTTGTTTTTGTAAGTATGGAAATTGTGTAAGGGGAGAAGGGCTAACTGTGGGGAAAGTAATCCTGGAGGCAGTAATCCGGGAGTGATTGTCGCTTGGGAAGTTGCCCTTCACTTGACGAATGCTTTTGATGGGTTGGAGGGACTGGACCTTGTTGGTGAGTACACGGTTGAGAGCTCTGGGGAAGGGGGCTAGCTGATGAGACGTAGTGCTGGATGTGAGGGGAACTTTTAGTTCGAATCCGTTGAATGTTTCGCTGGATAGTTTTGCGGGGCTTGGTGGACCTTAGTGAGTCAAACCTTCTGGATGAAAATTGGCAGCATAGTAACTGATATTGCTTGAAGTCCTACAAACCAAATGGAATATGATGCCTTCAAGCATGCTTCAGCGACGGTCATCCAGTCATGGATCGATAACAGCTCTCCGCCTGGTATTCTCGACCACGTTGGAACAAGGGAAGTGACGCAAGACTATGAGAGTGTTAGAAAAGCTCTTGGATACGAGAAGATCAACTGGCTTGGTGGCTCACAGTCCGTTTTCTCCTCCATCTTGGTTCTTGATCTAAGTTGATGTGAGATAGGGGTGGCTTCAGAGGAGCTTCCTACGCAAACGCTTTCCCAGAACGAGTCAATAATTTTGCGTTGGATGCTGCTGCTATTCATGGACGTGTAAGTTTACTCTTGAAATTGATGCCAGAAGTGCACCACTGATGGATTTTTCAGCCTGTTTACGACCAGACACTAGATCAAGTCGCAGCTTTCAGTCGACTTATGCTTCGCGCGGATGCCTATTGTCAAAACAACTCAAGCTGTCCGTTCCATACGCAAGGCAAGGGCGGTGTTCCCAAAGCATTCAAACAAATTATCCAAACCGCAAAGGAAACTCCGTATTTCATCCCGAGATGCATCAACAGCACAATATGTTCTCCATACATAAGTGATCTCGATATCAGGAGCGGGATGCTAGGAATGTTGCTGGCTTCTCCCGACTTCCCAAATATCTTAGATACAATTAATAGTACGTTGGCTGGTGATGCGAGTGGGTTTGTCAGTACGCCTTTGACGCTTGGGGGTGTGGTTGCTATGCCGTTGCTTTGCAATGATTATGGTGCGTAACCATGAGAAGGCACAGGATGTTGAAGCCATTCGTCGCTCACATTTGACCATAGATTATCCTAGGACATTCGAGTATTTTAATAAGTCGGTTACAGACGGATTGAAGGTAATTAATAACCGGACAGCGAAACAGAAAGAGGCAATTGCTAACAACTCTGGCAAGGTCGACACCTCTGGTATCGGCTTAAACCTCGTCTATCAAATCCAGGTACGACCCGATTCTTTCCACAAACAATTTTACTGACACCCCTTAGCTCTGGTGCTCAGCATGGCCATTCGAGGTCCCAAAATCGGAACGAATAACCACAAACAAAACAATGCTCATGGTAACCGCCGACTTCGACGGAAGGTAGGTTTCTAACTACTCTTCCATCCCCATAACAATAGTTGACCTAACCATCTCCAGCGTACCAACAGAATGGGCAACTTTCGCCTTCGAAACAGCATCTAATTCTGCTTTAGCAGTCAGACACGGCGACAACCACGTCTCGTTCACTCGTGTGTCCCCTCTCTCCCTCCAACCTCAAATATCTGCTAACTAAAACCCAGTATTTGATCAACCATCCACAAAAATCACCAAAGAATTCCTCCTGACAGGCAAACTACCAACAGCACAGAACTCGAGCCAGGTCACGGTATATACGTCTGGTATGAAACGGGGGCCGATTTCGGATCCGTATGAGGTTCCTACTGGACCGGAGGCTGGGGATGTCGATAGTGGGGTTTTGGTGCAAATTCCTTTTTAGGGGTTGTGGTTATATTGCGGTTAAGGCTACTCCGCAGTGTACAGATTGTAACTGGGTCGGTTGGGAAAACTGGTTGGTGGACCCTAACCCTAAGAGGTGAGGAGTCTTTCTTTATTGACTATGTACGGAATATCAAGCGAGTCTGCCCAAAACTTTCGACGGACTTTTTTTCGCCCGGCTAGAGAGGGAATAATAATACGGCTATAAATATAAATTAGTAAAAGAATTCCCGCATGAAGCTTCTACTAAAAAATAACGGTTGCAACTTATAATTAGATAACAAAACGCCAACTTTCGGAGATCTCCGCGGCATAGTTACAAAATATGACAGCACGGGCGGCGTTTGCGCTCGACTATTATTGCAACTTCGATTGCGATCAGCCATTATAAGGTATTGCCAGATATGCGGCTGGTCAGCATCAAAACACCTGGCGAATCAGAGCTACTATAATACTACAATAAAAATATATTATTGAGTAGAATGTCTGGGAGTTTGCATGGGATACTAATGCTAAGTATGCAGGCGCTAATATTATTATTGGTGACTGATAAGAATGCGAAAGCAAGGATGATCAATAAGGGTTTGAGCCTAATGAATATATATTGTCAGGTCTTCGGGATCAGTGTGTCAAAGTCGCTTATCGAAGGTGTTGTGCCTGCCAAGGCCCATGTTACTTACCATACTATATGCTAGAAGCCTACTAGTTGGCAAATAGCGAAGATGAGTAGTACGGCTCACCCCTTTCGCATCCAATCTCTCAATATAAAAGTAAGGCTATTAACGATTTCAAGACTGCGAACCCCCTACTCTTCGGGCGATTGGTAAATCACAACTTCTAATAAACTTAATAATCCATCAGGCTCAAATCGCAGCCGCCAATGAAATCCTAAAAGCGGAGTTGCCCGCAAAATTAAGCAATGAACTCGAAGAGGAGAACGCCAGGGACTCGCCCCCTTCTCTTCACAACTTATGTGCCGCAGTCGCAGCAACCCAGTATGCTATCAAGAGTTTGGCAACCGACCATCCAGCCCGAAGAGGGGGCCTCATATCTCTAAGCAACTTGCTGTGGCAGCGCAAAGATCATGGTGATGCGCCAGTATCGAATATTGATATAGCAATCGAACTATTGGAAGAAGCGTGTACTACCCCAGCTTCTAGCTCATGGGAAGAAAAAGTCTCTGAATTCGAGAGACTGAGCACTCTACACGAGGAGCGGTTCGAGTGTCAACACAGAGTCGAAGATCTCCAGCAGGCAATTCACTATCTAGAGCAAGTCGCTGACCTTAGCCCCGAAGAAATCCGAGGTCAGGTGCGAGCCAACATATCGAGGCTGTGGCTGAGAGTCTGCAAAACGGTGTCTTGCGTCGTAGAAGTCCCCTTCTCCCGCCTCAGCGGGGCGCCATTGTCATATGCTGGCGTTCCGCGATGCCGATTCCGCTTCTGTGGGGTGTCGTGCCTTTGTCGACCGCAAGTTTCTCCGAGTTTTAGAGTTCGCTCAGCTCCCGCTACAGAGATATATCGCCGTGTCGTACGTATGGAGGGGGATCGGACCTCGAGTAGACGCCGCCCCGAAATCACCAGCTACGATATCCATCTGAGGCGTCAGCGATGCAGACCCGATATCTATCAAAGTCCTACGGCTGGACTGCGTATCGGCGTTAACATCGGAATGCGAACTCCTATGGCTGGACGGGCTATGCATTATTCAAGACTCCGACATCGACAAGAGCTGGCAAATCCAACAAATGCGTAGTATCTATAAATCCTGCAAATCGTGCCTCGTTATTCCCGGCGGCCTCTCCCGGCTTGTCAAGCTAACTGAAGAGACGTTCTGGATACACCGTGCCTGGACGCTACAAGAAGCCGTTGCGCCTCGCTCTTCGGAGTGTCTCTTCGCATGGTCGAACGCTGTCAAAAAACTGAACATCACTACCAAAGCAATCGAGCCTGACCGTGCTGTAACTGCACCCATAGAACGTCTCCTCGAAATTGCCCTCCAGAACGTGGAAAAGGCCCAGCCCACGCCCGCACCTGCCACCAATTCGTTTTTCTCCTTCCTAAGCCCGCCCCCACCCCTAGCACTCCGCCCCCTCGAGATCAACCTCCCTGGCAGCCCCACCGCCTCTACGGCCCTTATGCGCGCACTCGTTGGTTCCATCAAGCTGCGCGACAAACCCGAGGGCCAAGGAATCTCTATCTGGCGCGCTGCGGTGTTACGATCCGCATCCCATCCCATAGACAGGATCTCTAGCATAATGGGGCTCTTTGGGGTAACACTAGACCCTACGCAGTTTGGTGTTGGCGACTGGCGCGGAGCGGCGCTAGCGCTGATGCGTGCCGTGCTAGATGCGGGTCGCAGCGCCGAATGGTTGGGTGTTGCACCGGGGAGGAGGGTTGATAGCGCACTGAGCATGTTGCCTACTGGTCAAGGGGCATGGAAAGCGCGAGAGGGAGATGGGGAGGGGGAGTGGGCGGCCGGATGGTGGTTGAGGGGTGTACCTAGGGGTATGCTTGATGAAATGGGCTACTTCAAGTTTACGGCGCTCGCGGCAAGCGTGAGAATGGTTGAGAGCCTGGTTTCTGGTAGCGCTAGCGATGAGTGGGTAATGGATAATGAGCTGTACCATAGGAGGTATAGCAGTGTTCTCAGGAGGTCTGAGAAATCTGCCAGGGTCCGGTTCCTGACCATTAACAAGAAGCATGGGAGGTGCTACCTGCGTTGGAAGGCCCGGTATTCGCTGTTTATATCGGGGAGGAGGTGAAGATTACTATATCTTTTTGGTCTTCACCTAGTACAAGAAGCTTTTTGAGCCCTCGGAACGCGTTTACAAGGGACTCGGTGCTAATGCTTGTCAAGAAGCAAGATGACGAGGGATTTTGTATTATTGGATATGCATTTGTTAATAATCATATGCTTAATGAGTCGGCGTGGGTTAAGAGAACTTTGCATGTCAAATAGTAGATCTTATATAATATCAAATTGCTATGATCATTGGAAGTAGACCCGTTTCTGGAAGTAGGAGATCACTGGAAATAAAAGAAATTTAACGACAAGTGTCTCTGAGTGGCACCTCTGCGCAATCATTGGTAGAGCAGAGAGTGTCGCAATTCTGCCCTGGTTGAACCCAAACACGATGAGTCTGGTCCCCATTACCATTCACCCACGACACGCGATACTGATCCGCGTTGGTCAATGACAACCCAATGGCCCTGTACCCAGCCTGGCAAACGCGGAACGTCTGTCCACTGTGAGGAGCGCTAGTGAGTGGGTTGAAGTTCTCGCAAGTGGCACGGCTTCCACAAATGTTGTTTGGCGGAGCATTATGACACTGCGCAACACAAGACGGCGGTTGCAACTTGCAAGAAGACGAACATCCATCCCCGTCATTATTATTCCCATCATCACACTGCTCCCCAAACCCAGGTGAAACAATCCCATCCCCGCAAATATTATGGCAGTCCTCCCAGTAGATCTCGCAGACACGCATAAGATCCAGCTTGGATGGAAGTACAGATGCGCCGGGGAAGGTCACGCCGGGTTGGAGGATGAGTTGGTAGGGTTCGCCGCCGACGAAGGCCTCCAGCGGGTAGTGCATGAGGGAGGACATATCGTAGGAGCCGGCCTAGTTCTTGAGGCCGCGGGTGGGTGGGTCGATGCCGACGTTAAAGGTTACGACTGGGGGGCAGGGGCCGCCGGGGCAGACGAGGGAGAGATAACCTCCTCGGTCTGGACGTTGGTGTTCGTGATCAAGACCTAGTGCTAGAACAAAAGTTAGATGGATTTCCCGATGGGGATCATTTGGACTTACTGTGACCGATTTCGTGGGCGGCGGCGTCGGAGTTACAGCTAGGACAGAGGAACATGGTTCCGCCGAAACCTCCAATGGGGGAGCTATTTTCGGAGGTTGAGGCTCGGATTGTCCTGGCGTTTGGAGAGCTGCTATAAGTGAACTTCAAGAACGGCAGTCTATCAGTCCAAACTTTGACACCGGCTTGGAAGAAAGCTTGATGCTGTGCAGACAAACCGGCCTCATAGTTCTAAAGGACTTCACCATTGGGCCACCGACCAATAGCATTGGGAACGAACGAGTAAGCCCTCTTTCGAAGTGATGGATGTACAGCAGCGGCGATAATATCAGCCTCAGTTCCGAAGATTACATCGCCATCGATGATTGCGTAGCCATTGTGGACTCTGTATGCAACAGTTTTCCTCTGTGCTGGAAGAGTAGTGTTGCAGGAGCCAGCGATTATACTAGTACCGGGGACCCAGATATCAATGACAGTGTAGTTGGCGACTGGAGCAACGATGCCAGAGGGGCGGGAGATAGAGATGGCGGTAGTTTGAGCTGTTGTAGTGACTGGAGCATATGAGAGTTGAATGAGGAGAAGTGAAAGGAGCGAGACTAAACAAGATCTGAACAAAACCATGGTGGTAGGATGAGGTGAATTTGGAGAGATAGTAGTCTGTTGATTGTTGACCTTTCAACTTATTGCTCTTGGGGACGACGATATATATATCTCAGAGTACGCAGCTTTTCCTGACCTTTGCGGCCGTTCTTTTTCCTTAAAGGCCTCAACATTAGACATCTCCTTACCTGATTCGAGACATTGCCAATGAATTTCTCAGTGATACGGCCGCCGTCTTCTTTGTGGAGGCTGTGATGAGAACTGATGATATGCTCAAAATGAGGAAGCGAAGCCCAAACTTCCTGCGTAAGTGTTCAGCTGCGCGGCTGTCATGGCGCAGTTTATTATTGAACGTCTAAGGCTGGGCTAGTTCTATCCAATGATAGATCCCGTACCCATAAGCTCTAGATTTTTGCGCATACCTAATGACCTAGCGCAACTGTATGCATCTTCTCCAGCCTTACGGCTTTTGGGCCAAATTCCAACTCCGGTTCTGGAATGCCTTGTTTCTGGGGAGGGTGAGCAGATCTAGTGACGCCTGCTCGGGACGGGTCCACTTGACGAGAATGGATGGGAGGATGATTGATGTTCTTGAAAGCCAGGGTAAGCACCACACCGCAATAATTTGATCCCACCTTGACAAAAGCCTCTTGAAAATTCAAAAAGAGACTGAGCTCGAGCTTGGTGTTGACTCATTCGCGAACCCAGCGCAGGGGAAGACGCTAGTGCGTAGCTCGCCAGCCTTTGGGCATCTGCAAAGCTAGGAAGATCCTGTAACCCGTCTAAATTTGGCCAGGCTGGTGTGGTTTTCGTTTGCTCTTCTCCTGCCAGCAGTGCTTATTGGTAGCGCCGCTGAAACATCTGTTACCAGTAGTCACTGGACCCGTTAACCGGCTGCGTCTAAAAATAACTGTCCTTCAGCCTCTCAGCCTCCATGGGCTGATCATCGCGTGCGGCATTTGCCAGACTCCATTCTTTGAATTTTTCGGAGATATTCTTATTTATACAAAAGGCATCTACAGGGTGCAGGGCAAATAATTAATTTTGATGAATATTTCTATATTCGCTTTAACCTCAGCAATATAGCCAATCAGCGATTTTGTTGCGGTGTTCATTAGGAGGCCATGGCTAAGCTCTACAAAACAGGAAACTCCCAAATACGAATATGAAAACTCATCAATTATGTTTGTTACACCTTGTAAAACTTTCCGTCTTTTTCTACTTGACCTTTGCGATGTTTTTGTTTGGCTCGCTAACTCACAGTAGTGTTGTCTCTTTGACCCGTTTTGTTGTATTTCTGCGCGACAACCCCGGTACATGAAAATTTGAAATATACTTTTAGGTCTATATTTTCTAGCGCTCGACAAGTGTTTTACGCCTCCCATTAATCACTAGCCTCTCGAATCCCAACGCAGAAAGTCAGTTCTGATGCATAGGCATGGCATTAATATTGAAATGGATTTGACAAATATACTATTGCGGCGTCTTCTTTTAAGGGACAGTTGACTAGGGTTCTCAGCAACATCTTTCAAAATAGAAATACTGTATTGCCGATTTCACGCATAACAATAGACTTACTAAATTGCTAGCCTAGAGTACCGGGTATCAATGTTACCAGTTAAATTGTTTCAACCATTCGACGAAGCCATCAAAAAGCTATATTAGCACCCGGCAGTTGTTGTAATATAGAAACAGTATATTTATGCAACAAGTGTTAATTTTCTGTGCATTCAGCGCCTCAACCCTCTAACGAGCCTAGAGCCCAAAGTCCGTGCTTTTAGGGTCTTTTGCATACAAATCAATAACGCTAATAATTAGTTACCCCAAGATTTAGTGATACAAAGAAAGGGTACCTCAATTCTTTCGTAATACCCGTATATAAATATTTATTATTTATTGTTGTCGCATAACTCCAAAGTTCTACGAATTATTGAAGCTTACAGCCGGCTTGGTGAGGCTCGCTAAGCCCTGAAAATGGCCTGAAAACACGGACTTTGGGCTCTAGGCTCGTAAAGGCAGGATGAGGAGGATGCTTATATACATCATTCCAAGGCTTCTAGAGCCTTCCACTAGCTTGGATTACAAATAGGGGGTAAATCACATGACCAACTTGCCACATTCTACAACAAGCTACTAACAAAACTAGAAATATTAAATACAAAAAGACAATATCCAAATCAGGGTGAATCATAGTCGTCTATATCCAAGTCATTGACTTGAATAGCGCACCTCCCGGATCATGGCGAACTTTTCTATCTCAGCCTCAAGAGTCTCAACAGTTTTCCGCCGATGTTTCCAACAGTAACCAACGGAGCTCCAATGAGCGAGCTGCTCGTTGAACTTGCTGACGTGCTGTTTCCGTTTGAAGAACCGCTACTTGAGACGCATCCACTGAGTAAGCCTAAGTCGACCCCATTAGCGTCATTCATATCCTGATAGAACTATAACTTACTGCAAGCAGAGCTACTGGATGAGGTACTTCCGTTGTTGAATGCGGCCGAGCCGACACCAACTTGTCCCAGGAGTCCATTAGCCACAGAATTAGCATCACCTCCAGTTTCTGTCTCTCCGCCACTATCATTGTCGCCTTCTAGCCAGCCATCCTCAATAGGTGAGATATCCCCTAACCCTTCCACCACAGGTGCCAAATCGACATTGAGTCCGATAGGAGTTGTAATTGTGTTCTCGGTGTTCTCGCTCTGTGCGACAGGAGCTGCGATAGCAAGGGTCACCAAGGCAGTATAGCAAAAAAAGCTAACAGTATTTGAATGCATTGTGAATGTTCTTGTGCTCGAGAGGAGAGATTCGTGGGGATTTGGGTATGCCGTAGGGATTTGAGGATGCAGTAGAAGCTGGAGACACGACGGAATGATGTATAAGTACTTTTCGTTGTCCGTAGGGCCGTACCCCTTGCCATCTTAAGATGATCGAACGCTGGGCGATGACTTCAGCACGCATTAGACTAAAGTCACACAATCGATATTTCTGGGATAATTAAATTGTTGACGTGATTCAAAGACATATTCGGCATTGCGCACATCCCTCCTCGGGCACTATGACAACTGCCAAGATCTGAATCCTTCCTCCACTCATGCATGTAACATGACGCACTCTCGATGAGACTTCTTATTACTTCTCTTGTTGGTCTGCTACAATTTAAAGCTAATATCACGAGGTGAGACTGGCCCGGGCAATACCCATGTCCTCAACAATTGATCGGCAAGGCGCATGCTTGGCCAGGAGATCGTGTGAGCATCCGAAATGTCAATACCGTTGAACACTCAATTATATCCCCGGGAATGATACAAGGGTCCTCAAATCGGCCAAAGGGAGATTGTCCCATGACTTCATATCATAGCTTATGGCGATCAAGGCCAAATTGAGATTTCTACCTGCTCAATCCGGATGCATCAAACTGACAGTATTTGCTGCGTGTGTTATACTTCTGATTAGTGTGTTAGAGTATTACTCACTATTATTATACTAGCTTACATTTGGAAAAACATATCCAAGGGTTGATATACAACAGAGGCTTAGTAGGTCCCTTGGGTGGAACTTCGACTCGGGAAATATCGTAAAATCGAAATTAATCCTGAAATAGATTCCGCTGCAGCAATCCTAGTGTAATCTTGTATATACCCAGTAAGTCTCTCCTTTGAAGCGCAGGTCATATGAAGAAACATCCCTGTGTCCGGCTACCGGGACTTTGCAGTAGTGATGCAACCCAAGGCCCAACTGCCAAGCCCGAAAGTAAAGAGATCTCCGCACTCAACACTGCATGTAAATCATAATTTTTGGCCGAATAACCCGTAGTTATTAGGGTTGGGAAACTTCACAGTGGAATCCAAATGTCCCTCGTCACTTGAGTATGTTTTACGAAAACGAACATAGTTTGACCCCGATCAGATTCCCGGAAGTATCGCAGAAGAGACGCTCGTGAGTGTCGTTCAATGTCAGCAACTCAAAAGTGCGATTGTCCTCACCCCTGAATACCACCGTATGCGTAATTTTACAAGGTTCGGGCTGTGATGCGAAGCCAAGCGCCGGTCCACCGGCTATGCATACCGGCAGCCAATAACAGTCATTGACGAGTGAGAAGATAAGTGAAGTGCCGGCAGACTTAGGAGCTTGTTTGCACTGCCAAGTTTTGTTTTGAAATTACTTCGTCTCAGGCGAAACAACTGTAAATCCTTCAAGCCACCGCAGGGGGTGACAACGGGTGATCAACCACCAAAGCAAAACCCTTGTCCTATGGGTCAACGCTAACAATTGTTACGCTTGAGACGAAGTAATAATTGATTGACTTGCCAAGTTTACTCGGAAAGACCCGCTGTAATACTGTATAACGCCGTTCCTTTCGGTGAATCAGGTCGATAGAGAACTCGGTCAGCCACAACTGCTCACTGTTGCTGTCCGTGCTGATCCAGGGGATAGAGTTCTGAGAGCTGTCGCATAATTTGTGCCACACGGAGAGGCAGTCGAGGATTCCGTTCTGGTTCTAATAGTGGCGCATGTCGGTGTGGAACCGAACCGAGTTCCATAGTTGGAGCTCGTGCTCGACGTCGCCTACATCCGAGTCCCACAAGTCGATGAGATAAGATGCATACTGCTGTGCTCGGGCTTTGAGTGCGTGCAAGCGCAGTTAGCTATGCCTATGCTTGGTATAAATTGGATAGAGGAATTGAATTAGGGTCGGAGACAGAGTCGCACTTACCAAGGCGCTGGGTTTCCAACTGTTGGGTGAGTCGGTACAGCTCTATCGGGTTACTATAGGTTAGGAGACCGTCGGCTCACCACAGGCAACTGGACTGCTAACCGGAATCAATGCTGTCCACGCTCTCCTTGATGTCCTTTTACTCTGCGAAATGGGCAATCTTGCTCCGAAGTTCTAGCTTCCTTGTTGCTGCCTTGACGTTGTCATGGTAGACAGTGAAATTATATTTTTCGCTGGCAAACAGCGCATCACTCAGCTGGCCTGATTGCCAGTTAGCGAGGCTACTGCTTCTGGAGAGGGTTACTTTTCATAGGAGGTCACGTACGAAAGAAGTGGTGGGAATAGAACTCGGCAAGGCGCCCAAGCAGGTCCGCCATGTGGAAGTAAACCTCCGAAAGAGTTATCTTCATAACAGAAGTGGGAAACATAACTTTGAGAGCCTCGAAGACTCGGATCTCGTCAGAGAGCGAGAGAATCAGTCCCATAACTGAGTCCTTTAACTCCTTCCGCGCGACGAAGCCCTCAAATGCGTGTCAGTCTTAACATGCTTCGGCTGATTGGGGGCATCGGTGGGATGACGAACCTTGAAGACGACCCAGAGGCAAGCGTATATAACAGAGAATTCAAGGCTGCTGGAGACAAAGATGTCAACGACAGGCTTGAGCTCAGTGGCAATGCCTGTCAATTTATGAGCCACATCTACCACTTTCTGCACCCATGATGATCTAGATTTATCCTTCCCCTCGGCGTTTTTTCTTTCTTCCTCTATTAAGTCCGCAACCCATTTAGCGGTGTACGGCTCCTGTTGTTGGGCGCGGATGAGGCACCGCTCAGGGGTCTTGGGAGCTACCCGTCCATTGGGTTTTTTTAATGAGAATGACTTGGGGTTGATGTCCTGGTTGACTTGCTTGCATTTCTCCAAGGCCCCGCTATAGATTTGGCTGCGAGGTGGTGGATCATCAGATCAACACTCCACTAGTAGTTGCCGAGTAGTACTTGCCTGTCATCCTCTGAGCCGGACTGGTACCAGACAGCCCATTTGCTTTTCTCAACAGCTTTGGTTCCGCCGTGGTTAATTCTGGACTGAGACATTAAAGGAGACAGGAGGCTGAACTATTCGGTGGTCAGAGAAGCATGGAAAGGACCGACATAAGGCTTGCCCAACACGGCATTTGCTCCCTGGGGGCAGTAGTTGGGTACTTATTGGACTTGTCGTCAGCCGTCCTGCAGGCTGGCTCTATATCATCGCCGTATGCAGAATTCGGTCCGGCCTCGCTCTATCACAGCTGCAGTTAAATGCATACTTACTGTATGCTACGCAGCGGCCTCCGATTTGCCAGACCTCGCTTGACGGCCGTTTATTAGAAAAGCAAGTATGTTCCGCGGAATAATGTCCAAACATCGCCCTTGGGATATTGGGAACAAGACAGCAGCAGATTCCTGGACTTGGCTAAAAATCATAGTTTTCAGTCGATCCATCGAACCAAAGTTCTATATGAGACGCTAGGAGCGAAGTTAGCTGCACTATGGAACCAGCAACCGGTGAGTCATAACTTAGAAAGCAGCTTTAGAGTCTCCGTCATATCCTAAGCTAAGTAAAACGAGGGCGCCGGACGTAGGAAGAGCGGCTCATGAAACCCGACGGAAATAGGGGTTGGATAACCTATGTGCAATATCAACGGAGCAAAGGACTGGAAAACGGCAAATCGGTAGAGGAAAGGCCAGAACAGGCGGCTGCTGAGACACCAATCAAGGAGGAAGATGGACGGGCGGTCGGCCACGACTACACATACATTTGAATCTGGTCCAAATATCTAATCAAGGCCATTCTGCGCGTTAACAAGAGCCCTAACTCTTATTCCGGACAACTTTTGGTGTATATATTAGTCCCTACACGCGAGTATATAAATCAGATTTTACCCCAAATAATATTTTATTATATATATTAATCGAATTTTATGAAAAAATATTTAAATTTTTTATTTTTAATTTTTAAAATTAAATTAATAAAAAATATTTATTATATTTATAATTATATAATATTATTTTTCTATTATATATATTAATTAAATCTTATTAAAAAATATTTAAATAATATTTAAATAAAAAAAATATAAAATTTTTATTTTTATAATTTATTAAAAATATAGTAATTATTTTTTTTTTAATCTTTGATATTAATATAAAATTTATATAATAAAAATTATGAAAAAAAAACTATATTTTTTATTAATTATTTTTTTTATATATTTAATTTTTTGAAATTAATAAAATTATTTTTCAAAATTATTTTTAATTTTTAATTTATAATTATAAAATTTAAATATATTATTAATTTATTATTCTATATTAAAAAAATTCGAGAAAAACAATTTTATTATATATTTATATAATTTATTAAATTAAAATAATATAAAATTAAAAAAAAATATATAATCGATCGAAAATAAATTTTATTATATAAAAATCAATATCGGGAAAATATTTATACTTCGAAATATTACAAAATTCAAAGAAACGATATAAATATTATAATAATAACAGAAGAAATTGCAAGATCTTACTAATATGCGATTTCTAAATATCTTTGCGTGCGATTAAATACAAAAACTTCCGATAAACCCTATTAGTTTCCGTAGAATTGAAATTTCTTGCAGTAGTCTTTAATTGTAAAATAACAAGGGTTGCTAGTAGAGCGAGTAAAGTTATTTTCCATTGCATTACCGACTATGATATTAATATAGTATTTCTTAACCGATATATGCGTCCCCGAGAATCTATAATCCAAATATAGTTTTTAATTTATAATATATCGAAAAATATATTTGAAAATACGATTCGGCAAAGGCCGATATTATAGGGCTGGGAAAGAATTCGGTCAGAACTATGGAAATATATTGGTAATAATATTATCATTATCGGCCATAAATTAGAATACGACCTAAATATTTTAAAAATAATCTATTTCTATATTATGGATTCTGAGATCTTATCGAGAAAAACTATTAGTATTTACTGTATTCGGTGGGGATTATAGATATTCTATTTTGAATTAATTTATATTAGAATCCAGGAAAATAAAAAAACTATCTACGATTATTTGGAGGATATCTTAGCTACGAGAGAAATTGTACTATTCTGTACCCAAAAAAAGAGGTATTCCAGACCTGGACTGAAACCAAGAAAACCGAGGAGCTATACTTAAAGAAAGAACGGGAGAGTAAAAGACAAGAGAATTAATCCAGGAATAACACAGTAACGGCCGCAGACTTAGACAACGAGTATAAAGAGATTCTGTATTAGTCTGATATCGTATATCCTAATACTGGATATAACCCTTGGTCAGATTAGTCGCGAAACTGCGCGAATATATTTAGAAAGTCCCATTTGAACTAAAGAAATAAAGTAATAATTTTAATTCCTTTACAGTAATCTAACCCTCTGCAACCTATATTTAGATCATCCGCGCAACTGGTGCCACCCATGGCACTGGCGCATCGGTCATGTCTGCCTAGTCACATGTCTACCTATCTAGGCAGACCTGGCACAGACAATATCATGGCTTGTTTGCCTATAGGCAACACTGACCTCGTCACATACTGTTCCCTTGAAACAACTTTCCGACTACGTTTCCCCTTGCCCTTGATGTCATCCTGAACTAGCATAAATGGTAAGAAGAAATTCTCAGCTTCGATATCTGCTGTCCCTGCATCTGCTGATGGGACACTGCTGGAAAGGCAGATCCTATTACCTTTGACACCTCCAGTAAAATGAATGGCCCATCCACAGGGCGAAAGCCAGCTCGCATTCTACGCCCGGAGCCGCTTCGATTTTACCATGGCCACCCTGAAGACTTAGCCTTGTTCCTCAGGACAATCTGCCGCAACAACGCGGATTATATCCGTTACTGGGAAGAGTGGGGGACTGGATGCTCCTTCTAGATGGACGCGAAGGCTACTCGCTGATAAATGGCAGAAGGTGATTTATTACTATCCACCCAAGCCTCATTAATCAGTTCGAAATACCGCGGTCTCGGGTCTGCCGGGATTGATGACAGCGGACAGAGTTTGGGGTTCAAAAGTTTCTCTCGAACCATATTGTTGATATCTGCGCGAAGGATTGTGGACTTCGGAGAGCATTCCCTGACCACGATATGCCATTAATACGAGGTACGAAGTATAATGGTCTTTTCATGGGTTTACGCACACCCTGATTTCTGAAGTAAGCTTGGAGTAATAGAAGGACTCACTGGCCAACCGCGCACCCCAAAATCGCCTTTTAAAATTATATATACCCACCAACACAGGGATAAATACCTCCAAAAAATATTGAAGGAGTCTAAAGCTTATTTCACGTAGTTTACATTAGAAGACTTTCTCTACTTTCCATTTAGTGGTGGATTATTTTAATATAAATACGTTTTTTGGGCATTTTTTTGGTGGGGTAAGATTTGTCAGCTTTTCTTGGCACTAAGCCAAAATGGACCAAAATCCCTCTTTCTCCTTAATATTGACTATGAATTATGTGTCCAATTAAGAAGACTTCTAATCTATACTATAAGTATACTCTTACTCTTATTCTAATGATTTTTTTAAATCCTCCAGTAACGCTGTGGTGGTATTCTATTATTTATTAAGGTGATTTTAGGGTGCGCGGTTGGCCAATTTGCGCGGTTGGCCAGTGAACCCTTCTAATGTGATTGGTTCGTTTGGGATGGAGGGCGTGAAATTACCCGCATCAACGACCTCAGTCTCACGATCTTGAAGAACAGCAAGCCACAACGCCTGGGAGCTGTGTTTAAGAATTACCTTAAGTCCACAAGAGCTTGATATTGTATTTGGGTGCGCTACCAGCTCCCCAAGGGCGAAGTTCTGACACTCCAGGCTTTAATATTCTCGTGCTCATCATTACCAACCCAAATTTTGCTCAGAGTCGGCCAACCACGTTCTACTCCCCGATAACTCCAAAATGCTAGATCCTTTGACCTCTCTCTCCCTTGCCTGCAACGTGATGCAAATCATCGGCTTCTGTCATGAACTAACGTCTGTGGTCAACCGAATCAAAAACGACGGCACTGTCGATGCTCAGCTTCGCGAGCACGCTGTTCACATTTCAGTTGCATCGGAATGCCTGGAGGCTCACCTCAAACGACTCGGCACAAAACGGCTCCCAACGAACCAATCAAATCTTACTAACATCGCTTCCAAGTGTCTTGGGACTTCGAAAAAGATGCAAGATAGGCTTGATATAATCGACGGGTCTCGAGGTGGGCGTATTCCGAAGGCCTTCCAGATATTGTGGGCGAAGACTGAGCTGGCGAGGCTCGAGAAAACGATGCAGAAATATCAAGATGTTATGCAGAATCAAGTATTACTACATATTTGGTGAGTACACCGATTTGGTACTTTTGCCGAAAACCTTCCCGCATTTGCTATGTGTGTCGGGAGAGAACCCAATGAACATCTGATATTCGTTCCTGATGTCGTAAATGATAGTGAACAAAAGCCATTTTCTTCTCTGCTGCTTTTAGACGTTAGCCGATAGTGAAGGATTGAACTAACGGTGATTGAAGTGACCAGAATGAAGCTGCCGCCCTCGAGCGAGATAAGCAGTTCCAATCTCTCGATCAAGTTCTTCAAGGTTTTATCCAGGCATACAATCAAGGCTACAAGACACTCCAAAAACTCATTTCCAATGAAGCGCAAAGCACCCGATCAATGGTACGTGCAGAACATCATCAAACCCGAGACTATAGTACGAGGATCCAGGAAACTCTAGAATTGCAGAAAGGTCTTGAAAAAACACAGGATCGGCTTCTCAATAGCCTCAAAGACGAAGAAATGAATGCACGTAAAAATCAGATCCAAGCAGTAGACGGAGTATCTTTCTCATCGGTATTCAGTACACAGACCGAGACTCCCTGGAAGAGCTTCACGAACTGGTTACGTACCGAGGACCCGTTGTATTGGATATCAGGAAAGGCAGGCTCGGGCAAAAGTACCCTGGTCAACTTTCTCTTCGAGGACGAAAGAACGAAGAGATACCTCGACTCCTGGAGAAACAACTGCACAGTTCTGGCATATTTTGTATGGAACTCTGGAACACCCTCGCAACGAAGCATTTGTGGTCTTCTTCGGTCCTTATTGTACCAGATTCTCGACAATAATAGAGATGTGTTAGAAATCTTGTTACAAGAGACGCCACAAATCTCAAAGTATACAAGCACTCACGACTGGTCAAAGCCACAACTTGAGACCATATTCCTTCGGTCTTTGTCGTTACATAAACGAGGTGTCTGTATATTTCTTGACGGACTGGACGAGATCGACCAGGAAGAGGATCCCTTTGATCTTCTGAGATTGGTTAAGCGAATTTCAAATCATCCAGACACGATAGGCGTCAAATTATGCGTATCCAGCCGACCGGAACCTAGTTTCCTCCGGGGTCTCGAAGGAATCCTAAGCCTTAGACTGCAGGATCTAACGCGCTCAGATATGGAAGCATTTATCAGAAACTTCTTACAAAATGTCGACTTGGATTTGGTAGGAATTGACAAACAAGATTTTCTTGAGAGGATTGTCGACAAAGCAGAAGGTGTCTTTCTTTGGACATCTCTTGTTCTCAAGAGCTTGCAAAGAGGGGACGCTAATGCTGATGGTCCAAATGGACTGATGGATCGACTCGATACACTGCCATCTGGGCTTGAAAAGCTTTTCGGAGAAATGTTGAAACGATCTGGCGACGACCAAGCTCTTTACTGCAAGGAAGCTGCTTTGTTCTTCAATATCAAAATCGCCTGGGACGAGCTCGATTCCTACCAGATTAACCTTTTTCAGTTTGCCGTCGCATCAGACCGTACTCTGAGAGATAAGCTTCTTGTCCTGGAAGCAGCTCCATCTTCCGCGGAGTTAACGGCGCTTTTACTTACGATGAATCGCAAGTTGATCTCACGATGTGCAGGATTACTCGAGACTATCTATGATGGTGCCGAAAAGGATATCAACAAGATTATATTGAGTTGTGAACCACAATTCCGGAAGAAATCGAGGGTAGTCTTTATCCATAGAAGTGCAAAAGAGTTTCTACAGGACCAGACGAACTCGATATTAGTTGAAGATGGAACAACGCCTACCGAGCGAAGCTTCTGGATTCTCCAAACTTTGGCTCTCGAGAATCTCTATCCATCAGCTCATAATGCAAAGAGTGGGGGTTATAGAAACTCTAGAGCGTTCGTCGCTCTAAGCAACGGAAGACTCCAATTGCCAGAAGAACAGCGCGCTGAAATTTTCAATTTGATAAAGGAAATTTATCTACACAACGGCTGGTCTGAATTTAATGAAAACGCAGCTTACTACGGCTGTGATCAATGTCTGGATGTCCTCCAAGAAGGAGAACATTATAGCCCAGGCGCAGTTGGAAACTATCTTCTGATTTGTATTAAGCCCATGGAGACCGAAAGAAGCACTGCTATGGCAATGCGCGTCCTAGAGCTCGGTGCAGACCCTAATACTATGAAACTGAGATGGACAGCAATGGATGATGGTAGCTTCCTGATGGGCTGTCCTATTCCAGTACTGGGAGATAATATCCTGTCTAGCGGAAGTCTAGACGATACACCCATGGAAACGTATGTGTCTCCACATATTCGTTTCGGTGCAGATATTGAATCCAAATTTTTGGTGTTCGAAAATCTAATACAGCACGAAAGTTTCGAACACCCGGACGGTGCTTTCCAGACAGCTCGTCCGGGATGGGTCAAGTTCACAGTAAAAAGAACCCCCAAGGTGCTGGCTGAGATCAATATAGCCACTCTTATTCAGAGAAAGTACCAGGCCGAGGGAGCGGCGATGGCAACAAAATTAGGAGTGCCCTCAGTGTTCAAAGTAATATTATACTGGCACGGCGACGCTGTATTCGCCGTCAATGACGAAGATTCTGAAACTTTGGGAAAGATTGTGGCCGAGGAAACGCAACTCTCGAAAGAAAATGGCCCGAGCAAGGCAAGAGAAGCAATACAGCCGGCTTTGGATACCCTGCTACCGAAGCTGAAGGGAAAAGAAGTGCATGATGTCCACAAATGGCTTTCGGAGAGGGGGTATATAGTGTTTAAAGAGGACGACGACGAGGTCAAAGCAATTTTGGATGAAACCTCGTTTAACGACATGGTTGATATATACTGGAAGCTGAACGAGAAATGCGGGGTCAAAGGCAAAGGGAAGGGCAAGCTGTTGTAAATTGTGGTTAAGCGGTGCAGTCAATAAATTGATCAAATACAGGCTTTGCTCCTTGAGAGCATACCCCGTAGTAGTCGGGGCAGTGCTGGGGGTAATAAAAATAATACTTATTATGCAATAAAACACTCTGGAAATATATTCTACTAAATAAATATTTTTTTAAATATTTGTGAGCGTGGTAGACCGTGAAGCCAGAATACTCGATACTCCTTAGAATCTAAAGGTGAAGAATTAAGAAAAAAAAGAAGAAATGAAACTAATATATAAATAACAGTCAGGCATTATATAATTTATTATATAATTATAAAATTTTAAGAATCGAATTGTTATATCACTCCTTTTTTTCCAAAAAAGTTTGTTTTCAAATTTTTGTTTATTAATATATTATTATTTAAATAATTATAATTATTTATATTATTTTTTTATATTTTAATTTAATTTAATAAAATATATAAAGATTCAAATTATATTAAATTAATATAATAAAAATCCTTAAATTTGTACAAAAAATATTTTAAATTTATATTAAATTTTAATTAATTAATCCAATATAAAATTTTTTTCAAATTAATCAAATAATAATAATATTTTAAATTTTATATTTTTAATTCCCGATAATATTAATTTTATTTTTTGATATAAATTCCTGATCCTGCAAAAAATTATTAAAATTTAATTATAAATAATCGAATAAAAAAATAAAATAAATTTTTATAATAATAAAAAATTTCAATTTATATAAATTTTTTTTTATTTAATATTTTAAAAAAATTATTTTAAAAATAATTTAATTTTTATAAAAATCGCAAAATTGGAAATAGTTTTATATCAAATTAGATTTTTTATCTAAACTTAAAAATAATTTTATAATAATTTTTATTAATAGATTTTTTTATTAATATTTGGGTAGCAATTATATATTTTTTTATTTTTTTATATGTTCGATATATATTTTTTATTATATTATAAATTATATCGACAATTAATTAATTTTTAAAAAAATTATAATTTAGATACTAATTTTATAATATTTTAGATAAATAATTTCTTAATATTTTGAATAGAAATAATCTGCCAAAAGTCGATAGGTGGTTCGACGGCTTCGCAAGCGAGACAGCTTCGCTTAACCGTTATTCAATAAATAATAATAATTTTTTTGGATTAAATATTTTTATATAAAAACAATAATAATTTTATTAAATTAAATTTTATTCTATTTCTTTTTATTTATTTTTTAATATATATTATTTTTTCAATTTTTTATTTTTTATTTAATATAATTATTTAAAATAATTAATTTTTTTTAAATTAATTTTTTTTTTATAATTAAATAATCTAGATTTTATATTATAAATTGATTTTGTTATATTATTATTATTTCAATCGCGATTTATATATAATTTATATTACAATTGATATATTTCTATTTTTGTTTTTATTTTTTTTAATAATTTTATTTTAAATAAATATTAATATTATTTTTAATAAATTTTTAATTATTTATTTAATTATATTTTTTTAGTTTTTAATATTTTATATTTAATATTTAAATTTTTATTTTATAATTTATTAATTTTTTATAATTAAAAATTTTTATTCCTAAAATAATAATTATTATTTATTTTATATAAATTTTATATATTCAAATTATTATAAAAATTTAATATTAAATTTTATTGATTTATAAATTTTTTATTTTTGATTATTTATATTATATTATTTTATATTTTAATTTAGATTATATAATATTAATATTAATTTTTATAATAAATTTATTTTTTGTATCAATCTAAATTTTATCTAAATATTAATTTATAATATCTAATTTATTTTTTTATTAATATTTGTTAGATTATTATTTTATTTTTATTTTATTTTTATTTTATATTTTTTTATTAATAAAATAAATTATTTTATTAAATTAATTAAAGAAAAATAAAAAATTAATTAATAAATTTTTAAATATTATTTGAAAATTAAAAAAAAATCCGAATTAGAATTAAAAATCAATTTTAGATTTAATAATTTAATAAATTTTATATATTTTATTTCTATTTTTATTTATTATATATTAATTAATTTAATTTTAATTTTATTTTTTTTTATTTTTATTTTATTTATAAATATTTCTCTTTTTTTTTTGTTTTTTTTTTTTTATAATAATTATTTTA
>Ga0247778_1000201_pt1 | contig 104123 bp, 126 predicted proteins | sample UWRJL049202B5_FD_179939 | JGI IMG/M metagenome (GOLD analysis project Ga0247778, IMG submission 179939) | Plant litter microbial communities from Arlington Agricultural Research Station in Wisconsin, United States - UWRJ-L049-202B-5 | ecosystem: Environmental > Terrestrial > Plant litter >... | reverse complement strand
TGGTCAGTGAGGAGGAGTTGGAGAGGGTGGGGGTGAGGATTGGGAGGAGGGTATGAGAAGCTTTCTTTGGTTGGGGGAGATTGGAACTGGTTACGAGTGGTCGGGTTACATATGGGGTATTGGCGTATATATTGGAATTTAAGTTAGACTGGATGATGGAAAATTGGGGTGGATGGGTGGCGTTAAGGGGTTGTGTAGATATCGCGAATACCACGCTTGCTCTTTCGTTGGCTGCTGGATTCCTTGCTCTATTGTGTTTGATCTCCATCTGTGTCCGAAAATATTATCTTCTTTCCGGATCTCGTCTGCAAGTGCAGTTCATTTCTCTCTTTTGTCTGTCTTACCAGGAAATGGATTATCCTTCCTGCGAAAACAAACTGCCCATTTTCATATTTATTTTCAATTGATAATGTTAAGAGGGGTCAAAACATTGCATTAAGTTGATTCGTCGTCGCTTACCTAAGTAGCGCTGTTATAAAACTTGTAATCACCTCGACGAGGAGATATCTCATGACTCGTTTCGCGATCTAAAGGCCGACCTCACCGCCAAGGCTAGGGTGACGTCTTTTCTCTCGAGGAACGCGTACCTAGGTATTATAGCAGTATCGAATTTCTCGTAGCCACTAGAAATTACATCTCGATTAAGCGTGGCTGGCATAAGTGTAAAATCTCATCTCATGCCCTCTCTCTGCAAAGAAAGTCAATTGCCAGCGAGACATTCTTCTCAAACGCAGCCGTAAAGCTTTCTTTTTCCATCAACTTTACTACTGGGGCAACAAACTTGTCCAACAATGACTGTTCTGTATATAATTATCTACCACAAAGCAATCTGGGTTTGGGTGTCGCATGACCCAGCAAGTACAATTTTCAAAAGAACACTAACGGGATCTTGGCGTGGAATTTGGGGAGCTAGGAGATTTACTTCCGTAGTGAGGTTCTCTAGTGCCTGTCCGGTATGCTCGGAAAGGTGAGCCGACTAGACAACCGCCAAGAACCTATTTTCGATTCAGATCATGATTGGCCTGGCCAGGTGCTGATATAATAAAAACTTGGAACTATGTCATAAAATAAACTGCAGCCAAGCCTTGCTTTGAGCGCGTAGTTGCGTACTGGGTCGGTAGTTCCAGTTAAGAGGAGGAGCGGCTTCCCAGTCGCGTGCTAGATGACTGCTTTGGGAAAGCAGCCCAAAATAGTAACGTGGCGAGGCATAGGTAGTGCGAGAACTACAGCAACAAAAACCAGTTCAGTAGTAACTTTAGTCCCATAACAAAGTATACCTTTTAAAAGAAATTATTTTATTTTACCCCTCACGAAACTCATCATTCTCCTTACCCCTCCCTCAATGCTCGCAAAATTATGTTCAACAAGGATGTCGAGCAGGAGCAGATTTCGACCAAAGCCATGGAAATGAAATCCAGCAACCTTCAATATGGCCAAACGAAATATTACGACGATGACAGCGTGGCACGGAATCGAAGTCCACTTTCTGAATTCGACGACGATGATTTTCTCTTATCTTCCCGGCCGGGTAATAGACAGAGAAAATACTGGAAAAGAATAAGAGCATGGATTCCAAAGTACTGGAGACCAAGGATAGACATTGTCATCGAATGCGCCCTATATATGACGACCAACCTTTTCTACATGCTCTCACTGCGCCAGCATCGAGCCCTGCAGAAATGAACGGAATGCTAGGGAAGCTGGGTCTATTCATAGGATTATCCGTTGCCGTGTACTCGACACAATTTTGGATGAACTTTTCACGGCAATCTACAATCGTTGTTGTGTTGTACGGGATTTTAAAACTAGCCTTTACACTTAGTGTCTGGTACATCACCGACAGCGGGAATACACTTGGAGCGCACGGGTCTTACAATCTACTCATTTTCTGCCTCATGCTTATACCTACCAACGTTATAGTTGCTATTCTATATTTCTGGTACAGTCTTATTGATGGGAGGGAACACGGACGGCGCCTTCGAAAATTCAGCAAACAGCTCATCGGCGTACTCATTGCAGCTGGCTTGTTATTTTTTCTCCTGGTTGGATCTAAGAAGAATCAATTGAAATATGGCTTCTTCAATAGTGAATCTCCTTGTACTAAAGAACAAAGAGCCAATGGAATGTGCAATTCCTGCCAATGGGAGGAGACAATTCCTTGGTTCTATCTGCTTCCGTTCAGGCAAAACTTTTTCGTGGTGAGTACCAAGTATCATTGCGCTTGGCTTATGCTGACTATAATTGCAAGGGGTCCATGAGTTGCCCAGCAGATGATACATTCACTGCAAGACTGGAAAATGGGACTCTTTTATCGAAGGCTGCGATGATTTTACTGAGAGCCCGCTCCAGACGTACACTTCTGGAATTACTATCAACCGAGGCCCACTGTATTCAATTCTCCCCAGAACAGAGACCTGGGGATTATCATTGAAGAATGACAGCTTGAATAGGTATTTGATCCGAATGCATTACATTTACTGCTCCCTAACCACGGTTTCACAGATCATTTAATGGCTTTCAAGACTCGGTTCTGAAAACTACCGCGCAGAATACTTTTCCATACTCTGGCCCCACTGTTATAGACGACAACGTTGATTCTATCCTTATACACTGCGGATCCAAGCCGCCCAAAATGGTCTACAGGATCCAGCCAATTCCCTCAGTTGCGCAAGCAACAAAAACTAAATCAATGCATAATGAACCTTTGAATATAATTACACTCTTCATTGATGCCATGTCTCGAAACCACTTCCATCGGCGTCTCCCCCGAACTAGAAAAGCACTTGAGAAGCTTACCAGCTCCTCAACGTCAACCAGCAACTTATATGAGCTGTTCAGATACCACAGCGTAGGCATAAACACCTCACCAAATACCCGCGCTTTATGGGCCGGGATCGACGAAGGAAATACCACCGCAGCGGGCAAGCCAATCTGGGAGCAATTCGAAGAATCAGGATACATCAGCGCCCGCGTCGACCCCATGTGCCAAGATTGGAGCGCGTACTATAACCCCGCAAGTTTTCCGCCCACAGAATACATCGCGCCGAGAATTTCCCACGAGCATATCGCCTTCTCGTGCTTTCCGCCTACAGTACTCATCGGAAAAGCAAACTCAGGAAATTTCGCAGGGGCCGCTAGCATCAAAGCTCGCTGTTTCTCAGACACGCATGTCGGATGGCATATTCTTGACTGGTCTTCGGCGTTAATTTCGGCTTATCAGGGGAGGGAGCCTTACTTTCTCAGCGCGGCGTTTATGGAGGCGCATGAGGGGTCAGGAGAAGTGTTGCGTACACTGGATTCTCGTCTGGAGAGTTTCTTGGGGGAGGAGACTTCCCCGGTGGATTGGAATAGAACGGTGCTGCTTATAGTTAGTGATCATGGGGCATTGATGGGGTTGAATAACGCGTTTTTCGAAAACGGAAAGGTGGAGGCTAAGAACCCGTTTGCGGCTTTCGTGGTGCCGAAGTGGTATATGAGCGAGGAGCAGAGACATGAGAAACTCACTCGGGCCCAGGGAGAATTAGTTACACCTCATGATATTTATGAAACTTTGAGGGGCCTGAAGCGAGAAGGATCTCGGGATCTTGAGATGAAGAGAGGAAAAGACATGCTGAGAGATAGGATTGGGGATCTTACCTGTAGTGAGGCTGGGATTTCTGAAGACATGTGTCGCTGTAGATGATATCCTTTGTGAATAGTAGAATGCAATACAAAATCAATATACACTAAGAACGTGTTCTATATCATCTATCGGTGTAGTAGCCGGAATACTTGCTAGCGGACGGGGCAGCCTGTTCGGTACGGTAAGCCACAGACGTTGCCGAGCCCTGAATTCAGGGGCTGATGGCTTTGGCGGGGGTGACTGTCCTCGAGGATTACCCCACCCTGAGTCTGGACGCAGCAACATTGTTAAAGGACGCCCTTCTTCCTATCCAGCGATAAAGCAAGCTATACTGGTGAGTATTTAGAAGAAGATATGACGATTCGATCCTAGTTTAGCTGATTTAGGGTGTTTTTTTCGATATCAAAGCCGATTCGGAGGAATCAAAGGGCTGGCGAGGGGATGTGCCTTCGTGACAGTGGGACACGTGCTAACGAGTAATGGGATAGGATGCATGTCTTTGGGTCCTCGAAAACATGAAGTAATGAATAATAGTGAAAGTTTATTTGTTGGAATTTGAATCTCGGCTTCGCAGCCAGAACGTCAAGTTTCTCTATCTACGTCCATAACACATTATCATTACTATACAATGTCTTTAATTCCTACTCGTCATGTTCTAATCATCTTCTGAAAGGATTCCTTTGTCCACTCATTGCAGCTTCGGCACCGGGGTAGCCCTTTCCATACTGCATCACCGACCTTCCAGCTGGGAGGTTAGGGCAGTTACCAAGCCCTGCCAAAGCAGGAACCAAAGTGGTATCAATCATTCCTAGCACCTGTTGCAAGACAGCGCCGTTGAAAACATTGTCCAAGAAGCTGGGTACGTCGGCTTGGATAGCCTGGCTGATGAAGCACCCCATGCGTTGAGGATCGCTCAAATCAGATGCACTGTTGACTAGGCCGCCAGAAATATCGCCGAGGTTGACACCGGAGAAAGAGTTGACTGTGCCAGTGTTGCCACCAACTGCGCAGTTGGATGGATAGGAGGCACACTGCTGTGCAGTGGAGATCACAATGTCGGCAAGAGTCCAAGCATCATCGGCAGCACGCTTGTACCAGTTGTCTGGGATACGCTCGTAGCCGTACTTGTATACGAGCTTGTCGTTCTCATCCCTGGTATATGAGAAGAAGGACTCGAAAACCTCTGGGGTGAGGAACCCACGGGGGTACTCGGCAGAGTGGTTGGCGAGCAACTCATATGCGAACATGTGAGCGCCAAAAGTGAAGGCGATGCCTGCATAGGCTGGAGAGAAGTAGTTGGGGTTTGTAGCAATGGAGTGCTGCTTTCGGTTGTATTGATGCTCGGCCAAAACTTGAGGAGTGAGATTACCACCTGTGCGAGCCTTTGCAAGGTCGAGCAGTTCTTGGGCGAACTCGGGGTAAGAAGCACAGTTCGAGTTCATCTCTGGCGCAAGCCAGTCACCACGAGTGATGGAGGCATCACCTTCGGTCTTCAAGTGACCGTAAGCGCAGATACCTGTCTCGTTTCCGAGAATGTTACCGAGGACTGGGACGGATTGTGTCTTGTCGGAATGGTACCCAATAGACCAGCGACCAGAGAGAGGGTCACCATCGAAAAACATGGTGGCGGTTTGGAGGAAAAGGGTAGCCGTCTTGTCCAAGCTAAAGGCTTCCCAAAGACCAGTGTTTATCGTTTCAGCGGTTGCGATGCCATCTCGCGGAAGGTAGCCATGGTTTGCTGCGGCGTTCAGACCCGCGCATGGACCTCGAATATCTCCGGGTCCAGGTGCTCGCCATTCATGCTCTCCAGAAGTAGATACTAATTGCGATACAGGGTCGAACTTGTTATATGTAGCGTGCTCCGGGGCGCCAGGATATTCGGGGAAGGGAGCGACTGGAGCGATGCCTGCGAAAGGTTAGTATAGTCACTGAAGCATAGTACAAAGCACATACGGGATTCAAGTTGTTGCGCCGCAAGCCGCTCCGCAATATTGGGGAACGCGGCAACGAGGGATCCCTCGAGCAATATTGAAGTAAGAATGGCCTTAGAAAACATCTTGGTAGTTGTCAATGTGTTTCTGGATGATAGTTACAGGGGGCGAAGACAGTCTTTATACTATGGCCCACCCATTCGGCCGGTACAATGATTTGCAACGCCTCACAATTAGTTGAGATGGCATTCCAACTACCGGGACCATAGGATGAGATCCAGATCTTAGTGTTGAACGCCGCTGATGGAGCTTTTGAATCTATTTTGTGGCGGTGGTACACTAAAGCGTTGCCATGCGGGGTAGTCAGGATTCGGATTCAAAAACGATGATGATTACTGAAAGAAGCTACTTCAGGGAATATATCGAGTGACTAAAAGAACGCCCAGATCCGTTTTGGAGATCAAGTTTATTTTGCCACCAGACGGCTTTGAAGCGGTATTTACTCGCCAGTGCCAATCTTAAGCCGTCAACCTATGGTGTCTGCATGATTATCAATCAAATACGCGCTCCAACCTGCAAGTAGTTGAGGGAGCTGAAATGCAAAGGACTCCTGACTCGCTTGCTGATGACAAAGGCTTTGTTCAAAGTTGGAACTGAGTGGTCATGTTCTCAGCAACTAGGCATTTCAACGTTGAGACAGAAACAAGCCCAGATCTACATAATCAAGCCCGAAAAGCTTAAGCTCGAACCACGTGGAGAAAGAATAAAACCGGGGTGCTGATCTTACTCGAAAGTCGAGTCAGGGTTTTCCAGTTGATGAATTCTCCTCCAATGATGGCGAATATTTTATCACATGGCTAAAAAGAAAGATCAATCAAACTCAAGCACTGCAGACTACCAGGAAGGAAAACTGGAAATAATTCGAACAAAGTGTATTGAAAGCGGACATAAAGCCCGATCGATTTCTTGAAGCGGGTTCATTTCTAGATGCGGGGATAACTCGCGGTCACTACTTCGTAAGGGTCCCCGAACTCCCCCTCAAATATGAAGCACTAAACCCCATAAGCTCCGCTACGGGCAGCTAAGATTAAGCTTCTTTCAGCGACACCCAGTTCGTCGAAAATAAATTGCTATCATTGGCCCTTGCACATTTTGCTTAGATTCGGGGCTCTCAGATTGGCTATGGCTCTGGGGGCAAGCACGGAAAGAAGAATACCCGTCCTAAATTTCTAGAGTGGATTCGTCTGTACGGGCGTAAGAAAATCAAGCGACTCAGTACGACTGAGTCGGTAGCACCCGAAATGACGCCGTGTGCTGTCATTTTACTCCGCATTCTATCGATTATAACTGAGCGCGGAGCTGCCAGACCGATAAGCCGAGGAACTTTCAGTATCACGTGACATGACCCCCCTTTTCACGACAAAGTTACCCCAGTCGGTGATTGGACGTCCTGAAAATGGTTGGATTCAAATTTTGATCGAAAAAGTTCCATTATCTATATCTCTGGAGAGATTAGCAATGACGCTGAACTTTTTTGAGTTATGTCCCCTCGTCCACAAGAGATTATATCGATACAATTTCTTAGATCACATAGACTTTTCCTCTATTTCACTTATCCCTCTCTGTGCCGTCACCTTGACAACCAGTGGCTTGTACGTAGCCGGCGGGGGTAGCTGGCGTTTTCTCGGTGGGGGCTAGCCTACTTTTCTGGAATGGCTCAATTAGCATTGATTTTCGTTCTTCGAAGCCAACAGAGGCCGAGAGCGAGGTCACCTCGGATACATTAATAATACAGTATTCGACTATCGTTGATACACAAGCTAAGGGGTAAAGAAAAGCGATAGTGATAATCCCGATAGGATGCCGACGACTCCTGTCGCCGCGGAGGGATTTGGAGCCAGGGTGGCTAAAATTGTTGAAATCGAGTTGACTGTCGCCACATCTTTCAGAGAGATTATTTACATTGAAGAAATTTCCAGTTCAATCATTAAAATTGCCATGACGTGCCCGTTCTCGAGTGCGATACAAGCCGTTGCTGAGACTGTACAACAATCAACATATCAGGACCTCGGGATGCACAGCACGAGGATTAAAAGAAGAAGCGGCGGTATGATCGCATATTTGATCCTATAACCTTTATTTTCTCTATGGGAGTATGTTTGCTGCTGTGACAAGAGTGAAGATCATGACAACGAGTTCAACTGGGGGAATTTTAAATTTTTGATTCAGAGAGCAAAGTATCAACCGAGTTTGATGATCGACCACAACAGCACCGTAGGATTTCTGCACATGCGAAAGCAGAAATAGAACTTCTTGTAGATTCTCAATATGAAGACAGGAAATCCATTGATACGGAACATCCCATTGGCGAAATTTTGCGCCCCCAATCCCTTAAAGTTTCCTCATTTCATGTCGTCGAGCAAACGACATGTCTGAGACTGACGGGACGCGTTAGACAATTGATAGTCAGCCTCCAGTCTCTGTCCAAAATACAATGCCACAGCCGGGACAAAGATACAACAGGACTGAGAGCTGCGTCTTTCAAGCCGGAGCGACCTTGGATGATAATAATTTTGGACTTTTGTTCCTGATGAGCTACCATTAGTCATGCCTGGAAGCGCACGATGGATGGGGTCAAATCCAGTTTGAGAATTACTAATCACGGTCTCGTTTCGTCAAAGCTTACGTTCCGTCATTCATACCCTAACTCTAGTCCCATGCCTCGCTTTCAGTCAGTGGTGGCCGGTGCCCACCCTGAGATTCAGGGGCGCCGCTTGTTTTTCTCGATTCAGCGAATACATTGGCAAATTGAACGACGGAGGACACTCCTTAATAACGACCCAAAAACAATTTAGAGACAATGTGAAATAGTGCAAGTATTTGAACTAAGTTGAAAGAAGTCCGACAAGAGCCAATTTCGAGCTTGATGTTGGGAGTGTCACCAATGGCCCTGAGCTTGCCCATGGTTTTCTATGCACTTCACAGCCACTCAACGGAGATAGATCCTTTTCAATTCTTGGATAATTCATGCTCTTGTCAAATTAGCGGATCTTTGAGTCGTGAAAATGTGAAGGTGATAATGTTTGAACTTGGTTTCGATTCCTAAGAATTCATGGCATTGAATTTGAGAAATCATCAGACATGTCACGCTAACTATGCGTAGTTCAATTCTTGGCCTTTACCGCCCTCTTTCTCCGAACTCTCAGATTGCACCTCAACCTCATCATCATCCAAGCCCAGGATTCTCCGGCCTTCAGCAATAGAAATATCATGCGGCACCCTCTTCTCATTCTTGACCGGATCACCCGGCGCAGCGAAGATGGCATCTAATTCCTCCAGACTCCGTCCTTTCGTCTCAACCAAGAAGAAGTAGATGATCAGGATGAATGAGGCATTCAGCACTGCGTAGATAATATAAGTCTTCCAACCAATATTCACAAACGATGGAGGGATGGTCATCACAACAATGAAGCAGAAAATACAGTTGGCAGCCGCGGAAACGCCGTTGATCTGCGCCCTCGTCCGAAGAGGCGCAGTCGCACTTTAAAGAAATGGACCTCCAAGCCATGCAAGACCGAAGAACGTATTGAAGAGAAACAGCAAGCCAGCTGCAGCGAGTTGCATGTTCCTCTCATTATGCGAGAGCAAAATAGGAATCACAATGAAAGATGCTGTCATGCCGGTCGAAGTAAGGAGGAATGCCTTGCGACGACCAAGTCCTTCAATCAGGAAACCAAGAGAACGGAACAAATCGCATATTCTGCACCTCCGCAGGCAGCAATCAAATGCGACATGCCGGGACCGAGATCAAATGATTGGCCAAGGATTTGATTAGCGTACGTGGAAACCAAGCTGATACCGGAGAGTTGTTGCACGGCTTGAATGAAGAAGCCCAGACACATTCTTCGAAAGGTTTGAGACTTGCCATTTTGGGAGAGCTTTTTATACTGAAAAGGGGCTTAAGACTTTTGAGACTCAAAGGTGGCTATGATAGAATTCAACTCAGCTTTGAGATCCGGATGGTCTTGTGGGAGACCACGCAGCTTGCAGAGATTACGAATACCCTGCTCGAGTACGCCGTGCTTGATGAGCCATCGAGGAGATTCTGGGAGGAACATGATCAAGCAGAAAACGATAAGGGCCGGGATGAGTTGGATTGCAACTGGCAGCCTCCACTGGATTTGACCATGGGTAAAGAAGAATGCATACCCAATCCATTATCCACACGCCACACCTATGGTTCGGAGACCGCCTTCAATCATAGTCCAGCGACCTTGAGTCTTCGGCTTCGCACATTCGGATTGCCAAGTTGGCACAGTGGCAACTTGGAGTCCAAGACCAATACCGGACAGGACACGTCCGACTCCTAATTGGGCAACATGGAAGTCGGATGTTTGAAGAACACCGCCGACCACCATGAAGCCCATTCCTATCTAGACAATACCTCGTCTTCCTAATTAATCTCCATACGTAAGGCAGAGGGTGGATCCAATAAGGGCACCAAGTTCGAGAACAGCAATGATAATGCCTTGGACGTTGGGATTCTTAGTCCTGGAAAGACGCTGATAAAAGGTTCTTTGGTGATGAGGCCGCCCATACTGCGTTGAAATTAGCTGTGAAGTTTGATGGGGTTCCCGGACTATTTGCACACTCATATCATAACCAAACAACCAGAACGCGCATGTTGCGATTGGTGCGACGACGAACTGAAGTGGCAAGCCAGTCAGGCCTCCCATAATAGTGGTATAAGGAGTGAGCTCCATTGAGTAGGCTACCGCGACTATGGCACGGGAGAAAGATGAATGAGGATGTATGGATTGAAAAAAGGAGGAGAATGTTCTACAAACTTTCGTATTGTTCGAGGGAAAACAAAACTATACTTATATTCTTTACCTACAATAGCAAGAGTAGGTGTTGATCATCTAACCGACAGACATGACAGGCGAGCAGACCTGCCTGGACATGTGGGCGCCCCAGATTCTCCGCGTCGGCTGCACTAGACTCGGGGTTGTAGTGAGACTTTCGACGCGACGTCCCAGCATCCTGGTGGTCGGGAGGAGAAAGAAATTAGCGACAGCAACGATGGTCGAATCAGCAGTGACTTCTCTGCATTCTGACCTGCTATCTGCGCGGTTCAGAAAGTCTGAGAACTTTAGAGAGGGAGCTAGACATGGCCTTTCCTCGCCACAAACTGCGGCGAGACATTAGTTTGCTTCCCCGAGCGCTGTCTGTGGGAAATAGACCTCGAGAACTGAAATTAGAGCGACGGAGAAGTTCTCCTGGCGTATCGGAGTGCATTTCCTTCCGGGGACAACAGGGAAGGGAAAGCGTAAGCTGTTAAACGACTGAACGTCTAAGCGGCTCACAAACTAGCCCCCTTTCCCTCCACTCTTTGGGCCTTGGTGAATCAAAACTTGATCCTTTTGCCCCCAGCGGATGGGATCGCTCGAAACTGAAGAAAGGTAAATTGGCAGGGTAGCCCCGGAAGGTAAAATGCTAGGGGGTCGCGTGGACATGCTTGGAAAATGGAGGGGTAGCGGGGCAAACCCATCGGCTTTCATACGCGTGATTGAGGGGCATTTGACGGCCCAGCGTGTTATTGTCAGTTTTGCGGGACATAAATGTCCCTTGTTGTGAGTTTCTGAGTTCCTTAAAACCAAGTCGTGCCCCTCGTGCCCCTCGAGCGCTGCACAATATCGTTCCCCGATATCCCTCGTCTCATCATATCATTTCATCACTGCAATGGCAATCAAGCAGTGGAATGGCAAGCCCTTGAGCTTGAAGGTCATTGAAACCAATGCTGGAACATCTATGGATGGGCTAGACATTGCATATGTCCACTACACGCAAGAAAGCCCGGATGCACCTCTGAAAATGAGATTGCTACGAGCGGCGAAGTAGCATTTGACGGTGCACTGAAGAGTAACTATTGTGAGACTTACTTAAGTAGGACTTACTGACAAAGGTCCAGAGCGCGTGATGCACCTCATTAGAACAAATAAGACATCGCTCGAAGAGATATCAATTTTCAATATCCAGTGAATTCTGGCCCTCTGACATTTTGTATTTACTCAATATCCTGTGTATAGCTCGGAGAATTCGCAGCCGAAGCGATCCAACAATTTGCAAAAGACCACAACTTCAATCTGCAAGAAGAAGTCGACATTATTGCAGGCCAGGGACAAACTATATGGTATTTGCCACTACCCCACCTCTTCGAAGGCGATCAAATCCGCGCACATCTTGACATGGCCAAATTTCCATCATTGCAGCAAAAACTGGCATCACGGCACTATCAAAATTTCGCGTCAGCGACATGGCACTTGGAAGACAAGGCTGCCTATTATTCGTGGCCTGGGATGGACTCTGCGCGACGCGTCGTGAAAAGAATGTTGCAGTCCAAAACATTGGAGGAATCGCAAATATCACAATTTTGCCAAAGGGCGATCCGAGATTGGGATATGATTTCGATATCGGCCCAGGAAATGTATACATTGGTGGTGCCATTAGATTCTTTACCAAGGGGGAACGCCAGTACGACAAGGACGGTGTGATGGGCGGAGCGGGCAAAGTCGATCAAGAAATCGTTGACGAAGTTCTCCAACAGCCATACTTCGTGCACGACATTCCAAAAACAACCGGACGTGAAACATTTGGCGGCAATCTGTCGGAAGAACTTTGTCAACGTATGTTGGCGAATGGAGCATCTCCAGAGGATTGTGTTGCGACAATCACTCGTATCACAGCAAAGTCTTTGGCCGATGGTTATAAACGATGGGGTTCTCAGGGTAGAATCGATGAAATCTACCTGGGAGGTGGTGGCTCATACAACCCCAACATCATCAATTACCTCAAGGAACAGTTTCCGAAAACCAAAATTCAATTTCTTGAAATTATTAGGGTACCCTGCCGAAGTCGGGAAGCAATGAGCTTTTCCTTCAAAGGTTTGGAATGCATTGTAGGCAGAAGTTTGATCGTGCCAACACACGTCGAGAGTACAAGGATGGAATCGTTGGGCATATTCAGCCAGGCGCAGGATTGCAATACCACCGCATAATGAAACATATTCAAGATTTCTGGGGAGAGGCCATTGCAAAAGCGGATGGATCCGGTGTTGAAGATGAAGATTTTGAGGCAGGAAGGTTCTGCAAATGGTAAATGACGGAGAGGCGTTGCATCAGATTTGGTATTTCCTGGAAGTAGACGTATGATATCCAAGAGGCGTTACCACTCTCGCGGTGGACAGAAAAAGCGGCAATAATTATTGCCCATTGAACGCCCCACTCGATGTGGCACATTCAGAATTAGTGCCGCTTTTTTTGGCCACCAGGAGCCACCATGTGCTTGTCAATCCCCCATGCTTTGAGATCAATCACAGAATTGAACGTGAATCCCACTCAAACATCTTCATCAGAGCCTGGCCCGATGATAATTCATCTCCAATTTCCTGCGTCACAGCTCTCCAATTGCCGGTCTCCAGAAGTTGGGTCCAATCCCACCACTTCAGTAGCTCCTTTGTATTGTCTTGAGTATTCCATCCTGTGCTCAGCTGAATATCAGACATGCATTCCAACAGCGCTTTCCTTTTGCGCCATCCCACCAGAACATGGCCCGCGGCTGTGAGCAACGGGACTGCGATTGCCCAATTGACGTCGTGTCGATTAACAATACTATTTGCTATGATTCGATCGACATAAATAGTTGCAATCTCGCCCTGAGCTTGAAAGCGAGCAGGGATGCCCGAGTCCGAGCTAGAACTCTAACTCGTCGTTTTTCAGCAAACTCGGACCTTAACTCGGGGGTTTTGAATAAGAGCTAATTGCCTAATTAGGCAATCCTTAGTCTCTATTTCCTCATAACCCACGGAATGAACTTCGTAAACCCGAGTTAAAACCTTTATTTCTTCACTTAAACTCAAACTCGCCAAGTTACAACTCCGACCCAACCCAGGTCTGGCTCCGACTTGGGCATCCTTGAAAGCGAGCTACGCGTTCGGATCGCGAGCGTTCGGGCCGAGAGAGGATCAGACAGAGGCACGCGAGGTCGAACATCTGGAGCGCAGTGCTCACAAGCTCAGAAACATATAGATTAGATGGAAACAGGTTGCCAGTTGAGGCGGGAAGGGAAACTAGTGGTTGGAAGATGCTAGGCTGGTTCTGTTCATGCAAGTCAATAGAGTTACTCAGAGATTGCCATCCAGCGAACAGGTGGGCCTCAAATGAAGGAGTCCGTCGTATCTTGCGGAGAAAATTGTGGGCCTGAGCCAGGATGAAGACGGTACGATTCGCCCACGCATCAATTGACCAGATTTCGGGGAGGCGATATTCGGACTGCGACTTGCGGACGGGCAGGTGCTTCCGTTAATAATTCAATATGTTATTATAAGATTTTTCAAAAGTGGAGGTAGAGGTGGGGACGGAGAGGGGTAGGCTCGTTGATACCGGGCAGCAACATTAGGTTGAAGCTCTATTTGTATCTGGAGTCATCTCGCAGCTATTTCTATGCTTCTTTATGTTAGATTATTTTTTGTATCTCCTTCGAAATTTGAATCTTTGACAAGATGTCGAGCACAGTCAATTCCGAGGAACTTTTCGCCGGCCTTGGTGGTCGACGAACGTCTGCCACCACTGAAGACATCGCAGTCAGCGTTGATAATCTGATAGACGCCAGTGGAGCCTTGGCCTTTTAACGATCCATCCGCCAGCAATTGCTATTGCAGCCAAAGGGAATATGATTCTAGAAGATCCAGTCCAGGTGAAGAAATTAGTTCACAAGATTGACCTCACGATAGCTCCCCTCCTGGCTGCGGTATATCTCTTGCGGTTCCTAGACAAGACCACGCTTTCTTACACCGCAGTTATGGGCATTATGAAAGATACTCCTTTGAAAAGACAAGATTATTCGGCTTTGTCTATGCTGTTTTACATTGGTATGCAAACGTCCAGACCTTCCGCAAACACGGCACGCTGACTTGCGCAGGGTTTCTGGCAGCAGAATTTCCAACGCAATATCTGGCTCAACATATCTCACCTCTCGGGCTCTATCTTGGAGTTAATATCATGCTCTGGGGTCTCGTTTCTGGCTGCCATGCAGCACGAGATTTGCCGGTCTAGCGATCTGTCGCACCCTTCTCGGCACGGCGGCATCTTCGAGAGCTGTGTTGCGCCGATTCTTGTCCTGATCATCGCGATGTGGTACAAGAATGAAGAACAAAGTAGATGAATTTCATGATTCTATGTCTGCGTCTCCCTTATAGCTATCTTTGGGGGATTTCTGGCATGCGGAGTTAGTTTCGCTGAGACTAAGTTCGCGAGTTGGAGAATCTTCTTCCTAGCGATTGGGGTAATGACTATGACTATCGGAGCGTCAGTTTGCGTAATCTTGCCAGGCAGCCCGGTGAAAGCAAAAAGGTTTAGTGATGCCGAGAAAGTCGCTGCTCTGTTGAGGGTGAAGAACAATAAGAGGTGAGTCAAATTATCGAAATGAGACCTCAAAGCTGACATGTCTCAGCGGAACACAGAATTCGCATATGAAGAAAGACCAAGTGTTTGAAACATTCAGAGACCTTCGTGTAGGGCTTGTCTGCATTTCACACTCCTCAGCTCTATATCGAATGGCGGAATCTCAACCTTTTCTAGCATTTTGATTACAACTTTCGGATATTCTTCTCGAGAAGCACTCGTTATTTCTGCTCCTGGTGGGGCTATTGGAGTCATATGTGTCCTTCGGAGTTGGGTACTTACCCGATAAATGGGGGGACAGGAGTTCCGTAGTGTTAATCTGTATCTTGCCCACAATTCTTGGTGCTGGTTTGATGATTAGCTTAGATCCGAACGGGGTTCCGAAAAACGAGGCTGGTCTGTTGGTCGCGAGCTTCCTGACGGGGACTTTCGGAGCTGCTTTTATGCTTTTACTAGCTTGGAATGCTTCGTGAGTGGAATTCTGACGTTGAATAATCGGGACTGACACTTTCCAGTAATATCGCAGGGCATACCAAGAAAGTGACGATCAATGCTTTGAAGCTCGTGTCGTTCGCTGTTGATAACATTCTCGGCACTCAGACCTTTCAAGCGAAACAAGCTCCTGGCTATATTTCTGGCAAAATCAGCATTGTTGCAACGCTTGGGGCGCTTTGTCTTCCTATTTTGATCCTGAGATGGTATAACTATCAATTGAACAACCAAAATGAGAAGACATTGGCGGAGATGAGTGAGGACGAGAAAGCCGGGACGAGGGAAAAGATGGCGTTTGCAGATCAGACAGACAGGAAGAACCCTTTTTAAAAGTATACTCATTGAAAAATTATTACTAGACATATACATGAAAGCGGCAATCCTTTGGGAATTTAAACAAAAAGCATCAAGAACTGCGTGTACAGTATTCGGAAAAAAGGTATCTTGATCGGAATTGCAAATGAGCCCCAAAATCAAGGTAACACCACCCAGTGCTCAGTGTGTACCATCTCCTTGAAGCTCGTACTGGGTGTAGTTCGAATTCTGGTTTAGTCCATGCCCATATGTATCAGCCGGCGGTTTCCCCGCGATAAAACTGATATCCATCTCAGACGGTTCACTCTGTACCATGGGTTGTACCGGGGGTAAATGAGAACTACGGTCTACTGCCCCCCTTTCTCCCTTCTTTTTCCCTCGTCGATATAGCCAGATACATAGTCCGATTATGCCAAAAACAATAGCTGCCGCGCCAATACCAATACCAGCACCTGCGCCGCCCGAAAGTCCTTTAGAGCCTGCTGGTGATGAAGATTGTGCTAGACTCGAAGTTGTGGGGCTTGGTGCGGGTAGGCTGCTTAATGAAGATGTGGAGCTAGTCGTAGGAAGAGGAGAGCTGGATGTTGAGGAGGAAAGCGATGAGCTAGATGGCGTGGATGTAGAAGAGGAGCTGGATTGCGACAGTTTCGAGGATGATGTTTGGCTACCTTGAACCAAGTTGCACCTGACATTTGAAGTCGACTGATTGAAATTGGTTGGGCAGAATGTGAACGGTGGGCAGCATGCTTTGGATGTACCTGGCGACAGCAACGCTGCCAATGTTTTATTAGCCTGCAAACACTGGCACAAAAGATGGGATTACTCACTACACTGAACAGCGTTTTCGACGGTGCAATCTGATACAGTATCGATGTAACAATTGTCGTTGGAAACGCAACAAAACCCTTTGCCTAAGATCTGTTGACATCGCGGGAAAGAGGAAGCACCATTGTTCGGAACGCCTGGTGGTAATCAGCTCATGAAGACCATGTAAAAGAGGGTTTGAACTAACAACACAGCGTATTTCCGGGAGCACAAGATTGGCTCACTGTCCCAGGAATTGCATCTGTGCAAACGTCTCTTTTGAACATGTCAGGTTCCTCGAACTGTAGAATGTTTTCCATGGCTTCCGTTGGGGCAGATTGCTTTCTTTGAGAGAATAAGGTTATTTGATGGATTTGGGGGTTGTCTCATTCTCCCAGCCGTAGCGGTCTAGGATCTCCTGCATTTAAAACAGGGGCTTTCCAACATGTTGGTTCTAAAAGAGGCTTCGATTTTCAAGGCAGCTGGCGGTGCGTCTCCTCGTGAACATGGCCAATTTTACACTTCAAAACATCCCGCCAAGTTATCGACAGACTTATGGCATACTCGCAAGGTATTTAAATATCTCTGGTCTTATCGTTATGAAATTCCTCTCATGGAAAACAAGAGATGAAAGATAACATCAATATGAAGCTCACGACGACCCAAAGGCATCTATCGACCCACTAGAAGCCATGTAACAGCCCTGTAGAGCAGTAGGTGCCACTCTGGCCTCCGGGCGCGCCGTGCCGCAATCTTCATTTCACTAGGGGATGGTAACACTTCTTCGTTCTCTTGAGAATCTACGGGATCTGCAATTCAGCCACTGAGAGGGGTCTTGATTTTGAAAACTTCGAGAAAGACGCTTTGACTACCAGGGAACTCCAATATTTCACCATAGTTTTCTGCTGCGCCCTCAGATATTCTGGTTCAGAAGGTCCAACGAATTCAAGATAAGTGGAGTCAATTCCTTTGGTCTCCACTCTCACTAATCACGATCGCCGGGCGTGGGAATTATTAGCTAAATTATAGTGGGTCCTTCTTGAGAAGACCAGTTGTTGCTGCGTTTTCAGCGCAATTTTTAGCTCCAACTCTATCCCATATCTGTGACGGGACTGCAGCTGCAGCTCTTCTTGACTCCGGCGCTCGTGGCAAAATTTCCCGCTACAATGAGAATCTCAGATTGGTCTTGATAATACATCCTCAGCACCAACTCAGCCACCAACATCACTAAGGATGCGACGTCCGGAATAGGCAGGATCGCCGCACCGGCTGATTGGGGATCCAAACTGTCGGGTCGAAATGCGACGGACCCTGGCAAAATATAGCCAATGACCCTCTTCATCGCCTATTTTTATCTCGGTCACCTAGACGCTTGCAGGGCGGTAAAAACTAGCCCCATTTTTTAAATGTACTGAAACGACTAAATGTTGGTCTTGAATATTGAGAAGCCTCGCCGTCCTCAAAGAATTGTTCTGCAACTTTCTCTTGTGTTTCCGACCTAACAATGGCCACAAAAAACCAAAGCATGCGTTTTCTTGCTCCATCAGCGCATCGAAAGATATGCCGCACCTTGGTGGCCACCGCGGTCTTCGTGACGTTCGGGATGGTCTTGAGTTCTTCCTCATATTTACACAAATCAGGCCACAAAGAGACTGGGACTGCACCACTTCTTTCGAAGGTGTTTGTTGTGGCAAGTATAGAAGCCGACGATACATCCTGGTTTCACCAATACCTTGCCGATTGGGAGGTCGTCAGATACGTCGCCGACAACCAAAGAGCAACATTTACGGTACCGCAAAACAAAGGCCAGGAGGCCATGGCCTACTTGACGTAAGCTTATATTCTCTGGCACTATCTATTGTCTTGCGCTGATGAGTTGGCTGCTCAGATACATAATCGATAATTATGACCACCTCCCTGAAGTAGCCGTCTTCATACACAGCGGGAGGTATCAATGGCACAATGACGATCCTATATATGGTCAGTATCCAAGAGTCTAATGGGTTTGGCGAAAAGCTGATTATGTCTAGACAACGTTCCGTTGCTCCAGAATCTCCAACTTCCATATATCCTGTCACAAGGTTATGCAAATCTCCGCTGCGTCTGGGCCTTAGGTTGCCCTGCTGAGCTCCACCTCGACGTCTCTAGAGAAGAGGTAGATCCCTCGAAAACTACTGAGCTTGCCTACCCTCAAGCCTTCCAAGACTTATTTCCTGGAGAACCGCTTCCTTCAACCGTTGGGGTGGCCTGTTGCGCCCAATTCGCCGTTACCCGCGACAGAATCCGGGCGCGACCAGTGACAGACTACCAACACTATCGACAATGGCTTCTGGACACCCCTTTGGACAATTACATTAGTGGAAGAGTGCTGGAATACTCGTGGCATATTATTTTTGGCAAGCCAGCAGTCCATTGCCCTAATGTTAAGGAGTGTTACTGCAAAACGTATGGAATATGTAACCTGGAATGCGGGGAAGAAGGGAAATGTGGTAATCGCTGGCCCTTTCCACCATTTGCAACGCTGCCCAACGGATGGCCTACCACTGGATGGGATGGCGAAAGTCGCAGTCAGGAAACTATTGCCGATATGAGAAATGTTGCAGTCTCTCCCACAGACTCAAAGGAAGAAAAACCCCTGGTGCGGGGCTGAACAAACAAAAAGGAAGAACGGCTTGATTCCATTTATATAGATACAGTTTCCGGCCACTTCCCGTCTTGATTACAGGAGCTTAGTCTCACATGGAAAAAAAGCCGCCGGTCTTTGCTCTGGCTGCTGGCATGGCTGGATATCCCCCATCCGGCCACAAAAGCCCAAAGCTCACCGTGTCGCCAACTCCTACCTCGACAAAGCCGAGCTCAAGCTGTCCAGAGCTAGAGTTGATGATGGGCATCCTGTATTGCTCGCTATTAGTCGCAGAAGCTTTGCATCGAGAGAGCAATGGAGTATTGGCCATCCTCATGCATACTATGACACGGCTTCATCGGTTAGTGAGGTTCGGAATAGTATAGTGGAGTTCATAGTAATGTACCCACTTGTACCTCTTCATGTAACACTGGTGAGATACTTGGATCAAACTTTTCTCTCTTTCACTCAAATCTGATAATTTGTAAATAAGTCACGCAATAGCTCAAATGACCCAGAAGATTCTAGTGGCACCTCGTAGAGGTGGCAGCTACGACACTGGATTGAAGTGAGATTCAGGGAGAGGCGATCACATCACTGTTATCATTGACGACTCTGGTACTTGAACATGGCAATGAATAACTCTTTCCTTATTGAATCACTCTCCAAATTCCTGTCTATAAAATTATCGTCTTCAACCCTTCCCCTTCGATTTCTCTATCAAACATTCCTTCATCTTACATCTAGATATAAACAATATCCAGAATCATCAACCCTCTAAATATCTTTTGAAAAAACCATCAACATGTCTAGTATCACCACTATATCCCCAATAGCAGCCGTTCTCTCGGCCATTCCAGAGCCCCAAGCATACAAGCCCCACCTCCGTGGCGGCTGGGATGACGACGAGTCCGATGATGACAGGTACGTATTCAATCCAATGCTGTGCTTAAGCAAGTCTCTCTATAGACTTAGAGAACAGTCTTACACTACCCAATTAGACTGCTAACTTAACATCAGAAGAAGTGATGATAATGACGACGATAGGGAAGCTCTGCTCCCTGATAGATAGTAATGGAGGAATACTGACGAAAGACAGAAGAGGCGATGACAGTGATGAGAGTAGTAGAAGAAGTGATGTGAGTAGCAGAAGAAGCGATGAAGAGGATGATGCAGATGATGAGAGAGACGACTCGCCAGACGATGCTTCAGACAACTCTGATGGATTCTTTGGAGAGGATGATCGAAGTGAACCGAGCGACACGGTGTCTGAGCCCGACGATTATCGAGAGGATGACATCGATTCACGCGGACACTATGATGAGAGTGATGCACGAGAAGATGATGATGATTAGGAATGTGTAAGTACTAGAGAGAGACATGGTCTTTAGATAGATACCAATAAAACTAGACGTTGAGCTTACGAGAGTCGCGAGGTACCAAATTTGAAAAATTGAGTACCTGTAAATCCATAATGTGATTGGCTATTATCGTTACATGTGCTAGTGGTGTCGGCGGGGTTGGACTTCGCTTACCAAGGAAAAGGGGGGCTGGGTCATGTGCCACTGCAAGTCGATTCGAGACTTCTGAAGTATGTGACAAACGAGGGACTTTTGGTAGCTTCAGCTTGAATTATCGTCGTATACTTTTGATCTCCAGAGAGTCGCAAACAGTTTTTCGGTTGGCCACAATATGTGCGGCGACACGTCTGTAAACTACTTGACAGTAACGGCGCTAGGAATTAGCTGCCACTATGTCATGGTTCCACCAATTACCTTAGCCTCTGAATTCTCTTATCTATACATCATTTTGTTTAGTGCATATTGTTCTCAACCTGGTACCACAACAATCCAGGACATTCAATCCAACGCAGGCCATTCACACAAGAAATTCACAAGGCTGGGTCTAATTGAATTCTCAGGCCCATTCACATAGAATCAGCTCACACTCTTCATTTACTTAAAGGGCAGTTCTAGTGTGACTGCCGAACCATCGCAGGATCCCTTCATGGACCTTCTCAACGTCTGTCAACAACGCGATTTTGAAAGCTTGGCCCTCCCTGGATAATCAACAGAGCAAGATTAGCACCGTATCTTCTACGACCCAGGCTCTCAACATAGACCACATCAAGAACCCAAGAGGGTCCTCATGATGCTTCTCTGCACGGTGAATCAATATACATTAGGGGCTTTGGCCCTCGCAAGCTCAGCAGCTGCTTTCTTCCGCCTCCCTTGTGCATCACCGCTGGTTATTGAGCGAGCTGATCCTATTATCAGCCCCGGTCAGATATCGGCATATGTTTATGCTATTATGGGTGGAAACGGATTCGGCTTTAAGATGGATTATGCTGCTACGCAAGCATCGACCTGCTCCTCTTGTACTGTTGTTCAAGACAAATCCAACTATTGGGTTCCGGTAAGTTCACTATCTCTGGAAATATTTTCAAACAGCTGTCTTTCGAAAATTGACTGAACACTGACACTTTACATAGACGGTTTATTACAGGGCTCAAAATGGAAGTTTCATCGATGTGACCCAGACCGGTGGGGCTACCATATACTACCTGTAAGTAACTCCCTTCGAAATGACCATCCCACTGCTAACATCCCCAGACAACGCAACGATCCCAAGGATCCAAATTATCCCCATATCGGTGCCTTTCCCGAAGGTTTCAGAATGATGTCCGGCAATCCTTTTCTGAGAAGCTATACCGACACCCTGGAGCAACGCGCCATCACCTTCGCGTGTCTTGGCGCGAACCATGCCGCTACAAATGGTTTTCCACCCTACAATTGTCCCGAGGGTCTCCGAACACAGTAAGTTCCTAGCCTGCTCCCACAATGGGGTAAATTTCATTTGATAATAATGCTTGTGCTAACTTCTCATGCTCTCAGAGTCTACTTCCCTTCCTGTTGGGATGGCGTCAACCTCGATTCAGCAGACCATAAATCTCATATGGCTTTTCCCGATGATATGGATCACGGTTCTTGCCCCTCCAGTCACCCGCATCGCCTAATCTCCATCTTTTACGAGGTTGTCTGGAACACTCCAGATTTCGCTGACATGTGGTATGGCAACGAGCAACCATTTGTACTTGCCCAAGGTGATCCGACCGGCTTTGGTTATCACGGCGATTTCGTCAATGGTACGTTAACTCCCCAAAGCCCAAATACCTAATTACTGAAAATTCTACTCAGGTTGGGATGTCTCCGTTCTCCAACAAGCAGTCGACAACTGCAACGACGACTCGGGCGTAATCGAAAATTGCCCCTTCTTCAACTTCGTAACCAACGACGTAGCTAACAGCTGCAACGTCGTTCATTCCGTCGAAGAGAAGATCTCAGGGGTCCTACCCGCTCTTCCAGGTTGCAATCCAGTGCAAAATGGTCCAGGCAATGCGGTGCCTAAATCTGGCTGTGGGGCGCCGACGCAAACTGGTACACCTCAGTTTCCGTTTGTTGATTTGACGGCTTCGAAGAAGTTTGCGTATGTGGGATGTGGGCTTGATCTTGCGGGACAGCCGAGGACTTTGCTGGGTGCTTCGACTATTGAGGATGGTATGACGGTTGAGAAGTGTGTTGATTTCTGTGTTGGCAGCGGTATGTAAAATTTATGCTGTCTTGTGCTGCAGCAACTGCCGGGACTTCTTCTTTGCTTATTGAGTACTGTTGCTAATCATTTGATTCAGGTCACTCAGTCGCAGGACTTGAATTCTCAACTCAATGTTTCTGCGGTGATTCCATTCCCGCCGATCGCGCGCCTATCACGGGTCTTCCCCGATCTTGCACCATGCCATGTGGTGGGAACAGCAAGGAAGTTTGCGGTGGACCAAGCTTGCTTTCTCTTTACCAAAAGTGCAAGAGCGCTGTTTGCCAGAACGTTCATCCTCCTTTCATCAACGGCACGGGTCATGCTTAAGCTAAGGTTGATCTTGGGTTTTCATTCTTAATACTTGCAAATTGAGTTTATTTTGGGTCATTCACGGCGTCGCTCAGCTCTGGAAGCTTGAGACTAGTCTTGGCCTTTAAGCGCAGAATAAAATATCATCTCTTGTTCTGACTTTTGCACAGATTTTCTGCTTGTGGTGATACAACGAAAAGTTATTTGATCCAAAGCAGCTCAAATGCCAATTCCAAGGCAAACCAAGAGAGCGTGTCAAACAAACAAAAAAAACTCTCTCTATGTTCAAAAGAGCCATGCATGTATGTATAAAACCCCCCTACTACCTAACCAAAGAACTTCGCATTATCCATCAAATGACTCGGGAAAGGCTCCCTACTATACACACTCCTCACAATCCTCATGCTCCCTAGCTCCTGCGCCCCAACCTTCCCGAATCCCCTCCCAAACCTCCTCGCATACTCCTCCCTGGACCCATCCCCAAAGATGCCCCAAATCTCCCGCTCCCCGTACGGTCCAAACCACGTCTCTGCAGCCGTCATATACAACGGAGCCAATCCCTCCAACCACAACAAATAGCATTTCCCGTTACCCTTGGCTATCAACTCATCAGTGACGAAATGCGCGCCGCCCTGGCAGATGTAGCCGGAGAAGCCGCCGGGCACGTTGTCCCAGCAGATATTCTTACGTGTCCAGCCGTAGCCGTCGAGGCAAGCGCCTGTGTTGGAGGTTAGTTTTGAGAGCGCCCATTTTTCTTGTTCTTGTCGGTCTGACGCGGATAGGGTGTCGATTTTGGATTGGCGGGAGGCCATTTGGATGTCGTGGGTGCTGGTGTAGCGGGTCTGGAGACGGGGAGCGCTTGGAGATGAGGGGGTTGGTCTGCTGGGTGTGGTTGTGGATGTGCGTCTGTGGCTTCTGCTACTTTCACCTTTTGGCTTGGAAGGATCGAGTTGAGGCATCACCGTTCCTTTTGTGGTGCGAGATGATGAAGTGGCGGTGCTGGGCATGCGAGTACCCGTACTGTGTGGTGTGCGAGAGACAGAAGTGGATTTTGAGGTGCTGGGACGCGAGACGCTGGGACCATCAAGAGGAGCCATTAGAGTACCTTGTTTAGTAGTAGTACTCTTGCTGTCCTTGGTAGTGCGGGATCGACTGCTGGTGCCGCTATGCGACGTTAAGCCTCGTCGGTCAGCCATAATGTTGGATTTTCTATTATTGTTTGGTTGGTGATGAACGGGGCAATTGAGCAAGCAACCCCTCTTTAAATACTCCACCGTTGAATACTGAGATATTATTGTAATGAAGACGACTTCTTATGATTGTCAAGAAATGCATGTGATTCAGGGAGATAAGTGAAGAATGAATCAAAGGACCGAAAGAAATTTAAGAAAAATATTATGAATTATGTCTAAGGTATCAATCTATGAAAGGCATTCATCAACTCTAGATATGTTTTGTAAATTTTAGACACCAATTTGAGATATTTTGTTACACCTATTCCAAGCACCCCTCACAGCATCAACATATGTATAAATAACCCTCTCAAACGTCTCACTGCCCTTTTCCAGGCTTTGGGTTAACCGGAATGATACCAATACCAGCAGCACTGGTGACGGGCAGAGGCTCCGACACAGTCACCGTAGTTGGTACAGGAACACTGACGGTCTCAGTCACAGTCACGGTCTTTTCTTTACCTGGAGCCGTCGCTGTCGTGACTCTTGCCGGCGCAGTGGAGGCTGGAAGCGTGATTGACTGCGTAACTTGAACGGTGGTAGGCTGTGGGACTGTAGATATCTGAACCGTCGGAACGGGTTGTAGAGCAGTCGAAGTTGGAGGCGAGACGACGGTCTGCGTTGATGTGGTGCGTATGGTAGTGGATGTCGTTGGCTCGGGCTGAGGTGGGGCAGGAGCTGGAGCGGGTGCATTTGAACTTTGAGCGGGCCTGCTGGACAGAATGACTGTTGTTTGACTTGCGCCGGGTTGGAGCTGTGAAGTTGCAGGTGGTGCCACTGTCGTTGGGGCAGGATTATTAGGGGCCGGATTCGTTGTAGTTCCAACTTGGACACTTGAGGCCACAGTCGTTGGAGCTTGGTTGCTAGCGGCTGCGGTTGTGCTTGGGCCGGCACCTCCCAGGATACTTGAAGCAGCCTCGTCCTTGACGCATCCAACAGAGACACCCTGCGTGGACGTCATAGGCATAGCAAAACAATGTGATCCCGCATCACAAGTTGCGACAACAAAACTCCCAGCCGAATTGCAATTACCAACACTGCCGGAAATACAAGCAATCTGGCCAGGCGTGCAAGGGGATGAGAAGTTCAAGCCGGAGAATAGATTGTTGTAAGCCTGTGCTTCGGCTACGTTCGAACTGAATACTGCCGCGGGCACAGTTGAGCTTGGGTTACTGATGGTCGTCGAAATTGCAGTCGGGATTTTGGATACGCTATCAGTAGCAGTAGATGACGGTTTTGTAAGAGTAGAAGGGTTGATCGAAATGACTATGGTTGGATTTGGCGCTGAGTCCGATGATTGTGGACTGCCCGACGAAGCAGGTATAGTAGGGGATACCGTTGGGATTGGAATCGAGTCAGTATTAGTGAGTGTGAATATAGGGATTGATCTCGATGATGAAGCGAGTGAGCTGCCGACGAGGAGCGATGATGGCTGGACCGAAGTGACAGATGATAGAAGTGAAATTGTTGTGGAAGATGGCGCAGCGTTGCTAGTCTGGCTGTTTTGGTTTGAAGGTCTAGCAGTAGTGGCGGATACAGGTGGTGATGTGCTGGTCGCTGCTTGGGAACTTGGCTTTGGCTGCGCTCCTGAAGCAGGGCTGGTAGGCAAAAGAGTATTAGGATTGCTGAATTCAGGGATCGATGACGGGTTTTCTGGGGTGCCATTGGATGTCGCAGAGATTGGAGCAACACTGGTCTGAGACAGAACAGAACCGGGGGAAGTTATTGTAGCTAAGCTACTTGTCTTCGGCGTAGGGGACTGGGGAATTGTGGCATTTGGAAACAATGCCGGATTCGATGCGACTACGGTGGAAGTCTGAGAGTTTAAGGTGCTCGACGGAGATGCTGGCTTGCCCTCCGCGGTCGTTGTCTTTGGTATGCCATTCGACAAAACCGACGAACTGGAGCTCTCAAGAGTGGAAGACGAACTAGCGGACAATGTTGTGCTAGTCTTAGCCCCCGTAGCAGTATTTGAGCTCAAATCACTCGACTTAGGAATAGGCGAGACTGTTGAGCTAGCTGACGAAGCCAGATTCGAAGAAGCTGGAACCGTGTTGCTAGTTACGAGGGTCGAGGAACCCGCTGTTGAGGTTGCATTTTCCACAGTCGTGCTTGTTGAACTTGGGCTGCTCGACAGAGATGACGCCGAAGTTGTGGTACTTGAGCTGCTAGATGGCGAGGTTGTTTTGGGCGAAGTTGTGCTCGAAGAGGTTGAGCTTGGGTTCGTCGTAGCTTGATTCGATGTCACTGCGATGGTCGTAGCCTGTGTTGTCTGCGAGGTATGAACTGGTATTATTGCAATGCTGGTCTCGGCTTGTGCAGTGACATTTGAGAATGGCGCGCTCCTGGCGAGGCTACCAAAACCGTTAGTACGTATCGAAGACGTTATATCGAGGGTTCTTACTATCTGCCATCTCTATCGCGCCGTAGCGGACCTGCCGCACTCAAGCCTGTAAGGAAAAGAGCCACAGATATTACATGAAAGGACTTCATCCTTCACGATGTTGTACTGCTGAAACGAGGGAATGTTGATCGAGGCAGATCCCGTGACCCGCAGGGAAAGGCGCAGCGATGACGAGCCACAAATATGTGTTTTTAAGAAAGCTGGGACAAATGCAGATATTAACGCCCAGTATATGTTTGAAAGTAAAGGAAAAGGAGAGAATGATGATCAAAGAATGAAGATCGACGCGCAAAGAACCGCGAAAGTATGAAGATCAGAGAAAGACGAGGAAGAAACTGGAGCTTCCCACGCTTCGGAGGAAAGGGAGGCATCTTGTACCAACAGGAGTCTTTGTCGTCCACATGAATGGCTCGAAGACGGTCACCACTCGATGACCTAACAATAGCTTTGTGTCGTCGATGCTTCATGGCGTGTTTTCGCCGTCGTCGCAGCGCGGCGCCTCAAGAAATGAAACCGGATAGCAGACCGGGTCTAGAGCAAAGAACCAGACTGCTGGTACTTAGTCACACAGAAGATGAGAAGTTGTGAACCAGTCGATGCGCCTTTGTTTGCGGCAATGCGAAACGGGTGTTGGCGGCTAAAAAGCTGAGTCGTTTGAGAGAAGCGCGATGCGGTCGCGAAACGCGTTCTGATTGGCTGACCACATTTTGATGGAGAACAGGGCCCAGAGCAGCTTCTACTGGACGACAGCGACGCTGCTGATTTTCCTTTAAATGAGCAGGTCATGGCAAACGCGCGGATGTAGCCGGAAGCGCGACCTTGACGCCGGCTAAGGCGCCCCCAATGAAGCAAGTGATGTTCCTGATGCAAATTTGGGTTGCTTTGGAGGCTACCTGGCGGCAGTGGGAGGTCTAGGCTTTGAATGCCGATCGAGACTGATCATCAGATTCAGATTCAGATATCAGATGATGGATGACTCTTGATTCGGGGCTAACTTCTGGGCTTCTGGTGAGTAGAATTTGTTTGAGTGAAGAGGGTTTTGAGGATACTTCGAACCTTCAGCCACAGTGGCTGATGCCTCAGGAAAAGTGGCACCGAAGAGAAAATCGTGGCAGCTCTAGCCCACATTTTGTCTCTAATCTCGAATAATAGGTCACGTCTCAAATGGCCGAGAAGCTGCCCTGCCACTTGAGCCTCAGGACGAGCTTTGTCGAAGTACCTTCATGCTGGGGGGGGTGTCGCCAAGGAAGATCCGGAAGGTCCGCGACAGGCCGCAGACTTCAGATTAAAGGGTCTGGAAATTAAAGACTTATGTACTCACATTCATAGGCAAAGAGACTGCGAATAAAAGCATCTGAGAATCTCCTGCAATGAAAGGATGACAGCTTCGATCAGCACCTTGGGGATCTGAAGGCAACCCCCGCGTGGCCCCCACCCTTTGTCCCCTTTCGGCAGTCTCAAAATCTTTGTTGCATGTCGCAAATCTGCATCGCCCTGGAATCCACGAGAGCCAGATTACAGGCTAAAGAATTGAGTTCGTTTCAATCGAACATGGGTAAAACTTGTTCGAATTATTCGAGCAGAGATCAATTTAGCTCAACTCGTATTAGCTAGGTCGAAATCTGCTGGCAGAAGTTCTGAATGGTCGGATTTTGTAACAAGATTGAAGCTTCGGAGCGATTCGGCTCCAATTCGATTCTGACTTTGACTCGACCAACGCTCTTGTTACGAATTGTACATATTGTGCTTCTCAAAGTCAAGAAGTAATCATCCACCTCGTTGTCCCAATTGTGTCTCAAGTACCTCAATCCTGTCTTTACCTTCCACAATCTTCGAAACAGCCCCCTCAATAATCTGCAGCGTCGTAGCCAACTGCGTCGCGCTCGACAGCCAAAGCAACACCAAGCTCCCCCGCGTCTGATACAAATAACACGGCACACAAGCCACTACTGTAATCGCGCTCAGAACTAACAAGCTATAAAATAGCCTGGGACTCTCGACATTGATTTCCTGCTTGCGAAGCTTGGGAATAATGGTGCAGTAAAGACTTGCCAAGCCGATGAAGAAGGAGGATAGCGTGGACCAGAAGTTGCTATCGATTGTTGGGGTGCTATCAGGGGGTAGGCATTGCCAGGCTGCGAGGCCAGTCGTTGTGGCTGCTGCTAGCTCGGAGAGAATTACGGTGCAGAGGACTGTTTTGTGTCCGCCCATTGGATAGCTATTGGCGTGCGGGTTATAAGCATTTGGATCATTGTGCCAGGGCAAGAATCTCTTTAGCCGTGTCAGTCTTGATACAAGCTGCTTGTTTCCCTCGAGGTCATCGTTCTGAATAATGGGGTATATGATTTGCTGCTGTTTTTCTGTTGAATGCTGTTAATTGCTGTACATATGGAAGAGACATCAAGCAGGCTACCTACTCTCTTCCCATATTCTCTCCGCTGCTTCAGCCTGAGACTGACACAGCTTTGTCTCGACTCGAAGGAACTGCACCAGCTCATTCATCTGGACTATCATCTTGTCTATGGCAGGTATAGATGGTGAAACCTCCTGTAAATTCGGCCTCAACGTCTCCCATCTTTGTACAATATAAGAAACAGCCAAGACAACAGAGTTTCCTTGCGAATTCCAATTGTAAGCCCTGCCCTCCCAATCAGTATATTGAAAATACCGGAAATACCACCCCCAGCCACCAATACAATTACTGAGCAAAGAATCAAACCACCTTCTTGCACCAGCCGTATCGAGTTTCTCGAATTCAGTTTTGAGTCGAAAAATGTCATACAAAGTATCTGGATATACTAAGCAGAAGCAGAGCCAAAAATCAGACTCATTTGGGTCGTGCGACTTCTGCAAAACGTTCAGAGCCGTTCTAGGATCCATACTTTCACCAAATTGCTCGTGGAAGCGTTGCCATTGAAGTTTGAGATCCGGAGGTCCCAGATCCAAGGGCATTTTGCTGGGCTAGTCGTTAACGATGACGGATGTCGCGGGACATATCCGCGTTGTTAGTAGTTTGGGCACTCCCTTAGTCAAGAGGAAATCACGAAACAAGAGAAGAGCTACGTAGATGAAAATTCTGCCTTGAGTTGAGCCTTTCCAAGATCTGATGCTATTGAATTCTCTTGATTGGTTAAGCAACCCGATGCATGCGAGCCTTGCATGAAACACCCTGGCACAGCTGATTCGGCATGCAGCGGTGAGTAAGTCACTCACTTGGACTTTTTTTTTTTTTTTTTTTTTTCAAATTCCAGGAACTTGTCAGAAACTACCATTATGAAATCGAAAGTGACGTTGGAAATAATTTTTCGAATTCTTATACTTTTCGATTCCAAAATCTGTAGAATTTTAGTATAATTGTGACCCGAAGGAAACGTCGTGCTAGCCATGCTGCAACTTGCAGACCACAGCCACACTTTTCCATTGGAGAGCGGGAAGCCAGCAAACACGCAGGCGCCAAGTCCTAGCCTCAATTTTTGTTTTGCATTACTTGGACACAAGAAAAAGAACATCGATTGGAAACCCCCACGTCTGCCTAGGAGGAGACAGGTCCCTCAGCACCCACCGCGTCGTCTCTTCCAAGCTGCTTCAAAATCCGAGCCACGCACTCCTCGGGTGTCCCACTCGAATCAACAACAATAGCCTCCTCGGCCGGCCGACTCGGATCATCAAACCACCTCCGAAACAGCGCTTCCTTATCCTCCTTATTCCTAGCACCAGCAGCATCCACCGGCGGAACATCAACACCCTTCCTCTGACTCCTCATCCCAACCCTGCCCCTCAGCCTCTTCTCAACTACCTCTAAATCGTCACACCTAACTTCCACATACCTATACCTCCACCCATACTTCCGCGACAGCTTCGTCCCATTTTCCAGCGTCTCATCATAGTTACATACGCTGTCCAGAATCACGCTTTTGCCTTGCTGCATGAAATCTTCGGCTAGGATCCAGTCTAGAGAGTAGGCGAGTTTGGCGGAGGCGTCGAAGGGGTGGAAGTGGTCTAGGAAGAAGGATTTTAGGAGGTCGTGGTTTATTATGATGGTGTTGGGAAGGGAGCGGGAGAGAAGGGTGGCGATGGTGGATTTTCCGGAGCCGGGGATGCCTGACATTTGGATGAAGAAGTTTGGAGGTGAATGCATTGTTTTGGGGGGTATGGTGGTTTGAAGATGATTGGGATTGGAGGCCATTGTGAGGGTGTTTTGTGGAAGTGACTTGGAGGAGTTGACGTTTGAAGTGTTCAAGCGAAGCTTCTACGTCGGCGCGGGCCGGGCGCCTGATCTTGGCTGTGAGTGGATAACCTCACCGTGTACTATTGTTGAAACCCGTAGATAAGAGATCAATCACTACTTATGAACAAAAAAGTTGAAATCATTCGGAACTCAGTGAATTCTACCAAAAAGCTCAGAACTTCGAAAGTCAATTCCAAATCTACTACTCACGTGATATGAACTGGAATATTTTCATTCTCAATTCATGTTCAGATATAAGGCAAAGGCTGAGAAGACGATTGCTTATTGATTACAGCCAACTCAATGTTCCCAAAATTCAGACTATCTATTAAAAAAGCCCATTCGCCATCTTCTTCACCGTCAAGGGTAAAACCCTTTAACCCTAGTGGCCTTTCACTTTCAAACCTATCTGGTGAAGAAATTCACTGCTTGAACCCAGTTAGAGCAATGACTCAATTAATCTAGGTCCTTGCTTTCCAATAAGCGAGGACAAGCTTTTTCGTACATTCAATGCCTTCCCTTCCAAGTTTTCTACATCCCCAAATATCGCACATCGTCCGTCCTCCAATCCAACCTTGAAGTTACAACAACCACGCTCACACGTCCGTACTCCAATCCCCCTCTTTCACAATCTACTAACATAGCCCAGCCCAACCACAAACCGCAACCATGCCCGAAAAGACCGAGAAAGCCGAGAACCCCCAAGACAAGCAACTCAAGCTGTTCACCTCGCTCCTCTGCCAACTCGCGCCCACCGCCATGGCATCCGTTGACTGGGACCTCGCAAAGGCCGACGCAGGAATCGATAGTGTTGAGGCTGCCAAGAAGAGAGTTTCGCGTGCGCGTGTTGAGTGGAAGAAGCTTCATCCTGAGCATACGGTTCCCGAGGGTGCGCCCGCTACTCCGAAGAGAAAGAGCACTGGTGGTGGGAAGGGGGGTAAAAAGGCTAAGAAGGAGGCTACTGAGGAGAAAGCAGAAGAGAAAGCTGGTATGTTTGTCTTCATGGTGTTGAAAAGAATTGTGCTGACTTGAGTAGAACAACCTGCTACTCCGGAGACTTGATGACACTTTCGTGAATGATCTGGAACGTGGGGGGCTATAAAGCGTGGACGTGAATTCTCGTGCTATGGAAAACGTGAATTTTCTAGTGTGTTGGTGGCGTTGGGGGGACTTTGGAGTAGGGAGATAGATCCATATGCAAGCATGAATGAGAATGGAAATAATTCCGAAACTTGAAACAACCCCCGCGCTTTTGTGATAGCTTTTGTGGCATAAATTCACTTCTCTTCCAAGTTTTCGGCCCAGCTTCCTTCTCCTCCTTGACTTTACCTTAAAGTCAGAACAAGATCTACAACATCAACGGATCACTCAACTTTCCTCCCTAAACTCAACACAAACTTACATTACGATCTCTCATAAGTCTTCTACAATAGACACTCTGTCAAAGTCAGCAAAATGGCAACGGAAAATGAGATCCTCATCGCCGTCATCAAACAACTCAACCCCACCAAGCTCAACTACAAGAACCTCGCCGAAGACATCGGTTCACCCAACGCCCACGCAGCCTACATGAAATGGTCGCGCATGTGGAACAGGATCCAAGGGCTTGACCCAAACGCAAGGAAGAAGCCCACCGGCATCACCAAAGCAGCCAAGAAGCCCGGCATCAAGATCGGTACCCTGAACAAGAAGGCAAAGGGAAGCGTCAAAGTTGAAAGCGAGGAGAGCATGATGGAGAATGGTGGTACTACGGAGGAAGATGATGAAGTCCCTGTTACACCGAAGCGCTTGCCGAAGAGGAAGGCTAGTGAGAGGGTTAAGGAGGTTGTGAAGAGGTATAAGGAGGAGACTGGTTCTGAGGAGGAGGAGGAGCCTGAGGTTGTTGATGAGGAGGAGGATGATGATTTCGATATCGGGGAGCTTGAGGCTTAGGATGGTAAATGCGGGCAAGATCGGGATGATGAGAGTGGACGTGAAGTGTCGGAGATTGAGTTACACAAAGCTTGTCCTTTCCTTTCCTTGATTGGGATGATGTGATTGTCGACTAGCCAATGAGAATGGATAGCCCTCACAAGCCATGTATCATTCCAATGTCGTGCGCAGTTCAATTTCTCATATTTTTCTTTTGCCGGCTATCATTCACGTCTTGAGCAAATGCTGTTGCTTACTCAGCTCAGCCGGTTCTTTCAACGTGAACGGGAAGCTGCTTCCGTGTTGCACCAAAAAGAAAGAAGCGGGAAAGCGCAACTCAAAGAAAGAGCCGAAGTCCACAGATGTATTTCAGGACCAGTCGAGTATCTTCTTAGAAGCGCCTTCCTTCTCTCTTAATGTTGAAGTTCTCAGTCGCAGTCACCTGCCTATCACATGTGCTCTCGAAGAGGGAATCGGGATTTCTTTTGTTGCAAGTCGCAAGAAAAGGGCAACAACGCCATTACCACGCCACGCGTACAAATGTGGAGGGAGCTTGCAAATTGCGCTCCTTGATTGGCGGACTATTCTGTTGTCACGCCCGAGATTATGTCGGTGATATGCACGAGCCCTTTCAGTGGTGGGGTTAAATTTCTTTCGACAATATCCTATTTTGGACTTGCCAGTACAAAAAGTCTCACTGAGTTGGTCGCAGGACGATGGACATCGTTTTGACTATATCTACGACCGTGGCCGGTTAAAAACTTCGCGGTAATCAGTGATGTAATCCTGTTTTGTTTTACGGCTGGAAGTTGGCGTTCAATTCTACAAGGTCCCAGGATATATTGATGCTTTTTTCGAGATTTATCATGGGAGTCGACAGCCGCAAAAGTGGGAGTGGGTCATTTGATAGAGGAGGGGTCGACTACCTCGGTACAAGATGCCTATCTACAGATAAGGCAAGCTCTCATTGTCCTTGCCATTCTTCTATCAAAAGCGTCTTCATCCCATGATAGCTCAAGAACTCATTTCAGTTTCGGTTGAAAATGGCACTGCCTTTCATTCTGCCAAGCCCGAGCACAAACAAGCCCAATATCCCAAAATGGGTACCTCCCGAGCCGACAAAGATGCAGCTCGACTGGGCTGACTTGAGAACTATCGAGCTTTCTTTGCTTGACTCTCCGGATGCCCGTGTTGTTGCAAAGCTTGTCGCTACAACAAAAGTAGCGATCAAAGAAGACGGTTTCCTCTTCTTGACTGACTATGGAGTCTCGTTGGAACAAGTAGATAGATCTCGATAATCCAACATCTACTTTCAGCTGAGTATGACTAGCTTCATCGGCAGTTTGACCTCGCTCAATATCTCCATACAAATATCTCGGAAGGGGATAAGGAGAAACTTCTTTGGGATCCATCCACAGGAGTATTTGCAGGGTTCAAGCCTCGATTTGGCTGGAAGGTGGCAAACCCATGCATCAAATACACTAGCGACTAACAAACCTTGTAGCGAGAGCCAGGAAATTTCGATGGCATTGAACATTTCAACTTCTACTCACCTGAATTTGCTGATATCAAGAAAGTCCCACAGTGCATCGTCCCTTTCATGGATGAGATCACAGCCTTTTGTGATGTGAGACTTCGTCCCGTGGAGTGCCAAGTACACGCTAATCATTTCTTAGTATCTCATGAACTCTGTAAATAGAAGGCTCTTGAAATTGTTGTCGATGGTACTCGAACTTCCTGATGATTACCTGTGGGGTAAGCTTTTGGAGACGGAAGTGACTCGCGAATCCTCGATCTGACTGCGGGGTAGATAACGTTCAGTCCCACAACGGTGTGGTAGGCGATGGATATTTCCGACACGCTTTATATTATCCTCTGAATGAAGCTCAAAGGGAGGCGAGAAAGGGCGTCCGGATGTATGGGTACGTGTTTCCCTGATCATGATGGCACCATGTTAGAGCATTTCAATTCATTAACACTACCTGCAGTCACACAGACTACGGCACCACTACTCTCCTATTTTCGGTGCCAGTCACCGCCCTTCAAATCTGGGGTTCGGACAACAAGTGGAGATATGTGAAATATAAGCCCGGTGCAATAGTCATCAATCTTGGTGAAACACTTGAAGGTGACTTCCAGACTTCTCCTCTCCGAAGGAAGCGACTCGACTCAGCTGAATGGACACATAGTTATCTCCGGTGGACACTTCAAAGCAACGCTTCACAAAGGTACAGTCCTTGGTACCGTAATTAGCAAACTGGGGTCTCACTTCACCATTCAGTAGCGGATCCTCCCGCGGACCAAGAGAATGAACAGCGACTCTCTCTGGTCTTCTTCAACGGGTCAAAAGGAAGTATGCGCTTGAAACCAGCTATGGGTACGGCCTCTTCGCTTTCCGCCGAGAATACTCAGGCTAATCTTCCCAGAATCTCCTTTGATCCAGCGAGAAGGATTCATTCATAAGCAAGGCGTGTTCATGCAGTTCAAGAAGTTGATGGATGCTGGTCTTCTTGTGAGAAAATTGTTACCCCTCACTTGGCCCATCTGACGCATAATCTTCAGGTTCCTACAAATAAGGAGTGGAGAGAAGCTCGTAAGTACGTTTCTTCCATTGTCTCTATTAGAAATTGACATTGAAATAGAGGTCAGCACAAGGGTGCAAACTGCTCCTGAAGAGCGAGCGTCCGGTGTCAAGGATATCAATGGCACCAAATATGGAGAGGATGTCATACTTGGAGTTCCAATTATATTGCCTGTGTGAAATTCGGCGAGCACAGACTTTGAACAATGGAAATCCAAACATAGCTTGTTTCCAGTTGTACTATACCAGATGCTCGGAAATGCGAGGTATAGCTTGCCCTTAAAAACATGATCATGAGAATAAGTATATTGGTGTAAATACAAATTTCACTTTCGAGTTCTTGGTAAGTTTCTCGAAGACATAGAAATTCCACACCCCTATTCGAAAACGTCGCACGACTTTTACTACTTCGCAACTCTACTTTCATTTGTTTGTCGTCCCCACGGCAGTGCTATATTACAAGATTTAGTATGGACCAAGCAGTTTCCTATCCTAACATAAGATCAAACATTACAGTGTGTTCATCACGTGAGTAAGCGGGGAAGGAAAGGGGAAGCTTTCTTCCCATTAGGCGGGGACGAATCACGAAAGTCGGAGTTTATCTCCTCGCCCATTAATCGTTCTTTCTTAGACAGTTTATACTAACCGGAACTATCCACGCCTCTCTACCCGTTCCTTTACCGAATGAGACTTAGTCAAGCGTTCCCCCTCCGCAAGTTATATCCGAATATTTCCAGTCCCGGAAATACATCGAACGTACCCAGACAGCGGGCTTTGTGGAGTCTGGCGCGGGGAAATAACTTAAACATTTATTTGTACTATGGCCAAAGAATCAAGCACCATTCGCGGGAATAAGGCAAGTGACACGTCAAGAAAACATCCTGTCAAGTGGGGATTGAACTCGGGGGTATGTCGCAAAGTACGGAAATCCCGGCGAAAAGTCTATTTGGTGTTGCTCGCTAAGTTGGCTTATAAGATCCTGTACTTCGTAGTTTGTATGAATAGTCACGACCTCGGAGAATATTGCCCGACCAACATTTAAGATTCTAAAATCTTACATCAATTCCCTGGAATTGAAAGACCCTTTCCAAGTCTGTTCATTGTTCGACTGCTTCAGAGAAAATTGACGAGCTCAAGATCCGAATCCCCAAATCATGGTACACTCATTTATACACACAATGATGGCTCGAACTGATGAGGAATGCAGGCGCAGGAAATTCACGTCGGGCTCTGCGGAGCCGGAATCGGCGGTCTTGCAGCAGCAATCGCTCTTCGACTTGCAGGTGCTAGAGTAACAGTTCTCGAAGCCGCCCCCGAACTCGGTGAGATCGTACGTATGGTCCAAACCCGTATTTCCTAGAGGCTGAGGAGGGGAGCCTTTGAATTATGTATTCGCAGCTGGTTGAAGAGCCCGGCTCCTCGGCTCTTGAAACCTTTATTCAACGCATACGCTAACTTCATTTTTAGGGAGCGGGGATTCAGATGACACCTAACGTGTCCCGGCTGCTGATAAAATGGGGCGTTGCAGATGTCATTGGCGAGAATTTGGTAGAGTTTGAGGACTTCAACATTAGGAGGCGAAATGGAGATAAGGTTGGGTATACGAGAATGACGCCAAATACCCAGCAAGATCTGGGGTATCCGTAAGTGATCCAAAATTGAATGTTTTGAGCCATTTGCTGATATACTGTAGGTGGTGGGTGGTACATCGAGCTCATCTCCACGAGGGTCTCGTGAAGATTGCAGAAAAGAATGGAGCAAGACTCCTTGTTAACTCTCGTGTCTGCAATGTGGCCTACTCGAGTAGTGAAAAGGTTCATGTGACAACAGAAGCTGGACGAAAGCACACATTCGATCTTCTGATAGGCTCCGATGGAGTCAATTCGGTTGTGAGACGGACCCTTTTCCCAGATGTCAAGCCTGCACCTCCGACAACGAATTGCGCATACCGAGCAATTGTGCCATATGAGCAAATTCGAAAAGATCCTGTTGCAAAGGAGTTGATCGACAAGCTTACGATGGAAGTCTGGATGGCGGAGAAGTCTTACATCATCACATACCCCATCTCCGCTGGGAAAGACTTCAACCTTGTGCTTTCTCATCATGTCGACCATTTAGTTGACAAAGTCGAAGCCGTTGATACTAAAGAACTTCGAGCCCAATACAAAGACTATGACCCAAGGATCAAGCGAATCATAGACATGATTCCCGAAGTTCAACGTTGGCCTTTACTGGTAACCGGGCCTCTAGAATCTTGGAGTTCTCCAAGGAAGAACGTGGTACTGATGGGAGATGCCGCCCATTCGATGGTGAACCATATGGCGCAAGGAGCAGCCACATCAATGGAAGACGGAGCTTTTCTTGGACGATGTATCGGAAAAGTAGTACAGGGAAAGCTCTCCATTGCCCAGGCAATAGAAATATACGAGCGAGCACGTATGCCAAAAGCACATTTCAAGCAGCAGGTATCATTTCTGAATGGCGCAATATGGCACTTGCCGGATGGCCCTGCACAAAAGGCTCGCGATGAAGCGATGCGGGCTGAATTGGAGGGGAAGCGCATGCTGAGATCTCCAAACTTGTACGGAGACCCAGCAACTGTATTGAAAGTGTATGGTTATGATGCTGAAGAGCATGCCGACGAGGCCGTCTTTGAATATCTGAAAGGGAGAGAGCTGATGGACACGGAGAAGCGAATTACGAAAAGAACGGCTGATGAGATTATGGGATGGTTCTTGCCGGAGAATTATGAAGGAAAGCAAACACGGATTGAAGCAAAACTCTAAAATAAGAAGGGAGGTTTATTCAAGAACAAATTGTCTTGAAATGGATTTTTGCTTCGGACTACTTAAACTGTGATTCCCACAATAAGATATGAATAAGAAGCTTCTCAGCCGTTTCCAACAAATAGTTGGAATCGCTGTTGGTCACGTGCTCTCGCTCCCCTTTTTTCCTTCTCCAGATGCAATTCCTCACAACCCAGGTTTACCAACGGTGACTTGTGTCTTGGAGAAACATATATAACTATTCAAAGATCTTGAATACCTAGAGAGGAATGCGTTTCTGATTCACCGCTGTTGATTGAAAGGCTGTTAAAGCTAACATTCGCATTTTCCCAGCTCGTCTAACAAGTTTGTTTTGGGGAATGGATTCACCCTGAAAGAGTCTAAAAGCTAAGCAGGCTCAATAATTAGTGTCCTATAAGTCCTATAAGATCAGAAATCACGCTTGCTTTCTCATTCTAGGTAGCATTCTCTTAAAGTCATTTATGGGGTAGTCAATTTTTCAATCAGGAACCAGATCTTGCCTTCTGTCCTGAACTTATTTCAAACATTTCCATTGTGTTCGATCTTTTGTTCAAATGATCTCTCATACATGAATTCCTCTGGTGGTGAGTGCCGTTCACTTGAGCCGAGAGTTGCCCTGCCTAGATACAGGCTGAGTACATAACAAGTGCCGCTGATGTCTTGGCACTCTGGCAGCCTATTTCGAATCTCTCAATGGTTTCCCAACTAGTCATGAGTTTCAAACAAAACATTACATAATACAACAAGAATTGTATTCTCGCCACGAAGATGATTAGCCCCCGCCGCTCTACAGCCTATCAATGTCCCATGTGACACAGCCTAGCTCCCCCAAAACGATCGCTGAGTGATCCAAATGAAGCGGCACATTGAAATTATGGACTGCATGAAGAAAGCAAATGATCATTACTTTACTCATAAACATAACAGAACGGCCCTGCAGTCGAGCTAACAAGCTGATTACTCGCATACCCTGCCTCACTCCCCTTCGGACTAACAGCACTCGTCGACTGCACATCCGTCATCTTCCCCGGCGTAGAATTAGGATTAAACCAGTTGGTGCCTCCCTTATACTGCTGTACCCTATTCGCTGGGTCTTGGTTCTGCCATACCCACCAATGCCTATCAATCTGCCCGTGATGAAGCCAGAAGACTGGCTCTCCGGGGCTGACAAAGACGTCTCCGCCGGGATCACCCCAGATGGTGTAGTGACCGGCAACGTGTAGGGAGAAGGCGGCTGTTGTGTCTGTTTGTAGGGAGTTTTGCCATGTGAGGATATCGGAGGAGGATTTGATGTGAGCGGCGATGTTGGCGGGGGTGAGGACGCGCGAGGTGAAGTAGTTGTTAACGTCGCGGCGGAGACAACGAGGATTATACCCAAAGCCGTCGGAGCGGGGATTGGCGGGGATTTTGATAGTAGCTGTGTCTACCATTGGCATTAGGGGTCCGACGTTGATACTTGTGCTATCCTGGGATTAGTTCGAGCTTGAAGTGGAGCAATTGAGGGACTGACTTTGCGAACGGGCCTGTGAGTACACATCCACCGCCATTGCCTCCCGGTACCATTACGCCAGCTGTTCCTAAGCGACCACCCGCATGTTTGATCGATTGTCCATTTCCTCCCATGCTATGGGCATCTCCGTTGAAGATTGGCGAGGTCGTTGGATCGGCATATTTCCCCCAATTCCAGTACTTGTCGAGTTAGTTACTCGGCTACTTGAAGTAAATACAGTTCTTGATAACTTACCGGCTGGTAGCCTTTGTATCCACACTCATCTCGCAATGCTGTCTCGTACGACCAGACAAAATATCTATGCCAACTCAAGAAACTTGCCTGTATTCCAAGCATGTCAGCGGATATATTCATTCCAAAAGCTAGGATGCCCCTCACAGTTGAGTGAACTGACGGTGTCATGTTCATATGAACGACCACAAAGTCATCGTATCGACTCTTCGCACCAGGGTATTGAGTGGCGCTCAACTTCGAGGGCGAGCTCATCAAACACTTCACAGACTTGATATAATCATCTCTCTCGTCCGTTGTCAGGTCGCCACTGCGAAAATTATCAGTCTAGAAGTCCCAGAACTAAGCCTGGAAGTTACTTACTATTCTTTCCGCACCCTCAGCGTTGCGTTCGTACACGTCGTATGTTTACTTCCATCCGAAAGAGAACCATCCAAGACTTTGTACACATTACTCAACGCCGTCGCGGCAAGCACATCATCAGGACCAGCTGCGCGCTCTGATATAGGAGACGGCGCTGCAGCAGTCAAGACTGACAACAGCAGGATTGAGAGACCAAACATCGTAATATCTCCACCCTCGTATCTTTCTCAAACCCACTCTCTCATGGCGTGGGGCAGCCGAGTCCCGACCTATATACCTGCCATTTGAAACGGGGCTGAAGTGTACGGCATCTGAGAGCCGATTATAGCAGCTAGGTAATATAATTTTCTTGATTAGCAGACAGAAGATTGCATGCAGCTGGCTTGACCGCCACATCTTCTTGGCCACGCGACTACCCGCTAATTAAGGGTAAGTCCAGGGATAGAGCCTTCTCGATTTGGCAATTTTGGTGCTATGGCCCAACAAGTACTCCCCCCTTTTTTTAGTTCTGACATTTCCGGGGTCTTTTCTGTGGGTGGTACTAGGGGTTTTCACCAGTAAGAAGTGTGGAATCAGCCAATCTTAAAAAGTGCGGGACAGTCCTCAGTACGAGATTTTCCAGTTAGAACTTAGAAGATCTTTCATCACCGCAAAATCGTCATAGGGCTCGAGCTTACCGCAAATCTACATTCTACCCGTCTTCTATAGCGCAAGCAGGCAAAGAAGAATCCTGTGGGCCAAAACACCCCCGAAAGGTCAGACATAAAAAGAAAGGGAGTAGGCGTTGCTACCTTCCCAGTAAGGAGGAGGTAATATGTGAATAGAAATATGCAATATAATTGTTGCTTAAATTGAAGCGGTGTACGACCAAGGACCGCTTCAATTTGAAAGGGGGCCCAGGGTGTGGTAAGCGGCCCCTTTTCACATGGTATCTGTGCACAAGAAACGGCAGTGGCTTATGAAGATCTGCAAGTAGCATGAACGTGACAGGCGTGGCCTCCTTCTCAACGGAAGATTGATTTATGGGTTGGGAAGTGACAATCGCGAATTGAAGGCATCTCGCATAAACTTCCCCAGCTTTCAATGAAGGCAGGGCCAATTAACCTTAACTTCCCAATCCTAGTTGAAGATCGCCCGGCAGTCGCAAATCTGCTATAATTCCTCGCTGTCAAGCAGGTGACAGCACCTTTATTGCACCCTCGATCCGGCCACTTGGGATTGTGCTATTTACCCATTAGATTACCGCGGGGACCCCGCATATTCAAATCTGACCCCGGCTACAACTGTCACACAAGCAACCGAAGACTCCTATTTGTGAGTACTTGCTTCGGCAAGAAATTCGGGAGTGCTTTTTGCGGAATGTGAGTACAGTAAGAGGTCACCGACCGATCACTTCCAGGCAAGAAACTCTTCCTTCAACTGCCAACACTAAAAGCTGACAAGTTTAATATGGCTAAGCAAACCGCCAAGAAACAATCCCCTACTCTGTACCAAGTTTTATCAAAGATCCCAGCCAGGCAAAGTAAATTAGCCTCCTCAAATATTGCAATACGTCTTCACAGCAAATGAGCCGCCACGTATGCACATGAAGAGAGAGGCACGAACAACAATTCTCACATTACAATATACCGGGCAACTACTACCCGATACAATGACGGCCAACGGTGAAGCCATGCTAGTCGATCGCTATCGCTAATAGGTACTTTCGTAGGGCCCACAACTCCTCCTCAATGCAACAAACCTCACACCCTCTCCCCAACTATATATCCCTCATATCTTCAAACCCCGCCTATGAAAAAGAAAACAAGTCAAAATCTCGAATTGCGCTATCCAGCTTATACTACTCCCCAAAGAAAACCCCTCAACTCCAAAGAAGAAACTCTTCCCCTCCCCTCCCCTCCCAACGCACATCTCCCCACCATCTAGAGCATAACACAAGCCAAAAGTAGTAAATACCCAGCGATAGCCCACTAGGGCATGAAATAAACTTCACATCACCAACACAAACGTATTGTTGAGGAATGGAAGAAAATGGGAACGAAGAGAGAAGAGACATCTGAAAAAAGTTTCGTCGATTGGGTACTATCTATGTCGGATACAAACGTGCAGCTGCTGCGCAGCCATCCCTAGCTGCCCACAAGTTTCTTTTTGCAACCCAGCCCAAAAACGCCAGCCATGCACAATTCAATTCGCCCTTCCTCACTTCTTCAGCTATGTCCCCCTAGCCTTCACCTTCGACCTCAATAAGCTCAGCTCTCCTCGAAGAACGCTACCCCTATACTTTGCAACACTGTCTACTCACAAGCCTCACTTCGAAGAAACAGCCGCACTAAGAACCTGCGTCCTAAAGAAGCCACCCTTCGTCCTCTCAATAACCTGCTGATAAACACTACTAGGCGGGTGATTCATAACGACCGTGCCCTCCTTATAATCAATCTTAGCATCGACCCTGGTATCCCTAATCAGATTGACAATCCACTTCTCGCCCTCATCCTGATTCAACCCAAGACGCGCGCTCAGGTCTTTGATATCAATGCGCTGATGAATCTTGCAGTAGGATTCGGAAATGAGGTGGCGGGCGGCTTCGACGAAGGAGTCTGAGGCCGCGACGAGGAAGAAGTCTGAGCGGAGCACTTCTTCGGCTTCAGAGAGTTTGCGCTGCGCTTCTTCGAAGTCGAAGTCGATGTACAGGGCTTTGATGAAGTCCGTTACCGGGTCGCTGTATTCGTAGTTTTCCTGCTTGACGATGCGAATGATGTCCTTGAGCTGCTTCTGGTACTGGCCCGTGTTGCGCGTGCGGCTGCGGTTCGTGATGACGGCTGCGGTCAGGTAGCGTAGGATCCAGGGGCAGGCGGTCTGGATGGTGTTTATGAAGGGCGCGGAGAAGAAGAGCTCGCAGATTGTGTCGCGGGCGGGCTCGTAGTTGAAGAAGGGGAAGAGGGCCCAGTGGATGAGCCAGGTGCGGTGGTTCAGTTGCGCGAGGGGGTTGTTGAAGAGTTTTGTGTCAATGGACTCCTTCACTTTGTTGACCTCCTCCATAGCGGATTCCCAATTTGTGGTGAGGATTTCCGAGGCTAGCTTTCCCCATGTTGCGGCAGAGACTTTGTCGTTATCGGTGGACAGGACGCGGAATTGGTAGAGGAGTTCGGCTGCTGCTTGGTAGTTACCGCAGCTGTACTGGAAATTCCCAAAGTCGTAGAGGACATTGACCATATCAATCGTAACCTGCCTCAAGTTCATTAGCCTTCTATCCCCTAAAATCTCTCTCAAGGCAAACCTACATCATGCTCCTTCTTCAAAAACTCCAAATTAGCAACCTTATCACTCCTCAACCCCGTAACAACATCCTCCCGTCCAAGCAAATCCGTAATCTTCTCACTCTCCTGCCCAAACTTCTCCAACCGATCCAGCACCTCCTGCCTCTTACTAGCAAACTCCTTCGGCGGCTCCTCCACACCCTCAAGCTCACAATAAAGCGTCGCCACATAATCCGTCATATTGGTCTTCTTCAGGAGCTCGTATTTGGCCCGAGTCATCGCCGCGTCGGCATCGGTCTCCTCATCGTTCTGATCAGCCACGAATTGCAGCAGCGGGAATATTAAGTGGCGGTCTAGGTGCGTGACGAGTTTGGGTAGCAGGTCGTACTCCTTGGCGATTTCCTCGGGGGTTTTGGGCGCGTCTGCCATGATTGCGGTGGTTGCGTTGCAGAGCAGAGGGTGGTGGGGTCGTTGTCGCTGTGTTGAAGATATCTGAGATTTGTGTGCGGACCCACTTTTAAATTTCAAGCTAGTGGACTTCGCGTGGAGTTGAACGTTGAACCTCGACTTTTTGAAGGTTCGCGACAACGAACTTTCGAAAGACAAATTGACACGACAATGGCACTCCCACTCTCCTTCCTGCGGCCGCGCGCCCTACCTCGCACCTCGACGATCAACTACTTCCTGCGTTCAGCATCCACAGCGCCCTCCTTCGCAACAGCTATTTCTCCCGAACGACCGTACCGCATAGCCCTGACGAAAAGCCAGCAGTGGCCGGTCTACCACCTACGGAAACGCGGTGGAAACATGCACATTACGACAGTGAAGCATATCGAGGGGGATATCGAGTTATTGAGGACCGATTTGCAGGAGGCGTTGGGGCTGCAGGATGCGAAGGATGTGCGGATTTCTCAGTTGACGAAGCAGATTATCGTGAAGGTGTGTCTATGCTTGGGGTTACTTGGGGCCTGGGTCTGAATGATTTGCTAATAGATTATAGGGGCACTATAGAGAAGAGATCAAGAAGTTTCTGGAGACAAAAGGGGCTGGGTTTATAGAGGTAGTAGAGCTATTATGAAGGGTTGGAAATCTACGATGTAAAATACACATGTACAACTACAACAGGTTCACGGTTGTAAATTATGGAGCATTGGAGGTTTGTCTTGCCTTGAAGCAAGAATTTCTGCATTTTCAATCTGCAGACATCGATCATGTCTTATGTACACCAACCATTCTGTCTTTCTCTCGCTCATCCAGAAGAGAGTTTCATTCAACTTGTACAACAGCGAGCCCATATAAGATACCAACCAAGGAAAGACGTTAGGCCGAAAATACAGCCATGCTACACAAACAGAGTTCAAAATATTTCGAAACGCCTACTCCACACGCTGCTAAGAACCAATGCGTCTATGGAATGTAGTACAACTGAGTAAAAAGTTATCAATTCGCCTTATGTGCCCAGCCCCGCGTATGCACATAATTGTTTTAAAACCCCTTTAAGCCGTGGTTGAACTATTTTCAATGCCTGTAATAAACTCTCTTTAGACGGCAATCCCATTATTGGTATCGATGAATTTGGATCGTCCGGGTTCCGTGACTTCTCTGCCAGCCGTCGTAATACTATAACCCCACCTTGCGTAATATTGTGCAGCGCTTCGTCTTCAATTCCTTTCGGTATTGCCTGCGATCGTTGGTGTGGCGCCGGTGGTGTAGTTTCCAGGCATAGAGACATAATCAGACGAGACAAGTTTTGTGCAAAGCCATCCTCAGAAGTCAGCCATGAATATGCCAGGCCGGTCTCATAACCAGGGACCAGATTTGACAAAATTTCGGCCGCAAGCATCCCTTGCATCAAAAATGGTTTTCGAGCCTCAACTACGGGAACCAGTTGGTTCCCTCGTTTTGTCTCTTGCTTGTCATCTGGTATCACCGAGATTGCAAGCGCGAAGGTCCTCGTTAGAAGATCGAATGGCGGACTGGATGCAACATCCGAGGCGAAGATAGTCTTGTAGAAAGTTCGGTTTGGCTCGTCCCTGGCGAGCAACTTCGCCAGACTATCTACAGCTGGAGGTAGGTATCTGTGAACCCCAGGATCGTAAGGAGAAAAGGTGACATGATCGGTGCTCCCAGAATTTGGTGTAGGACAAGGCGCAAAGGCAAGAAGAAAGTGTAGCAGACACAAAGCCTGTTCTCGCCCAGGGAGTTCAATCGCTTGGGCCAGATTTGATAAGAAGATGATGACGTCCTTCATGAAATCAAGGGTATTGATATTCGACCGTAAGAGCATATTCCGAGTACCCAAGTATCGAATAACGACACAAAGGAATTTGACCACGAGTTCGTCAGCCAGAAGAGGGTGGTTCGACTCGTAGAAAGAAAGATTGCGCATGATTGTTGTTATACAGACCAGCTTATCTACGGCGCGGTCAAGCTCGTATGTGGGTGAACCAAAGACTGGAATATCTTGCAACATTTCTGCATCTGATCGACAACCACGGAGAACGTCTTCGTATGAGGTTATCAGCATAACATCCGAGACTTCAGGTGCATCTTCTGCGAGAAGCTCGACCTGGCCTTCAGCACAGTCGACAAGTGTCTCCACAAGATCCTCGCAAGCTCTTAAGTCAAGTTGCAAACGAGGTTCTACGGAAAGTGTGACCAATGTATCCAAAGCTAATCGAACTTCAGCATGGATACCACATTGTAAACTCCTTGTCAGAGCATCGACGTCTATCACACCGAGGTCGAGAACAGTAGGGACGTCAGGCTTCAAACGCATGAGATCCGTCCCAAGCTTGTGCAGTGATTCGACTTCGACACCTCCATATGTGTCGAGGTGTCGCACTTTGGGATCTAGCTCGGCAGGCAGATTAAACTCTTGGGGTGCAGCAGGAGCAGCTACAGCTCCAATGTCTACTTGAGGCGATTGCAGAGACAAGCTCCCAGGTTTTGACGCGGAGATGGGAGAGGGCATGGTGAAAGAAGATACATTTTGTGGCGTGGAAGACTCGAGAGTTCTTGACAGACTATTCCGTGCGTGTCCTTGGGGTCCCATGGGATGTGGTTGCCCAGGTTGAGGGGTCGAAAAGCCATTGACGGGTTGTTGCATTTGCGAGATTTGCTTCACTGGAGTTGACATATGCGGCTGCTGCTGTTGGAGATGATGTTGCTGCTGGAGTGCTTGCTGCTGCATGAGTTGTTGAGAATGCTGCATAGCTGCTTGAGGGTTCATCTGCTTCGTTGGCGACATTTGCCCGGGACCTACAGCGCCAGGATTCTGCTGCATCATGGCTCTCTGCCTTTGTTGACTTGCTTGCCATGCTTCCTCGAACATCAAAAGGTTCCTCTCATAATGCCCTTTCAGCTGACCCGCCGCGTTTGGGTTTTGACTCATGTGAAATTGAAGTGCTTGAGCGACTTGTTGCCATCCATTCTGTGCTGTAACTTTCTTATACCCACCAAACTTCATCACGGTCATATATAACGTTATTAATTGGACCGATCGGTCCCCGACCACAGGGTTCAGATCTAAGGGAAGGTTCTTCTGCTGCATAAAGGATGCTAAGCTTTTCAGGAAGCTTTCAGGGTTTGGCCCAGCACCACGAGCTTGCTGGGGCTGTTGAGGTCGCATGGCCCCTGGGAATTGCCCGTTCTGGCCGGGCATCTTGTTTGCCATTGGGTTCACATTTGGGGGCATGTTCCCCCGCTGGCCAGCCATTAGATTCTGCTGTTGCATTTGTTGCTGAAGCCGCATTTGATACAGCAGTTTTTGCTGATCCATATTCTGCGGAGTCCCCCGTTGCTGCATGGCTTGAGCCTGGGCCTGAGCTTGCTGTTGAGCAGCCTGCTGGGCCTGCTGCTGGGCATATATCTGTGATTGTTGCATGTTGGGCTGCGGCATATGTGGTGTTGACATGGGGTTCTGCGGAGGGGCCGATGTTCGACCGCCGGGTGGGGGTGTAAAATTCGGATTGAACCCTTGCGCAAAGCCGGGATTTTGCGCATAGGGATTGTTGTTCTGGGGCGTATCGACTCTGCTGCCATGTTCTGATTGGGATGGAGAGGCTTGAGGGAACTGCTGAGCAGCTGGAGAAAAAGGATGCGGAGAGGCCGTGGAAACTCGTTGAGGTACGCCGCCAGGACGTAGCTGGTTGCTCATTATTGGCGATGGGCTGGCATTGGTCGAGCCGTTCTGGAGATGGGAATAGGGGTTCTGTTGATTCGCGTGTTGTTGAGGTGCATTATTCGTTTGAAATCCGGGGTAGGGGGCTTGCTGAGGAGTTTGGGAGCGAGAACCGGGTAGCATATTAGGCGCCTGACGCGGCGACGTCCCCATGCTATCTTCTCTAGGTCGTGGTCTCTTGGAGGGTATCACTGAATTCGTTTGATATACAGGGTTGTTGAAGGCAGGGGAGCCATTGCGCATGGCACCATTCTGCATTCGTTGCTGGAGTTGCTGATTTTGGAACTGGGAAGGATCGAAGGAGGGATTGTTGTTCATAAAGCTTGAAGGGTCAAGCATCGCGCCGCCGGAAGTCGAGTCGAGATGGTTGAAGCCTGCGCCATTGTGGTTTTGGACGGCGGCGTCGTTCATCCAGGAGCTCATGTCTGTGGGAAGGAGTCGAGGCAACCCATCTGCAGATGCGACACGACGTCAGCGGTGTGCTACTGGCATACAGTACAGTACATTGAAAGAGGGCCTCTGGAGAGTGGCCCGCAGGCGGAAGAGAGATGGCCAAGCGCGACTCGAGGCCTGTCGCGATGGAAGTCGCGACGCGGTTGATGTGAAGGAGGCAGAGCAAAGGAGACGCCAATGCGATCAGCACCCAGCCATCAACGGCCTCAACGACGATTACCAGCGCGCGCGACAGTATCTACCAGACGTCACGAGACATCTTCACAACCCAAGGCCGCGCAGGAGGAATGGAAAAAAGGTCTTACCTAAACACGCGCTGAGCTGTTGATTTGGGAATCCAGAAGGGTTCGGTTCGTTGATTTAAACCAAGCTGCGCTAAACCGGATTGAGCGCCACTCTATTAATACCACGCCGAGAAAGTCGAAAGCGAGAGATCTAGGGCCGGGCTGTAGAACATTGTTCGTCAGTGAGAGAAATAATTACAACGATTGTTCCATAATATTGCTACTGCGATTGGCCGGGACGAGGCCGGTAGAGTATCGCATTGGCCTAGGGTGGTGCTGCAATCAGATCGGGGAGATGAGATGAGATGTGCTGATTTGATTTGAGACGAAAGTCACGTTGTTGTCGGTCCAGCCGAAAAGGGCGACTCGTGACCTTGCCACTCTGGAGTACGGGATCGATAATCTCTACTGTCACCCGGAGGAACAGAGGTGGCAGGTTGCCAGAAGGGTGGAGCCAGGCAGGTAGGAGTGTAAATCGTGTACATCGCGGCGTAGGGTGGGCTGGGTTGGCTGGGGAAGGTTCTGTATGACAGGAGAGCGAAAGCGTGGACGTACCTTAAACCTAGAGTCTAGCAACCTAGAAGCCGGGGACTACAGTACCGGCAGGTTATGAGCCTCGACGGTGATGCGAATCTGGGCCTGGGAAGCCGTGCTGGCTGATGGACGTCCGATGGGATGACTGAAAGCGCCGAGACTGCTGCGTTGGTCGGGCAGGACGATGGGGTGAATCTCTCTCAAACGCAGTCACACACTCACTCTCAGAGATTATGCGGCGCAAGACGCCGGAGAAAGGTGGAAGAATAAGCAAGGCCACCGAGCCGGCAGAGAGTCCGGCAGGCAAAGACAGAGGCAGAGGCAGAGGCAGCGGCAGGCCACACAAGCAACAGACGGTCCCGTAAAGCCGTGGACTGGGAAAGACGATCGGGATCTGGGGGACCGATGATGAGCGCGTCCCTGTGCGTGGAGAGTTCAGGTTGGGTTGGGCTTTCGTCAATTTGCCAGCGTTGTCCTGCTTTGCGGTGCGGTCAACGGCAACGGCTGTGAGAGAGAGGAACCACTTTCGTGTGCTTCACCTGCGGAGCTAGAGTTAACGACCCAATGAGCGCGAGGCGGATCGCCATGCCTTTTCGTGCGCCAGGTGCAGTGCAAATGCACAACTCACCCAGGGTTTGCGATCCCATCTAGATTGAAAGGCGTTGGTGTTGATGCTCCGAGTCATTTTCCAGCTATGTTCCTGTACTTGTAAGAACATGAATATCAGTCCCTTCCGTGGCGGCCCGCCCAGTCAGTTCAGGTATAGCAAAAAATTGGGTCCCAGAGAAGGGCATGGCTGCATCGGTCAAGGGCGCCGTGCTGCTTTAGCCTCTGTGGTCTCCTAGTGTGTGGGATCCGCCGTCTCCAGCAAGACCATGATGTGCGACATGATGAAGCTGGACACTGCTCAATGATCTGGACGAGCTGTGAATGAGCAGAGAAAACTTCCTCGCGCACAGGAACAGGATGGGTGTCGTCGCTGATGCCTCGCCCGAGAGCTGTATTCGTTACGTGCGTTTGAAGGGCCATCCATCTCGGTTGAGACCTACGGCGGCAGCAGCTGGAGATAGCAGCACGATCAGAGACGGCATGGCATGTAATTTCGACGCTGCAAGCCAGCAATGCTGAAAACAGAGGCAGGGGAAGCAAGAATGAGGTGAGTGAGAGTGAGAACAAGAGAGAGAAAAAAGGATGGGGGCACTGGGGGTCTTAAGTAAAAATAAAATGCCGAGCAGAGGAAGGCTGCTGTTTGGATCATTTAATCAGGTCGTGACAGGCACGGATAGGATAAGCTTCCAGAGCTTCACGCATGGTTTGGCGTCATAAAACGCTCCATTGCCAACCACGGCGATCCGAATCAAGGGAACTCTGGTGCCCTAGTCACACAGACCAATATATTCTTGCTCTTCTTGCAGTCTGCAGATGGGTAAAAAGCATGATCCCATTATTCCGTCGACAGATTCTCTGGAGATCTCCACATCCACACTACTACCTCCGTTTTTGTTTCGGAAACGGCTGAGGGGCACATCATCGAGCCAGATAACTCTGAGCCATGCTATTATTTTGCTCGGCATCCGACCGAGCAATCATTTACCTGTTCGTCCTAATTCTCCGGGTGTACTTGGGGTGTTTCACACCTGCTGCGTAATTGAAGGAACTCGGAAGCGTTGAAATGAAGTTGGGCAATTCTGTCCTGCCCCTCGAGTAATCATACTCATACAGCAAATGTGCGACCACATCCCCCACTACCGTGCCACCGTGAAGACTCGCTGCAGGCGTGAATTTCTAAAACTAGCCCGAAATTCCGCATCTGTCACCATCCGGGGGTTGTGGAGACGAGTCTCTCAGCACACACGCAAGTCAGAAGGTCGTATGGATGAGTCTTTAGTTTTAACGGAGGCGTTCTTGACATCTTATTGAGCAAGGATTGGCACGAACGCATGCCAGCTTCCTTGCATGAGACATGGCCCAATACTCTGCATCACATCGATGCCAGCCCAAGCATGGGTTGCACGGAGTCCTGCAAATAATAATGGGGAAACGAGAAAGTGGATAAAAGCAAGAGGAATCCTTCACGAACGAGACGAGATGTTTGCTCGAAAGGCGGAGCTGCAGAACCTGGTTCGGGATGGCGTTGGATGCTTGGATGTGTGTCTAAAAAAGCATGTACCGAGGCGGCGGAGGCGTCCTCAATTCCCTGCAACAATCCAAAAGGAAAGATCCGTCTGCCAAAAGGAATGATCACGTGGATGCGCCAAGGTTCGGCTTGGATGTGGAGACCCTTGCTAGTCTCCGTTCTAGCTTGAAGGTGTACGACCTCGACTTCATACGCGTCAGGATAAGGCGACTTTGAATCAACAGAGACAAGAACAAAATGCCTAAAAGGAAAGCAAAAGATTTAGGAGACGAGACAGTACTTGATGAGCCACGAAGATCCAGTCGTCGGGTAATAGCACCAAAGGAAAGTGCGGTTCAGGAGACATCAAAGCCAGCGACGGCGCCCAAAAAGTCTAAAAAGAGCCAGAAGGTAGAAAAGGAGGGGCCAGGAGAAGTCAACGGAGACGATAAGGAGAGTCCAAAATCGGTAAGTCTGATGATCTTCACAACAATAATTTTCCGATTTTTGAGAGACTTTAATTCTGAGATTGACGTCTCGGAGTCACGTGTACCCTTTCCATTTCCCTCTTTCGTCTTTCTCTCTCAGCTCATAATCCCTAGTTCCTCTCTTGATCTCTAATAATCTCTCTAACAAGTCTCCAGAACCCCACCAAATCCAGCAAAAAGGCCGTACCAACCCCCAACAAAGATGCATCTTCCACCGGCCGCCAATACTGGCTCATGAAAGCCGAGCCCGAATCGCGCCTCGAAAAAGGCATCGACATAAAATTCTCCATCGACGATCTCGCCGCAAAGACCGAACCTGAACCATGGGATGGAATCCGAGCCTACGCTGGTATATTCCCCCTCACTTACCCTCTGAAACACATCATTCAAGAAACTGAACTGAACTGAACTGACAATGGAGAAAAGCACGCAACAACCTTCGAGCGATGAAAAAGGGCGATTTGGCATTCTTTTACCACTCTTCATGCAAAGTCCCTGCTATTGTGGGGATAATGGAGATCGTAGCCGAACATACTCCTGATTGTATTTCTCCCGTCCCTTTTCCCTCCTCCCCTCCCATTTTACTTTTGCTTCTCTATCTTCTAACCCCACAACGCAAACAGTATCAGCGCACGACCCCAAAGCACCCTACTACGACCCCTCCTCCACGCCCACAAACCCCAAATGGTCAGTCGTGCACGTGTCGTTCCGCCAGAAGCTAAGGGAACCCATTACGTTGAAGGAGTTGAAGGGGTGGTATGCCGAGAAGGGACATGTGTTGGGGGGGATGCAGATGTTGAAGATGGGGAGGATGAGTGTTAGTAGGGTTAGTGGGGAGGAGTGGGAATTTTTGGTGGGGGAGATGGGGAGGAGGGGGGATGTGGTGAAGGAATAAGGAGGGAGGTGTGTATAATTATTGTAAGTATTGGTATGAATTTGTTGATGGATGGGAGAATTGATTGGTGGAGTCAGGTGAGTTTCAATGTCTTCGCCTTCTACGTTGTTCTCAAAGTTGGGAATATCTGAATCGCAGCAATAGGCAAGCGCCTAACCTCAGAAGTGTTCTCAAGTACTGTCGCAAAGCATTTCCATCAGTGTTCAAATTTGTCTTCCGTGCTTGTTCTCTGTTCTTTACCCTTTATACCACATCTCAAAGAAAGGCTTCCTTATTCCCTTCTTAGCGATCAAACAATGAGAAAGAATAGTCGTCTTTTCAGCACTACCTCCCTCAAATTTCTCAATACCATCTTCATCAAACCATTTTATTTTCACGTCACATCTGCATTGGCTCATCATTTTGTATTTTATGTATTTTATTGATATTATCTAAATGTCAAAAACTCCATCCCATCCGTTCCGTTCCGTTAAGTGGTATTATCACAAGAAGTAAAGAAAAAATGAGTGGGAGAGGAATCACTTACCGCCTTTAGGCCCTTTACGCCGAAAGAGACCCCCAAATCTATCCCGAAGCCTAACATCCGGTCTCGTTGGCTCTTCGCTCGACGGTACTGCGTCGTAGTGGCGCCCTGCGCCACCGGTCTGCAGCCGCTCCAGAGGAGTCAGAGGGGGATCGAGATCCGTGTGAGCCCTACCTGCCCTGGGGTCGGTTGAGGGCCGTCCCGCGGTGCCGGTAGCCGCACGGACTCGTGGAATCCGGAAACGACGGGTGTCCAGAACGGTCCGCGCGTGTGAGATTTGCGGCCGAGGGGCTCGCGGTCGAGGAGTTGGAGCTCGCGGCCGAGGGGTATCAGCTCGTGGCCGGTCAGCGCGTAGCTCCTGGCTTGATGACCAGTTGTCCTGTAGCTCCGGGCTCGGCGCCCAGTCACCGTCAGACTCTGGGCTCGGTACCCAGCCGTTGTCTGGTGGGTAATGACCTCTTGGAGTTGTCAGAGGTGAGACCTCTGGGGAGTGGGATTGGTGTGGGTTGTTCCATTCCATTTCCCAGCTGTAGAGTGCCTCAGCAACCTCCTCATCGAAATAGCTTCCTCGAGGCATATCGTCTGGCACACGGCGCGCTGCTGGAGGCGCCATGAGTGGTCGAGGAGCTTCCCTGGCGGGGCGGCGACGAGTATCGCGACGTGGGACACGAACATCTATGGCCGGTTCTCTGAATCCTGAGCGCGTATGCCCTGGTGGGCTGGGCTGTGGGATGCGTGGCAAGGGTTTGTTGAGCCGTGGACCATTGGTATTCTGTAGCGGACGAGGAGCTTCCTCGACGTGGTGGTGACGAGAATTTGTGACGCGAGCATGCCGATTGAGTGCCTCGATGGCTTCCTCATCGTTATGTCTTTCTCTAAGACCTAGTCCACGGCGCGCTCCTTGGGGTGCTATAACTGGTCGAGGAGCTTCCGCGACTGGGCGGTTACGAGCACGAGCATGGGCATCAGCGACTCGAACAGCTATGTCGACCCGACCATTCGTATCGGGAACTCTGGCCGAGCGAGGGCGTTCCACGGGGCGATAGTCCAAGACATATTCTTCGACAGGGTGCGCGCGAGAGCGTGGAGTTTCTCGCGCTTCATCGTGTGGACGAACAGCGTCGCGACGCGGCGGGCGACGTCCGTGATCCTCCAGAGACGACAACAAGTTCTGTTGCTCCGCAAACTCTAGCCACTCCCGAAACTGCGTGGCAGTCCCTCGGAGTGCGCTTGGGCGAGGATCCTGGGTGCGTACTCGTACTCGTGGCTGAGGTGCCTCAGCAGCTTCGAGATCAATACCAGCTTCAACTTGGAGCCGGAAAGTCGCGAGGTCTCCAAGGCCCGGGCCAAAGTCTAGTTCACGAATCGCAGGGGCCTCAGGTGCCACAATGCTGTGGTACGGGCTTGGAGGATTCGAATACTCCCCCGATGACGATGGAGAGTCAGGGACAGAGCCATCCGAGACCGATTCATCCGAGCTGTTATTGTCCGCCAGGTCCCCCATAGGTCCATCAGTTTCGTATACGGTCGCACGGAGTAACGGCCCATCACTTGCGCTGGGTGTGTCCCATACTACTCTGAGTTCATCCCTAGGACCGATGTAGGGCCAGGATTGCTCGTCATCCCCATGAGGCGTGAACCGGACAATGAAGATGATGTCGCCATCGCGACTTCCTTCATATCCACCAACGTCCGGGCTCTGAAGGCCTGGCGGGTAATATTGTCCAACATCAAAGAGCGTAGCACTTATCATGGAGGGATGTGGTGCACGTGGCACATTTGCAACAACTCTGACCTCGTACTGAGACTGACCTGGACGGGTTGTCTCTCTGACGAAATTAATCCAATCTGACACACTCACGTGTGCGAAAAAGTATCGTGTAGGTTTGGCCGAAGCCGGGGCGTTGGTTGAAGTTGCGTTTGTGTTCGACATTATGTTTGTAATATCTGTGATGGAGAGAGGAAAGCAAAGTAGGCCAGCGTCTGTGTTCATCTTATACATCTTTGGAATACACTGTTCCTGCTAGCCCTGTATGTATTCTCGTATCCAGCATCTATCTGGCGTTCAGGAGACAGTAAGAGGAGCATTGTTCTTCCGGGATAGAAGCCTTGGAGCTGCAATGGTACAGTAACAATAGTATTGTTCTCGCGGGAAGAGACTGTCGATGAAAATACGACAAAGCAGAGCTGCTGTTTTCTCAAGTCACCAAGCTAGTCCGTTTTGAGAGGAACGCGATTTCCCTCTCTTAGTTGGCTTCCTCAAAGGAATGTGTACCCAACGCTCTTACTCTGTTCGGAATTTAGCGTGTAATACGGAATTGTTCCTGATATTTCTAGCATTGGGAGTGTCATGGAGGGTACCATTCGAGGTGATGCTGTAATACACGCAAAAGTCTTGGCTAGTGGCTTCCAAAGCGCAACCAGGCGCACATTGCACAGTTTGCAAATTTTGATTTGGATTTCAGGTTTCCGTTTTTTTGCCCTCACTCTGGAGACCTAGCGCTGTAACATCAGGAAGTAGTTCCGGTGTCTTGATTGAACTTGGCCAAGGAATTTCCGCGCGATCCACTTGAATCAACACACCTGCAGGATCTACTTCACAATCACCAGTACCCCATAATTAGGAATCGTCTTATAAGTTTCCAGCTCCTCCAAACTTGCACCTCCCGGCCCCTCTCCCTTCAAATACCTCTCCGGAACTTTCGTTACTCCCCACTCTAATTTTCCCTTCAACCCCGCTTCTCTCGCCGCCTCCTCGTAGAGCTCTTTCTTCAAATGATAGCAGTCAAAGCTGCATTCTCCCACGGGCGTATCACCATGCACATGGAAATAAATTCCATCCTCAACATCTTTGAGGTACTTGTAAATCAAATATCCCGACCCCGCAGGCAAAGGACGAGCCTCTATCTCTGCATTGAGAGAATCAATCGGATTCGAAGAAGGCGGGACAGTAATCGACACAAATCTCCCCCCATCCTTGAGGTTCACAGCGATGTTCCGAAACATATTAACCAACCCCTCACGATCCGGAGCATAGTTCAGCAGCCAAGCGCCAAACACGACATCAAAAGGCCCGCCATCATAAGCTTTGGGAACCGAACAATCAGCCTGTATAAATGAAACTGGTTTCCCTTCGCCTATACGTTGGGCTTCTTTCACCATTGCGGACGAAATGTCGACGCCGAGGACGGAATTTGCGCCCCATTCGAGGAAGCTGTAGGTGTAGAAACCGGAGCCGCATGCGAGTTCGAGGATTTTGGCGTTTGAGATGAAGGGTGTCATTGCTTCGTGCACGTTTTCGCGCTCGATGAAGGCGATTGATGCGGTGCGGATGTAGTCGTAGGGACCTTGGATGGTGTCATATTGTTGGTCTGGTAGTGCCATGGTTCTGGAGAACTTGAGAAGATGGCGACCTTAGTGAAGAAACCTGGCAAATATGTCAGCCAGTGGAGTTGAGATAGGATAGACGAGTGTCTACTTCAGTTTAGTATTTTATCGGGTGTAGGTTTGGAGCTTTATACAGGCTTTACGCTTCTTAAGATAAGACAGAGCAAATTGTCCAATTATTCTGGCTACTTGCGTCTCCAAGCTTTGGCATTGAAATCATAACCTCTAACGAATTGAAATATTCAAGGGTCTCGCCGATCTCATTTGCTCGAGTATGTCTAGTGGGAGTAAATTGAAGAATGGAGGTGTTGTTCAGCATTACCCCGCTAAGTCTTGGGTTGATATGCATGATAGGCTCAGCTTTCGTTCAATTGGCTGATGCTGAGCGGCTTCAGGGCTTTGTCTGCCGTCTTACCTAATAGAATGAAAGCTCACAAACTCGATAGATTATATCTAGGTTAACGTCGAAAAAGGGATGAAATTGACAATTTTACATGGGGTTTCTTAAGAGTCCCGTTTTCCAGACAGGCACGAAATTCTGTGGACCCCGTCGTCTCAGTAAGTTTGAGAGGTCCATAGCTTGTAGATTTAGCGAGGGCCCACTGAGATTATAGCGCCTAGAGCGCTGTAAGCGACAGCGCCAGTGGTAAAAGGGAACTCACCTGAATGGACAACAGATCACTACAAAGTACCATGGAAGTTAGGTCACAGAGTCTTGGAGTGTTTATTTTTATTTTTATTTTTTTCTTATATCATTTTCATTGGTTGTCTTAAAAGAAAAAATCGACTATTCCCAAAAGAAAATGAAAAGGCTCACTTACCGTTTCCTCCAAATCGTCAACCGATTTGATAGTCTTCTTTTCAACCCAGTATTTTCTGAATCCAACTTCTCCTCTTCCTTTTTGACACCTTTTTACTTCCAAATAAGCTCGACATGAACTTCTTAGGCTCCGGTGGGGGACTAGATGGAGGAGTTACAGGTGGAGACGAAGGCGGCGAAGCGGGATGTTCAGGAAACGCCGGATTTCCCGATATGTCTTCCGTGAGGTCGTTCCAAGGGGCAGGATCTTCCATTAAGATATGAGTCAGAACCTGATCCGAAGGACGAAATATTAATTCCATGAATGGTGTCTTTGGAGGTGGCATTTCCCAGACAAAGAGTGAAGGCTTAATGACTTCTTCCTGTTCTGATTCTACTTCTGATTCACTTTGGTCCTCTATTGAAATACTATTTGAGTTGAGCACGAAGCTCCTATCCAATGGGTGAAGACCCAGCCTCATATAGAACCTCCGTGGTCGTGGATAGCCAGCGCGACGAGTCACGCTGTCGCGCCTAGTCACGTGGCGTAACTGGTTGGGCCACCCCGAGGCGACCCCGAGTGTGACCAATGAGATACATAAGAGATGTCCTCCCCAGGGTTCTCCTGTTACCATACGACGTCTGAACCTAAGGTCCCTGGGTCACATGTGTATTCGTAACACCCTCTTGAAATTACACGTTCTTATAGGACGCAGCGCAGATATCTGAAAATGATGAAGTTGTCGATTCAGTCGAGCTTTAATATACCGCTTCTCTCTGTCCGCGCCTCTGTGAGCTCCTCAGGTCCACATTCCTTTGTTCGTAACGTGCCTCCATGTCTCCCAATTTCCTAGGCTTCAAGGCTCGTCCGAAGAATGCTCTCCAAGCCACCGGAGGCCGAGGTGGACGGTTCCGTCGTTTCGCTACTACGTGCGTATAGGTTTTGTAGATAGCCCACATTATTGCACACAGTCCTACAGTTGCGAGAGTAGCGTAGCCTTTAGGAGTTAGTCAAATTTGAAGAACTTAACCGGGAGACTCGAAGTCACAACTTACCGAAAACTCCAGCCAGAGGCTCTTTCGCCCATGCGCTTGGAAGATCTTGGATGGGTAGAGCTAATAATGAGCAAACAAAAGCAAGTGGTGCCTGATGAGGGTCAGTAGCTGTTGGTCCGGCTATAAGAATTATGATGACTGACGAATAGCACCGTGATAACGGTGAAGATAAAAAGCATGGTTGCTTGGGCGCTGCCAGAAAGTGCATTCTCTATTGTGGCCTCACGATGGCGGAGATCAAGGATGGTGGTTATCTGTGCAGGTTCAGTGGACGAGTCAACGGATGGCGATAATGAGACCGGCCTACCATTGAACGAACTCTTGCCGCATCTGCTTCTAAGAGACCTAAGGTGCCAGGAAATGGAAGAAGACCATCTGAAACCGCATACCCCTCTCCTCGTTTTGACTGGCGTAGAACATGGTATCTGCCTTCCCATTCATTCTCTTCGTATGGTTTTGAATTCTTGTATCGCCAATTTCCACCGTACCTCCAATCTTCTAAGTCACCCCAAATTACATGAGAAAACATTCTCATAGCTTCAACCTGGTAAATTTGTATCCGCTTGATCATGTCAATCTCGCCGATAATGTCGTCGATGTCAATCAACTTTTTTGTTCCATCTTTAACAGATTTGTAGAATGTACGTGAGTCTATGCTCAGTACACCCAGAGCTCTGTTGAACTGGTGATACAGCTCAGTAGCATCCACAAACTACCAGGAAATATTTTAGTGACAATTACGTGCTAAGTTTGCCTCAAGATGACATACCAACTGTCCAATAGAATCCGCATAGGCGGTCATATACGAAACCTCAATATCCTTGTGATTGAGATAATCCCTTATGTTTACCTTCTTCCATTTGAAATACGTGAGAGCCTCAAAACTCACGCATGCTTTGATGATATGCTCAGCCACTTGAATCATATTGATGTTAGTATGGTGAAGTTCCTTGTCCTCGGCGACTTGATTCAGGAGATGTGTGTGCAGATCTGCCTCGCTAGTTTTATCCCATCGTCCAGGGTACAATGTCAAAACAGTATCTGAGCAGTGTCAACATAAAAAGATGTCGAACTCAAATCCTTAAGAAATACTTGCCTTCGTCAATTTTGAACATCCAGAAATATGGTATAACGATGATCTCGTCCGGCTTATTCTTGACATCCGTTTCATTTGATTTCTCGCGGGCATCTTCATCATCGACAGGTTCTGGGGCCGCTCGAGCTGGAGGTGGCGGGCTCGAGTCCCTTATCGGGGGAGTATCCCAAGCTTCAATAGTCCGAGGAACGTTTTGACAGTGCGGGCTGTAATTCTTTTTGAGGTTCATTAAATACTTCGTGAGTAGCTGATCGCTATCCAACTCACTTAGCTTCTTTCTATCTAACGACCCGTGATAAGACTGATCAAGTGTTAGAGGGAGTGGTTGATCATGGTAAGCACACAGCTGTAGTGTCCGCATAATATGGACTTCTTCTTCCTGTGGACTCCACATGCTACGAAACATGGGTTTTAAGAGATCCTTGTCGTCGGTTCTCCTGCGGTTAGATTTTGCCCCGCGAACCTCTTTGGCCTGCTTAACGTAGGACAATCGGTCAATATCAATAATAGGAAGCTGCGAGAGGACGTTAGACTCTTCCAACTAGTTACAACTTTCGAGGCTAGTGTCATAGACATACAACTATTGCTACCATCTCCCCGTTCTTCAATTCTTGCCTGGTAATAGCCTCTCTCTACAAAAGGGTGTCAGCTTGAAGACAAATTACTTATTCAAAGTCCGACCTTGAAAAAGAATTCTCTGCATGGTCCCTGGGTATTTGCCTCTTCGAACACGGTGTAAATGAAGCGACATGCTCTTTCGGCTTCATATTTTGGTTTTTGCTGTGCAGCGAATATGCTCCTCACAAGATCCTTAAACCCGGGGAAAACATTAGTTTGCTCTTATTGAAATAGCAATCCAAGTGGGGTTTCAAACTAACCTGAGCCCATAATTGCTAGAAATATCGTCAGGACAGTAGAACTTCAATGATCCGACGGAGGAGGAACACCCACACTGGTAGCAGGAAGATGAATCCATTTCTTATGCTTCTTCCGCCTCTCCAACGCGTCGTCCTCATTACTGTAAATTAGGTCCCAGACGCTCAGTCTTTCCCACTTGACTGGCTCAGCCGGCTCCAAGAAACTGCCTTCAGCCCAATCCGCAAGTTTGCCATCCATGGTATCTTCTACTGGCGCTGGTGGCTTCGAAGTCAAGCTGGGTTTTTCTGACATCTCTTTAGTTATTTGTGGAAGAGTCATGCTGGGCGATTTTCTGAAGATATCTTTAATTTTTCCGCCAAGCGCATAGGCGTAGTGCCTTGGACAATGACCTTTGTTATCTGCGATCTCCGTATTGGCTCCAACTACCAGGAGGCTCATGATGCAACCAATCTGTTTCTTTACGACGGCTAGATGCAAAGCTGTCATTCCAAATTCGTCCTGCGCATTCAACTTAACGTCAGTGCTATGTAAAAGTAAGTTTAGGAGATCCTCGGAGCCTTCGAGGGCAGCGATATGGAGGACAGTTCTGCCAGCGTTATGGGTGGCGTTTATATCGGGATTCTGACTGAGAAGCTTCTCTAAAGCAGCTTTTATGTTACTATTTTTCCCATTCGCAAGGTTGCAAAGTTGGTCTCTGAGCTCAAGCCGTCGCTTCTCCTCTTTCGAGGCTTCCGAAAAGTACTGTTCAGTCCATTTATCTATGTGCCCTTTATTGCCTTGGATATCGCCCTGAGGTTTTCGGGTAAGCAGTTGGAAGCGGCGCTGGGATTTGGTGCTTCCGGCCCCGGCGTCATCCAGCGGCATTGCGCCTTCGCTCATTTTGCTTCTTGGCCAATTTCTACGCGAAGGTCTAGTTGATGAAATTCTTTTCAAGTTTTAAAGCAGAGTTGGAAAGGAAATTGGGCTTCCAGATGACAATCAGTGTTCCCAGGCTCCCTAAAAGCAGAAAGCATCACCCGCAAAGCATGTTGGGAAATCGCGCATGAAGCGGGGAAGCTGATGCATTGATGAGTTGTCAGCCTGCTCGACATTCCCTTTTAAGTGGCCGGAGTTCTAAATTCCGCGATTTTCTCTCCCCACTCGCTGTCACCTACTGCCGCACATGCCTTCGAATCTAGCTTAGAGAGAAGATTCTTCGACAAGAAGAGAGAGAGCCGCTTTCGGCGAGTCTTCGATCCGCTCTTGGCGCGTTCCTACACTTGGCATTTCCCGAGCACATAAATTAGGGTTTTTCGAGTATTATGTATTATATGTCTCAAACTTTGTCGATTTCATCCACTTAAGAACTTAACCACCACTTCTTCTAATGTTTCTCACAATGAAATTCCGATGCTCTAATAGATTTCGAAGGCTTCGTGTGAGCCGCCGGCGAGCACCCACGTTTTAATCAGCCACGATTCTCAGGCTAAGTCACGTTTGTGGTGTGTGTAGAAGCAAGTTTGCTATTAATACAATTTGTTAGATAATAGTTTTTTTGAGAAGAAAATAAAAAAGAACAATTTATTTGAAATAAGATTTAAGATAGTTTTTTCCTATTTTCTTCTCAAAAAAAAACCATTATCTAACAAATTGTATTAATAGCATCTCTTGTTCATCTCAGTATTTTTTTGAAGCAAGTACTGTTTTGAATGGAAATAAGACGCTGTTGTGGTGAAGTGGCATCCTGTTTCCTGTGACTTTTTCGCAGGTTGGGGGATGGTGACGGAGTACAGCTCAACTAACTATCCAACCAAGATCCTACCAAGCTAATACAATCGTCCAACTAACTAGTCTAGCCGTGCTATCTTTCTCCTCACAAGACTTCATTCTCGACCCGTACGGGTTGAATTTTCCCAGATCTTGCTCCAATCCCTGGAATTACTCGACACATTCTCGACTTCTGTTGAGCGAAAATGGGTCGTATTTGGATCTGCCATTCTATTTCATATCCTGTTAGTGTGTATAATTGCGAATTAATGTGTCGTACAAAGTTATTATTCATAGTGGCATTCACATATTCTTACATAGAAACTTGTTCTCAGATCTCGTTGTTGTTATAATGATGTATTGTTTTTAGTATTCCGAAGTTGATCAATTTGAGGCTTCTTCCCTTTCAGAAAGCTCAGAAAGGAGCCAGCACGTCCAAGTGGCGCCGGCTCTAACTCAGTGGGTACTCGTTTCCTCGACGGCTCGTGCCTCTCCATCGGTCGTGGATACCTTAATCGCATCTTGACTGGAATACCTTCGACAGGTTCGACGAAGTCATGATCTTTATGGGGATCCTTCCTGCTGACCCAGTATGGCTGATGGAAGTCTACGCGTTCCCCATATATATGAAATCTCTGCTCGATCATATGATCTTCTTTCTCATAATAGCCAACTCGCTCATTGCCGCTTGCTTTCAAGAGAATGAAAATATAGTACTCGTTGCTTATGGTAGTAGAAGGGTAGATTCGTGCTGTAACCGCAGAAAACAGATTCGGGTCGAGTTCCGGAATTGAAATGTTCTCCAGCACTATCTTGCCATCATCACCTGGCTTGAGGGAATGCTGAAAAGAATAGTCTACAATCTCAGGTGTTATATATTCGTAGGGAAACCTTTTCACAACTTCGCTGTCAGGCCTTTTGGTCTGGTATGTAGTCCAATTTTCGACCCTGTCAAAAGAGATCTGTGCAGCAGATACATCCCACTGCTCTTCCGCTGGTATTCGTACTGCGTACTCCACACCGTCTCCAAATTCTAGCAAGTTTGGTGAGTTATTATTGTCTTTCGTGAGTTTGTTAACCCTAAAGACGATGTAGACGACCGGAAGATCAGCCTTCCATCCTTCCAATTCGATATCCACGTCGGTGAGAGGTTTGTTTTGGTCCTGTTCAGAGTAGAACTGAGCCATGGGGATGGTTAATAAGGTTCTCTGTTTGGCTGACTCCCGTCTGGGAAGCTCCAACTTGAGATATATTCTGAACCAACCCTCTAGTGGTGTGGTTTTCGCGGCCAACTCTTTGCGAGAAATTTTCACCTCAAATTGTCTGAATCTGCCAGACCCTTGGAAGCGAAATACATTTCCTCTTTCTCCTAATCTGTTGATCTCTTCTTCTCGGTTACCATATGTACGATATGATACGTCCCGAAGATAGATGTCTGCCTTAGCTGCCATTTTGTTGATAGCGGTGGAAGAGTTTGAGTTGGAATGGGAGTTGCTTCGCTTTGGAGTTGAGAATATTGTTGTCCTTACTGCGAAGAGCGATTCTTTAACTTTATTTAAAGATGGAGGTATGTGGCTGTTCTGGGATCCAAGCAAGCTTGCTCACAGTCTTGATGTGACCTCGTCGAGAACAGCCATCGTAGGTTCGTTGTGGGGTCTTTTTGAGTCATGTTACGTATTTTTGAACATTCACAATCTGTGAACAGTGGAGAAATCATAGATCTAACAGCACAGAAATAGCTCTTGCCAAATATCAAGCACCAATAAGATAAAGCGAGGAACAATGAGATTGTTGAAAGACACTTGTTTTCCGAAGATGGAGGGCCTGGTGGACCGCTGTATTTTCTTTGTTTTTTTGAGCAGCCAGTATAAATTTCCAATGCACAGTAATGCAAACCAAAAATTCCCTTGAATGATTATGAGCATTCAAAGATAACGAGCCAAAAGGAAGTGAGTAAAATAACACATGTTTGCCAGTGGTTTTAATTGGCGGGGTTGCTCGCCTAAAAAAGGGGGCGGGGTAACCTGAAGAGCTGCGAAATGTTCGTGCTGCCACCCAGTAATGAAGCCCAGGCTCGATTTAAATGGCCTGGAATAGTAATGTTTATTTGTGCAATTCGAATATCGTGTGGTTTGCGGCTCAGTTGAACTGGGTTAGTTCTCTGGCCTCGACAAGCCTAGCCATAAGAAAATTATAGTAGCAGATGAATACAGGTGCTCCGTCAAGGCTTCTTGAAGTAGTTATTCAGCGTGTTCTTCTGTGGCGACTTCTCTACCTTTTTCTTTGGTGAATCACCCTCTATCTTTTCAGGCTTTTCACCCACCTTCATCAGTAAGCAAAGCTCTTCAAACTCAGCTGTATTCACAATGCCGCCTGAGGCTTCTTTGTGGCCCCGAGCGAAGCTGTCCCCGAGTCTCTGCACGAGATCCGAGGTGTCGACATTGGCGACTGCTTTCAAAGACTCGATGATATTTACGGGTGGATCTTTGTCTCTTGCACATCGCGCAATCCGACAAGAAAAGTTAACTTTGCCAGGCAAGTAGCCGTAATTTGCAACCATGACGATCTCAAGGGCTTTTGATTTTAGATGGCTTGCCTGTGAACGCGTGAGCTTTTTATGCATAAACTTTCATCAATATAGTCCTCTTACCCATCGCGTGGCAATTACAGGATGCACCTGGGCTTGACTCTCGATTTTCAAGACCGCAATCTTCCCGTCTTTGCTGAATTTCGGAGGAGTGTGGGTCCTCTTTTCAACCTCTTCGTTTATCTCCTGCCTTGCCGCTAGAAGTCGTCGGTTGTTCAAGATTTCTTTGGGGTCTTTTGCATCAAGCAAAGCACTCCATGCTGAGACAACATCGTATTTTGCAGTCCGTCGAGCTGTTCCGCATTAGTCACAGGGAGACCATAGGGGAAAACAACGAACGAGCATTTATGAGTGATACGCAGTCATTGATTAGTTTCTTGGTATGCTTTTTGAACGTCTCCGTCATATCTGGGAATGGCGGTAACCATTTCAAAGTATTGCCAAGATCACCGTGCGTCCCAATCGCACACAGATATCCACATTCGGACGCGATGTCAGGATGGAGCGCTTTGCAGATCTCGTAGGTAATCAGCGAGGTTGTAGCTACTGGTGGAGAATGGCATCCGGAAACGACCTTAGTCAGATTAGCCACAGCCCTTCGCGTTAGGAACAGTATACTTACGGTTGCGCCTGGTGGAAAGTCGTCACTCAAGTGATGATCAATAACAATAGACTCGGCACGCTCATCATCAACTACAGGCGGGCCTCCTCGACTACCTTGGTCTAGAACAATCACATTTCCTGGGTTCTTCGCAAGCATAAGCTTCCGCTCGCGTTCCTCGTGAATATTCGACCCTTTCTGAACAAGATGAACATCGAGAAGTTTTGGATCAAGGCCTAGCTTCACGAGAGTTCTATGAATAATGACTCCAGAGCTTAGCCCATCTGCGTCTTTATCTGGAACGATCAGGGTCGGCTTTTGAGCCTCAGCACTTTCTGGATCAGTCACATGACCCATATTTTCAGATTTGAAAACTTACCAATTTTTCAAGAAGGCTCTAGCCGCAGATATCTGCTCTTCTGGAGCAGGCCATACCGGGTCTCCGTTCGCATCTGTCTTAGGTTTTATACTGCAATAGTCTGCGACTTTTGGCGCTTTCCGTGGAGTTGGCCGCGTGCTTTCGACCTTCCGCTTCATTTGGCTAGTCTGTGTTGCAAACGTGGTGAGACGTGGTGGTAAGTTATCTACAAAACCGAAATGAGATCTCAACACTTGATAGACACGAAAAGATCCTGGATGCCTGGAAATTGAACTCATTGTAGTTGAATGAAAGGAAGGTGGTCGTCGAGATATGGGGACTCGTGACGTAATTGACTAGCCGAGTTTGGCATTGCCCCTGTTCTTCTACCCCTGATTTCTACCGAGGCGCCTGGGCGGATTTCTTCGATCTGACCTAGACATTTGATAGTATTGTTCCTTTGTATTTGGAACAATTGCAATGTGCCTTGTGCTTTGTCCCCATTGTTGCGTAAAGATAGAATTTGCGCCCTGAACAATGCTTACAGGACCGTTTGTGCTTTTCCCAGAACATTCCCTCGGTCTCACAAACTTTTTGTCAAAAAGAACTTTTCAGAACAAAATAAAAACAATGCTATTGGGTCAGCATAAAGCCAGCCGTCTCATTCGAAGTTCCTCATACACTTCCCGATCAAGACTTCGACCAACAGAACTCACCACGTAAGCGAAAGACGTATCGAACGCCTTTTTCAGATTAGTCAGAACACCGACAGAATGGACTCTCCAATTATCAATTCCTTCCTTGAGGCAGATCTCCGCTTGGTAAACCCCATCGTAGAGTGGTTTTGCATTGAAGGTAACAGTGTCCGCTATTTCACCTACTCGGAGAACAATGGCGGCTGGACCGAAGTCATAAACAGTGCGGACACCGCAGACACCGCAAAAACCGCAAACACCAAAAACACTGAAGGCGCAGTTGCTCTGTCAGAAGGGCAGCCGCTCACAGATCATGAGACCAAAGACATCGTCCACCCGGGCCATGCGAACGTTCATCAAGATGGACTGCGCATGCATCCCGCCCCGGCTCGATGTGCTCCCGCGGCTGACAAGACGTCCGAGGCATTTGATGACAGAGAATGGGCTAACTTCGATCACAGTGAGGAAGTTTGGGCCTTTCTCGACGACACAGAGCCGCTTATTCCCAAGGACGATGAGTCAATTGCTCTCCAAGCGGACGGTTGTTCGGCACAACTTCTAAATTGGATCAAAGGGCAGCTAGGTAAGGAAACAAAAAATGAGTAAGAAACTTCACGCGGAGGTCTGGCAGAGAAAGTCTAGAAATTGAATAGAAATTGTTTCTCCGTCTCAATTAAATGTGTTGTCTATATGTGAACAACAAAATAAAAGCACTGATTTGTGATTCTGTTCGGGCGATCATGCTCAACGAAGAAAAGGTTCGACCGGTCAAAAAGTCCTTGGGACCTTGACATTCGCACCCGCCGTTCAAATTCGCTCCCGAACGCCGCTCCATTGCATTCCTCTGTTCGAATTACCAGGGGGACTCCGGCATTGCGTTATGTGAAATGATTAAAGTCGTAGCCGCGACCTAACCTCACCACGGTCTTCATCCTGTCAGTTACAGAAAAAATTATTGATTCCCGTCACTAAATAACAATTTGTTTATTTATTTGTTTGTTAAATATTGATTATAACCTCGGTCTTTTGAATAAAGAATAGTCTGAAACTAATTGAAAGTCATCTAATGAACGACCAAATCGGGTTCTTACTTAGGAAATGAATAATTTATACATCGTAGAAAAGGAAGTAAACATTTTATACGTCATAAACTCAGATCTAAAAAGGGGGGTAGATTATATACGCTATATCTTCATATACGTTACCTATGAGCCCCCATAAGGCCCCAAGTGCATTTTGGATCCTATATTCCTTATTTGAAATCGAGGCACCCTAATCCAATCTGGGGAATTGGGCAGAGTGGGGTGCAAGGCCCCGTGGGGGGCAGGGCTCCATTGCGCAACCTACGGATTATCCACAGCCATTCCTGTCTACCATCCGACGAAACTCGATCCAGAATAGCCCTGCAACCCATCATAGCGCTGACCAGTGAAACAACAATCCTAACATATTGCTGAGACCACTGACACTCAGTATTTCTAAAATGATTAGCAGAGCATCCTTTAGTAATAACCCTGACCTTAGAGAGACCGTTTCCGCAGCCGATTGACTTTTGCACGTTGACGAAGAAGTTCAGAATTGCTTCTAAGCTCCTCCCTCGAGATTCAGTGAAGTAATGGCCGACTAGCGTTGTGTCAAGGATGAAGTATCTGAAATCGAAAAATGGGCGCATGCGCTCTTGGTTGATGGCTTGAATCCTGGCCTTCGATAATTCTCCATCTCTAATTTCAGATAAGTAAGTGATTCGAGAAAATTTGTATATTCTGCTTACTCGAGATCAAACTGAATATTTTTGATGTTCTTGATGGCCGATCCAGGCATATCTCCAAAAGTCCAGCCTGATCCGGAGTCAGCCTCATCTCAAAAAAAACTCGGAAATGATAAGGAAGTAGTACCATTTGCTTTACAAAGTCGGTAAATGTTGGTTTTGTTAAACACATTCAGCCCTTCGCTGTACAGCTCCGTATCGGCTCGAAGCGCTTTCAGCAAGAGCGGTGTTCTGGCTTCATCATTCCACGTGCCTGCGAAAGCGGCTGCGAATATGAGTTCACGGATTTCGGGAGGGAAGGCGCGGAGGCCTTTTTGGTGAGGGGAGTGAGAGACATGGTTTGCTGTAGCTAAATTGAGAAAATATTTGGTGGATGCGAGGTATCCGTCAGATGGCGATATTTATTTTTTGGTTTTTGAAGTTCATTAAAAAGGCAACCAATCGGAGACTTCCCGTGTACCACAGTCAGAATCGGAATATGGTCATGTGATTGTTGTACTACCTGCTAAGTTCAAGGTAGTGTCGTCAAGAACTTCTTAGAACTTGCTTTCGTGTTTGAACCTTAAATGTTTTCTACTTGGAGCTAGCAAATTATCAGTATCATGACCATTTGAACCAAACTGTACGGTAGTGAAATCTGATACAGCTGACATGAGGGGTCGGCTATTCCCTCTACAACCTCGGTATATATTCAAGAAAAAATTGATATGTAATCGATGTTTTATTTCAAGACAGGTTTTCCAAAGTTCCTTTTTCAAGCCGTGGATCCTTTTTATTTCAGTTCAAATAAACTTACCTTGTTCCAGAATGAGTTCTACAATTACCACGTCCTTGGTAGAGCTTCGAGAGACTTCTTGGCAACAGCCAACTCGTCCTACTCAGACACCTACTGAACCTGTATCTGCCGACCTCGGTCAGAATGAAGCCTTGCAAGATCCAAATTCTTATCAGTCTTTAGAGCCGGCGGATCGTGGAGCGGCGGCCTGGAGGCTTCTTGGCGCTGCGTTTGTTTTTGAAGCTCTTCTGTGGGGTAGGCTTTCGCAATGAGTTCAATTATTCCGCGATACTAATGTATAAACTTTAAGGGTTTCCCCTTTCCTTCGGAGTCTTTCAAAATTACTACTCGAGCCTTCCGCAATTTGCCAACAATCCATATATTCCTATCGTGGGTACTGTTGCATCCGGAATATCTTACCTTGGGGCGCCACTTGTCACCCCTGTGATAAAACGATACTCCAAATATCAAAGACAAATGATATATGTTGGCTGTAAGACATTCTCTCAGAATAAATTTGTGATTTTTGTTACTGATCCTGAATATAGGGCCACTTTGCCTAGGCGGACTTGCTGCGGGGTCCTTCGCCAAAACTCTCGGTGCCCTCATCTTTGCGCAAGGCGTTATGTACGGAGTGGGGTTTCTGATATTCTATTATCCTATAATAAGTTTCTTGAATGAATACTGGATCGAACGGAGGGGCATGGCGTACGGAATTATGTGTGCATCCTCAGGGATATCTGGAGTCGCAATGCCATTCGCTGTCGAGGCCATGCTTAACAGATACGGGTATCAAACCACGCTTCGGGCCATATCAGTCGGTCTCGCGGTCTTGACGGGCCCATTGCTACCGTTTTTGAAGGGCCGGCTACCGCCTTCGGCACATAGTACTGCAGGACGCAACGATTGGAGTTGTTTGAAGAAACCGCTATTTTGGGTTTACTCTTCCTCAAATCTGATGCAAGGCCTCGGATACTTCTTTCCATCGCTTTACCTTCCTTCTTATGCGACTTCCATTGGGCTTAGCTCATCCCAGGGCGCGCTCTTGTTGGCTTTACTGAGTATCTCTCAAGTCATGGGTCAGATTAGTTTTGGCTATCTATCTGACCATAAAGTGAATTTGAACCTCCTCATTATGGCATCAACTATCGTGTCTGCAGTCTCGTCCCTCGCACTCTGGGGACTAGCCCGTTCACTACCCGCTCTGATCGTATTCTCCCTTGTGTATGGGTTTTTCGGCGCTGGCTACGTTGCCATGTGGGCAAGAATGGGGAGTGCAGTGAGCAATGAGCCAACTGCTGCGATGGCAACTTTCAGCTTGTTCTGTTTCGGTAAGGGCATTGGAAATGTGGTAGCAGGTCCGATCAGTGCAAGTTTAATTTTACCATTCACGAATATTGATAGCTATGGAGCGATGAAATACAAGGCAGTCATCTTTTTCATGGGTTCCTGTATGCTGGCTAGCACTATCAGTGTGGCAACTTGGTATATGAAGCAGAAAAGATGGTTGAGGGGAGTCTAAACAAATTTTGAGCGGGGACATCCGGTTAATCAGACATTATTCTCTGGTTATCCCTTGTGGCGTGTCTGTTAACTCCCTCTACCAACTTCATGTCGAACTAAAAAACCCCCCGCTTCACTCGATACTTGCAGCTCAGCAACAGCCAGAACATTTTGAAGTGTCTAGACGGGCTTCTATGGCTAACAAAATCCTAGTATTCGCTGGAATAGTTACAATCATTGCATAAGATATCAGAGTCCAGACAACACGTACAAAGTGTTTGGGACTGATTCACCTGGTGAATGTAAGGACTTGGACAAAGTTCCAGTCTACATTCACCTGCATGTTCTAAATTCCAATGAAAGGGATTTCAGAGAAGTTGCTGACATGTTTCCATTCATAGGCACTCGACGGCTTGAATGAACCATTTAAATACTTCAGCAGGAGGTCACCACCAGCACGGACTCCACAGAATCTCTTCCCAAATTAAATTTCAACAATTATGAGAAATTTGCGTATTTTAAATCCCCATCCTGTCTCAATCTCTACTCATTATGCCTTCCGAGGAAACGAAGACACCCCTCTCTGCAGTAGGGTTTTACGCTTTTCCGACTGAACTTCGACAAATTATCTTCACACACAATCTTGCGGAGTCATGGAACGGCAAGGCAACACCAGTCCTGATCCAAGCGCTCCGTAGATCGAAACTCTACTTTGAGGCAGTGGATATATTTGTGAGAACAAACAGTTACAAATTATGCCGTGGAAATTTATGGAGCTTTGCAAACATGTCACCAGCCGCGATCAGCACCATTTCAGCACTTGAGATACAACTTAGCCTGTAAGACCCACTTCACGCTCAATAACTTCCGATTACGTGTAGCAATTACTGACTTGTATCTAGTTGGGGCTCCAGCGAAAGTGAGATCCGACAAGTCTTCCGCACCGAAAATTTGTCGAAGCTCAAAAGTATTCGACGACTCATTCTAGACACAAAACAAGTCCTTCCTAATGGCGCCGGAGAACATTTGGGGATCGCGTACTCGAACAAGATCGCCGAAACCTGCCGTATCATTCTTACCGCTATGAATGGGCAACTCATTGAGCTACGGCTCTTGACTTACGGATTTCCGCGTTTACCACGCGCTCCTTACACCCCCGAGATCCCACCAGACAGCCAGTTTGAATACTTTGGAAGTTTGTTAGTAGATTATCTAAACTCACAGCTGGAGCAACATGCTGTGTTGACTCGGGTCGAGACTTCAAGTGGGCAGGAATGGGTTTGGAGAGGAGATGGGCCGGGGGACTTCATTCGACTTTCCGGTGGATAGGTGGCGAAAGAGCGAGTACATTGACGAGGCCATGAACTCAGATTATACTGATATTTTATGCCGGAAGCATCATTATGGGAACCATCATTTACAGTACCTTGAGAGAACGAATTTATTAGCTTCTCCATGCACCTTAGCAGTTGAAAATCAAAGTTTGCAGCCAATTTTCGGCCATTTTCGGCCACCCGCCGGCCGCACACGAATGCAGCGGCTCGGCAAGGGGTTTGGGATCAGCCCCGGGCTTCCCCAAATCTTGCTCCATTTTCGGTATCTAGGTGGTGCTGGACTACGACAAGTTGATAACCTGTGGTTTCACCTTTCTGTGATAGCCAACATCGGTTCTCTTTACTTCACCCCGCCAGACAGTACGAGAGAAGTAAGTTCGCTTATCTGGGTAGGCATTTTTCGGATGACCATACGTAACAGTTCTGCAGTTCAACGTGTTGGTTCTCAAGTGAGGCCCGGCCGCATGGACCGAAATTTCGAAAGCGGAGTTTACAGACCGAGGCGCATATGAAGGCATGCGGATTGGCTGACTGTTGGCTTTGGATATCCAGGCAACAAACCAACAGAACGGTATCTTTTGCATCGCTGTCACTTGCCCATTTTCCCCTCTTCTTCTCATTTTCTACTTCTTTCCAGTTTTTTTAACCAGCAGTCATGGCACGGGTCCTTCCATCAACTTACTTACGTGCGGTATTTAAGGGTTCAAATGAGAACTTGACCTTGGAGCAAATTCCTCTTGAGCATCCAAAATCAGGTGAAATTTTGGTCAAAGTTGAAGCGTGTGGCGTCTGCCACTCAGATGTATTCGCGCAGGAGAATACGTTTGGCGGAGGATTCCCCAGGGTGCCTGGCCACGAGATCATCGGCATGGTCGTGGCCATAGGCCCCCAGGTATTGCAGTAGAAAGTTGGTGATCGTGTTGGCTCCAGCTACCACGGCGGTTTTGACGGCACCTGCAATCAATGTAAAGCAGGCTGGACTCAGATGTGCAGCAACGCTGACTACAATAGAATAGCTAGAGACGGGGGCTGTGAGTCTGATATCTGCAAGTTTACATAAGAGTATTAGAGCTGATTTTCATTTCTTGCAGTCGCCGAATATTGCCTTGTCCGTTCTAAAGCTGCCGTCCATATTACATCTGAGGTGTCTGCGGCAAAGCTCGCACCTGTGCTTTGTGCTGGTTCTACCGTCTTTTCCGGCCTGAAGCATTCCAATATTACCCCTGGTGAGACAGTCGCCATACAGGGGCTGGGTGGGCTCGGTCATCTTGCTATCCAGTTCGCACGAAAAATGGGCTACCGTGTGGTTGTTATCTCCCGCGGCTCGGATAAGGAGGCTGCCGCCAGGAAACTCGGTGCTCATGAGTATATTGATGCTTCCAAAGGTGATTTCGGCGAACAATTATGGGCACTTGGTGGTGCGAAGCTGGCACTGAGAATGGCTCTGGATAAGAATGCCTTTACCCCTCTTATTGGCGGCCTAGGCATTGACAGCAAGCTTCTTATTATCACTGGTATGCCAGGACCCATAACGATTGATGCTGCCACTATGAATATGCGAGGAATTTCTGTACAAGCCTGGCCCGTTGCCACTGCCTTCAATAATGGGAATACCATTTCTTTTGCTCACTTGCATGATGTGGACTGTGCAATTGAGACTTTCACTCTGAAACAAGCTCAGGAGGCTTATGGTAAGATATTCCTTCTACTTATGCTCGTCTGACATAACCCGCACAATTGTTAACTTCGATTCGCTCAATAGATGCCATGTTGGGGGGTACCGTTCGATTCCGCGCTGTTATCACAATGAGCTAAATAAATTCACGAGCTTGGAGGATAAGATTTCAGGTAAGAATGAGGGTGCGAGAGTGGAGTGCTATTGATTTAAGTAGATTAACCACATTCTTGGAAGGCACTGGAAATTGAGAGATAAGTTCGCTGAAAATGATATCGTGAATATTTTTTTATGCAAGATAATGTGCTTTCTGAATAATGTGAAGATACTTCAAACAGTATTCAAGAGCAACACACCTGGTATCCAGCTGGGAGGTCCGAGGCGAGAGGGTCTGATAGTAAGGGGGGCGGATCACGTGCTATACTCGCCTGGGCCCCCATCATGGGACCATTCACACGACTCTTGCAACTTGATATCTCGTAATGTGGAGTCGTATGACTGTGTCCATTCACTTTTCCAGCCAATTATTTGCCCAGCCAAACCCAAATCGAACAACTTCTTCCTTAACCACACGACACACACATCTACAGAACATTTCACCATGGTGTTCGCCCTACTACCATGCTGTCAGTCATGTAGTGCCCATATCCAATTACCAATTCCTATGGCTTTGAAAATACCAGCAACATCTTCGACCCCGCTTTCCGACAAAGGGTTTTACGCTTTCCCACCCGAAATCCGAGAAATAATCTTCCAACACCACTTTGCAGGATCTGGTGGATGGAGGGAGAGAAGGGATGGCAAGACTCCAGTTCTTATTAAGGCGCTACACAAATCGAAGCTCCAGATCGAAGCCATAGAAGCTTTCACGCAAAGAAAGGCTTTCAAATTGTGGGAGAGAAATGGTTGGGACCTTAGGGAGATGCCACCTGTCTTCTCATCACTTGAGATAGCTTTCCCCAGGTAGGTGACCAGAATCTATTTTTCGTGTTTCGAGGTACTGGTAACTAACCCTCATCAGTAATGGTATGGGAGATATTTGCACAGATGACATCTCGAGGATCTTTCGCCCCGAAGTCGTATGGAAACTCAAGAATATCCGATGCCTAATCGTACAAACGAACTTCTTTCTTCCTTGTACTGGTACCCCAAGCTTTCGTCACCACTCCCGCCGAGCTGTCAACGCTTTCATTGACATTCTTGCTGTGATTAATGAGATGAAGCTCACCGAGCTGAGGGTTTTGAATTACGACTTGGAGATCATGCAGGCACAGTATGGTGCGCCACCTCCAGATCCACGATTCTGCCGCTCCGGGTACTTTGGAAATCAATTAGTGGATCTTTTGAGCGCAGCTTTGAATCAAAACGCAGTTTTGACCCAGGTACAGGGATCAATTAAGCAAGAATGGCGGTGGAATTGCGAGGCGGGTTATTTTTTAACACTTTGAGGTTTGGGATGGCAAGCAGGGAAGGAATGACTAGCGCAACGCTTGTCTCTTGCCAGAAATAACTTGTCCTTTGTGTGCTCAGGGAATGAAGCGAACTAGAATTTTTGGAGGGAGATATAATGTAAATACACCCCAATTACAAAGCTTGGTAACCTAAAAGTGGAGGTATATCTACGATTTAATTGCCACGAGTCGAAGAGCGTACATCATGCTTGCAAGGGTCGCTGGAGCAGGTGAATGTTTCGATGAAAGACAGTATCCTTGGAAATGCACTCCTGTGAGCGTTCGAGTCAAATCATCTAGGTTCTCAAGTCTGCTGTTTGATATGAGACAATGAAGGACCAATCTCTTTCATAAATTCTTTGTCGCCCTCTGGCGCCTCTGCTCTGCTCTTACCACTCTTGGCGATGCTACAAATTTGGGTGAATTGGTCGACCACAGTAACAGCTCTCGTGGAAAGTCTTCATAAATCATGACCTATGGCGACATTACGTTCTCAACCACACACATCCTCAACAGATATCATGTCTGCCTCACCTCTCTCCGTCAAAGGATTCTACGCCTTCACCCCCGAGGTCCGCGACATGATATTTCGACTGGTCCTTTCCGGAACATGGAATGGAAAAATCCCTACATTCATCGAAGCACTACGAGGATCCAAAATTTATCTCGAGGCTGTCGCCGTCTTCACGAAAACCAATACATTCAAGTTACATGAAGGGAACAAATGGAGCTTTGTGGAGATGCCGCAGGCTGCAATCAATACTGTGACGAGTCTGGAGATTGAGATATTATAAGTCCCAGTGTATTGCGTGCCTGGCTTCAATAGACAAATGCTAATCGCGGACAAGTGGCGGTGCGGAGATAGATCGGATCCGAGAAATGTTTGGAAAGGAGAGCGTCTGGCAACTGAATCATGTCAAAGGTCTCATTCTACAGACAAGTGGCGCTATTGAAGCATGCCAGAACCTTTTGGGCCTCACAAGAAACCGTTTAGAAGAAACATGGCAGACTGCGAACAGATGCTCTGAGGTAGTTTGGAAGACTTGTTTCGATATTACACATGGGATCCGCTATGACGAGAACTTGTGCAAAGGGCTTACAAATCTTCAGCTGTTTACAGCAGGAGCTCCTGGTTTTTCAAGCCGAGATTTTCAGCTCTTGCGAGTTGATCCATTTGAAGTGGCAGACTGGAGTTTTAGTCTACTGGGCTATTTGCTGGTGGAGATCTTCAGCAAAGCAACCAAGAAGGCATTGCTGGCACGGGTATCGTCAAATAATCGACAACATTGGGTCTGGCAGGACAGCGAGGGGTTGTTTAAGTACTTATCTGAGCACATGAATTCGTCACAGAGTAGTATGACGGAAAGTGATGGCTCTGGTAGCTAAAACAATTGGGGTGGTTGTGATACTGGTATACAGCACGGCGCGGGGCACAACGGGTGGCTCTAAGGTCGCGAATATCGAGAGCGAGGATGACGATGATCCCACTCCAATAAATGTCCTGGGACTGTGAGAGATTGATAGAGCAAGCAAGTCCATGCAATAGTGGGAGACCAAGCCAATTTCACCTGCTTACGTCTCTTCGTCGTGGTAGACCATCAACACAAACCAAGGCACTTGATCCTCTTCACCTTCCTTTAAATTTCATTGCAAATTACAAAATCCCCTATGTATATTAAAACAATTCCACATTCAACAAAAAGCAAATCGACAACTTACTTCTTCCTCCCTTCTCAGTGGCGCTTTCCCCCGTCTTCGTTTCGCCGTCGGTCTTTCCCTCCGGTTTCTGGACCTCTTCCCAACCATCTCCTAGCCCATCTTCATTGACTTGTTCCCATTCTGCATCTCGGAGTCCATCCTTCATCTTCTCAATGCTTTCGTTGATTTGGGCTTGTCGAGCTTCTTTGGGTGTTTTGGGCGGCATTTTAGAAATTTCCAATTGTACTGGCACTTTGAGGGATGAGTTCTTGTATTTGGGGTAACGATGGAGGATGAAGATTGAGGTCTTATTCTTTTGCAGTGATGTTGTTTAGTTGAATGAACGGTATTATTAAGGGTATTATATACTTGTTCCCTGCTTCACCAGTTTCGACGGAAGTCAGAGCCAGCGGTGAATGAATGAACAATGGAAAGTTACACTGCCCTGTAGATCTGGCGTGATCACTTCGTGAGTCAGGCGTCATACTTCTCCGCATGTCTATGTCTATTGTGATGAGATTGTGAGTCCTTCCTCAAGTTAAATTTCGGGCTCACAAACGTGGTGCTGGTGTGACCTGTTATAACTTCGAAGAAAGTTCTCGGTTGAGGCATAAAGCGCGTCCTCCACGTACCAGTCTACTACATTCTTCAGCTTGCTCGTTGTTGATGGCATTTTCGATTCCGTTACTTACTCAATCTGATGTCGGTTGATTTAAGATTCTGGATGAAAATCGTTGGTGAGATATCTATCCTGGGTGGCAGATGCTGGAATCTTATCAGGAGACAAAAGCATTGTTTAGGGTCGACGGCTGGACAAAGAGGTGTTAGAACAGTAGCTGACATGGCTCGGAATCGAAAGGCCTCTGGTTGAGCACAAAGAAACGCGTAAGCATAGAAAATACTGAGCGATTGTTTAGGCTGGGAACTCGTGAGTACAAAGGCCATTTGGCGGAATGTCTTAAGGCAATAGGCAAACGGAAACGGGGTAAAGAAAGCGAATAAGACGGTGCAAAGCACAAGGATCAACGCCAAAAATCAAAGCTCTGGTAAAAACCAGATTACAGGAAATTTTCCTGATGGCAGATCACGGACTTGTCTTGGTGGACGCTTGGGATTGGTATCATTAACTTCCATTGGATTTCAACTGTCCAGTTTTCGCACAGTATGTTTCAGTACCGCCTCGATACCCGGATCTAATTCTTCCACCTTTAGTATTGGTTCGATCCACGACCCCGTCTGCCTTGCAAGCTCCTTTCTATCTTTCGTCTTCTCTAACGACTCCTTTAACCTGTCCAAAGCAATCGCAAGGGCTCCTGGAAACTTCGGAGAATTTGGATTCAAACCTCCAAGTGGTTGTCGAACATAGCAAGTGCAGGTGCATGGATCCGTTGGGTATGATTCGGTCATGCTGTCTAGAACGTGTTGAAGGATTTTGGGCAAGGATCGAACCTGGGTAAATGCGGCGAACATGTCGAAGAATTTCCCAGCAGTCGATGGACCGAAAAATGATTGTTTCCGGGCCGAATCAAAAATTGCAAGAGGAATAGCACCATTGAGAGCTGGGGTCTCCATCGGGTCCTTCTTCGCCTCTGAATCCACCTCTACAGCTTCGATCATTTTCGGCCGTAACGAATTGCTCTTGAACTCAGGAATCGCTATAACGTCGGCTGAAGTGTCGAATCCGGGTTCGTTGTTGGTACCACCCATCTCCTCATCCTCGTCCTCGGAATCAGGTGCGTCCAAACCCAAAATCTTCCTCCGAATAGCGATTTTCGAAAGCCAGATCATTTCGAGCTTGGCGTACTCGATCCACAATTCTCTTTTCAGACAAGCCCGTGTCCCTCTTTGCATGTAACTCCTCGCTCCATTCATATCCGCTTCCGACTCCAATGCCCACCCCGCTGCGTAGAGCCAGAAATCGGGCTTGGAAGGATGTAATCTGATAGCTTCCGTCAAGATCGTCTTGAACTTCTGGTTTGCTTTTGCCTCCCTAGCATATCCCAAATACGACAGCCATAATGCCACGTCCCCTTTATGCTTGGTAGTCCCCCGGTTGAATATCTTGAATATCCGTCCTTGGCCAGAAAATGTCGAACTGCCCTTAATTCCTAACCGCTTACATCGTAATTTCCGTAGTTTCTCTAGATTGATCTCATAGGCTGCGTAATTTGCAAAGTCTACTGGGCTGGACCCTCGACCCAGGACTTTATGCTCGAAATCGGATCTCTTCTTGACGATTTCTCTGATTTGGTCCTGTTTCGCGCGTCAGCTTGCGATCGCAGCTAGATTTAATCGAAATACCTCATTGAAGATTTTCTTCTCCTTGAACTCTTGTAGCTGGGGGACTCCTTGCTCCAAGTAAAATCGCGCTTTATCGCTGGGTCCCGACATCTTGTGGTGAGAAGTTGTATATTTCGTGGGGTTCTGCCGCAATGTAATTTATTTTTTGATGCGCATTCTTTATTGCCGCCGTTTACCGCCCGCAGAGGCCCAAAAGAGCTTGGTGGACTTTCGAATGCCCCGCTAAGTCATTTACGTCCTTAGCGCGCTCAACTTTGAAATTTTACCTGCGAAGCTCTGGAATAATTAGAATATTTTCTTGGACCACATAATTCTACAACCACCACCACATCGTGAAATCGGAGTCTTTCAAGATGTCTGCCGTAGACTACTTGCTCCACGAGTCTGCCGTAGGCTATGGCTTCTTCCAAGTTGTCCACCAGGCCGACACAATCGGCAATAGGTTGAAGGAAGTTCAAGATGCGGGACAAGATCTAGCAAAGTTCGGAAAGATGGTTAAGCTTGTCAGCTTTGCTCCGTACAGGTATATTCAACCGTCTGTTATATATGTAAAAGATTTAGAGCTAATACTGTCAAAAGAAATGCCGCTGAAGCTCTTGAGAACGTCAATTTGGTGTCTGAGGGAGTCCTGTCTGAGTACCTCCGATCGAATCTCGAATTAAACCTCCAAAAGCTTTCCAAGAAGAAGAAGACCGTTCTGGGTGTATCGGATAAGACCTTGGCTGGAAGCATCAAAGCTTCATTCCCCGGTATCGACTGCGAGACTGGCGAAACCTCAGAGGTTGTCGCAGACCTGCTCCGTGGACTGAGACTGCATGCTGGCAAGCTGTTAAAGGACCTTCAAGATGGAGATGTCGACAGAGCGCAATTGGGTCTCGGACACGCATACTCGCGCGCAAAGGTAAAGTTCTCGGTTCAGAAGAACGACAACCACATTATCCAGGCGATCGCTACTTTGGACCACCTCGACAAAGCTGTCAATACCTTCTCCATGCGCGTCCGCGAATGGTACGGCTGGCATTTCCCTGAGCTCATTCGAATTGTTTCCGATAACCACACCTACGCCAAGCTTGCGCTCGCTATTGGCGACAAGCAGACCTTAACGCAAGAATCGCTGCACGATATTGCTGCGTTGGTCAATGACGATGGAGATATCGCACAGGCAGTTATCGATGCCGCGCGAGTAAGTATGGGCCAAGCTATTTCAGAAAGCGATATGGAGAATGTCTCATCATTCGCCAACCGCGTGGTCAAGCTCGCCGAGTACCGAAGATCGCTCTTCCAATACCTCGTCAACAAGATGGCCATCGTTGCGCCCAACTTGGCCGCCCTGATCGGCGAAGTTGTCGCAGCTCGTTTGATTTCCCATGCCGGTTCCCTCACCAATCTCTCCAAATACCCCGCCTCTACTGTTCAGATCCTCGGTGCTGAGAAGGCTCTGTTCAGAGCGCTGAAGACTAAGGGCAACACTCCCAAATATGGATTGATCTATCACTCCAGCTTCATCGGTCGTGCAGGCGCAAAGAACAAGGGTCGTATTTCTAGATTCCTCGCCAACAAGTGCAGTATCGCCAGCAGAATCGACAACTTCTCTGAAGAGCCATCCACCAAGTTTGGCGAAGCCTTAAGAAAGCAAGTCGAGGAGAGATTAGACTTCTACGCAACGGGCGCCGCACCAACCAAGAACGAGGATGCTATGGCAAGTTCCCCTCACACGTGATATACTTTCAAATCCTTTTCTAATAGCCCCCACAGAAGTCAGCAATGGACCAAGTTCTTGGCGACATCAAGATCGACGACGTAGAGATGGCAGACATCACGCCTCGCGCCGTGCAAAAGCAAGAAAAGAAGTCCAAGGACAAGAAGGAGAAATCGAAGGACAAGGACAGCAAGAAGGACAAGAAGCGAAGACACAGCGAAGTCAACGGCGACGAGGAAGTGACCGAGAAGAAGAAGAAGAAGAAGAGCAAGAAGGAGTCATCGTCGTCAGAGTAGACGATGCGACTTCTCTTGTGTATCATCTGGGCGGAGCTTCGGCGCGTGGTTGGCTTTGTCCTTTGATTGTTTGAATAACTGTGGCGTTTGTGGATAATGTCTTCCGTGCACGTATGGGAAAAGCGGTCTCTCTTTTTGGAAAAAACTTCTTGCGGTTGTGTAAAGGACGTGGTTTAGTACTTTAGATACCTAGATCAATACCCGCAATCAGATTCTTGCACACAGTTACTGGTTCTCAATCGTCTCATTTTGCGCTAGTATACTGTATTTACGTGACATGTGCGCCCGGCCTTCTTGATAACAATCCAAATATACGCCTGTACAAACGCCATGCTCCCTTCCATTGCTGGTATCACTATCCCGAGCCCTCGCTACCAAACTCCTTTGTCCATTCCTCGCTTCGCTTGATGTCTTCGCCTGATACGGTAGGTCTAGCTGACTTGACGGCTTTGATGAAGTCCTTTATTTGTAGTGGTGGCTCGAGGAGTTTGTCGGAATCTACTTCTGTCCAGGACATTTCCATCGCACCTTCATCGCCGGGCGAACAGGGTGTTAGCTTTTCGGAGCCTTCGTCCATGACCTGTTACTTGTCAGCTGATTGTTCTTCGTTAACTCAGGGTACAAACTCGCCTTCTTGTAATGCGTAGCCATTTGAATTAACCGCACAGGTTGCATGAGCGCATCCTGAACCGCAATACTGATATCACTACCCGAGTAGCCCTCACTCAAGTCCCCCAACTTCTTGTAGTCCGCCTTGGTCAAATCACAGGGTGTCGTACCAACGGCAAGCTCGAACATGGTCTGTCTCGCAGCACTATCAGGTAGCGAGATGTGCACACGTCTTTGGAAACGTCGGCGAATAGCTGCGTCTAGTTGCCAGGGAATATTCGTTGCGCCAAGTACGAGCACGCCCTTGCTATCTCGTCCTACTCCGTCCATCTGTACCAACATTTCGGTCTTGATACGTCGCGAGGCTTCGGATTCTCCTTCTCCTCTAGGTCCACAGAGAGCGTCGATTTCGTCGATGAAAATGATGGAGGGCTTGTTTTCTCGTGCCATGGCAAAGAGCTGCTTTACTAACCTGTAAAGTGTGTTAGAGACATCGGGAGTATATCGAGCACGGAGAAACAAACCTCTCAGACTCTCCCATCCACTTGCTAACCAAATCCGAACTGCTCACACTGAAGAATGTACTATTTGCCTCCGTAGCCACCGCCTTTGCCAAATAAGACTTTCCCGTCCCCGGCGGCCCATAGAGCAGAATTCCCTTCCACGGTTGTCTCTTGCCCGTAAACAGATGTGGGAATTTTATAGGCAGCACAACAGCCTCCTTCAGTGCCTCCTTCGCCCCCTCAAGCCCAGCAACATCTTCCCACCTAACATTCGGCTTATCTTGTAGAATGGCGCCCGCAAGAGCATTCCGCAGCTTCTTGCTATCAGCATCTACCTCCTCTCCATCTTTATCCTCTCCCTTCCCACCTCCACCAGTACTACTCCCATTCGCGCCCACCATGCCGGGTTTTTTCCGCTTGCCGTCCGCTTCTGATAGATGCGTCTTGAGCTTTTCTGCGCGCTCCATGTATTCGCCTGCCTTGGCTCTTATCATCTCTTTCGATTTGTTGTTCTTCTCCCATTTTAGCGCTAGCATGAACAGCTCTAGGGATTGGTAGTATAGTTGGTATGCTTTTTCGTATTCTGCTGCTGTGTCTGCTTCGATTGCCTTCTTGACCACATCTATGGCCCGCCCGAGGAAGTCGGTGTTCGACATGGTTGTGGTAGGGCTGTTTGTCCAGAGGAAAGTCGAGTAGGGTGACAGGAGGTAGGAAAGTGCGCGGGGGTAGATCTTGTGCGCTTAGAATCGCCCAGAGAGTGTCTCGAGAAGTTGGATGGCCTCGAACTCCCTCAGCGGCTGTATGAGTGCTGTTTGACGGCGGGGCGGGACAGAAACTTCCCAGCAAAGCAAGTTTTCAGGATCTTGGTTCGGCACACAGCGTTTGGCGTGGAATCTTGCTTGGGAAAAGTGACTCGAGAGACAGGAGAGAGTGTCCCTGCGGTCAGGGGAAGAGAATCTCTGTTGTCTTGTGGTGGGAGTTGGGGTTGTTTATGACGAGCCAGCTTCTGTCGCTTGGCGGCGTTGCCTTGCCCCGCGACGCGCTAGTGGACGACATCCAGACCTCTTCGATTTTTTGAGAGCTCAGTACAAGCGCACGCGACACATATTTGGTAATAGCTTCCTCTTTACGCAATTTGTTTTATGATAGCGGTGTTTTCGAGTACTACAAACTGCACTAAATTTCTCGATTTTCGTCCATATCACCCCTGCAAACCTCCTTGCCCCACCAACCATGGCAGAAGCACAGCAACGTCTGCAGGCTCTGACCACCGAGTACCAAACTGTTCAGCAAGGTGGGTTATAGCGGTTTTTCTAGTATTATCTAATTTTTCTAATCTTGCCAAACAGAGCTGCAAAACTATGTGAACTCCCGACAAAAGCTCGAGTCCCAACAGCAGGAAAATAAGGCGGTTCAGAAGGTTCAAGACCTAGCTCCAATGTGCTAGGAAGACAGCTAAGAAAGGCAGGAATTTTCAGGACTGAAGGATGAGGCGAATATCTACAAGTTGGTTGGCCCGGTGCTGCTGAAACAAGACAAGACGGAGGCAGTGCTGGCGGTTGATGGACGTTTGGAATATATTGAAAACGAGATGTAGGGGTCCATTTCTAAGGGAAGAGGAGACATTTGCTAAGTTGTGGTAGCAAGAGAGTAGAAAAGCAGATCAAGGATGCGGAGGACAAGAGCGATGAGTTGAAGGGCTATGTGAGTGTTCCCTATATCGAATCGGTTGGAAAGTTTTAATGTTGGAGCAGATCATTCAAGCACAGTCGGAAGGCGAACCACAGAGTCAAGGACCTCAGCCACAAGCAGTTGCTTGATCTAAACCTTGGAATTACGGCGTTTGGAATTGCATTGCGCGGCGTATGATATCAAAATGGAATTCTTGCTTTTGATCTATTCCTCAATGTCCAAGTTTTCGTAGCAAATCTTTTGTCAAGCCATGTGTGAGTTATTCATCCTGTTATGTTCGATGCCCCTTGGAAGAAACTCTGAATCCAATATAGCCCGCTTTCTGGTTGCTTCTAATCCTGATTCGTAAAGCTGCGTGATGCGCACAATACTTCGTACCAAACTGGATGCGTTTGAAATTGCAAATTCTTAGAATGCTGTCAAAACTTTGGGGTACTTGAGAAGGAATTATCTGCTGTCGAAGGTTTACATTGGCCAGTCGCTTGTTCTTCGTGTACATCGACGTCTCGAACCAATTTTTGATGAATTTATTTTGTTGCTGGATCTAAAATTTCTAAAGAGAAAAAGAAACTGGCAGACTCCCAAAATTGCAAAAGAATAACACCCGGCTATGTTTTTGAACATTCTCGATATCTAGCGAAGGATAGCCATCATCGTTTGGAGATAGCCATCATCTTACTCATAGATGTAGAGAAGTATTCGAGAGCTAGCTTGGTTATTCTCAAGGGATATGATCTTGCAATCAGACAACCTCTTAATACTCATCGTGGTAGGAGTCCAACTACTCAATCACTCGTATTGTTGAAGTATGTTTGTTTATTTCAATATATAACACAGAGGAATTTGGGCGCGAAGTTACGCCGAGACCTTGGAGTGATTGGACAAGTGGCGGGGGACTCGACTTTATAATGTGACTTAAAAAATTCAATGACTGGATTGAAATAGGAGCAACCAGATTCACTACAAGGCATCTATTTACCGGGTAAGATCTTGCGAATTCACTTCTGCTGGCGCCAGCAATACCAAGTTTAGATGGAAAGAGGAAGCCATTCCAGTCGCCTCTTCTTCTTCCCTCAACACCACAGAGGCTCTCAATATTCGCATCGCTTCAGCGTCTTTGAAACTCATTCGGCGCGTCTACAAATTTCGAACAGACCCTTGTCTCATTCGTCAGCATGTCAGGCGATTCATCACCTCCAATGCCACTGGCCTTTTTCCACGCCGCAGCGTCTCCTTCTGCTTCAGCAGGAGCCACAAACTCAACGCCGATCTCTCAGCCCACGATGTCGCCATCAGGTCCTGCGAATTCGAGCATCCTGTCGTCGCTTGTCGCCCCCAGACGCCGACGAAAGATCTTCCGACTTCGAAAGCAGTCACTTCACAAGGCACCCCCGGCAAAAGAGTTCCATTACTTTCGAAAGCTTCCTCTCGAGCTGCGACTCAAGATTTGGCGTCTTACATTGTCAGATACGACTCGGCTTGTCGGCTTTGATGCACGAGATTCAGCTCTGCATCTTACATATATGTCATTACGGCCGCTCAATGTTTGCCAAGAGGAGCGTCAGGAGCTGCTGAGGTGCTTCAGACTTGAACTCAACGGCCATGCCTCTATTCAGATACCTCGGATTACCCCAGGAGATATTTCGACATTCAATGTGTCTCGAGATATTGCATACTTCGAAAGCGCCTCTGATCTGTTACCTTTCTGGGCCTACCTCTGTCGAGAACCTGAATGTCTAGGCGCAGGGGACATTCAAAATATCTTCATTGAAGAGATTGTCACTCCCATGCCACGTCTCATTCCAAGGTCTTCCACGTCTCAACTCGGCGGTCTGCGTGAGGTTATACGGGATCTGCCTTTCTTCGGAGCAGTCAAATCTTTGACCATCAATCGGCTTTGCCATCAGGAGAAGGCGCAGAAGGCTCCAGGTCAAAAGAGGCATAGAGCCCCTCATAGACTTCTAACAGAGGAAGAAATCGGGACAATAATCGAACATCTCATATTCAGGCTAGACAAACCGAAGCGATGGCATCCTAGTTGGAAATCTCCGTTGGTCAAAATATTATCGCACAGGAAGAAGCTCGGTGAGGTAAAGCATGAACGGTCTACGCGTCTTCTGTAGAAACCAAAGCCCAATTCGATTCCACATTTATATCTTGGAGCTTTAAATCCTACACACTTCGACCATCCATACGTTGAGTAGTTGCCTCATCCAATGGGTCTATACATCGGTGAGCCGCGACGGAAACTCCGAAGCACGAATCACGATTCGAAGAAGCAGTTACCGCAGATTCTCAATTTACCATCGATAGCCGGAGCAGAGCGTTTCTAACACGGAACTTTGCTTTGTCACACTTCTTTCCGCCTCCACTTCTATTTTCCACGGACGCATGCCTGCCCATTTGCATGTCAAAATTTCCTTTCATCTTCGGTTTTCGGCGTTCTTCGATATGATACTATGGAATGGTGGACTTCTTCGCAGGATCTAGTCTCAGAAAGAGGTTTTGCATGGCAATCTCAGCAAGTATCACTTCCTGGGTGGCAGCTTTTCGCAGAACCACTTCTAGTAACGAACACAACGGTGGCAAAACTTCCCTCTTCTTCATGTATTTAAATAGATCAATAAAGTACTTGGTCATTCATTTAGGTTGCCGCGAATTTGTGAACTGTTCTGCGACTGAGATCTTCTGATTTGCTGATATGCTGACGTTTGACTCAATATATGACAAAGACCCGTGAGCGTCGAGATTCACCGACCTATTTGTTTCTTACCTTGAGCTGTATCCATGAAAAGTTCTGCAGATCCATACCATAACACGTCGAGCATCGCAACAACGATTTCCATCAACAACGACAACGACAAAGGCAACCCCTCTCTTGACGCGAGCCCCAATCTACAGCATTTACAGTCATATCCCATCCAAAATATCGACCACTTCCCGAGTCCCAATTCGCCTTCCAAACCTCAGCCATAGCCTTGTTTTCCGTCTCAGCTACGAACCGGGCGTCTCCCCCGTTCCTTCTGTCTCGGGACCGACATCTTTCACTATTAAATCATTCTTTGTATTAAACAAGCTTTCTTATCATATAATAATTTTATTGTAAATTCTAAGTGCTGCCAAAGGACTTAAGATTGCCTAAGAATTCGCGAGGCGAACCCGGTACCCCGCCAGCCCCCTGTACGGTACCCCTGCAAATATGTCGACAATGATGTCGGTCCGGAGACAGAAGGTCCCTCGTCTCACTGGGCAGCTTCCCCCCAGATACCTCTCTGCCAAACAAAATGGCCGCTGAATCTTCCAATTCTACACAGACCCCGATGCCTCGAACATTCCACCCATTTCCCCACTTGCCTTCGGAGATACGTCTTAAGATCTGGGGAATCCGATTTGCAGACTCGACCCGAATTGTCGATTTCGTCGTTACTGGCAGCGATGACGAGGACAATACTCTGCATCTTACCCATGACGCGAAACTGCCCTTCCGGGCTTGCAAGGAAGAACGAAATGAGAGCTTGAGGCTCTTCGAGCTGGGGGAAGACATCCGCAGCAAATTCAAGCCTTTTGAGATGAGCCAACGCCTACCAGCTGCTCCGGATGCGACAAAAGAGCTGTTCGATAACTACCAATTCGTACCATGTCGAGACATTGCACGATTTCAAGAAATTAGGGATATTTCTTGGATTGGTCCACTCCACTCACGCACGGGAGATACGATGTGGGAAGCCCTTGAGCACATTTGCCTTGATGAGATCTTCGCGCGTGTCCGGGTGTTCCCGCACAATTTTTCGGAGGATACCATCTTTCCATTGAGGTGGATTTTAGGCCGTTTGCAGTGTTTTCCCGCTCTAAAGACTGTAACTGTCCTCAGGTTGTGTCGCAAACGGGAGGAGACTCGGTACGATTATGGTGGCGATCCTCGACTCGGCGATGTTCAAGCTATGAGTACGGACGAAATTGAGAACTGCATCAACAGTTTAAAGCAGCGGTGCCTCAAAATCTCCGAATTTCGCACAGTGCCATTGATCAAGGTCTTGAGCTACTCAAAAGACCCAATTAATACTGACGAAGCATCATCTTCTTCAGGCAACCCCTGACAGAACGCCGAGCTCTACCACGTGCTGCCAACGGAATATATGGCCAGAATGGAAATACGATCTCAATCGACTCCTACCTCTCAATTTTCTCCTCTTATCTCACCAGCAAGCAAGCACCATTGACCGGGGGAAATTTTCCATCGCCATATGGATAGACTCACCCGGCGCCGGCGTTCCATTTCCACAAGTATTCTATCATGCATCTCTACCGCCTCATTCTGCTCCCATCTTCTACTCCTGAACGGAAAGAAGTTTATCCTGCACTGAGCACGTTCAGTGCTCTGCGGGTACGAGGCCCCTTCCCTTACTATTTCAGTTAGTTTACCCCGCAGCGAAGGCCTTCAAACGTGGAATGTTGCTACCAAGACCTGGTGGACCTTTCTCTTCACTGGATCACCTGTATTCAGGACATCAGCGCGGGAACATCTTTTGTCCTTCTTGTCTCTAGATAGCTCAATAAGCTTCAGTAAACCATATGTCTTGTCATTTTTATCTATGCATCCGTGACTGAACATGCGGGGAAATTATCCTCAAGGTAGCATTGGCCTTGTTCACTCAAGTGAAGATCTGGATCTAGTCGTAGTAGCATTGTGGCACTTATGAAACTTGCTTAGTGCTACTTTATCTTGAAAAGGAAGTGGTGGAAAATTACGATAGAAAACTGTATTCATTCTGAGAGCTTAGCACTTACCGTTCATGGCTTCCTGTAGTCATTTTACAGTAATGGAGGTCGTGAGAGTCCCGATCTTCTTGAATAAATCTCTGGCCGGACATTCAAGAGTTTTGTTGGATTTTGTTGCGGTAAAGGAAGCTCAGGAGCTTTCAGAGGCCAGCGTTAAAGAGGTGAGGGGAAGGGTTTGCGGACGACAAATCACGGCCTTTCACCTGGGAAAAAGTCGGAAATGGAGGCTAAACTCTATATGATATTCTCAGAGGTTTCAATCTATGACTTCAAATTGAAGCGCTCATCGCGATGTTTGCCTGTTCATCCTGGCGAGGTTTTTCCTCTCCATGATCGTCGCAGCCCTGGCGGCGAATGAGCCAGAGACTTCGAGGAATTTAGATTAGACCTTACTTTCAGCGCCATTTTCTTAAATTACTCGCATGGCGATGGTCCAAATCTGACAGAAGATGACAAGAATTTCCTTTGCGAGATGTTACATTTGGAGGTATAGCGAAGCAAGTTGCGGGGTTGGGAGGAGCTGCGTGGAAAGACGAGACTTGTGGGAAGCCACTTCCTGTCTGTGAGAGGAACAATTTACTTCAAGACAACCTTGTGAGTAAGTAATTGAAGCTAGACCTATGAGACACACTCCAGTTCGCACTGCTATTTAACAAATCAATGATTTTGAAACATAGCTCAGATAGCGAGCATTTCAACATAAGCCAAGGACGACAGCAAAACGCAATTTCTCTCTTAATGAAAACACTCGCTGAACTGTTCCCACCCGATTCACCTAATTAGCAATCATGTCTTTGTCAAACCAAAAACATATAAGCCCCATGTAGCTAACTGCCATTGGGCTCGGTGTTTGCGTGTCTCAATATCCCCAATAATATGTCTTGCGAGGCTTCTTCTCCTTTCTCTCCATCTCCGCAATCTGTATCTCTGGTATAGTAATTCCAGATACCCAATCATCATCCTCTTCATCCTCTTCATCGTCCATGTATTCTTTCATTGTTTCATATTCCCTCTCATATAAGTGCTCTTCTACCATTTGCAAGTAATCCGAGTACGGCGCCTTTCTAGGAGTCATAGTGATATCCACCAGCGATTGATTGTAGCGTTCCTTCTGACAGCGGCCATGATAATATCCGCCGTATAATTCCACGTTGATGAGATTGATCAAGATCTTCTTAAGGGCCATAAACAGCATGAAGTCGAGTCCAGGTTCAAACGCATCATCGTCGTCGTAATGCCAAGGATGATCAATAGCAACAGTCTCTATAGACTCCAATGCGTCGTCTGAGAATTCTGCACTCCCTGCGATGAATTCGTTGCCCTTTGAGAAGTAGACGATATCCTCCTTCGGATCAATCCGTCCGCAGTCTCCGTCATACATGGTAATCTTGACCCGATATTTCTCGAAGGCAACCCGACGTGATTCCGCACAAGCATGAGTCAATGCTGGCATAGCACAACCCAGTCGTAGTTTCGGTGGGGTTTTTCCAGTTGCTGGAACGTGAATAACTTCTACAACGCGTGGGCCGGGCAACGCAAGCTTCCAGATCATGCGACGGAGCTCTGGTGGCAAGCTTGAAAAGCGGATAAAGGCTCCAACGGTATTTTCAGGTCCCGCAGTCGCGCGTATAGTTGCCACAGATGTCGTGATACCGTCCAGTAAAGACTTGATCTCATTTGGGTCGCAGTAGGAGACCAGCAGACTTGCGATCGACGTATTCAAGGAAGTTGAGAGAGTCTTGAGCATTTCGATTTGGCGTCTCTGAATCGGGTCGGACGGAAGTTTGAGCGTTTGATCGGATACCAGAGCTGATGATCTGGTATTCACCTGATCACTATGGTTAAATACGAACATGCTCCTCTGCTCAAGATGGCTTACCATTCTGCTGCTCTCTTCAGCTGCTTCTTTCTTGTCCTCGGATGTTGTTGCTTTATTGATTTTTGAGGCAGCAGATCCCGACGTGCTCTGCGGACCAGGTTGAGTCGCCATCTTCAAGATGGACGGAAGAAGTTGAGGTATGTGGGGTACGTGGCAGATTTTTGGAGGATATGGCAGGCCTTCGTGTAGGAGATGACAGACGTTTGTTAAGAAATCGTGTTTGAAAGGTGTGGTGGTGAAGTGAATGCCAAAGGCGGCAGGTGGGGTTCGCTTAAGCCCCTTCTCATACTGTATTGAATGAGATATACACGTATAATAGGTTTCCGCTGAAGCAGTGGTTACCCTTAATGAAAGCACAGAAGCAACGTTCCAATCTCATTTGTACATTCTTTAGAAACCACCGTGTATTCCATCAAGATCATTCTACTGGAGTGAAAAACTATGCAGCACTTAAAGGGCCCTCCAGCGGGCGCTAAACTAACTAGTAATTATATAGCAAATAGTAATTCCATGATGTCCATTTTACTTCTTTCAATAAAAATTGACCCCCAACCGCCTAGTGTCATCTTGCCATGTCCTTAGCCTCGGGAGTGTACCATCTTAATTACAAGATCTCCGAATTTGATTTCGGGGATCTTCCAAGCTGTTTTGTTACGTTTGACCTTTATCCACTGCATAAAGAGTCATAACACATTTTCCCTTAGTTCCCTAGTATGAGAATCGCTCAATGGGGAATCTTCCAGAGTAATGTCTTGACTCAAGGGTCTAGTCTTCCTTTCGCAATAATCACTATATTCAACGCTGGAGTAGGTGTCCATAACGATCACAATTTGTTGTAGGGAAGTGAGCAACGTGAAATTAATCGCTTCATCAACTTTTTGCGGTTCGCCCAAATATTCACAATAATTGTCCCACTTCACGATAAGGACCTTTATTGCCCCCAGTGCTTGGTCCGAGAGTCTGCGCCTGTAGGCATCAAAGCATAATCCCAAATCCGGAATATAAATCGTGTCATCTTCGGGATCGAATCGAGCGCAGTCGCTGGGAAGGCGGGTTTCACAGGCTAGCTTAACAGAATATTTCTCAAGGCAGATCTGGCGGGACTCCCGGCAGACATGCATTAGATTTGGCAGGCCCACGTTGATCTTCAGTTTTTCGTGTCGATTTACGTCGTTTTCATAGTGGCCCGTAGTTACTTTAACGACTTGTGGGCCCGGCAATGCGAATTTCCAGATGATACGACGAAGCTCTAACGGCAGTCTTGAAAATCGTACAAAGTCACCCACCGGGATTGCGGCTGAGGGCAGATTACTCAAAAGTGAATTTACCACCGTGCTGGAACTTCGAAACCCCTCAAGTAGACATCGGACAGAGTCTTGATCCAGGCCGGAGGGCGGGATGTTGAGGAGGGAGGTTGTGATTGAGGCCGTCAGGCAAGCAGAGAGACTCTTGATCGTTTGGAGTGGGTCGGATGGAGCAGATGCAGATTGTCGACCGGATGAGTTATCTTGGCGTTCGGGGAAGTCTGTCTAGAATCAAATGTCAGACTATGAGCTTGAAAGCGAGTTCGTGTGTTGCTTGAGAGGAGGCATACCGGGCTGACACTTTTCTCGAGTAGATGCTCCTTCTTACCACATGCATTTTCTTCAATCTAGAATCAAGTCAGCTGGAGGGTTTGGGGATCTCTCAGAAAATCTTCACCTTCTCGAACTCATCTTCTGCGATGGCGCCAGTGTCCGATGCACGAATTTCGACCGGAGAGGCGTGAAGCGGATCTTTGGAGTCCATCTTGAGAGTCCCAAATTCTTTGATAACTTCGTAGAGATTGCTAAGTTAATCACCGGAAGTTGCAGGTGTTGTAAAGTTGCAAGGAAGAAATTCTCGAGCTCGAGCTTGGGGAAAGGTCTGGTCTGCAATAAGTTGAAGTGCGAGCGTCCCACCAAAACCAGAAATCGGAGCTCGCTTGGCCCCTTCCGCTTTCTTCCTGATTCAAGAAGTCGTGTTTGCAAGGTTTACCTATACAATGGTGAAGTGAATGCGGATGCTGAAGGCGGCAGGCGGGGCTCGCTTAAGCCTCCTTCCTAATGTGGAATGACACTCTTGGGACATTTTTGGGAGATATTATATGTAACATTGCCAACCCCTTTTATGTGAGTGAAACTATAGATTTCCTCTCCAGATATCAACCCCCAACGTCCTTATCAACTCTTTCATTGAGACTTAAACCCTCAATTATTGTCCTGTAAGCCCCAGTACATTCGGCGAGGCGCCCTCTCTTTCTTTACAAGATGCCCGAACTTGATTTCAGGAAGCTTCCACTGAGCCCACTCGGGCTTTTTACGTCTCTCTTTCATGCGCTGCATCGACAACAACAACTTATCTCTGGTACTCGAGAGGTCGGCAGGAAGATGTTCGTGTATGACGGTGACATATTCGCCCACTCCCGTGCTACTAACCTCGCAATGGTCACAATGATCCACCGAATCATGCCCCTCCAAAATGAATGTGATGAGTTTCAGAGACTGTAATTCTGGCAACGTAATTTCGGCCTTTCCCCTCTGCCGCTCAATGTCTTCCCAGTCGTCGTATTTTACGATAAGGAACTGGACAGCCCGGACTGCTCCAACCGAGATTCTGCGGAGGCTCGTATTCAAGAAGAGGTTTAAGTCCGGAGCATATAAGGTGTCGTCTTTGGGGTCAAATCGGGCACAGTCGTTTTTGTAAACGCGGGTACGGCTACCGAGCTTCTTAGAATACTTCTCAAGACAAGTCTGACGTGACTCTCTGCATGCATGTATCATAGCAGGTATATCGAGGTTCAACCTGAGCTTTTCATATTTGGTACCGTCATCTTGTATGCATATCTTCTTGGTCACCTGGATGACTCTTGGACCTGGCAATGCAAACTTCCAGATGGCACATCGAAGCTCTGTAGGCAGTTTCGGAAACTGTATAAAGTCGCTAGTAGGTATAGCGGCCGGGAAAATGGTCTTTGATAGAGAGTGTATTTCTCCTGCTGAGCGAATAGCCTCCAGCAATGGCTGCATAGTATCCTGGTCCAAGACAGATGGCGGGAGAGCGCGGAGCGAAGTTGTCAGTGATGTAGTGATGGAAGTGCAGAGGGCCTGAATAATCTGAAGTGGATTCGATGGAACAAAATCAACTTGGTGACCAGATGATACGATTTGGACTTTCGGCATGTCTTCCTAGGTTCAAAAGTTAGACTGCGGGATTGTGTCCCGCTCTGGGGAAGGCGGACCTTGTAAGAACTCTCCTCGACCGTTCGTTCTTTCCTGAGATCTGGACTATCTTCGCCCTGAATTCAAGTCAGCAATTTTTTCTGGCGGCTGGAGAAACCCATTACCTTAACGTTCCCATCTTCCGCATTTGCATCCGCATGTTTTGTCGCTGGCCGAGCGTGAAGCTGGGATTGAGGGATCATCTTTTATGTATCGCAGCTTTACGACGGTATTGAAGTTATTGCTGGAGCGTTTGGTGGGTCTTTGATATGTTCTAAGAGTTATGAAGTTAAAAGGAATGCGTTCACGAAAAGTAGTCGCGTCTAAAGTGGACGCGTGATCTTCCTGATTTAATCTTCCACCCGCAACATCGCAAATTCAATCCACTCAGTTAACGGAATTGGAATAATCTCATCATTGAAAGACTTCGTCTCGCTGTTTACGCCTGTTGTGCAACAGTTCAAATTCGACCCTGCCACCCATCAAATATCAAGCGTCGCCCTCGTGTGCCAAAGGGCGCCTTCGACAATCTTGGGCGTTTTCCCTTTGACGATTTCTCCCTCGGATTTCTAAGATCTCGAGTTTCCGCCACGAAGATAAAGTCTTCGATCAGCAGCGAGCCACTTAATGCAAATCAGACGGTGACTCTTGCATCTGGAATCCCATCAGTACCAGCTACTAATGATTAGCAGGGTGATCCGAAAGAACTCGAATGGGAGAAGTACGGAGGCTTATAGCGAAGCTGGAGATTCTAACGTGAGTGTCTCACAATAATCGAAACATTCTGGTGGCTGAACATAGCCCCGTAGGCCCACCCACTCGATGCTACCGACCCACCAACTTCAGGGGTCTTGGAGGATGAGGACAAGCCAACGATTATGGACATTATGGACACGATTAACGAACTTGCTCAGAAACTTCAAGTATCTGTGACATCGGTCGTTTCTATGTCAAGTCCTATCCTCTTGACAAGGGCCCCTCTTGCTTCATCGATCAAGGAGGCAGCGGCGTTGATCAAGCCAATTTTTATGCTACTGGAAAACTTGACAATACCCTTGGGAGATTTCATCCTCTTCTCTAAGCTACCTGCCGAAATCCGACTAAAAATATGGAGGGAAGCTCTACCTGGTCCTCGAGTTGTAGATGTACTCTACGACAGCAGTAAAGACGGCAGAGCAGGGAAAGTCAAAGAGATTAACGTTCTCAGAACTAACCAACCTCCGCCCTCGATGTTACACGTGTGCCATGAGTCAATGCAGGAGACTTTAAGGATATATTCACAAATCGGTAATATCGACCCCGTCGACGGACTAGCATTTTCGTACGCAATTCTCGATCTATCAAAAGACACTCTGTTTCTGCAAGTACCAAATGGGGACATTGAAACCGACGGCCAGAGACTGCTATTTTCCGCAAGGCTGCTTCAGAAGAGACATTTGAGACGTTGAAACATCTTGCTATCGACGATGACATTTGGGACGATTTAGAATTTTTCCCCGGCCTGACGAGATTTAAGAGCTTGGTAGAGCTGACATTCGTGCTCCATGACGAGACAATGATGCTTACTGGCCAGGAACATGAGAGCTGGAGAATGCAACCTACTCAGTTCGAGCTGGTGACTTTGAAGGCTCGAGACTGCACCGAAGACTGCAACGACTGGAGGCAGTCTGTTATCAAGAGTTTCGCAAGATTGAAAGCGGACTATCCCGAGTGGCATGAGCCGGAACTTAGCTTCAAGACCGTTGTACGAGGGGGTCGCCAGTGCTGCTTCGCGATTTAGGCCGAAAGATGGTCTGGGGATTTGGATCGCTTTTTGGGGAAAAAAGTAATTTGCAGATAGAGCGCGGCGGAAGAACATGGCATCAAAACAAAAGCAAGAATAAGGAAAGAGGCACAATTGTCACACATCCACTAGGAAAATTTCTCACATATTCTGACACACTCTCTCACGCATTCACACCCCATAGAATTCAACTCATCAATTCGATGAATCTACCACCAACCACATTCTAAAGTACAACTGGCACCTCCTCTCCACCACTACACTTCACATCATCCAAATCCCTCTTGACGTGACATGCTTGTCCCCATCCCTCATATCCTACCCAACCCATTGATCGCTTCATCACATACCATGCAAACCCAACAAAATGTTAATGCCCCTCACCATGCCAACCCCACCCACCATCTGGTACCCCCACCAATAAAAACGCCAGACACCTCTTAGTACATGTAGTAAGTTCCTTGCTTGCAAATTATAAAAAGAAAAAGAAAAGAATAGAATAAAAAGGCGTGTCTTAAAAAAGCACACAAGTGGCTCCGTCCCATATGTACTATCCTCTCTCTCTCTCTTTGTTTCTTAACGAGTGTGTGTGTGTGTGTGTGTGTGTGTGTGTGTATCATTAACGACCGTACTAATCACCGCTCGATACTCTCCGGACTCATCATCCCCACCGCACTAACATCATCTTTCTCCGTCTGACTCGCATTCCCCTGACTACTCTCCGCCCGCTCCATGCCCGCCCCCGCCCCGCCCAATCCCAACTTCAATGCCTTCCCCTTAATCGGTTTCTCTGGACTAGGGTTCTTGCTAGAAGTATCCATCGCAGTCCCGTTATCCAGCTTCTTCTTTTTCTTCGCGTTGCCCGTTTGTTCTTTGAGTGGGCGCTTGCGGGGACTGGTGATTTTGCCTGTGGGGCCCAGACGAGGCTTTGGTGGTTTTTGCTTGGTGGGGAGGTCTTCGTCTTCGAGGAGCGGCTCGTCTTCGTTGGCGTGTAATTTCGCGAGGAAGAAATTCCTGACGAGGCCGATTTGATCTGGTAGGTTTTCTTTGGTGACGGGATCGAAAGCCGGCGGAGGAGGGAAGATATCGACGATGCGCGGCTGATCGAGAGGGTTTGCTGGTCCGACTTGGTGGAGACGGGAGTGCAGGAGATGAAGGGGTACGGAGAGAGACGACATGCCAAACTCGGAGTCCAGACCAAGGGCTTTGAACCCGAAGAAATCCTCGCCGAGCTCCTCTGCGAAGTCACCGCCGACGAACTGCTCGCTGCCATCTTTGAAAGCTGCGGAGCCGTCGCCACCATCGTTGGCGAGAGCAGGGCGGAGCAAGTCTGAAAGATGGGCTTTCATGCGTTCGTGCATCACTCCCAGCTTGGCTCCGAGGCGCTCCACGTCGTCTTTGACGTAGTTTTCAAGAGTCTCTACTTCGAGGCCATTCTCGCTGAGGGAGTGCAGGATGATTTCTTCGTCCGTGTAGCTTTCTTGCCATTTCTGGCCGGCTTCGGCTGCTGAGCCGACGGCTGGCATTTTGGGAGTTTCGCGGTAAACCCCTACGGTACGTGCTAGTTTCTGGAAGAAATCGCCGGCGATCTCAGTGATGACGTCTAAAGCACTTGGTTGGAGCTCCTCGAAGCCTGCGTGGTAGCAAAGTTTGGCGACGGAGCGTTGCAGAGCGGCTTTGCAAACCCAGGGAGACATGATTGGCCCGTCGTCGGACATGACATGAGGCTCAATGTCTGCTTCGACAAAGGGCTCCGGTTCGTACTTTGGAAACTGGTTGTTGTACATCTAGAATTTTTGTTAGTATCAATGAAATATGCCCATAGACAAGAATACATACCTGCGCCTGCAACTGCATTTGTTTGATGACACCAATTTTCGAAGTAAGCTTCCTCGTCTCTTGCATCTGCTTCATATTGGCGTCGACCTTTGCAGACAAAGTTCCTTTGGGTGCCAAAAAATGTCCAGGCTTGACCATCCGGAGGTATTCATCAGACTGATCTACCACATTCCCTTCAGCGTCCTCAACCCACTGAAGTTTTGGGGGCAGGTCAGGGATGGCAGAAAGGGGATCATAATAGTCGGGAAGAACGCGTTCCTCTTCAGCTTCCATTCCTTCCGCAAGGGTGTCAGCCCCATCACTAGCTTTCTCTCCCTCTTTGGCATTTATATCCGGCCGCGAGGCATCCGTTTGAGCTTGCTTTTGTTGGCGAATCCAGCGTCTCATGCCAGCTTTGTTTCTCAGAAGAGCGGGCTCATCTGGATTGAGTCTATCTCCTTTGAAGAGACGATGCCTTTCCTTGGCCACGAAAGCGCGGTCTTTCTTCGTAACCTGCTTCCAGATCTTGTACTCTTCATCCTCACGTAGGTCCTCGGCAGCTGCGCCAAGTGCCTGGCCTAAGGATAGGCCGTTCATAGATGGCCCATCAATATCACCATCAGCTTGACTTCCTACGCCTGGGATTCCATTCAGACCGCTAGGAGTGATCGAGCCGATGGGCGGAGTGGCAAATCCATTACTATCGAAACCAGCATCTGACCCTTCATGTCCAAGATTGCTCAACAGGCCATTGACCTGAAGTGAAGGCTTCTGGTCAATCCCAGGAGTTCCTTCTTCGCGCTCGGGGGCAGCCTTCCTCCCTTTTGATGAGGTCTTGGCACCAGCTTTGCGACCTCTAGAAGACATTATGGGTTCGTCGTCACTATCGTCGCCCGCGTCGTCTTCGCCGCCATTTTGTTTCCGCCGTTCTTCGGCTTCAACTTCTGCTCTTGGTCGGATGACCAGATCCGGGATTAGAGGGATGAGTTTCTCAGCCTCTTTTCGCATGGAGTTTGCGTTCCGCCTTAGTGGGTGTGACATTTCCGCATTATACCTCAAGCAATTATCCCAGATGAGATTCAGATCAGCGACGAAGTCGGCTTTAGATTTGTAGCCCTGTTGTTTTAACTTCTTGGTCATGGTCCCAAGATCCATTGGATTTTTAATGACTAGAGTTTATTAGTTGGTGTGCTTGTTGGGCAGGCGCAAAACTTACTGTTGTAATAATCAGGGGCCTCTCGTTTGTTTACTCTAGTGAGAAAAGGGGCGGAATATTCAGTCATTGCCTTGAGCTCACTCAAGACCTTCTCAATAGCCTCGTATAGCTCCTCCTGGTTGACATTTTCCTCGCTTGCCCACTTGCTCCTGTTCTTGCGGACTTCATTCATCAAAGCCCGCAATTCGGCGTCTGAGGCCTTGACCTTCTCGCGCTTGAGGTCGATCCGGGCAATAAGATGCTTGAGGGTCAAGCTAGATGCGCCCAGGTTTGCGCTGCTGAGAGTTCCGTGTTGCTCCCCCTTTGCATTTGCATTACTGGTGTTTCCGCTATTATCCATTTCGGCATTTATCTGCTTCTCGGCCTCCTCTAATCTCTGCTGCTCCAACATAGCTACTCGATCGTTTTCTAATGTGTAGAATAGGGTGTGAAAACTTCGTTTAGCTGCCTCCTCTGTAGCTTTCCTCTCCTCCTCCAGCTGCTTGCGCGCATCTTCAGAAGACTTGGGTTCTTCTTTCGATGAGTCTTCCTTGTTCTGCTCGGTAGGCTTGGTGGGAGAGGTATCTGAGGAGACCGGGGAGCTGCCAGACTTGGAGGGCGACAGTAACGCATTGGCGGATTTATTTTTCAGGGGGGATGGTTGGATATCCTCCTCCTCATCTTCATCGTCATCATCGTAGTTGTCCTCGTCAATGGTTCGCGCGGCCTTCTTGGGGACTTGGTCCCTACTGGGCTGCTCTCTATCTCTGATATTGGGCTCCTCCGCCAATTGGGCCTCCTGCGCCGACACATCTTCCGCAGAAAGCTGGTCCCCAGCTGGCACACCCCCAAACAGTTCCGATATCCTGCTCTCCGTGCGCCGATACAGCTCCTTGAAGAGGGCCTTCTGGTGCTCCTCCTCCGCGTTGGAGTCCCCATCATATTGACCTACGGCGGCCGGTTCAGCCATGTGCGCATCTTCGAAGAGGAGACTCGTAGACGGGGTATTAGAGCGCGCAGGCGTGTCGTCGCGATGGTGAAAGGCTTTGCCGTTCAGATGCGAGGTATGCGACGATGGAGGCAGCCATGATTTTTGGCTGGCGATGGAAGAGCCCGATGGTCCTCCATATTTCGACATCGTCACCCCCTCCGAAGCGGACCCATTCGCGAAGGACGCAGAACGAGACGCAGGGAAACTGACACCACGGCGCAATAGTTCTCGCGGCGTGCCCCTTTATCGCGCACGAAAATGGAGATGCGGCATTGGGGTGGGCGTCTGAGATGGGATCCGACGAGAAAAGGCGATTATCTGATGGGATGCGGGCGTTCTGATGGCCGGAAGTCGTTCACTCGATGCCGTTGTCGAGCGCAAGCATCACTGAGATTTGGAGGCGGACGGTTACTTAGCGGGAGCGACCTGGCCCAGCAGAGAGCATCATACTGTACAGGCTGCAGGCTGGAAAATCATTTTTGAGTTATAATATATTATACATTAATGAAAATAACTTCATTTCGTGCCGCTGTGACAACTACAAAGGCTACAATACGGGTTTCCTCGTCGGATTTCTATCACATCTTGCTGGTTTAGAGTTAATCCCATCGCGTTGTTCTCCCATGCGCTTCCCCGAGTTCCATCTCCACTTCTACGTGTCTGCCTTGAAATAATTACGCGGGCTGGTTGCACGTGATTGGGCTTGTGCATAGAACACGCAGCTCAGCTGGAGCTCTCAAAGGTCCAGCATCTGAAGCCATTCAAACGATTCAAAACAATCCAAATGACGCTTCATTCTAATTCCTGCTGATAAAACTCTACCCTCAAAATGCGCATAAGGTTACCCTTCGCAGGTATTTCCCTCCTCCCCGCACACCTCAGCTCTGGCCATGCTACAGCTCTCACTCCACCCATTCGCAAGCTACTGTACCTATCACTAACTCCCCCTTCAGGAGCTTTCCTCTTCCTTACCGCAACAGCCGCCTATGCCGGTAAGTTCAAATATCTCAATTAAATAAATAATCACCTCTCAAATCTCTCGACTCAACACCCAGCCCTCCCAATCCATCTTCAACAAACACAACTAACACCCCCCACCCAGGCCTCACCTCCCTCCAACTAGACGCCTACATAAACGACAAGCTGCTCCACGCCATCACCTTCTTCCTCCTCACCACAACCTTTTACTGGATCCTCGACACCTCGCGGCGCCGCTCCCTGCACTTCACCCTCCTAACCTGCACCCTCGGTCTCGGCATCGGTTCCGAGTTCCTGCAGCACTTCCTGCCGAATGGCCGGACATTCGATTTGTATGATATAGTGGCGAATGTGGTGGGCAGTGCGGCGGCATTGGGACTGAGTAGTTGGTATCATATGCGGATGTTGGAGCGGAAGAGGTTGGCGAAGGGGTATGTGGCTGTCAGTGGTGGTGGGGAGGGGGAGGAGGATGTGGAGTTGGGTGAGGGGGTTGGGGTTGGGGTTGGCGCGCAGGAGAGTGGGGTTGTAGGTGTTGGGAGGGGGGAGACGCTGGATGAGGCGGTTGATAATTGGGATGAGAATGTGGAGGATGATTGGGATCTCGAGGAGCATGGGAATACGGATGAGGAGGGAGGACCGAAGACGCCCAGTGCGAGTAGTGCGGGGGAGGCGGAGGATGCTAAGAAGAGGGCTGAGTAGGCTGTGTTATGTGATATGATATGAGGCTTTGGCGTTTGGGTGCTTTTCAATGGGATGGATAGGAAGGATATCTCTACAATTGATGAAGCGGATGGAATGTCCGGATGAATGAATGAGCTTAATGCAGTCAGTCTAGCTTAAGCATGAACGATCCTTGATGGAATTGTTGGAATATAGCTGTATAACTAAAGAAATTCCCTTCGGCTTTCATGGAGATCAAAGCTTTCAAATCTCGTTTCATATTTCTTCTTTTTCTATATCCAAGATCATCAATTCGTAAGATTCCTATATCGAAATCCAAGTACTCTATCTACCACCCAAAACCCTCATCATGAAACCAAACATCCCTCCCCTTCCCAACCCACCTCCCAACAGCCCTCCTAACTTCCCTCGCCATCCCCGTCGGTCCACAAACCAGCACCGCAACCCGTTCCTCACCCCCCTTCCTAAAAACCGCATCCACAATGCCCCCAAGATCAGGCCTATCCCTGCCCCCCGTAGCCCTAACACACTCCTCCTCTCTCGTCCCCTCCAACTCTTCAAGCTCCACACTCCCATCCTCAGGCACAAACGCCTCATGCTCACCTGTCAAATATATCTTCAGGTTCTCATCATCATCAAGTTTGGTCCTAGCTTCAGGCTCCACAGCCCAAGCGGCTTCGGCTGCTGAGCGCATGGACCAGTGGAACGTTAGACGGTCTGGACTGCGTGCTTCGCTCTCGAGTTGTTCGCGGAGGTGGTTATAGATTGGTACTGTGTAAGTTGCGCCCACGCCACCTGCTATGAGGAGAATTCTGTCGTATTGCTGAGCGAGCTTTGTGAAGCGCCTGCTTGAGCCTAGGGGGCCTTCGATGTTAATGGGTGGTCTTGCTTTTGTGAGTTGAGACAAGTATTCTATGGCTTGTGTCGTAGGTCCATTGAGAGCGCGCAGGACGAGCGTGATATCTTTGTTGGAGACCTCGGCGACTGTGAAGGGGTTGAAAAGTAGGTCGTGGATGGAGGGTGCGGATACGTGTGGTGGCAAACTTTCCTCGGGCAGGGAGAGGTAGACGTGTTGGCCCGGGGCAGCGCGGAAACGCCTGAGCTTTGAAGATGGGATTGGAATTTTGAGTTTGATGAGTTTGGTGTGTGGGACTGCGGATATTCTTGCGAAGCCTGTGGTAGTGTCGAGCTTTCTGCAAACGAGATCGAAGATGAAGATTGCGAGAGACTCGACGATGTAAAGACGTAGGTGGGTGGCGTGAAAGAAGAGGAGAGGTAGAATTGAAACTCCAATTGCTAGGTGAAGGATGAAGAATACTCGGTAGCTCCAGCGTCGGACGAATGCAAGACTTGTTGTTGAGATGATGGTCAAGCCTGTGAAGGCGGTTACTCCGATGATGACATCCAAGTTGGTTAGGCGTTTGCCGAGCACTCCTATTTGGATAAAGTAGTTGAGATACCAAGCAGCATGAAGAGCCAGTACTGAGTAAATGACTCTTCCTGAGAGACGATGCCAGGGGTTGAGCTCCTCGTGTGATGAGTTGAAGACTAAAGCCAGAGGCGAATAGAGAGATTTCATAGACAGCATGTAGTGCATGGGAAACTGTGATATTGCAACTTCTCCAAATCGCTTTGTGGCATGAAGGTAGTCTGAATATGAGTTAGCTACAATCCGAGGCCCTGATTCGAGGAGAGAAACTCAAAAGGGGGGCTTCATCACGTGAGATTTAGAAATATCTGAATTATATCACCTCTTCAGAAGAGCAGTATTGAGACAAAAGAGATCATGAAAGCAAGAGGAATTGGAAAGTGAAGGTTGACAGTTGTATTGCGTGTTCGTAGAAAATGAGAACTTTACGAGAAAGCCGGAGAGTCCCCTAAATCTGGTATAGACGGGGAAGGTTGGAACTTGCCAAGCTCCTTTGAATAAAGTGAAAAGAACCCGAAAAATGACCTACCATCACCAGTCCTATGAAAGCTCAAAAACAGCAGCCAAGCACCCCAAGCTAACCCCGCAATCCACCGTCCCCTCACTCCCCACCCACTCCCAACATCCCCCTCAAGCCACCACTTGACCCTCCTCACCACCCCCACAAAAACACCAGAACTAGCCCCCCTCTCCCGCTTCAACCCCGGACTCGTAGGAACAGCTGCATACTCCCTCTGCCTCCTGCGCTCCGAAAAGACCCAGTTGGCAAGTCTGTAAAGCAGGAAGGCTGAGATGGGAATTAGAGCTGAGAGTTGGGCAAAGACGCCATAGCGGTCGAGGAGCACGCGGCGTTCGTGCTTTTGTTTGTTGCTTAGGTCGATGAAATGGTATGGCCAGGCCATCTTATATTTATGGTACCGGAATTCCGTATACCGGCTGAAAGTGGGTGGTTTGATGGGTGGGTTTCAGGCGGGATAATGCATAGGGTTACACATAGATCCCGAGACAAGATAACGCAGAAATTCAGAGAATACGGGAAGATAAATGGAAGATGGGATTCTAAGATGCAACTTCAAAATCTGGCCTCGAGCCCGTCCGTCACCGCCGCCGTACGGTACACGTTTGATAGGTAAGCCCTCATCCCAAAACAGGATAGCTTCATGGATCCTTCCGAGACGAAGCGGAGTGGAGTGGGATTTTGCGCTTGATCCCTGCACATATTTTTGGACTTACACCAACGTCACAATTTCGATCGACGAGGCATTAATTTTGTGCGACTTTCTCTTCACTTCACTTCAATCCTCCCTTTTCTATTTTACAATTCTTTCTAGAGAGATACTTTCACATTTTCATATCCTAATGAAATGAACACATTCGCCCTCCGCGGTCTACGCACCGCCGCTCTCTGTCGCCGCGCTCCTCACCATGCTTCAATAGCATCGAAACCGCAATTCCTCTCCTCCGAACTGCGCCGGGCATCCTCAGCCACGAAATCCACAGATCAAGACAACATCCCCCCGCGCAGCCTGCTCAACGGCCCCCTATCAACCCTCCCCCCACCCCTCACAATTCCCACCCGCTCCCCCAGCTCCTCCCTCCCCTCTTACCTCTGGAGCGTGGGAAAAGCCTACGGCACATTCTACAAGTCCGGCGTCTTTGCCATCTTCCACAACTTCCGGTCCACGCAAACCATCC
>Ga0247778_1000200_pt1 | contig 104516 bp, 77 predicted proteins | sample UWRJL049202B5_FD_179939 | JGI IMG/M metagenome (GOLD analysis project Ga0247778, IMG submission 179939) | Plant litter microbial communities from Arlington Agricultural Research Station in Wisconsin, United States - UWRJ-L049-202B-5 | ecosystem: Environmental > Terrestrial > Plant litter >... | reverse complement strand
TTTTTATTTATTGTTGTCGTATAATTCCAAAATTCCAAAATTGATCGAAGCCTGTAGCGGGTTTGGTGAGGCTCGCTAAGCCCTGAAAATGGCCTAAAAACACGGACTTTGGATCCTAGGCTCGTTAGGCATTTCGGCTTATTTGGCTGGAATGCCAATCTCGAGCAGTCATTCTCACCCTTGAGCCCATATTGTAGCACAGCAAAGGGCGTTGGCTTTGGACTGCTTGCTTCCAGTCTTTATCAGTTGGAAAGAGACGTCCCGTGTATTATCGAGTGCCATGAAGGTTATGACCATTACCAAACGAACTCGCGATTCTAGGATCACTGATCTTGATATGAGCAGCAAATTTAGTATCTAGGTATTCATGGAAGCTAATGCAAATTAATGCAACCTTTGACAATCTTTTCTCTAAGGGTTTGAAGGAATTGCCCTCCACACAAGCATAGCGAATCTAGATTTTGATGACAAGAACTGGTTGAACAGACAATTATCGTAATGGCAAAATTATGGATCACAAACTATAATTATTTAGGGCAAAAGGACGATCTAAGACATTGGATAATTAAGAAAATCACTTCCTGCGCCGCCTTTCGGCTGGATAGTAAACCTTTTTCTAAACGGTTCTGGTCGGCTGATCATCCTTACTCCATTTCCCGAAAGACTCTTCTCCAACCTCCAAGTCCACTGACGAGCACCGGATAGTCTTTCACGAGATATATCGCGGGCTCTCCAGGTACGAACTGCTTGGCATACATGCTGCGTTTAGTGCTTTCCCCGAAACCTGAATCTCGATCGCTGGGATTTTATACCAACACCAAAGTAACTTTTTATTCATACTCTGCCCTAAGATTTACTCTGGATATCTCCTTCTAGAGATATCCAAGTTCCTACTTCTTTGACCTTTTCTTAGAGTTAGTTAATTGATTTTCGTGCAAGAGGAGATTCGGGCGAAGCTCTCGCAGTCTTTAAAATACTTATACAGCCGGGATGTTGCATTAACTGACCCGTCAGATATTACTCTTAAGCATTTCAAAGAGCCGAAAATACTATTTCGAGAGGCTAGATGTCTTGAAATACTCTACCATTGTGCCCGGTAATACTTTCCGGAATATCAGGCTGGGTGTCACCTTCCAAGCGAGGACTGAGATGCACAGCCTCCGCCACAGCGAGCTACTGCACTGTAACAGAATCAGCCTCAACCGCTCAAATAGAAGTGCGTCCCAATCTTCATCAAAGGAGCTATACAAGCTAATTCTTCACCATGCGTCTCATCCACTCCACTACTCTGGAGCTCCACGAGTTTTTCAGCAACCAAATCCCGCCATATGCCATCCTCTCGCATACCGTAATCATACCTTCTCTTTGTTTCGCTTCCTTAATTTTGCGCAGTTGAACTTCCCAAGCTGTGTTTCATCTGCCCAATTCATGATCTTTGAACAAAATACAATACTAATTTACTGTAGTGGGAGACGGAAGAAGTATCCCTCCAAGAAATGCAAAGCAACAGGTCAACGGGGAAGAAAGGCTACACCAAGATCAGAGAATGTTGTAAAATAGCTGCTGCTGCTGGGTTCGAATATGTCTGGGTCGACACCTGCTGCATCGATAAAACAAGCAGTGCTGAGTTGACAGAGGCTATCAACTCTATGTTTGAATGGTACAGAAGAGCTGATGTCTGCTATATCTACTTGGCGGATTATCCTGGAGGAACCCGCTTGGGACGCCCCTTCCCCAGTTTCCGTGAAAGCCGGTGGTTTCGGCGAGGGTGGACGCTCCAGGAGTTGCTCGCGCCAAAGAGCGTGATTTTCTTTGACGGTCAATGGGAAGACATCGGAACAAAGCATAGCCTTAGAGAGGAGATCTCAGAAATCACCGACATTCAACCCGAAGCGCTTTTGGGTGCTGAAATGGAAGATTTCAGCATTGCGCAGAGAATGTGCTGGGCCTCTAAAAGAGAGACCACCAGGATTGAGGACGAGGCTTACTCTCTCTTGGGTATCTTTGGTGTATACATGCCTATGCTTTACGGTGAAGGCCCCCATGCTTTCATCAGGCTACAGGAGGAAATTATCAAGAGGTCTACTGATCACACGATTTTTGCTTGGCCACATGGATTTCCTACCACTCGAAGCTACACCGGGGGTCTTCTGGCCGACCGTCCTGCTGCCTTCGTGAATACCAAATCCATTGTTCGAGATTTTTCAGCAGACAGTCTTCCATTTGAGATCACCAATAAAGGCGTACATCTCCATCTTCCCTTCTACGAAGAGTCCTTCGGAGTTCTTAATTGCGAAGACCTGAAACGGCCTGGATTCAATCTCGCGATAAGCTTGACTCGGAAAGATTCAACCGACACTTTTCACTTCGATTATTTTCAAGGCGCTGTAATTGTACCTAGAGACGAACGACAAGACGCTCCTGTACACTCCATATATGTTCCTCAGGGTGGTCCAGCTAAGTCTTTACCTGCTGGGCTTCAATTTGAGTCATCAGAGTATTATTTCGAATATGATTTTCCGCATAGTGGACTCTTCTGCGAGAGTCCCGGATACCAAAGCAAATGGTCACAACCGCCGCTGCCGCGGAAGCCATGGCCGTGGCCGGATATCTCCATCAGGTTGAACGTTTCGTCGCCAAGAGAAACCGTCTGGCCCTACGACTGGTTATATTTCCAAAACCCCGCTGGTGAATTTGAATTTGGCATAGACCTAGATGGGTACAGGCGAGGGAGTACTGGTACCTGTCGAATGAATATACGGAGGCTTTCTCGAGATTCTCGAGATAGACATTGGATAATAACTGAGGATATCTTCGGTGAAGGTCATGATAGGATTTTATGGCAGCATCCTGTGGCAAAATTTTGGATCAGCGTAGGTATCAGTAGGGCAATCATATCTGGTAGAAGAGCCATGGTTTTCACGCTCAAAGACGAGCCCGAGTGATTGTGGTGCAATGGATGATCTTTTGGTGGCTCTGGTTTCTCCGGGCTGGATGAATTTCATAGGTTCTTCTTCATTTTCGGTGCTTTTTGAGGTTTTGAAGATGTAGGATCTGGGTTATGGTGAGATGGATGGCTGGTATAAGAGGATGAGGTAGGATCTAATGAAATGAGCTGCGGGGTGCTTTATGAAGACTGCACTAGTCAATATGGAAATACTGTAAATCTGTATTCACGATTAACAGTTTCATCCTGTCAAGTATATATATGGTATATATATGGATCTCGATAGCCTCAAGGCTGTTATCAAGTATCCGGACGAGCCAAATTCGAGTCCGCCTTGCCGCGCATTATTTTCCAGTCACCAGACGAATTGTTCCTGTCGTTTTGTTGCGGGTTTCTGGGCTATTCTTTTCTCATGGATATCATTATTCTTGGTCACCTGACCTATTGGCATTGCTTTATCAACATATTAAACTCTTTACTTATACAATATTGGCGGGAACGAACCCCTGGGGCAATTATCGACTAGACAGGTACGGACCCCTTGATTTAGCGGTATTATCAATTAATTTTCCCTTCCTTCTCCATCGCATTCAGTTAGTAAGCTTGCTGCTCTTGCTCAGGCGCTAATCACCCTCGGCTCAGTCACTCACCCGAGCACCCCGAGCACCCTGAGCACCCTGAGCAGCTCACCTCATCACGATGTGGGGATACAGAGGCAAGGACTTGATTGCATCTACCAGAATCATCCAGCACTTATTGGAAGACCCTCTCTGGATCATCAAAGCAAACAAATTCCATCCACTTGGTAGCATCTGCAACATTTCCCAGCTCGAGAAGATGAGAAACTTGCGGCTCGACATCTGGATAGAAGGTCTTGGCGTTATTAGTAAAGTCGGCGATGCTCTGATACCAGAGGAATTTCTAGACAAAAAGAACCGTTTTGGCTCAGTGGCGGATGCCACACTAAATAATGGATTTCGAGGTGCCCTGGAAGAATTAAAGAAACGCGACTTCTACCTCACCCAAGAAATCGGGACTCAATACATGAAAAGGTTCACAGATCCGGCCACTGACATTCTTAATCCAATCGAGGACTTAAAAATGACACAGTATAATGTCTCTGTCAGATCCAATGGGATCAATCGCCCATTCAAAACAAGACGTGGCGTGATGGGTTTTGCGTCATCTGCTATCTAGAAAGGTGATCTTCTCTACGGGTTTATGGCCCTGGCAGGCTAATTCCTAGATAGGTCGCTCTTCCTAATAATACGCCCCGGCAGTGACCCTTCCATGCGCAGCTTCAAACCCATAGGCCGAGCTACGGAATTGCCCGTATCTCGGGAGCGGGTTTGTGATATGAGGCTCCAATCTGGCAAATTCAACGATTTCAACTTCAAGGGCGATCTTTATGCTGAAGGTATGCGTTTCCATTTGTCTATGGAGATTGTGGCTAACTCAATTAGAGATTTCCCTCGATGAAGATAATTTTGAGGAGATAACTTGTTATATGGATGTCATAACGCTGTTTCTCTTGACCAGATAAGAGAAAACAAGAATATTCTCTACTGAAGATACGTTTGGGGGCCAACAACGAGCATTGTAGCTGAGAGACCAGCTGGGGGAGAACTTTGGAAGTAGAGAAATCAGCAGAAGGATGGAGTGATAATTCCTAGTCCAGGAGCGAGAATGTAATGTAACAAGATTAAAGCACACTTACAGAGGATCAAAGCGCTCAAAATTCAGACCGAAATTAATCGTCCGTCCGTCTTTCAGCTGATTGTAGCTATAGACATTGCATTCCACAATTTCTCCCGCTCGTTCTGCTTAACCTACCAGCTTTAAATCCAAGGAATACTTCAACTTTAGTTATGAACTACTCAAGAAGTAAGGCTCAGTTCTCTCAGCTGGCATGGCAATCACTAACCAACCCCGGATTTCTCAGCCCCCTATCTTTGCCCTCGCAAGTTATAGCACCACCAAACACTGCTATTCAAGATCTACGATTAACTGAACCTACTGGCACTACTGATGCCGTAGCGTTAGTCTAGCGCACCAGAAAAAAAGAGACTTGCACCTTGAAAGTATCATTTGTGAAACAGGTTCACATCTATGGAGGTAAGGTGAATATTGTGATTGCAGATGCTATAAATTGGGAATATGAGATTCCTCTAAATCAATCCGGTGGATTGTGATTTGAAGTTGAGTTATAGCTTTCAGATTACACAAAAGTCTATTTAATCGGAGGAATTTCAGGAATATATTAATCATATGGGATGCAAGTGCGGCTGGCTGCCCAAAGCATTAATTATGGTCCACTTTCAGCATCGCAGTTCATCTCCCATATCTCCCATATAAACACCTCAAACTCCCATCGATCACTTCTCTGTCTTACTTAAATGGTCTATCAGGAAACTGTAGTTGTTGATATTTGAGCTAAGAGTAAGCCTGATTTATCAGAGACTATCTCCAAAACGTCCAAAGTACGCCGAGCACCAAATACTGCAGACTCTTTTGATCCCTTCGAGGCGACTCTGAAACAAATTCCTGTCCAAAATCGTGGCCAAATACAACTATTTGTGGAGCCTCTGCAATCAACAATCTACATATCATTCTTATGCATGTAGTCTCTCAGAACGAAATCGTAAGTATAATGACACCCCCCTTCACAGACATGGCGTCCATTGTCTCTTCGCCAAGCATAACCATGAGAGCAGTAGCCAAGGTCTCTCAAAGCTCGTTTCGTCCTCTCTTCAAGAATTGGCCCAAAAGGATACTTCAGTCTCAGCATGTTACGATATCTTTGTTTCTCTTCACGAGCGATCGCGGCCTCCATTTCTTGTGACCGTGTTATCTGTTTCGAATCCAAGGGGTGTTCTTCAAGAATTGCAAATTTTGTCGTGAATTCACTGCTTGGTTCTGTTCGTGCCTTTTTTGGCTCCTCCTGCGAGGCCAGCGCTGCGTCTACTTTGTTTTCTAATTCTGCAGCAGCAGCAGGCCCTTCCTCATATTTATCTTCATCGTCTGATTCTTCGATATAACCGTGAGGTTGTTCGCTGACCTTTGGTTTGTAATATTGAAGCTTTTCGGAGCCGTGAATTGGAAGACGTGCGCTACCATATCCTCCCATGAAGCCGACTGAGATATTCAGAGTGCTTTGGGGCAGAGACTGATTATGCTGAACGCTCGAGGATTCATCAAACATGTCGAGATCTTCATCGTAGAGATTGTCCTGGTTCGTATGGCTTTGTGTGACTATCTGTACTGTGGATTCTATGCGAATTTCAATTTTCGGCATTTGGGCATGATCGTAGGCTCTAGCAAATTGAGGATCATCGTCAGAATAATGTAGTTCAGCATCGGGGAGGAATGGTGTGTGGGTTTTCATACATCTCCTTTGCTTCACCAATCTCAAAATGCATGAGCTTGCCTGAGATCGTGAGAGTTCCGGAAGTTTCGGAAGGTTTTGCGGCCCATGACTCGTAAATTGCGAGTGGTTCTTCTTATAAAATCCATCGAATAAGGCAGTTTTCATAGACTGTGCTAACGATTCGATGTCCTTAGCGTTACCAAACATGGGACCTCCTAACAGAACTTTGAAATGTTTTTCCAAGATCTCGTACTCCTCACATGACTCGTCCTTGAGAAATGGGGCTGATACGTCCAACTTCTCGAGCCCACGGCTGAGCAGTTTCAGGCAGTCCTTTGGCTTGAGTAGTGAGAATTTCACTTCGTTGGGACACAGGGCTGCCAGGGGCGGGCAGCTGTGGACAAGCAAACCCATCTCTTCAGTGTATCCAACGAGTATGACGACCAGCTTCCCGGCGTATTCATCGGATTGAAGACATGTGATCAGTTCCTGTAGAGCTTCTAATTCATATGGGCCTTTGAGCATCTGGAAGGCGTTTTCTATGATGAGAACTTTGCCTCTGGCTTTGGCAAGTTGATCTTTTGTCTTCTGACGGGTTTGGCCAACGAATGGAGCTATGAAGTCGCGAACTGAATATTCGATTGTTTCATCGGTAGCAAGATAGCCAAGATTGTAGAAGACCTTTCCCATGAGCTTTGCGGTAGTCGTCTTGCCGGTTCCTACATTTAAGACGGTCAGTGAACGGTTCAGTGAACGGTCTAGTGCGAATATAGCAGCCTGCGGCGTCGGGGAATCTTACCCGGTGGACCACGAAAGATAAAATTAGTAGGCACGACATCCCGAAAGCCTTTTGCATTCGTCCACTTTGCCATAAGAGCCTGTTTCTGTATTCGTGAGATCTTTTTGATGACGGACTTGCTGACCTGGCCAGCAAGAAGTTGTTCAACGTCAAGGGAGCCGCGGGACTTGACTTCGTAGTCTGGGTCAAAGTCGGCAGGTTGAAGCTGTCCAGTGTAGTCGCGGTCGGCTGCCGGCATGGCTTGCAATCGTTCCTGATGCCTCTGCTTCGCTACTTGAAGACAGTTTTCCACCGCTCTAGCATTTCCATATTCTGGATTTAGGCTTGCCCTTTCCAGCACATCGCGAGCGGTGTCTAATGCTTCTGGCGTTGCTGTTAGGCCCTGCTTCTTCATTTTAAAATGCAAGATCTCCATTAGCTCGTCGGGAGTAAAGTCCTCGAAGTGGAAAGGAGAAGAATAATTGAAGCGACTAGAAAGTCCTGGATTGGAGCGCTGGAACATCTCGCGGAGTTTTTCCTCGTAACCCAATAGTAGCACACACCTATCTTCTCCTGGCGCACCATGGATTTCGGAGACTAATGTATCAATGACACCAGCTCTAAAGCTGTCCTGGGTGTTCGCACTGCTGGCGTTACCGGACCCACTGTTGGCTGCTCCTAGTCCATATGCCTCATCGATAATGAGGACTTTGCCAATGGTAGATGCAAGTATTGTTCTTGTTCTTGCTTCGGAACTACCCAAGGTCTCACCTACGAAGTCAGAAGGAGTCTTTATGACCACTGCGATGGTTAGCATGATCTCTCCGTAAGACGCTGCGAAGTACCATTACCTTCTCCATTACTCAACAGTCCTAGATCGGAAAGGATCCGTCCATATAGCTTCGCCACAGTAGTCTTCCCTGTTCCGGGAGAACCCATGAAAAGGCCATTCAGGGAAAGCATCTCCGGGTCTAGGCCCTGTAGCTCTCTCTCATAGTTGGTCTCACTGAGCCCAATTATGGTATTACATTGCGCTTTGAGGGCGTTAAGTCCAATTAGACTTTGAAGTTCTGTCCATTCTCTGCTTTGAAACTTGGCTACCGAAGGGTGGGGCCCGATGAGATCTTCGCGCGACAATAAGAAGTAGTCTCGCTCTTCCTCTGGTAATGATTTGAGGCGCTCAATCTGTCGTTTCTGAATCCGTTGTAACTGGTTCTCTACTGAACGGGCGTTCCCAAATCCTCGATTCTCGCGGCCACGGCTCAAGCGATCGGCTACGATCCTTAGATAGCGGCTCTCATCTTTGTCATCAGGGTGTGCTTCGATCTTCATCTTATCGCCGTAGTCTTCATTAATCTTCCGCTTCAAAATGGTAAGAAGCTCATCGGAAGTGAAATCTTCGAAGTACATCTTGTCGGGTATCCTTCCAGCCATGCCACTGTCATGCTCCACAAAAGCCTCCATGTCCTTCTTGTAGCCAGCAAAAATGAAAATGAGGTTACTTCTTTGGTTCTCCATCAACAAGTGGATATGATCAAGAACCCGTCGTCCACCTGGCTGGTGTGGCAAGGTAAGCTGGTATGCTTCATCTATGAAAACCACACCACGCTTCATGATCCTTAAGGCGACATTGATCCCATCTGAAGTGAGATGTGCTCCTGAAGTCTCAGCAAAATTATAAGTTCGGAGAACTCCCATACACAGAAGGAGGGTCGCGTAGAGTCGTGCAACTGTAGTTTTACCTGGTTCACGTATTAGTACCTGGGATGGGGATGGGATATGTGCACTAGGCGCTTACCAGTCCCCGGGTTTCCTAAAAACATCATATGAAATCTCTTCCGCCTGAGATTAATTCCTTGTTTTCGCCATACTTCTATCCTGGTTGCAATCTCGCGAAAGTGTTCTTTCACCTTTTCCATGCCCACCATTTGATCAAGCTGGGCGAATACATCTTTCACCATTTGTTGTTTCTCCTCGTCTGACCACTGAATACTCTCATCCTCGCTACTAACTGAAGATGCTGTCTCGGGCGGAGTACTTTCTAACGAGGGCGTGGCTAGCGAATGGAGTCTTGATTGTGTTTCGGGATCAGGATCTGCTTGGCCATCAAAAGTAGCTGCACGCGGCTTGATTGTGGGGATCTGTCCATCCGTAGGGCCAGGAGCATTCGCATTTTTAGAAGTCTCGAGTTCAAGAGTATCCATTACCGGTGAGTTCTCGTTGGCAATGAAAGGTTTGGATATCTCTGAAAATTACGAACAGAAGTTCATCATAAGATATGCTCAGAAAACAGGTCCCAATCAGACACGACAAGACAATTGAGATTGTCCAAATGGCGACTTTGAGCGAGGTTATAAGAGTCAAAAATACAAAGCAAACACCAAAACGATGACGTCTCAACTTGATCGCATACCTAAAAAAAAGCCATGGAAGCCCTAAAGGAAGCCCTAAAGGAAGCCCTATTATGAGTCACCGATGTTTCAATTTCGTGTCGAGAACATGGAAGTAATGGTTGCCTTCTGTGATATCGGTGAGCCTTTTCAAAGACGTTGCGAGACATCGGCAAAGACAATGTGGCTGTGTTTATGTTGTCCAATTGAGAATGCTGATTGACAGCGGTTATCCACCATCCCGCCTTGAGGCTTGACTGTGCCACCGCACTGATGCCAAAAGTCAAGACGTATCCCGTAGTTCCCCCTGCGTCATAAATATGTGATACGCGATTTTGAGATGGTGTAGTGGTGTTATGAAGAAAGGCTGACTTCAAGTTGTTCTTAGTTGCCTTCAAAGTTCAAGGGTCGTTCTGGCGGGAAGCGAAGGCTCTTTTCCCGACTCGGGCTGTGCAGCTAGTGCTTCAAGCAAAAGAAGCGCAAATTCGACGTATGGGCTCCCGACGACATATTGTGACCAAATAGCTAGCCACAAAAAGGTGAGGGTTGCTTCCGTATAAGATACTCGAACATTCCGCACTAGATATCTCGTAGAGAATCGTCTCTTGCATCATTGCGAAGGCAATTATCAGTCAATAACAAATAATTTTATCATTATGACAGGTGCAACCGATTGGCTTTCTGCCGTGTCCGGATTGGTTGCTGCCGTGATAGCGCTCATCACGCTGTTCACTGTCTATGTTGCTGCACTTCAGCTGTTGTCGCAACGAAAGGCGTACCGGCATAGTCTATCTTACTCGGCTCTGGGCACATGGAGAAATAAGGTCTTTAAATCCTCGCTCTTCGGACTTCGAGGCAGTGTCTCTACACCAAGCGTCAGCCTTGCCAAACTCATTGAGGAGAGATGGAACCCTGCATTCGCGTTTCCACTTGGAATTCCCAGCACAAAACCCAAAAAGCGGGCAACGTTTCGAGATATCGAAAAAGGCAAATCATCACAGGTCCTTGCTCGCGCTGGCTGGGTGAATTTCATGCAGGGACTTGGTCTCTCTTGTAAGGACGATAAGTTCTTTGAAATGCAGTACGAGACTGCCCTGCTGAATGGTTGCGTGCCAATGCGATGGAGAGGGCCAGACCTTGTTGGGATTTGCGCAATGCTTGGTTTTCAGTCTCACGAAAAGACGCCCTCCTTTTCCACGCCAATGTCATTACCTATGCAATGGAGCGGTCCTCTTGGATGGGTCCAATTCCGGGGTGGCTTTGAAGGCTGCGTCGCCGAATTCCGTCGCCGGACCATTATGATCAACCAACTGAGCGAAGACATCCACAAGCACTACAAGACTTCTGATCTGACGAGCCAATCTACACTGGTTTCACGACTGTGTTACTCGTTGGGTGGCCTGTGCGCTAATGTTAATGGTTCGGACAACCTGTTCTACATCGGGCCATGGGACGCCGAGAGAACGATCGAATATCTTCTAGAGGGCGTCCGAGAGACAGTCGACAAGAAGGATGACAAAGATGACGATGCGAAAAGTGAAGATCATGAATCTGACGGAGGTTCGAAGGCTAGCAATACTGCTAGCGATAGTGACGATGACAGTGATGGCAGCTCATCTGATGGGGGGAACTCAGTCAGAGAAGTTTTCAATCATCTAGAAAAGAACTCGATTCCTGACGAAGAGATGCTGGAGAAGGTGTGGGGTTTGCAGCCGCTCGAGATTAAGAAACGTGGACTTGGGGTCAAGAAGGGTGAAGTTCGAGGCGAGCTCATCAAGAGCGCTCCCGACGAAGCCAGGAAGAGGCACCGAAAGGAAAAGGGTCTGAGAGAAGCACTCGTACCGTGTCCTGGAATACTGTCCGTGGTCATTCAAGGCGAGGTGGCCACAAGCTGTGGTATAGATCTGACGAAATGCGTTGAATACCATCGTGTCTTCTCGTATTTTGAGGAGGTGCGTGCAAAACAACATCCATATCGCATGGGGAACATGGTTATGGACAGAGCCACTTTGAAACTCTTCAAGAGCTCGTTGCTCAAGCTTAAGCCAGATGGCTTTTACTTCACTCCAACGGGAGTACTCAGCGCGGATATCACCGACATCTACACCCACGTTCGGTCTGGTCTTTTTGGTCTGGATCAGGTGTGCTCGGAATTCTCCTCGGCAGCCTGGAACAACAGCAAAGACTTGTTTTGGGCCTCTAAGCTCTGCAACGAAATGCAGCAAAAGCGTCGCAAAGCGCGTGTGATCTTCAGCGTTAACGACATGGGCATCATATCCAAGGCATCGTTATGCTTGCAGAAGAATGCCTACGCCAGTGACCAGCTTTTTTGGAGTTTGCTAGTATGCCCTGCCCTATTCAAAGATGTGATGGAGCGACTTCAAAATATCGATGCCGAAAGTCTCAAACTGTTGCTCGACTGCGGCGTACAAATTAATAACGAAGTTTTGGTATGTCCAGAATTGACCCAAGTCGCCAAGAAGTCAAACGAAAAGGCGAATGATGATGACGACGGATCGGAAGTCAGCGTTGAAGTGGACCATCAAGGAAGAACGGGCGAGGGCGAAGTTGATTATGCTGTACCTGAATGCGCAGAGGGTGATTTCTCTGGGATGGACATCATTGGAGCTTTTCTTAACGTGTGTCTCACTTTTTTCTGGATTGAGAAGCGATGGATATCAGATGTTAGCATATATACTGCTGCGATACCACCTACGGTGATGATGTTGTAAAGTATTGAGTTTTCCACGTCATGCAGGCAGCAAAAGATTCAACAGGATTCAACAGAATTCATCGGGAGGTATTAATCAGCAATTAGTCAGGAGTTCTCAACCAATAAGTCACGTTCACTTCGTGTGTCAGAACTGTGAGATTAAGCAAAGTGTTCAAAACTCGCATGATAAGGATTTTTAATACGGGTTTGGTTTGGTTATTCAATCCTGCGTGTAAGACGCATGATACAGAGTTTTTATATCATGTGCATAATATGCGCTTGCATCTCGTGGAGTGTGATTTTGAAGGCTGAGCTGCACAGAGATGCTAGTTGGACACAAGGATTTCATTGTTGAGAGATTATTCTTTGCTTCTGGCAATAACATCCTTACCCGAAACTTCAAAGCTTCTCGTCCACATCCATTTCAATCTTCAAACATTCCCTCAAGAAAGTGAAGATGTCTCGCAACATGTCGTCATGGTACTCATGGTCGAGACCTTTGTACTCCACAAGCTTGACGTCTGCACCAACTACACTTACTCACTTCCCTAGCCAAAAGTTGCGGAACAACATGATCTTCAATCCCATGTCCCAAAAAGATTGGTACTTTACGAAACTCCCCTCCAGCTTCCGGATCCAAAATCTGCTCCGGCAGAAACCCTACCAAGCAACAAAAACGGGATTCCCGGGCAAAATTGGGCAAGGAAACTGTAGCCGGGCACACGGGAGGCCAAAATGGTATTCTATATTATAATACGCAGATTGACTTAGAACATGCTCAAGATACTCAGGCTCTGCTTAGGCTCTGCTCAGGCTCTGCTCAGGCTCTGCTCAGGCTCGCTCAGGCTTTGCTCAGGCTTGCTTAGGCTCTGCTCCGGCATGCTCACCCTCGGCTCAGGTACACTCACCCTCAGCTCAGGTTAAAGCAGCAGTTGCTCACGTCCGCAGACTAAAACGGAACCAGCGAAAGGGAAAATTAATACTGAGTCTTCAGGAATTTTAACCGCAAGGTAGACATTCAGGGCTTACCCACAAGGGTTATGGCTCGCTAAACACCCTATCTCCCGCACCATATCTCTACAAAAGCTCGGACCAAAAGGACGTGCACGAGGAAGCCCTGGAATCCAGGGCTCCAAAGCCTACAAATCTAGCGAGTGTCCGCTAAATTACAGCGACCAAAGCGCTGAACACTGGTGTTTCAGCACTGGGGCACAGACACAGGGCTCGATCCCTGTCAAAAGTGTAGAGATACGGTGCGGGAGATATTCTGACACTATTTTACCACAACAACCTACAATCATACCCATTTCAACAGAACTCCACGATCATTCAAAACCAAAACCAAGTATCCATGATTTGTTCTTCCTTCTTATAATCAGCAGTACTTATATTAGGCAAGAACAGCACACGGCAAGCAGACAGAGGGTTGCGTTCTAAGGGTCAGCACCAATCAAAACGCACGCATATATATTAGGTACGGAGGTACGTCCTTTGGACCGAGACACGCGACTCTTCTTATTACTTACAACTTACTATGATCGTCAACTGGCTGCTCTAGCGCCATTACCGCGATGCATCACCAGCGTGTTCATCTCCCTATACTTCCGGCGTGGATCGGAAGGCGGAAGGTTTCTATACCCTTCTTTTCTAATCACAATATCGAATTTCCTTTCCCTACTTTCTAGAAGAGGTTTAACGCGGAGTGTTTGCTACTTCGGGGTAGATCAATTTTCCTATCATGCCAATGGATCGTGGATCCAAGAATTAAGCGTAATTAAGGCGGAGACCTTGAAATCTGGGCACCTAAAAACAGGGCAATATTTCTTGCCAATTTGTCGTCTCATTCTGCTTTCCAATTCTATTTTTAGTACCTTATAAAGTATATCTTCATCTTTCCCTTCCTCTCCACTCCTGTACTTGGGAGCCTTCCATCCCCTCCAAGAGCAAAAATTGGAAGGATAGGAAGGTGGAAACGCTGGCATCAACGCCACCATTACTGCGAGGCTCAGCTGCAGAGCGAGGAATGTCAGCTTTACTCAACTTCCCACGCTCCTTCGCTCTCCGGTCGAGCTTTTCCACCTGTCATATATTGACCCACCATATTGCTTCTACACTCCCGCCCGGCCTCGTTCGCCTTCGTCGGCGCTTTAGTTGGACCACTTCGGCTGGCAGCTGCGCCGCAAAGTTCATAGTAACCCCACCGAATTTGCGCCTATCCAGCTCCGTATTCCTGCGAATTCTTAAGGGGGTCTCAGCAGCTACGCAGACATCTGAAGAGACCTGGAGTTTGTTAAATGATTGGATCTCATCTAGGGGGACATCCGAAGCGGACGTCCATGAGCGTTCCTTCGAGGGTTGGCAGGAGGTCACTGCGTCTTTGAAAGTGGCGGCACATGTGCAACTCGTCAACGCAACGCTAGGTCTTGCAATTCTCCGCGAAAGTTCCCGTAATGGAGTTACCGTGACTCCCGCTGAGCTCTCTCGGGCCTGGAACTTAATTTGTGGCGCCCTCACCAGCGAATCATTCTCGGGGTGCAAAGTCTCCCACCAAAGTTTGGGATTTCGGTCCATCACACTATGTGAACTGACCAAAGATGATGGAAGTCCCAATGAGATGTTCTCGCTCCATGCGTGGTTGCCAGACCAGCCGCGTGTGGACCCCAATCTCACCATTTCATCCCTTGGGAGCTTCGCCCAGGGCTGGGTAATAGCAGGGGAGGTCAAACATCAGCCTTATCAAGTAGATTGTGGCATGGATCTGAAGTCCGCTACACATACAGAGCACATACAAAGCTATAATAGTGCTCAAGACACCACGGGAATTTGTACAGGAGCTCTTGTACAGGCGACAGCGTTGGAACCAGCTTTCTACAATACAGACATGAGCTACACACTTCCCAAATCCAAGTTCCACAGCTTGGATATCGCGCAAGATCTTGTGTGCGCAGTTATCCTCCACGTTGACTCTGGGGACGAGCCAGTTCACAGCCCAAAGGTCCTCCGCCCCAAAGATCCTGGGACTGCCTCGGAAGGTCAGATCAGTAACAATACCAGATTGAGCCCCGCTATAGTCGCAGGTATGGTTAACGCCGCTCGTTCATGGGACTTATTGATGGTACAAGGAAAACAACATATAGCACGTTCCGAGCTGGAACTTGCCTTGCGGGCATTTCAGGGGGCACTGAACGTATCTTCCAGTGGGCACCTCTTCGTAAATGCGGTGGATTACAAATATAGTGCTATGGGCATGATTGGTTACACCAATAGGCTCTTTGGGAGGTATACACAAGCTAAAGAGATATTGGAAAGTGCAATTTCGGAAATGGGCCCAACAATGGAGCGTGTCTCCATGAGCGGCGAACTGGGTGTGGTATACCGCAACTTGGGCCTCATCGAGGATGGCAAGCACGCATTCGAGGTTCAGTATGCGACTGCAAAGCAGCTGAACTTCAAGCGTGCGATGTGTCGCGCCATCGGTAACCTAGGTATGGTCACTTACCAGCTCTCGCAGGCCGAGACCTGCGAAAACCCAGAAAGTCTCCTTAAACTTGCCGCCGCTCAATTGACTGAACGCATTATAATCGCGCGCCAAATCCGAGAAGAAGACGACCCTACATTTCTAGCAGACCCAGCAAAAACACTACGCCGCAGAACACAGGCAGTAGTATGGGAGCTCGTTGGCTTGTCACGCCTATCATTGTGCCACACAGCAAATGGTAATCTGAAAGAAGCAATCGCTGTAGCCGCGAAAGGGGAAGCTATGGCGCATACGCTGCCAGACCCAACGGTTCTAGCCATCTCACAGTTCTTCCATGGACGTGCATTACTAAAAGACGGGCAACATGAGCGAGCACTCCGGAAATTCAACCCACCAGATCATAAATCCACGCCTGCCATTGCGTTGTGCCAGGAACCATCGGAGGAAAATAGGCATTATTTGAAAGAATTGGTCGATGCGGGCGCGGATATGGCTCTTGAGGACGAACATGGCTATTCTGCTCTGGATTACGCCGTTTTCGCGGGAGATGTTGCGGCAGAGGCTATTGTATTGGAGGGGCTGCAGAGGATGGACCGTTACAAATATACAGCTGAAAGTCTGAACAGTCAAAGAGCTGAGGCTATACTTCGCAAAGGCTATCGTGAGCTTTTTCAGGAGAAATTGCGACCTGTGTTGTTGCTTTGGCGTGGCGATTGCGGGTTACAAAAGCTGAGACGTGCGTACAGTGAAGCGCTGGCGGAAGATGGAAATAAGAGGCAAATGTTTGACGAACTTAAATTCATGCGGTATTCGGACTTTTGCGCGTTTGGCCGGCTGCCACGATCAAGTGATGGGTTGGTACAGTCAATCAAGCTTGAGAATGATGTTGCGGATTTCATTATTTTCTTTTCCTATCGATGGATAGGTAAGTCTACTGGAGCATCGTCGCCTGACGATGATGATAATACGCAGTATCGACGCATGATTCAAGCCACTGAAGAGTTCCTTCGCGTCCATTCAGATGTAGATCGTGAAAGTCTTGGGATATGGATGGTTGGTTTAGTCCCTTCCTATCATTGCTGCCTCGTTGACTGACTACGATCTCCTTCAGGATTACGCATGCGTTGACCAGGACAATCCTGTGCGGGGCGTCTCCGCCCTTCCTATGATTATTGCTCAATGCAACGCGGTCATCAGTCTCGTTGATGACAAGTACCATTCCCGTGCATGGTGTTCTGTGGAAGCTATGATGATCCAGACTCTCAAAAAGTCGTATAAGATGCATCTGTGGTATGAGCATCAACTACCGCAGAAACATGATGGCGAAGAAGATGCTGGTGGGCTTCGGGAAGGACCATTGGACTTGCATATCTTCATGGAAGAGAAAGACCTGACCTTTGAGAGCGATCGACCCAAAGTTTTGTTTTTGGAAAGACAAAGTAAACTCTTGAGTGGGAATTGATTTAGCTCGGGCTCGATAAAAAAGGCGGCAATAATTCTAAACCCCCAAGCCCGGAGGGTTTCCCGGTGACTAGTGTGAAAGCCGTAGGTTTTTTCCAGCAGAAGACAATCCTTGAAACAGGAACGTATATTAATTGATAAATACCATCAAAATTTTGAAACATCGAGAAGACAAAACTGTAGGATGCTCACGTTCTGATTTGACATTTCAGCCTCGGCTTTGAACAAGAAAATGGGTATCAAGCGCTAAACTACAATGGCATTGGAACTTTAGACCAGAGCTAATTTGTAGTTTGTAAAAAGGTGACGAGGAGCAAAACAAAGAAAGACTTACATGCTCTTGTTTTACTTATGGCACTCCTCGTAACATCTAAAATTGACGGCGTGGAGCCCTTTTGCCCCCTTGCAGGTCCAGTGCATCCTCAGATGTAATTTGGGTTTCGGTCGCTCATTTTTAGTGCACAAACGCTAGAGGTCCTATTCTCGAAAAATAGGCAGGAATAAGTCACAAATACACAGTCATCCTCAGCTTCAAATGACAGGGGATGGTGCTCTTTTATATTTGTACAAAATCACAATTCGCTTCGCGGTGTACGGAAGCTACATGATCTGGACCCCAACGTCACAGTCCTCCAATAACTATTATTAGGGTAAGTGCTAAGACGATGCCTTTTCCAAATCACCCCCAGAGGCTGCGGGAGCTTTCGTCTCTGGCAGAGGTTTTGCTGAGCCAGGACTGCCTTTCTTGACACTCCTCCATTCCAGCAACGAGGCAGGAATAGCACCCAAACATGCCATGATTAAGGCAATCTGGAAGGCCTTACGAAGAGCCTGATTATAGGTGTCAATAACGACACCGATATGCTCGGCTGGAACAACGTCACGGAAGCGCGTAGCACCAGCGTTGATCACTTGCATACCGTCCACTCCCGGGATACCGAGAGCGTTAATGTAGTGGAGCAGCTTGTCGTTGAAGACATTATTGCCCGCGCTAATCAGAACGGCGCCGCCCAGACCTTGGAAGAGCATTGATACCGATATTCCCATTGGGATATCTTTGGGCGGGAGTACAACTTGCGCGGCGACCTGAGGAAGCTGGAAGCCGCAGCCTGAACCGAAACCAAAGAGGATTTGGTAGCCGATCCACTTGGCTGTACTGGTACCGGGCTGGAGGGTCATCAGGAGTCCGGCACCAATTGGTGCGAGGATCACGGCGAGGTAAATGAAGGGGACATAGTAGCCGATCTTGGTAGTTCCGAAGCCGGCGAAGAGGATACCGACCACGTTGGGGAGGATGAGTGGAATAGTTTGGATACCGGATCGTAGCGCACTCGACCCCTTGACGGCTTGGAAGTAGATGGGGACGAAGTAGCAGAGCAGGAAGAAAGTACCCGCGAGGCAGAAAGTGAACAGACTCGACGCGAAAATTGTCCGTTGTTTGGCAATTCGAGGCGGAACTAATTTGTGTTAGGTATGGCTAAGGTTGGAATCTCGATTTTAGGAACACGTACCAGTCCCTCGCTCTCCAAGCCAGGCCTGGCTGCAGACGAATGCAATAAGTGTGACGCCGAATATAACAAGTAGCGCAATAATCTGCACGCTGTTCCATGCGTAGGTTGTTCCCCCCCACTAGCAGAGGTTAGAATTAATTTTAGATGAGGCCACATAGAGTGTGATACATACCTGGAGGGTGAAGAGAAGACAAATAATGCTGGACACAAACAGGACGAATCCAAGCGGGTCAAGGCTGAGAAGGATACCTAGAATACCTTGTTCTTTGAGAGCATTTGGTTTTGACGGCAAACGGAGGGAGAAGATGATGAAGGCAGCCGACACTGCACCAAGAGGAAGATTGATATAGAAACACCACCGCCACGACACCTTGTCAGTAAAGGCTCCACCGACCAATGGTCCGACCACAGAAGCAATACCAAATATACCGCCATACAGCGCTTGGTATGAGGCTCGCTTTTCCATGGGGGTAATGTTCGCGATGATGATGAGGCCTCCACTGGAGATTCCGGCGCACCCAATACCGGCAATCGTACGCTACCATGATAGGTCAGCGAATCATCTTCACCGGCCCTGTATCAATGAGAGAAGATCACTTACCCCAACAATCAGCATAGCTGAGGATGTGGCAGCAGCACATAGGACCGATCCAACCTCAAAAATAAATAAGGCGGCAAGGAATGTCCATTTCAGACTGAAGAAACGAAAGGCCTTGCCGAAAGGTAGTTGAAACGCTGGAAGGGTATCAGCAATACATCACACAAAATCGAAGCTACGATATTGATAGAGTAAGTACATACCACATTTAGTAAGCAGATATGATGACCCATACCAGCCGACTTGCTGCAGGGCATGAAACTGGTCTGTAATTCTTGGAATAGCCGTGGCGATGATAGTGCCGTCTAATGCAACACAGAAGAGAGAGATGAACAGGGCAAACAGAGTAATTCCAAAGGTAAAGCCTGTTGGGTATTGGGGTGTGGGCGCTGGAACTGCTTGCATGGCTTGATCTACTGATTTGATCTCATCGCTGCTCCCAATGGCGGATCCTTCGCGGCTAACACCAGCCTCATCGGGCGTTTTCGCTTCTACGCTTTTCTGCGACATTATTAAGGTTCAGGCAGAGGCGGTGGAGGTGGAAGTTGAGTTGAGTTGAAGATATTGTGACCACCACTCGAGAATATTTTTGGGAAACGTATTTTTCTTTGGATTGAATATAAATCCCACACGAAATAGGGTTTCAATACAATATACAATGCCCCCTGGCAGATTCCCTGCTTACGTTACACAGATGTTGGAAGTGCCGAAGTTGTCGGGTACCCAAGATTCGTCTACCGAAGATTCCTCCCCATTGGCTGGCCCAACAATCACCCCGGACCCACATATTCAGGGGCTGAAGTTGAGGCTGAGGCATGACCGACACTAGTCACGGCATCTTACTCCTCGGGAGGAATGGAGCTGAGCAGCACCCGGCACTGCAAAACCACGGCGGAGACAACTAAAATTGACGAGAAAATGGATAGCAATATCAGTATAATAGATGACCTAACTTTGCAAATGAATCAATACTGTACTGAGCATCTGCCTCTACCTACTAAGGCTAAGATACGAGCATATTCAATTCGACACATGAGCCATGGCTATTCTTTCCTATGAGCTCTACAAACTAGCCGCCTTGACACTCGTCGGCGCGACTATCGCAATTCTTTGGGCATGGATCAAACGTGACCAGCGGCTAGATAAGATGCAAGGGCCTGGTGGCTGGCCACTCAACGGCATTGGAATCGGCCTACCTCACAAATCAGTCGAGGTGCTTGGACAATGGGCCATTCAGTATGGCGAAGTGTACAAAATCAGGGTCGGCTGGTATAACTGGGTCGTTATCAACAGCCCAGAGGCAATGCGAGACATATTCGACAAGCAGTCAGTCAGCACCTCTTCCAGGTCTCCTATGCCCCTCGCCCACGATGTTGCTGTTGGTGGGATGCGTATGAATACTCTACCATACGGGAAGAAATGGCGTGCATATCGTACTATTGTGCACGGGCTTTTGTCCACAACCTCGACGGACAAGTTCAACCCATCGCAAGAGTTCGAAACCAAGCAACTCCTCTATGATTTCGCCTTCAACAACCAAGACGGGAAGCAGTTTTATGGACATGTGCGTCGCTACTTCTTTAGTATCTTGATGACAAGCTGCTACGGCTCTAGGGTGGACAGCTGGGAGCATGAAGACGTGCGCAGCGCCAGTCACGGCACACAGTTGCTCAGCAAGATATCCAAACCGGGCTCTTTTATTGTCGACGAGGTCCCTTTCCTCGCGAAACTCCCGCCCTGGCTACAACCCGGCCGGCGCATGGCCGAGTCATTGAGGGAACCGATTCTCAAGGCCAAGCTACGGCTATGGAGGCGACTGGAGGACCAAATGCAAGCAGGCCGCGCCCCTATGTGTTTCGGACGTGATCTGTACGAGAAGAACAGTTCGTGGAGGGACCAGGGATTAACCGATCAGGATTTCGCCTGGATCGTTGGTGGTATTGCTGATGCCGGCTCAGGTACATCCACCGTCACTTTCAACTCTGCCATCCTATATATGGCGGCGAACCCCAACGTCCAGGATAAGGCTTATGAGGAGCTCATGTGTGTTGTCGGACCCGGCCGTTCACCCGCCCTTCAGGACTTGCCCAACTTGCCCTACATCAACGCCTGTGTCAAAGAGACCATACGCCTCAAGCGCATTCCTGTATGGTGTATTAAGCGCTATGCGGACGCCGACGTTCGGTATAATGACTTCGTTATCCCCAAAGGAACAGTACTGCTCGGCAACGCTATGTTTTTAGGCTCTGACCCAACGAAATACGACAATCCTAAGGACTTCAAACCAGAGCGATACCTGAACTTCCCTCGTTCGAGCTTCGAGTACGCTGCCGGCGATCAGACGAAGCGCGACCACTTCTCCTTCGGCACTGGGCGACGCCTCTGTCCTGGCGCCAAACTGGCTGAAATGACACTTGATCTTGCGCTGGCCAATATGCTGTGGGCACTTGCCGTCAGACCGCCAAAGGGCGTTGCGGCCATTGATGCCGGTCCCGATGCCTGGGACAATTCCGAGTTCCAAGCTCCAAAACCCTTCACCGTTCGTTTTGAGCCTCGCAGGCCGGAAGCTTTGGACTTCGTGAAGAACCAGTGGAAGACAGGTATGTCGGAAGGTTATGTGATGAACGGGAGGCATGTCGATGTGAACGGGGTTATGCATTGAAATTTGGAGTTGTAGGTCGAGCCCTGAATGTGCGGTCAGAAAATGAGCCTCAATGGGGATTCTTCCTTGTTGCGATGATGTACCTCGTTTCCTTTCCCAAGTATATTATGAAATCTTAGTGCTTGCTCCACAATACATCTTGCATGGTTGTTCATTGCGCGTCCAGATAGCATCCTCTTGTTGTCGAGCACGAAAAGATACTCAACCATAATAGCTTTTTCGGGATGTCTTAATGCAATAGAATATATGTTTTCGGGATAGAAGATAGCAGGTCCCGAGTTCTTATAATTCAAAAAGAAAGGAGTCGGTATAATGAGATAAACCTGGTGAGGTGTACGAGTAAGGCCCGACGCATGCTCACGCGTGTAGACCATTGTATAAGGTTACATTAAGCATTTCTTACTAATCAGGTTTATGCACGAGACCCCACCTCAACCTAAAAAAAGGACATACAAAATTGATCCAAGTTCTCAGGTAACAAAAAAGTCTTCTAGTGGGAGGGCTAGTGTGTAGAACAATTCTTAAACATTCAATGTATCCTGTTATCCACTAATATCCCATCTCTCTTCCTTCTCCTCTTCCTGATCATCCACCTGTTGGAAATCCCTATCCAACTCCACTTCCAACAACGACATAGCACTCCCGAACGGCTCTATGACACGCCTCAGCTGCAAACCCTCGTCCGCCGCTGCCAGCAATGCCTTCCATTGCTCGAGATCCCTCTCATGGCTGTTGAATACCTGAATCATTGTCAGGTCGCGTACGCGCACAAGACGTTCCACAGAGCTGGGGATCTTTCCCGGTACTGGTAGGACGGTGTCCATAATGAGCAATTTCGCCGTTCCTTTTGCTAGTTGGGGTACCAAGTTCTTGAGGATCTTAACAGCAACGTGGTCAGGCCAGTCGTGCAGAATCATGCGCAGTAGATAGACATCCCCACCCGCGACAGGCTGCGGTTGAGTGAAGTCGTGGCCTTGGAAAGTAATACGGGAGCGGATATGATCTGGAAGGGTCGACTCGGTGGCTTCGCGTCCGGCAGTGGCATTCTCAGGCAGGTCCTGGACGATGAATTTGAGGTCTGGGAAAGACCGGGCGAGAGTGATGGCTGCGTTACCAGTCGAACCACCGACATCAACTACTAGTCCAGATCCGAGGTCTGCCCAATGGTATCCATTTACCAGATGTTTCAAGTCAACGCTCTCGCTTGTTGTCACATTGCGCATATAGCCTGCAAATTCAGCAGTGATGGCAGGGTCCAACGAGAGATAGTCGAAGAAGGGCAGCTCGGTGTCGAAGGCGACATTAAACGCGGTCTCGTTTTTGGCCACACTGGCTGGTGTATATCGGTCGTGTGCTGCCGTCATAGAAAGGGCGGTGGGTGCTGAGCGAGTGGAAAGATAGGATGCCCATGAGTGCACGTCTTCGTTGCTTGCGAGCAGGGCTGAAGTCGCTGAATGACCAACTTGGTTTGTTTCCGGCTCACAGAAGAGTGCCGACGTCATGGCCATGCGAATGATACTCCTGAGGCGTACCTCTGGGATGGGGACAGCAACATTGGCCCTCTTTGATGCTGCCGCGGCGAGGTTCCTGTACGAAATTGTACCTGATGTAGGAACGAGACGGAAGATGTCATAGCGGATCAGCCAAGAGAGACACGCTATATATTGGAAGCCAGGAGCGAGGTTTGGGATGAATTCACTAGGCCCAGCGGCGAGTTGGAAAAGCTCCAGCGCGGCATTCATGAGGCTCTGTCGTGCCTGCTGAATGCTTGGTGGGGCGTCTTTTGGAAGCGTCCTGCTAGGTCCGTTTGGTTGGTGTGATGGTTGGGGTAAATCGTGAGCTGAGAGGTACTGGCTCACGGCGACGGCATTCTTAGTGCACTTCCAAGCCAGCTCCTCAAGAGGGAACGTAAGAATGGCAGGCGGAAGGGCAGCTATGTTTTCCGAGCTCTTGCTATTGTTGATTTGTCCAAGCATGGTCAGTATTAGCACGAGCTGGGTCTGGGAGGATAAGGTTTGAGACAATAGGATTCCTGGAGTGATGAGATGTGACAAGAGACGTGGTGTTGGAGTCTGGAGAAGACTGGAGTTTTATTGAGGTGGCTACGCCCTCTCAGGGTCGGAAAAAAATTGCCAAAATTGACACGTAAGCACCCTTCAATTTTGCTATCTATGCCTAAGACCAATGTCTAAGACCAATATGGGGTACGAATAATTGGTTGAAAGTTCCGGGATCGGCAGCTAATTCTCCTACCAAAATCTTTGGTGGTGAGGAAGATGTAACGTGATTTTTTTGAACCCCGATTTTTGGTCCTCGATTTCACGTGCGACGCTAAACTTCTTTCAGCTTTACCCTCTCCTATCACTGCAGAGAAACCAACAGCATGGCATAGATTAAGTCGCAGGATTCCTTCGAACCCAGCCGTACGGCGTTCCGTACACCTATACCAAAACCAACTGCATTGCATATATCGAAGCCCAACGACATGGCATATATTAAAAACAATCACCCGGTAGCACAAACACAACCACAGCACCTGAGCGCGCTTGGAAGCAGGGTGTTGGAAGCAGGGCGTTGGAAGCAGGGCGTTGGAAGCAGGGCGTTGGAAGCAGGGCGTTGGAAGCAGGGCGTCGGACGTCGGCCGTACGCAAACGCCCCAGGATTCAAGGTACCTGGGTCCGGACAACGTTCGTTATGGCTGAACTTGGAAGGACCGATTGGATTCTCGGTGGTTCGTCTGGGAGCATAGCCTTCAGTACGGTTCGGGGGTACCATCTCCTCATCCATACAGCCATTTGTTTATTACCCATGGACTGAAGGTGCGCTTATAAAACTACTGTTAAAGAACGGCGTCTATCCAAAAGTCAGAAACATATCAAACCGCCCATACCGTGATTGCCTAATTCTAGTTCAACATAGAACATCAGAAGACCTTGTACATTTTTGGAGATCAGACGTTCGACCTGGAGCCGCATCTCCACAAGCTCCTAGATGCCTAGAACAGCAACGTGGTACTGAGAGAATTCCTCGAGAAGGCTTATGATGCCATACGCTTGCAAATATTTCAGCTGCCAAAACAAGTTCGAGAGGAGTTACCCAGATTCACAAGTATTAAAGATGTGCTTCTTTGGAGAAGGACCGAGGGGAGCAGTCCTTGTGTGCCGTTGGATATGGCCATAACTTGCACGTATCAATTAGGTTCCTTCATTAACAGGTAAAGTTTAGACCGGATATAAATTCAAGAAGATGAACTTAACAAATAAAGCCAAAAGGATAATGAGTATCCTACATCCGAAAATGGCTGTATGCTTGGTATTTGTACCGGTTCCCCGGCCGCTGCGGCTGTCAGCAGCAGCCGAAGTCTTTCAGAACTGGTTCCTCGGGCCGTTGGAGCCGTCCTTGTCGCTTTCAGCGTTGGAATGTGCGTGTCTAGCATGAAAATGCGCCTTGTATCCCCGCCTGAAATGTCTCGGACGTGGTTCATCATGATAGCCGGGCTGTCTGCTTCTCAAGCTGTGCTCAAGTTTTGCGAAGAAAGTGCATTGCCCATCACGGCGAAACCATTCATCAGCGCATTCACAGTATGTAAATTCCCTAGGATCATCTTTCCACTCTTCACTTGTTCCTCCAAGTTCAATCCCTATTACGAGCATCTCATGAGTTCCGAGACACTCAAGAAAGGCATCAAAGTCGTCAACTTCCTCGATGAAGATAAGCAATACTGACTCTGAAAACTTCTAGCCCAGTGGCTTGGCGGTAAGCGGTCCGCCAGCCTCGCTTGATGATCTCGTATCATCGGTGCACTTTCAGGGGGTGAAGCAGAAGGCGCAGGCCGTATATGCTCCTTATCATGCCCCTCACCTTTATTCCAAAGCAGATATCGAGGACATATTAACCCCACTCTCTTTGGATAGTGGCTCACGGACACTGGCCAAGATTCCCGTTTTGTTAGGTAGCGGGGACTGGATCAAGGGAACGGACTTCAAGGATCTTCTCAGAGGGGCCTAGAACACATTCTCCTCCAGCCTATTCGCTGGAATAATATCATCGAAGGAGTGTGTGACCGCCTTGGTCGCTCGTGGGAAGCCAACAAGTGTAAGATCGAACTGTTCGGATCCCGAGCTGACCAGTTAATTTACACGGCACTGAAGCAGCCGAATGGACTTGGTCGGACTTTGTTGCCTCGAACCTCAACAGGGAAACCGTCATCAAATTCAATAAACATGCTTGAATGTACAAGCCAAGCCAAGCCAAAGATTGCTATCGTTGGGATATTTGGAAGATTCCCAGGCGGTGCTAACAGCTGCGAGGCGTTCTGGGACCTCCTTCGAGAGGGACTCGACGTGCATGAGGAAGTACCGCCTCTTCACTGGTCAAAGGCCCATGTTGACGCAACGGGGGCTCGCAAGAACAGTAGCGCGACGCCTTACGGCTGCTGGCTGAATGATCCCGCCTCGTTCGACGCCCGCTTTTTCAACATCTCGCCTCGAGAGGCACCCCAAATTGATCCTGCTCAGAGAATCGCCCTCATGACAGCCTATAGTATTACCAGGCCACACACCGGTGCTCAGCGAGCCATATTTTCCAAGATCCTCAACTCGAGTGCCGTCGATACCGGCAGCGTTGGGTATGTTGAGATGCACGGTACTGGAACTCAAGCGGGCGACGCGACGGAGATGTCCAGCGTACTTGAAGTGTTTGCACCGCAGGACCGACCAGCCCGTCAAGATCCCGTCTTTCTGGGCTCAGCGAAGTCCAATATTGGCACGGCGGGGCAGCTTCAGGTGTGTCGAGTCTGATCAAGGTGCTGTTAATGATGAAAAATAATCAGATTCCCCCACATATCGGCATCAAGACCAAGATCAATCACAAATTTCCCATTGATCTAGTCGAGAGGAACGTTCATATTGCTAAAGAGGCCATTCCGTGGAATTCTGTGTCTTCAAGACCTAGACGAGCGTTTGTGAACAATTTTTCCGCTGCAGGCGGAAATTCAACCCTCCTTTTGGAAGAAGCGCCAATGACAAGTGAAGATCCTAATCGCCAGGAGGTCCCCGGTGCTAATCTCGTCGCTGTCTCTGCTAAGAATGGGGCTTCACTTCAGAATAATCTTTGGTCGCTCAAAGTATTTCTGCAAAATGGGCTCCTTCAAGATAGCAAGAAAGCTATCCCCGTAGGCCAGCTCTCGTACACAACCACGGCCCGGCGAATCCACCACCTCCACCGTGTCATGCTTGTCGGCTCCTCAGTCGAGGAACTTCTAGCCCGAATCGACATTGCACTTCGCGATCGTATAGGCATGACAAGGCCCAAGAGTAAGACGCCCAAGATCGTCTTTGCATTTACCGGGCAAGGCGCACAATTCCCCGGAATGGGTCGGCAAATGATGGAGAATTTTATTTTGTTCCGCACCGAGCTCCGCCAGCTGGACTTCGTTGCTCGTAGTCTTGGCTTCCCATCTATCATGCCCGTGTACATGGCTCAAGAAGATCAATTGCTTGACAATTTTCCTCCAGTCCAAGTCCAGCTCGCCAGTATTTGCATGCAAATTGCATTAGCACGACTATGGGCATCCTGGGGCATCGCACCAAATGCCGTTGTTGGTCATAGTTTGGGCGAATACGCGGCACTGAATGTTGCAGGCGTACTTTCCGACTCGGATACCATATATCTTGTTGGAACACGAGCCCAGCTTCTTCAAGATCTCTGCATCCAGGGAACGCACTCGATGCTGGTCGTTCGCGCATCGGCCAGTACTATTTCAGCGACACTTAAAAGTACACCCCACCAGATCGCATGCATGAATTCACCTATTGAGACTGTTCTGGCCGGCCCGAATCATGACATATCCACAGTAAGTCAGATACTCGGTAATGCCGGGATAAAGACGACCAAACTTCAAATTCCCTATGCGTTCCACTCATCTCAGGTGAACCCTGTCTTAGCACCTTTCGAGAAAGCAGCTGCTTCTGCTCGATATCTTGCGCCAAAGTGTCCTGTGCTGTGCCCGTTGAATGGAACACTCGTCAAAACTGACGGAATCTTTGGGCCGGCATACCTTAGTAGACACTGCCGCGAGCCCGTCAATCTACTCAAGGCTCTCCAGTTGGCACGCCAAGACGGAATCATGACAGAAGCATCCATCCTCCTCGAGGTTGGCCCTCACCCAGCTATCTCGGGTATGGTCAAAGCGACCCTAGGCTCGCAGATGACGGTTATTTCGGCGCTGGATCGCAAGTCAGCTCGAGATGTACTCGCCGAAGCTTTAAAAGTACTATATCAGTCTGGTGCCGAAGTAGCATGGAGAGTTTACCATGATGATTTCAAGTCATCCCAGGAAGTCATCACGGAGTTGCCGGCTTACAACTGGGACTTAAAGCCGTACTGGATCCAGTACGTTAATGACTGGTCGCTGCGAAAAGGAGATCCACCGTTGATGGCCAACAAGCCCGAAGAGAACAGAAGACTCCTCGAGAGCACTACGATACATCGAGTTGTCGAAGAGTCGTCATCAAATGACGGCATGAAAGAGCACATCATCGTCGAGGCAGATATATCGAGGCCAGATTTAAATCCACTAGTACAGGGGCACATGGTCGATGATGTTCCGCTATGCACGCCATCCGTGTATGCGGATATGGCTCTCACGCTTGGCAATCATCTCATCCACCGTCGGCAAGATTCCACATCGGAAAGTAGCAACCGGCAAGTCGATGTGTCGTATATGACAATTTTCAAGGCACTAATCGCGAAGTCCAAGGGTCCTCAACTGCTTCAGGGTCATGCCCAGGTAGACTGGACCAAGAATGAGGCTGCTATGAAATTCATCAGTTTTGATAACAAAGGCAAACCGCAAGAACATGCCAATTGTGTTCTGCGGTTCACAGATCGCTTCATTCTCTTGAACAAGCTCCAAAAATATTCGGTCTCGATCAAAACACGCATGCAGAGCCTCCGTAAGGGCATCGCCAAGAATGCCACTGCCCGCTTCAACCGTCCCATGGTATATCGCATGATCCGCCCACTAGCTCGATTTCATGATGCATACCGTGCAATCGACGAGGTAGTACTTGACAGTGCTAGTCTTGAGGCCTCGGCATCCGTCAGCTTCGGAGGTATCAAGAAAGACGGCGACTTTGCTCTGCATCCCGCCATCATCGACGCGTTCACACAGTCCTGCGGCTTTGTGATGAATTGCAACGACTATACCAATCTGGATCAAGAGGTCTACATGAATCACTGGTGGGGCCGCTTTCAGGTGTTCGAAGATGTGCATTTTGATCGACCATATATCTCGTATACGCAGATGATCGAGGGCAAGGATAAGCTCTGGCACGGAGATGTAATCATTTTTGACGGTGAGACAATCGTGGCTGCGTTTGAGAAAATTGCTATACAGTGCGTCCCGAGACGGGTACTGAAGGTTATCCTCTCTCTGGAGAGTGGTATTAAATCTAAGAAACCTGCTCAATCCCCAGTCACCGGCCAGGCATCCTCGAGATCTGTCAAGACACTTCACAAGACAGTCAAAGCTGAGGAGATTCGCACCACGTCTCCAGCCCTGAGCACTAGCAAGGTCACTACCGCTTTACAGATCATCTCGGAGGAGAGTGGAATTGCATTGACCGAGCTCACCGATAGTAGTGCTTTTGCCGACTTGGGTGTTGACTCATTGCTTGCATTGACCATCTCATCGCGCTTTAGGGAGGAGCTCGCTCTTAACCTGGACTTTGATGTTATTTTCGTCACCTATCCAACTGTTGGCGACCTGAAAAGGTTCATCGAACCCACCTTCAAACTCGAGGACCATCGCCCGGCAACGCCCGTGAGCAGAGCAGTAGAAGAGGCAGCGATCAAATCATCTTTATGAGAGCCAATTCCGGTTTCGCAAAGTAGCAAAGGCAACGGTGCCGGGGACAGCTCTAAGTTTGACTTGGCGCTTAAGATTGTATCAGAGGAAAGTGGTCTCGCGCTGGAGGATTTAACTGATGACATACATTTCGCCGATACGGGTGTCGACTCGCTACTATCCCTCGTGATCGTCAGCCGGTTCCGCGAGGAGTTGGAGTTGAACATTTCCACGGATTCTCTCTTTGTCGACTGTCCAACGGTTGCTGCATTAAGATCCTCTCTGTTTGGTACCTCGTCATCCACGTCCGAATTATCTAGTTCGAAAAACTTTCCAGAGATTCAAAAACCAGCAAAAGGAGTGTTAGAGGTGATGGACGAGAAAGTCTTCGGCACGCCCGTTCAAGTGGAGTCTATAAGTGTCACCCTTTCATCCTCGGAAACCTCCTCAGACACCGACGAGTCTGAATATCTGCCACACTACGTGGTAGTACCCCGAGCTACTTCCCTCGTCCTCCAAGGAAACCCAGGAACAGCCTACCAAACTCTATTTCTCTTTCCTGACGGGTCTAGCTCCGCCACCTCATATGCAGCTATCCCCACTCTCGGTGCCAATATATGCGTTGTAGCCCTTAACTCTCCCTTCCTCAAGCAAGCAGACCAGTTGCGCGCAACTACCCTCGACAATATTATAAACGACGGTTATCTCGCTGAAATCCGTCGCCGCCAACCTATTGGGCCCTATCATCTCGGCGGTTGGTCGGCCGGTGGGATTCTTGCTTACCGGGCAGCGCAGATCTTGACCAGTCGTCAGGAACAGGTCCTCAGTCTGAGCCTGATTGACTCGCCAAATCCACTCAGTGGGCTCGATCGCCTCCCGCCACACTTTTACAAATATTGTGAAAGCCTGCACCTGTTTGGGCACAAGTCGTTGTCTGGAGGAAATGGCGGAAAACCGCCTGAATGGCTCATCCCACATTTCAATGCCACAATTGACCTTCTCCACGAGTACCGGGCAGCGCCCATGCATTCTGGGCAGTTCAAGCTCCCTAAAGTGGGTATAATTTGGGCAGCATCCTCCATTGCTGATAACCCAAGCCTGCCGAAACTGGCCTCGCACCCGGACGACACTGAAGGCATGAAGTTTTTGCTAGAGCGTAGGACGAATTTCGGGGGTAACGGTTGGGAAACTCTGTTTACTGGTCGCCAAAGTGAAATCGTTATTGATAGAGTTGATGGGGCACACCATTTTTCCATGATGGTGAGTTTTTCCTTCCAGCTTTTCTTGATGATCGGTATCGTACTGGTGTTTATTCATTTGCCATTGATGGCGGCATATCTTGTCTAGCTTTTATACTGGCGCATTATGTGACATGTTTGGCTAACAAAGGCATCGCTCTCTGTAATAGCGCGAACCATACTCCCAAAAGCTCGCAGGGTTTCTTCGTAAGATCATGGCGTAGGTAATGATGCAGCAACGGTTTTCGTGAGGTACTTCGGAAGGCATATAGATCAATGAATTTTTTCGTAGAAAATAAAGATTAGATACGACTCGCTCATTCTCGTGTCCAAGAGTCGCACTACAAGCGGCGAATTCGGGTCTTGTTCTCAACAACAGCGGAGAATTCCCAAGAAGTACAATAGTAAGCAAGCCTCAATGAACCCCTCTCTTTTGAAACCGTGGGAAGTATCCTGGCTAGAGCCTTTCTCAGCTTAATATGAAATAGTAATTTCCTTACCCCTGATGGAACGTTGTATGTTTGCAAAATGCTCAAACTTCCTGGGCCTTGGACAGCAACCAATTTTCAGGGGACTGTCCATTTGTTAGAAGATCTAATTTGAGAGTGAAACGAGAATAGAAATTGCATCACAGAGAGTACGAAGAATAGTTAAGGAACATAATCTGAAAGGAATGTCGTTAATGATTTCATATGCTAGGTCCAAACATTTTTTACAGCCAATATATGAGCCTTGTGCAATGCGATAACTGCGCCAATACCATGCCGAACAAAAGGAAGGACATCAAATCAATAATTTTTAAACATTACACCATCCTGCTCGAGTAAAGACGTAAATCTTTCCGTTCTTCATCTATGCGGTGAAGTGCTTGGCGACGAAAGCTGCAGCAGCTTGAGCGCTGGGGAAGTAATCGGCGAAACCTGTTGAAATTCTGTTAACCAGGTGCTCATTCAAGAATCCGGGAGGGAGTTTCATACCGAAGATGTAAGTGGTGCCATCATTTGAAGTTTGAGGAACATTGTAGGTGAAAGCAGCGGCGCTTGGTGTGGCGTATGTTGCTTGAATACCTTCGTTGACACTGTTCCAGGTGAAGGTAGTCGAGTAACCCGAAGCACAAGGAATTGCACCGGAAGCGGGGAAAGCGCCAATTGCTACACTGCCGTTACAGGTGCTGAATGTTGTGTTAGTATAATTATCTTGAATGGTGGAAAGTTCGAGCGGCTTACGGGGCGTCACCAACGTTTCCGTTGTAGACTGTAAGAAGAACGCTGGAGCTGGGCTAATTTCGTGTCAGTATTCAAAATAACTGTAAAGTTATAACTGAAGAACATACGACTGCAGTGGCGTTCATTCCAAAGATACCGTCAGCGGAAGCTGTGGCGATGAGAGCGGCTCCGGCGAGAAGGGTGCTGATTGTGAACTGCATTTTGATGGTTTTAGGAAGATAATAGATTCCAAATTATTGATTATGTTGGTTTTGTGGATGAAGATGAAGATGTGGAGATGTATTGCTGTGTGTTGAGAAAAGAATTTGGTAAACCCGACGTCCTGTTATATACCTCAAAATTTGACTGTTATTGTATTTAACATCAACGGCCCGACAGCGGAAGGTACGAGCGTACGAACTGTACGCTCGCCCTTGCATCGATCGTACCCCCCAAGCACTCGGATCGCCACATTCTCTTGCCCTGGAATAACTTCACTTGCGCTGAATTCGTAAAGTCTCACCAGAGATTTACACGATACGAGTCTCCCATGACGTCGATGCATGAACGCCAAGTCGTTCGAATCTAACATTTAACCAGAACCTACAGAAATTTTGTGCACTGAGCCCAGGGATCACTAGCCTCTCGTATTACACTGTAGATCCCAGCATCGCAGGGACTAGCCACTCAAGTGACCCCTTCACCCCAGCACTTGCGAGTAAGTGCCGTACGTCAAAGTTTCCCGGCACTTGCGGGGGTTCCCTTTTCCCGACATGTCAAGTGAGCAATAAAACGTCATGAGCCTCACCTTGCCTCCAGGGGGGGGGGGACTTTCCAGAAAACTTCCGGGTCGGTTGTGGAAAATGCGGGGTGAGAATTCCTAAAATAAAATACGAGGTCGTCGATCTTCGCTGCAAATGGGGTCATGCCCCGCCAATCACGCCTGGAAATCGCAACCAAAAGTCATCACATTCCAGGGTAGAACTCACTAAAACTCGTTGCCCAAACAACACGGGAGAATTACGGGCCTTTACATACAGGGCCGTTTAGCGAGGGGTGCCAAAAGTCCTCGCTCAACATTTGCGAGTTTTACTGTAGCAAGTAAGTAGTTGCGATCTCCGTACAAGGCTGAGTTCGGTCCCACTTTCTCGCATGGATTGCTACAAACGGGTGCTAAATCGATAAATTTTGAGCTAAGTAATCCTGTTGCCTTGTGCTACTGTAGCGCCGGTCTGTTGTTCCGGTTCAAAGACTGCTACGTTGATGATGTCTACGGAAAGTCAAAAAGTTTAGACTGAAAGACTATCGTACTGTGGCCCGATCTTTGTCGTTGACTTCAAGCCTCTTCGATGAAAAAAATCCAGAGCTGGTGATGTCTTAAGGAAGGAAAGCTCAAAAATCGCATCAGGCAAGAACAGAGAACCAAAAACGAGCAAAATCTCACAGAAGCTAAAGGAAAGAGTGAAGGAATTACGAAATGTCTTGGGTGTATTAGGTCCGGACTGGTGAAAAAAGTGGAAGCAAACGGCAAATAATCAGAACTTCAATAAAAAACACACGTCTTCTATCGAAATCGGGAATAGGAAATTCATGGACTCGCGACTAAGATTTCGGGGCTCTTTGTTCTGCAGTCGAAATTAAAGGATCTATGCAAGCTCTAAATATCAGAGGTCAGGTCCATCCAGCGCAATATCCGTGGCGAAGAAACCTCCAATCAATATTGTTAAGTCCAATCATGAATCGCGCTCTGCATTCAAACGATCGATTCGCTCCGCTTCCATCTCCAAGCATAGCTTTTCATTACTGAGTTTCAGGTATCGATTGGGACACCAAAATCATAAATGCCTACAACCTCCGGCGCATTGCCTCCGTGGAACTTGTTGCTGTGTGCCTCCACAAACTGTTTAACCGATGAAATATAATGAGGCATGCAGATTTCGTCACTGGGCTGATGCCATATAACGTGCAGAATAATCTTTCTGAGGACCGGAAAATGGAAAATGGCCCAGTTGTACGCTCCTAAGTAGGCCTGCCGCGGCGCGCCGTCCTCGCCCCTAGAAAGATTGAATAACCATTGCACGCAGTCGAGATCGTCTCGGATAATGAAACCAGTAACGTGCAGGTGCTGTATCTTATCCATGTGGTCGGATACATCGGAGCTCAGGGCTGAAAGGTTGCGCTTTAGGAGTTCAACATCATCTCCCTCCTCGAGATTTGGAAACATATCCCGGTACCGAATGCATATGATGTCTCTGCGAGGATGAAAGCAGAGAGGTTCTGGGCGAAATACTTCTTGACCAGGAATTCGTGATCGATCAAATAGACAATAATGCTTCAAGGTTTCACGTCGGCTCTCCTGATGAATCCAAAGTGATATAGGGAAGCGGAGAGGCCCCTGTCGACTTCTGAGAAAAATCTCAGTTACGCCGATGTAAACCTCTGCGGGGTCCGGGAAACTCCAATGCCGCACTTTGAAGCGCAATTCGATCGGCAGTTCTGGGAATAGGGTGAATGAGCGAGATGGCTGTAGGCTCTCTTGACCAGGCGCGATGTCGTTGTGCTTGCAGGCAAGAGTGTCGAGTTCAGTTTCAGGTTGCATCTGCATGGTCTGCCACATTCTTCTCAGTCCTCTGGTTGTAGAGATCCAATAAATTCAATACGTACCCGTGGAAGATCATCCGCAACGTCTAAGGATTGAGGCGGTAACATCGTTGATGCGAAGCATTCAAAATGGCGTTGAACTTAGAAGTGTGTCTGTTGCGTTGTCGGTAGTCAGAAGATCTGAGGTGGCTGTAAGTGACTGACTGATTGGGAAGAACCGAAAGAGACCTTTATTAGGTGAATGGAGATGGAGTAGAAGTTGCAGACAACAATTCACCCAAAACACGCATACAATCTTACGACTCTAGGACTCGCATCAAATGGTACACTGATGTTTATTGAGAGTGATATGGGAAAGTTCCATCTCTGCTATTGAGCGGCCGTGCAAAGTTCCCTCTTATTCAAATATTCCTATACTCGCTGAAGAGACCTACCAGCTGGTCCAGCCAAGATTCAAGACTACTTTGGGCGCTTTACTACCCTGAAATCTTTTCTTGTGATGTTCGACAAAAGTCTTTACCAAGTCCACCACAGTAGCCTCCATGTCCATGTTCCAAGGCAATAGTCTTATGGCGATCTTTCGCACGGCTGGAAAATGGAAGACATATGCGCCGTATGTGTCATCCCCATCTAGATGAAGTTGGCCATGGCCGAAATCATTCATAAAGGTGGCCATATCGATAGCGACAACATCAATCTGAAGATGGTGAATCCTACTGAACGAGAGGCCTTGCTCAGACATGGCTTGAAGCAGATTTTTGCGCAGCAGTCGGCTCCGGACGCTCTCTATAGATGTAGAGCCGAGGTTGTAGAAGTTCATGCAGAGCAAATCTTTCGTGGGATCGAAACACAAAGCCGGGCGGCGACTGAAGGGGGGTTCCAAAAGCCGCGGATCTAGCAGGAAATAATGCTTCAAAGTTTCCGAGCGACTTTCGACGTTGATCCATATGGAGACGGGAATTCTCGGTTCGCACCGCCACGGGTACACTTCACCAAGTTCGATTTGGCGTGGGCTAGAGAACGTGCGACGCCAGATCTTGAGGCGGAGTTCCGTTGGAAGCTTGTGGAAGAGTGTAAAGACCGAGGGTTGTGGGAATAGTTGTTGTTTCAGATCGACGAGCTCGAGCTCCAGGAGCTGGAAATTGAAAGCCTCAATGTCGTTTCTCGTCGCAGTATCACTCTGTTCCATGTCGTCAGTGAGCCGCCTGTCAAATACCGCCTGGGTAACTGTTGACATGTAATCTTACCTGATCTTGGGCTCCCATGATTCTGGAAACTGGGACCATGAACGCAGGAGCTTGGTGGATCTTTGGAGTTTGATCGTGGTGGAAGCTGTTGATACCGTGAGATCGTTGAAGCGCTTTGGAAAGGAAAGTTTTCTGAGTGAATCAGCTAAATATTTTGAGCTGCACGGTATTCACTTGAAAATTCCTAAAGGGAATAGAAACTATTATTTGATTGAATCACTATAATGAATTTTACAGTAGCTCAAACTGCTATTCTACAATGAAATGAGATCCCAGCTTAAAAGTTGGTGTGAGATCGTGAAAGTGTTTGGAAAAAAAATCTCCTAGAAGAATTCTCTAAATGCTCACAGCTACGCTACGCAAATCCACTTGAAGTCTCAAATGGAACCTAAAATCACTATTCTATTAGGTTTTTCAAGGTGACACGAGCTTCCATTCTAATACGCAATCAAAATCTATCCTGGAAAGGAGGGTAAGTTGCAATCGCAAGTGATGCAAATGTCAACCCCTCAAACTCCAATCTTCCTCGACAGCAAAGACCCCAAACGAAAAATCCTCTCGCATACCAAATCCACCCAGAAGCGCTGAATCACCCACTCTTCTACTCCAGTTCTCATCTAACCTGATCAGTTCCACGTTCCAGTGGGGCAAAACGGGCTCTTCGGATCTACGTTATTGAGAATAACCTTTGTAGGAAACACCAGACCCCTTTCTGCGGCATGCGTCTCGCAATTCAACCCCGCATCTTGATCTAGCCTACCCACACTCTGAAGAGGAAATTTGCCAAAGATATTGCTAGGCTCTTCATACATGTTGAAGAATGGATAGCCGTTTTCGGCGTACGCTTCAGCCGTAATAGGGGTTGATGGCACGACGATCCCAAGTGAGTCGCATGAAGCTACGTCGATGAGTTGCACGTTGAACATAACCATCTTTTCGACATCCCAATCATATGCCGATAGCGGGTCTGCAACAATGGTCTGGTATATATGGCCTCCAGGGGCTATTGTCATCTCTCTGACGGCTGGTGCTTCGGCTGATGCTTCGACTGAGTCGTTCTGCTGTCCTTGGACTTCCTCCAATGTCGCAGATTTTCCCCCACGTAATCTCAGTAAGAGATGAAGTGTGCTTTCCTAAACCATTTATCAATAAACAACATGCAACATTATATCGTGGAGAGCATCATACATTATGAATATTATAATACCACAAACGTCGACCATCTAATACATTAATCAGCTCTCTATAACCAACAAACTTTCAATTAATCTTGCTAACCTTCAAGGGCTTTACCGCTGAAAATGAGCCTTTGACGATCTACTGGAATCCCCGACAGTTCTTCGATCATGCGTTTGATGTCATCAACAAGGCAGGGAAGCCTGACGTCGAATGTTACAGTTTCCCCAGTCAACATCTTTACCAAGATTTGAGGGATTCTTTCTGTGGGTATGATCTCGAATTGGAGGCCAGCGACTGTATCGGCGCCAGTGAGTTGCGCTTCGACAGAATAACCGGATCCCACAGGATCAGCGACAAATTGCATAACCTTGCCATCGGCTGTCGCAATACCATCTAGCCAGAGTTGCTTGGGAGGAACAACATAGTCTTGTGAGGAGTCGGCGGCCTTGATTTGTGACTGAGCTCTACTCATCGAACCGAGCTTGGATTCTCCAGAAATTGCGTTAACTCCTCCAGCGAAAACCTGGACAGCAAACTCGCGATCGCACTCAAAGTTGATCCACATAGCTTCACGACCTTTTCTTCATTAGTCAACAAGAAACGATGTGGAATTAATTTTGGAAAGGGAAATACATACGGTAGATAGGAATGAACACCCCTCCCTTCTGAGCAAGTGCTTCTGGAAACTTCTCTGCATGGGCAGTAACCGAGTAGATGGGGAAATTGCCATAGTAAGGAGGTAAACCATACGCCTGGTCATTATCGGGAACTCTGATGGTGCGTTTGAAAGAGATCTTCAATGGGTAGCCGTGGCCATCACGGACCTCGATCTCTTGAAAAGCTCCATGTGATGACGAAGGTTCGATTAAGTTGACGGTAACGTCACGAGAAATGGTATTGAGAGTCATGCTGAAATGTAAGTCTCTTGGAAAACTGTTCGTGATTATTTGTGTTGTTTGGAATTCGAGAGGATGAGAGGATGAGATGATGAATGACCAAAGATGTGTACTGATGGAGCTGTATTTATGCGGGAAGAAAATGCGAAGAAGGATGTAGAAAATTCTGTCCTCGTGCACATGCGAGAGACACAAAGTAGCAGTAACAGATTAATGAAAGAAAGAAAAGCACAGAAAGCTTCGGATCAGATTCAGTGATTCCCATTACGAAACATCTTTGACACGCGAAACACCTTTGCATTTCGTGAAACTCCATTTTCTATCAACATTCCCTGAATCAAGGTATCCAGAGGGATTTACTGACCCGGCCAAACATTTCACTGTTACCGAGAATCACCTCTCCAAAATCATGATCCAAAATCCTTTCATGCCGTGATATCAGGCAATAGTTTCTCAACATAACGCCAAATAAACGAGGAGGCATGACCTGCAAATGTTGCACTGGCATACCAGGTATTACGCTGACCCTGTAGTGCATGCAAGTGGTTGTAGAATCCTCCCTGAATTGCCTCTGGAGAGACGGTCAACTCTTACGGCTTGTGATTGTATTCGTAACTTCTGAAAGAGCTCCGCAAGTGAAACAATAAAATCCGCGAAGACATACTATGCAAGTAGGAGATCAAGCCGCAAGACTAGTAGAACTCTCGAATCCAATCTTCGAGAGCTCTACCTTTCGAATCTGCTGTGAGTGCATTCGCTGCCTAAATGTCAGCAAATTTGATATCAAGCATCTGAAGATAAAGCATCTCGACATACCACTTCGACTGTTCCCCTCACTAGATACCGAGTTACCGAAACAGCTTTATTCTGGCCAAGTCTAGAGACCCGGCCAATAGCCTGGGTTTCAACACTGGGGTTCCACTGCGGCTCAAGTATATAAACATGATTAGCAGCTGTCAAGTTGAGCCTGGGAACTGTCAGTATGGTTTGAAGTAGACGGGAAGAGGATGTCAGACCCGAAAGCCCCCACCCCTGTACTCATGAGTAAGATCGGAACACGCTCATCGGAGACAAAGCTGTCCATGTTATATTGGCGTTGCGACAGAACTTGGTCGCCGTCGATTCTCTGGTAAGATATTCCTCTGCGAGCGAGATGGACAGACACGAGATCCAGAGTCCTCGTCCGACAAGAGAATATTATACTAAATATAAACACATTAGCTCATGTTGACATATATTTGTATATTCTTGCGGGCAATGGCAATTCTAACCTTCTAGCTCCGCTTGGCTGACGTTGAAGATCCTCTAAAAGTGCGTTCATCTTGGACGAAAACCCTGATCTCCTGAAATACTCCTCGTTTTTATTCTCCGGTTGGTTGGAAGGCTCCTGGAATTCTGTTTCATGAATCTGTCCAATTGACATATTACACAAAGAACAAGATTCCGTTGATACATCATCCAAGGTTGAGCCGTCGCGATTCAGTGACATACATTCTTGACAAAGCTTGTGTTGGCAAGAATGACCACTACTACCTAAGTCTCCAACAAGATCAAAAACGGGGATAGGAATGCCACACATAGCACAAATGCTCTCTGAATTCTTCCCGAGTGAGTAGAGGAAGTCCTCTCGTTCGACTTTCTTATCCCGCTGAGATCTTCCTTTGAAGGGCTTCTGGAAAGTCCCATGATTGCATAGCAACCGAAGTTGGAGTTGAGCCTGGAAAATACCAAATGGATCGCGGTGGCCTGCCTTTCTGCTCGCTTTTTCTCTGATTAATTTTGCCATCAAAGCTAGCGTTTCATCGTACTGCTTCCTTTCTTGGTCACTCAGGGTTACATAATGATAACTTTCGGTGATGTCTGGAAGGTGTAGCAGTTCCTGTGATCTTCTAAGACATACGCAGTCAAGCAAAAAGGCAAATTTCTTGGATGCTGAACTGATATCTTCTGCGAATGGAACCACAAATTGGTGGTGGAAAACCGCTTTGTTCTCGAACTGGCTGAGTCTTAGGAATGCCAAGAGAGAGCCAATGTCTTCCAAGTGATTCTGAATTGGAGTTCCAGTAAGACACCAACGGAATCTGGCCGAGAGTTGACTTGCTGCCTGGAATAGAGTTGTTTCTCTCCGGCGGATCATGTGCGCTGTTACGATCCCTTTTAGCAGACAAGCTCTAAATTAAGGGATCATAAAAGTGTAGCCTACCTTCATCAAGAACGACTCTGAACCATTCGATGTGAAAGATGATGCTGTTACTCCGATTTGCACTTGCCGCAATTGTATGATAAGTAGTCAAGACAACATCACGATCCAGGTATTCTTCAATGTCTAGATCTCGACCTTTCCCATAGTATTTGAACACTTCCACTGATTGGTCCAAGCGACTAAAGGAAGGGAAGGTGAGTTCCTCGACAATGATTAAAGGACAAGAATAGGGTAACTAACGCCTCGATCTCTTTCAACCATGAATTCATAATAACTGCACTACCCCATCAGCAACAATTTCAAAGGTTCTGTAAGAATGAGAGATAAAAGTGATCTTACGAGTAGATGGTACGATGATCAATGTAGCTTTGGAGCGGGGTTTTCTGGAAATATTAGAAGAGCCTCGGAACCATTCCCGAGCTTCCTCTAGGGTTTCTGTAATGAGAGCTAAGGTGCTCAAAGTCTTTCCCATCCCCATATCATCTGCGAGAATTCCGCCGCCCAGTTCACTTGGAGGCTCGGTCGATTCAGCATTGGTCAGCTTATGTCGATACCTGCGGTACCGAGTTAAAATCACCCACACTAGAATTCAGAAAATTAAACACACAGTGGAGTGCTGATGTTGCATTCGTATTCCCAGAGACTGAATTCAGGTAAGACCGGTCCAAATTCCTTTTGTGTCATGAAGGAGAGGGCTGTCTCCTGGTGCCTAGATTGAAGGATCAGTAACTGACTATATAGCCGTTGGCGATATTGAATCGTCGATCCTGATCGTCTGGTTCATTGCAGAAGTTAATACATACGGTAAAAGTGGGGTCAAGACATGTGTCCCTCCCTTCATTCTCTTCAAGTTCCGGGGCCGTGTCAGAGATTGGTAGATGGAAGAAAGTGTGTCACTGAATTTCTCCCGTTCCTCTCTTACTATTTTGGAATGCCCCCACGATTCGGCCAAGAAAGCTTGTCCTCGGTTCAACGGTTTTGGCTCCTCAAACCCCAGAAACTCAATTACGTGGGGGTTACAGTACTCGATATCTTGCGTGCCATGGTCAGGGTCTTGAAGATACACATTCGCAGAGCACAAGTTGTTCCCAATAGCATCGGCATCTGCTATAGACCCATAGATATTGATTTCAACCTTCATGTTCGCCTCACCAGGCCTTTTTGCCCGAGATAAGACATGCTGAATACGTTTCGTTTCCGCGAATGCTCTCATCTCAACACATGGGTATTGTTGAAGCATTTCCAGACCTCGTGAAACAAGCTCACTTACTTGAGCGAAAGGACTCCTGTCGGAAAATTTGAGCATAAAATAGTCAGAATACCTAGATACCTCAAAAGACTGATAAGGCTGCAAAGGGTCGATTTTGGCTGCCAATTCTGGCATGCTCCCGACCAGCTTGATTGAAACGTCTGAGATCTACCCGATAGCCTTGGTAATTCTTCTTTGACAATTTGATGATGATGGATTACTCACCATGCCGTAGCAACAGAATCGAATACCGCCTGCCGTCTCGGTCTCGTTTTCAATGTCTTGTAGAGTAGCGGTGTCTATTATCTCCGGTTGAAGGGACAGATCAGCCCATTCTTGCATGTTCATCCATGACTCCCCGAGGCCTTCTGTTTCAATCATAGGATCCGCGCCGTCGAAGAAAGTGGCCGAAGGCTGCAAGTCTGATAAGATCATGTTCTCCCAGACATTATCCCATGCCAAGGTTGCCGACGTTGGATATGCATAATTCACTTGTCTTTCCATAACAGCTTGTCATCCAGTGAAACAGCATAAATCAGGTGGGGATACTAACAGAATATTTTCAGTGTCCTTAGAGCCTTGGTCTTGGCGTGCCCTAAAGACATTTTCTAGGCTAAACGTTGTTGAATCAGCCATTGTAGATGGCGAGTATACTATTTGAATATGAGACTCCAGATATGAATTTTATGATATATTGTTGAGGGTAGAATTCATCGATACTTTAAGGAGTTAACAATACCGCGGTGAGGAAGACTTTGACGAACTGTCACGAGATTTGGCTTCGGTCGGCACCCACGAGGCAGACTCTTAGGCTGCCTGCGGTAGGTGGCTGTGTTGCGCCTGCAGTATCACAGCCCAATTTCCACCTGCAGCCCTCTATTGATTGTGACATTTTCCATCCTCAGCCACACCGTTCAACAACAACAGACCAGATCAGCCTGCTCAAACCTATAAAGCACATGCATCTAGCTAAAATTTTACTCACCATCTTTGGAAACTTCACTGTCTTTCATTTTTCTCCTGCTGTGGTTTTGTTTATCCCGGACGTTGAGGTTGGTGTGCCACAGCTGTCTCGAGTGAGATGATCAATATTGATCTTCTGTATCAAGAATGACTTCACCAGCAGTACCCGCACCGACAAACGGGTTCGAGAGGGCTCTCAGGGCTTTCGAGAAACGTTTAACCCCTTCTGAGAGTGCGCAATTCAGCTCTACTTCGCTTGATGACCTAAAGGTCACGATCTTGTCCATTCAAGCAGAACAACGCGCGCGAAAGAAAATGATGCACATGGGCAGGGTTCAAGCTTTTTTGGAAGCGATGGAGCAATTTGGAAGAGTGATTGACGTCTTTGTGAATGTTAACAGTATGCTCGCCTTCGTATGGGGTCCCATAAAGCTGTTGCTTTTGGTGTGTGCTGGCTCTATATAGTGTCCCTTGGCCGTAAGAGAGAAGCTAACTGTGCCTAAGACCGCATCTACATTTTCCGATTCCTTTGATGCCCTTCTAGATGCGTATCAGGAAATAGCAGAGAACCTTCCCATCCTTGAGGGATATCAGTCTACATTTGCCAAGAACGAGCGAATGCAAGTTATTCTTGAATGCGTCTGGTCAAATATCCTCGATTTTCATATCCGGGCACTCCGCATTTTTGACCAGTCTAGTACAAATTCGGCATCCAAATAATGGTGTAACTTACTGACTAGTTACCAGTGCTGCGTATTGTCTTCCGATCGTTGTGGAAGGATTTCAACAGCAGGTTCCGACACATTATCAACGATCTGAAGTGGCAAAAGCAGCTTGTGGGAGACCACGCAAACCAAATTCACATTCAGAACTACGAGTCGGACCGGCTAAAACTTTTTGAAGAATTTGAACAGGCAAGAGAGGAAAGATCTGCTCAAAGGAAAGCGTTTATCATTCACTGGATCGGAGCACCCAAGACCATCCTCGATCATGAATCTCTTTGCCAGGTCCGCCAAGAGTTTTACGATGCCACACAGAGGTCGACGGCTCAATGGATCCTTGAAAACGAGGACGTAAAGGCTTGGCTATCGCGACCCGTACCGAAGTCCTCGACCATTTGGATGAACGCAGTGCCTGGCGCCGGTGAGACTTCAAAATAAACAAGAACCTCGGCAGGCAAGAGGCTGACCCAATTCTGTAGGTAAGACTATCCTGGTTTCTGTAATTATAGCAGAAATCAAGAAAAAGAATTTGGCGCCTGTCGCCTTCTGTTACTGCAAACACAATGATCCGGATAAGAACACATTCGTATCAATTCTGAAGGCTCTCTTGAGCCAGCTTGTAATTCAGCAAGAACAACTTCTACCCTTCTACTCTGATGAGGAAAAATCCAGCGGCGAAATCACTCTTCACTCAGCCAAGTTGTCCAAAAGGCTTATTCGGTGCATCCTCCAAAACATACCCTATGCTTACCTGATCATAGACGGCCTGGATGAATGCGACCAAAACGAAAGAAGGTTGGCCTTGGAATTTTTCAATGATATAATCAATCTCTGCGATAATATCAAACCCGGCAAGATTAGACTTATGATCGCTAGCCGGGATGAGCCTGACATCAGGAAATCTCTCTCACTAGCAACATTAGTGAGGATTAGTGATCGGGACACATTTCAAGACATCAAGAGTTATATCATCCATCATGCAGAACTTATAGAGCAAAAATTTCGAGAATTTGGTCTCAGCAAGCGTGACCGCGAGTATATCGAGCAATATGTCTTAGACAAATCTGACGGTTAGTATGGTCGTATCATCGTGCTTTTTCCATCCAGCAGGAGCCGAATTAGGCTGATAATAATATAGGCATGTTTTTGTACGCAAAACTTGTGATGGTGAACCTTGAGGGTCAGCCTTGCTTAGCTAATCTTCGTGACGAACTTTATCGTCTTCCCAAAGGGTTTGTCGAAGCGTGAGTGCACGGGAGTCGATCTTATTCTGGATGCGAGTTGCTGCGAGTTGCGCTAACTTATGTCGCAGATATGGTCGAACTATGGATCGCATAGAAAGGAATCCTCATGCCAATGAACGGGAAGTTGCTCAGAAAATTCTCTCTTGGATGGTCTGCTCAAGGCGGCCACTCCGATGGCGAGAACTACAAGCAGCGATTTCCATTGACCCGCTCGACCAAATCATCGATTTGAATAAGCGATCAGCGACACATGTCAGAGATATTTGTGGCTCTCTCATTGAGGTTCTCCCCGGAGACAGGGTCGATTTTGTCCATGCTACTGCTCGTCTGTAGGTCACCGTGACGAGAATATTTAGAGAACAGTTGCTGAATCCATAAGGCACCTCATTGACTTAGGATACATTCCACTCTCCATTGCAGAGCTTTCTATGTTAGCGCTTTGCCTAAACTATCTGACGTTCGACTGCTTCGAGGAGCATGTCGACGCCGGCCAGCTGACTCAGCTTGGAAAGGATGGATACTTCGCATTCCAAGATTATGCTATCGCTCACTGGGCTGACCACCTTTTGGCCTGGATTAATTCGTTGAGTGACCAGACCCAAATGCAGCCTAACGTCGAAAAGGAGGCCTCAGACACTTTCCTCATCTTTGGAGACCGATTCAGCGCGGACCTGAGAGCGTTCTCGATCAGCGAAGACCCGATTCTCGGTTGTGAAAAGCTGCAACATTTAGCCTGCTTTTCCGTTATAGTTGACTTATGGAGACACACGAAGTCTTACAAAGTCCTTCAGGATGATCGACAAGACAAATCAAGCCTGCTGTCATTGGGAAAAGCACTTGAGAGAAACCGTAGCGTCTTGGAGGATCTCGAGAGATTGATAGCCAATGGAACGTCGGAAGCAGACTTGCTACGCAGTCTCTATGGCGAAAACTGGTTCAAATGCTCGAGAATTTCTTGTTTCTACTTCCACGAAGGCTTCCAATCACGGTCCTCGCGACAAGCTCACTACGACCGCCATGACCGTCCGTTCAGATGTGAGGAGGAAGATTGTCCTGCTGGGGCAATCGGTTTTGCGTCGTTGAAAGAGTTGGAGAAACACAAGAGGAACATGCATCCCGGACTCGACAAGCTGTCATCGACATTCGCAAGACTTAAGAAGGGAAGTACGGCGGAGGCACTACTGGAGAAATACCCTTGCCCACGCTGCCCTTCCAGATTTGTCACCAGGTTGGATTGTAGGAGTCACATGATATCTCATTTTCGCCCTATCCTGCCGGCGGCGCGGTAGTGAGATTGACGTGTGCGTTCCACGTATGCCTTCAACCTCGTTGAGGGGTCGCATCTGAGGCGGTGAAATTTTGGCAGGGATGTCACCTACGTGATGTTAGACGGGACAAATTGTTAAATTTGGCAGGTGGAAGCTTAGACATTGCACTTGTGCAGGCAGAGAAGCAGGCATACGGCCAGCATAAGACAAGCATAGTGTAAAATGTGACTTCTCTGACTGGACGTGGAAAATTTTAGCGTTAAAGAAGGGGACTGCGCTTGATTCTGCCCCGCCGGCCATCCACGATCCATACAACCCATACAACCCATACAACATCCCACTTCATCTTCAATCCGACGTTTGGCTTGTATTAGCTGTAGAAAATTTTAGCGTCAAAGAAGGGAAGTACAGGCCTACGATGAAACCAACCTCGCGAAGGGACCTCGTGCGCAATCCTCACAAGGCGGGAGCTGGGTGTTTTTACGGTCGTTTCTCAACCCTCTCTACCCTCAATCTTCGTGCGCGCTATTCTTCCCTAAACTTCGTAAATGTCGTTTCTCCGAGCGCGAGCAGTTTCTTTCGTTGAATGCCTTATTATTTATGAACAAAAAGTTCCCGCGTTGAAGATTGGGTGTCTGCAGATAAGTTCCTGCTCCTTCTTTGACGCTAAAATTTTCTACAGCGAACCAAATTGAAGATCTGCAGAATGGAACGGACCCCAAGTAGCTATAGGTTCGAGAAAATTTTAGCGTCAAGGAAGGCGACTGTAGATGTATGACTCATAACACCCCTGATTGACTGAATTGGCTCGAGTAAATTTTATTGTCAAAGGAGACAGTCTACTTCTCCCCGTTCAGGAAGTACGCAGGCCAGGCACTTTGTCGGTCGCATGCTCTACTTTTCTTTGCCAGTGAGCTTTGGTGAGAATGTAAAATAACTGTATAAGTAGGCAGCTAGTTTAAACTTGTGTCACGTGTACCTGTGTCATGGCTAGAACCATGGAAGTTGTTTCTAGAGCAACTTTTGTTTCCTGTATTTAGTCGGCTTTTTAGCCACCTTACTTTACCTGAAAATCAATCAAGTTTATGCGATAACTTGTCTCACCCCTCCCCAGTTGCAGGGCTTCTGGCTTTTGACAGCTCGAGATGATGCAAGAATAATCGAAAGCCTTTCGGAGGCTGCCGCCGAATATCCTCGGCTGTCGGGCGCTGATATGCAACCCCTGGAACCGTCATATCCGTTGGAACAAGAGATACGTTCAAACGAGCAAAGAAACTGTTGGCCTCGGGATAATTCAGCCAAGCACGAACGCCATAATCGATTGTCTTTCCAGTCGTAGGATCAACATAGGTCTCTATGTGACCACCCAAACGCCCCTTCTGCTCAATAACAGCAACACTATGACCCAGGTCCTGAAGTCTGATAGCCGCATAGGTTCCAGCAGCGCCACCTCCAACTATGGTGATGTCCCGAGAGATGACTGCATCGACATTGTATTGCTTGCCATTGGCTCCATATCTGCCTGGACCATTGGAAGTAGTAGCAGCATGGATAGCGGCAGCAAGGAGAAAGATGGTTGCGACAAAATGCGTGAAGGATAGCATACTGTCGGATCCCGAAGGCACTTTCCGTAATTGGGAATTCGTTGATAAAAAGATTGTGGAAAGATTAAAAACCCCCCCGAAATATTTTTCAATATATACTAAATCTTCATTGAATACCACTTAGCATTCTCTACTCAAGCCTCCACATTGAATCTACGCTAGACACGTGACGGGGTTAGGGAAAAAAAGGGGGGCTGATCACCTGATCACCTGATCATGTCGCACGTGGGAGCTCGTTCTAGCTCCCTTGATGCTCCGTTACACTTTCCTCGTCTTGTCTCCAAGCACAGATACCCATTTGGCTCCCTTAAGACCGAGATTCCTCTGGAATTATTTATAGATCTATATTTGCTTATATACAGGAATACGTAGTTTAGCATTATCATTTCCTAACGTCTCCTTATTTTCTACAGTGATACCGTTATTACTGTTCCTTTTGTACTTTGGGACCTCTACCTCGAACCAGCAGTCACCCCCCCCCCAACGTAGAAGACAGCTTCTATATCTCTACATTGTAGGGACAAACGTTATATCTTGGCAGAAGGGGGGGGGGACTTTTAAGTCGCGCTGAGGCGAAAGTCTGATTTCGCTATTGGCTGCAATGCCGCCTACGGGCGTGTCCAATGAACTTGACCGTTGGAACCTGAAGGGTTTCATCGTTGTCACTAACGCTCAGTCTCGCTCGGAGAACATACAGGATGTTCGGAGACGACAATCCCGATGTTGGGGCTGTGCAATAGATATCATGGCCCAGCCTTGAGAAATGGCCTCCTCCTCGTCGCACCTGCGCTTGCCGCCGCCCGGATTTGAACGTGGTGTAGAGTCACAACCTCAACGGAAGTAAAACGCCTGCCTCAACGGCCGCTGAAACCTCCCCAACTTCTCAAATTCCTCATACTTGAACCCTCTCACAATCGCATACCCCACAATCGTATGATACTGCTTGTCTTCCGTCTCCCGAATAACTATCGGAAATTCCGTATTCTTCAACACAACGACTATATCTCCCATCTGGATATCTGTAACTCCCTGGCAGCCCATCCCCACAAGTCCAAATTTCGTGTCGAAAAACGTTCGCCCGGAGAGCCACGTCGCGTGCTCGAATGACTCGCGATCAAACGCTTTTTTGTTGTGGAGGAACATTGTATTTGCCAAGGTCTGGGGCTTCAACTCTTCCAAATTCGCAGTTACAGTCTCCGTCGTGGTCTTGAGAGTATTCATAATTATCTCTCCAGCTTCTGATACCGTCTTGTACTCTGATATTAAAGCCGAGCACTCGTCGTCGCCGGGATATTGGGCAGCAACATATTCGAAATATCGGCGCGATTCCTCGACCATTATATTCATCGTCGTCATGTATTTCTCGTAATCTTCTGTAATAGTCTTCTTTGTCGTGTCTTGATCCGCGATTCGTTGATCTCGGTATTGTAGGTAGGAGTCATCGGTTGTACCAGATCTCTTTTGGGCGGAGTCTGGGAAGGATCGGATGGCATCAACGAAGCACAGGACAAGTCGCACTCTCATTCTAACTTCCTCCTCGTGCTCGCATGCTGTGATGCGATGCTGCAATAGTTCGTAGCAGGGTTGTATTTCCGTAGCTGTGCCTGACTCGTTGCTGGGAATCCAATCCGGAGAACTTCCATTATTTGCGGGAACTTTGAGATCACGCAACTTGGCGGAGACAACAGATGTTTGAGATGCGCTGAATTGGGAAGGTAGATTTGGCTTTCTCAAGTATTTGATCTGACTTAAGAGGTTTGGGTAGTCGAATAACGCAGCGCCGAATAGGTCTGTACTGGAGTGATTTGCATTCTGTAGGAATAAGTGCAGCATTAAAAGTCGAGCACATATTTGCATGAAGGCAGAAGCAATTTGAAGGTGCTCATTCATCTGCAAAAGGATCTGGAGCCGGGCCTGAAGCCAAGTAGGTACGAAGTCTCTGGAAAGACCTCGTAATTGCTCCGTTAAGCTTTCGCACGTGGAGGTGTGAGTTTCATAGGCATCCTTTACTTGGCTGAAGAAAGGGACGAAACTTGATTCGAGGATATTCTTTCCCTCGAGTATATTAAAAGGCGGCAACTCAAAAACTATGCTTTCCATGTCTCGTTTGACGATGGGAGAAACCCATTTTCGTATGAGGTCTCTAGTGTGAAGCGTTGGTAGTGTTTCGAACACTGGAGGGGACTTTCTGAGCAACGCTGCACTTGGGGTGGCAGCAAATATGTTCTCAAGGAACCAAAGCTCCCGGACAGTGTTTGGCCAATCAGGCTGGTTGATGGCATATACGTGGTTTACTGAGTCCAGCAGGTATCCCTCCATGGCCAAAACGCCATCCCGAATGGCGAGTGGGCAGGGTGAGCTTTTCTTCAACTTGCCGTAATCAAACAAGTTGTGCTCCAGCATCGCGGCCTCTGGTATTGGCTTGGTAAAATCCGGGACCCAGGAAGGCATGCCAGGAGAGAGTCGGTAAGGATACCACCAGAAGACTTGCTGCCATCCATCAATAGCCAAAACCCAGGTTGCAAGCTTATGAAAAGCAGTCTCGACGGACTCCAAATAGTTAGGAGTGAAAATAGCTTGCGTAATTGGGTCCAAGAGAGAACGCATACCAAATATCTTGTCTCGAGGGTTGGTGCACCTCAAATTCACCTTTTTTAGAACGCCCCTTGGTAGCCACATGTGAGCAAATTCAGATCGATTTTGAGCCGAACGGAGCGTTAAAACACCGTAGACATGAAGTATTTGCGTCATAATTGACTGCCATGACTTTTGAACATCAAGATCGAGTTTGAATTTCCCAGCAAACGGTATAAGATGAGTTGCGATATTCCTCTGCAGCATTTTCCAGTCTCTTAAAAGAACGGACGCTTGAATCGAGTTGCGTCCAAGGTGAAATGTCGGATTGGTAGGTGAGAGGCTGTACTCTTGCTGAACCCAGATCCGGTTCCACCATGGCAGAAAACAGAAATGAACGTAAGCTTCGAGTAATTCTCGTATATCTCTCTTATCTAAACCTAAGTCTTCAATGGCGCTGTCAACCAAATCTTCTTCATGAACGTTCCGGTTGAGGAAGGAGAAGAGCGCCAAACCACGAGTGTTCGGCTCGCCGAGATAAACAACGACATGTTGCGCGGACCTGTATATTTCGAGCATCATGCTAATCTGGATTTCTTTATCTTTAGTGTCACTTTGGTTGATACACAGTGAATCCACCCATAGAACACGAGAGTTCTCTTTCATGCGTAGAGCTTGAAGAGCATGATATAGATTTGGGGTTATCTCCATATTTGTGCCCTCGACTTCGATGAAATAGCTGGCTTCGGCTTCCATTTCCCCCCACACGTATGATAAGGCTTCGTAGATGGGGCTCGACGATAGACCCACGCAAAATATTGTGGCTTTCAACGTAGGGCCCTCACCAGGTAAGAGTGCTAGAAGTCGTATACTATTTCCAGGTTCGGCGAGTCGAAACTTTTGGTAAAGCTTTGCAACGACTGACTCTGGCTCGTGCTCCAGCATATCATGTTCACAAGCTGATGCCGCTGGTGTTCCGGCCAAACGTAAGATTGCGTGTACGTGCTCTATAAGTTCAGATTGAGAATCATCCTCGGATACAATCTCATCAGGCTTCCACAACGGCAATTCCAGATTTGAGAATCCTAAGAAATCAAAAGTCAGAATTGAGCACTGGGATAACACTTAGACGAATAATGCCGAACTGGCTGACCTTTTGGTGTAAAGAAAAGACTAAGTAATGTCGGCACACGGACAGTTGTCCACGATTTGCGCCACTTGAGAGTTTGTATAACTGCCGCCTTTGCTTTCACTTCATCAACGTGCGCAGGGAGAGAATCGCTTTCGTAAAAGTGGATAGAGCTGCGAAATTCTCGGAGCTCTTCGGGCTTCCCCAGGCGCTCCCAATAATCCAAAAATGAAGTCGTGGTCGCTTGCGTAGTTTTCTGGTCTATGAGTTTGCGGAGCCATAGGCAGACTTCTTCCTCATTGTTGATACCTCTGGTAGAAGCTTGCTCTGGGTCTTCTACCCCAACAACATAGAATGTATGGCCTGCGCAAGTGGCTGTGATCGGTTTCTCTTGCTCGGTACGCGCTATCCACTTTTGATAACAGCCGTCGCAAATAAACAGGAATAGACATGACTTACAAGCAAGCCATCGAGTTCGAGGTCTGATACGTTCCTTGCAGACGTCGCAAGATCCGGAGTTGGTTGGTTGGTTGAATGCAAAGGAGGCATTCGCCGCGTCGTTGCTCCACAGACACATGAGTCCCAATGCCCAAATAGGACCCCGTTCAACTTTCAGTATCCGTTCGCATAGCTGGGCGAGCTTAATGACGCACTGGTGTCGCGGGCGGTCATTCCGAAACGGCTGCTGATAGAATTGTTGAAGATAGCTGAACGATACCACCTTACTCATCGCGATAGTAGTAGTGTGAGTGTCCCCAAGTGCTTTACTGTAGCTTTCGAATGCACGCTCTAGCACGTTAACCGCCTCGTCGTGAAAGTGTCGAGTTCTGAAATCAAGCCCCAGTTGATACAGGGCACGCCTTTCAACATTCAATTCAGTCTCATACAGCACCTGCGTTTCGATATTCGTATCAGTCCCTAGCTTCCGGTAGCCTTCCGCGACTCTCTCAAGCAGGATAAGCGCTTCTTTCAATTTTCCGCGCTGGATATACACATCTGTCAAGCTGAAGGAAGTCGCAGTCGTGTCGCTGTGGATGCGTCCCGCTGTCCTCTCGTCGAACATCAACGTTCGCTGAAGCATGTTCTCTAATTTTGCGCTTTCCCCAGATTTTTGGTAGAAGTTGCTTAATTTCCGAATGGCAGATGATACTTGTGGACTGTATGGGCCATATGTCTCCTCGGCATCGCTCAGCTCTTGCAAACACGTCGCTTCGTCTGTCACCACTTCGGTCGCGCTAGAGACTGTCGGTGGGGAGATATTTCTATTTGCTCGTAACGAGAGTGCAACTTTGAGCATTATCGCTGTGAACACCCCCAAAAGCGTGACTGGGAATAATTTCTGGAACACGGCGGCGAACCTGTTTCGGAGCATGGTTCTGATCATGATTGCAATTGTGGGAAGGAGGCACCGCCAGCGAGACGAGGTCTTGCCTGGCTTTTGCAGAAAGCATTAAGAGGAGGGTCAGAGGGGCTGGAAAGAAGGAAAGGGGACACAAAAGGAGATACGGCGCGTTACCTCCGTCTAGTGCAAGGCTCTGGTGGCTGAAACAAACTGCAAGCAATAGAAGGGTTCACCACCCCTGTACCGCTCAACTTGGATTTTGGAGGCCCTAACGCTACAACTTCGAATGATTAATACGATATTTGCAATATTTCGAGTATTCTTTCTAGACTGGCAAATTTTTATAATTTTCTAAAGACTTTGAAGGATCGAGAAAATTTTGGTAGGGTAAGCCGCGGGAAGGCGGTTTGGGCGGTTATTGGGTGACCACTTCATCGCGCATGCCACCATGTTACGATTCCGAGAATAACTCCACAACCACAACTTCAGTTCAGTAGATGGGTGGCTCAAAATGATGGGCAAAACTTAGACTACTCGTCTCTAACTTATCTACTTTATAGCATATCGAATCGTCTCGATGCCGCGACGATTGCCCCGATCGAGGATGCCTTACCCAACCCCGCTGCAGTGCTCGATGCACAGTATATTTCATAGCGTGCAATTGACTTTCTTCTTAGCTTGCTGGCATGATATATAGGGCCGTGGGCATGCAATGCAGTAACGGTAGCCTGCGCGGCGTAGTTCCCGTCGTATGGTTCTTTGCGGAAGCTTTGATGCTTAGTTGTGCTTTTAGTACTTGCTTAATCGTAAGGCGACGTGTCGACCAATATTCTGCGATATGACGAATATAACGGCGGATCTCTCTAATATACATCAAATTAGGCTTATAAAATCTGGTTTTGTGTGCTCTGCGAGAGCGTTCTTGGTTTGGAATATCTCTAATTCTTGATCGTGAGGCAGTAGTCTTTAGATGGATCTCGCTGAGGGAAAAGCCAAGCCGGTTTGATGTGCGAATAACTGCGTTTGCAGGAGAACGCTATTTATTCCCAGGCTTTGGGGTATTAGGACCTGATAAAAGAACGTCGGATATAGGTGTTTGATAAATGGTCCGTTCAAGATTAACTATGCCACTCCCGTAGTCCTAGCAGTCTCGGATCGTATCGGCACCGGAGCAATAGGTTATTCCACCCATTTCATTCCACCCTTTCGTGATCACTCCCAGATATGTCGAAAAAGGGGGGCAAGATCACCTGATCTTATCACACGTGCCTTGGCGAGTCTAGCGTCTCGTTAAGCAAGCACGATTCCACGATATTCTGACGACGTTCTCAGAACAACAGTCGAACATCTCATTCCCGCCGCCACACCCCTTTTGCCCAGTCTGGAATAGGAAATCTTCGACGCCAGGAAAACATATCCGGCCTTTGCAAATATACGGAACTGTTCTTGAGCTTGCCTTGCTTTGAGAATAATCGTGTGAGGAAGAGAAGCTCTCCTGTGCGGGGTAACGCCGTTTTAATTTTCACGACTGCGAAAACTGCGCTGATCATATCCTTAGACAATATCAAACCCCTGAATATCACACCAGAAAGTTGTCAAGATGCCAGCTATGTTGGATGACCCCACGAGTCCGACTATCTATCGGACTTCTGGACCACAAACTTTCCCCAACCCCCAGGATCTCACTCTCCCAGTCGATGTGTATCCTCGGCAAGTCACGTTACGAGACCGCGTTACTATTGCTACGATAGTTCCTTTCTCGTCTAGCCACCAAGTACCACCGTCTCTCCTGGCATACCTGAGTGATCAACTGAATAAGGAGATCGAGGGGGGCGATACCTATCCAATGATAGACGGCATGCCACTCGAGCAGTTCTCTTCGTACTGGTTCCAAAATTTTGGAGCCATCATGCTTCTTGGCAATATTGAGAATGCCAGTGAAGTAGTCGAGGGCAAAGACTGGGCAAGACAGTGCCTGGGGAGTTTCTACATCAAGCCAAACTATCCCGGGCGAAGCAGTCACGTTTGCAACGCTGGCTTCCTCGTCACCGATGCTGCACGAAACAAAGGTGTAGGCCGGCTGATGGGTGAGAGCTATCTCGAATGGGCACCTCGACTTGGCTACAACTACAGTGTCTTCAACCTCGTCTACGAGACGAACGTTGCTTCATGCCGAATCTGGGATGCTCTAGGATTCAAGAGAATCGGACGCGTCAAGGGTGCCGGCAACCTGAAAAGCTATCCTGGTCAGCTGATCGATGCCATCATCTACGGCCGGGACTTGGGCCCAGAGGGCGAGGATTTCGTGAGTGAAGAACGCTTCGATAAAATCAAATTCTACCTGAAATTCGGCAAATATCCAGCAGGGGCTGATCGCGCCGAAAAAAGCAGACTTCGAAGCGCGGCGACACACTACAAGCTGATTCCTGAATCCGACAAGCTCATGCTCAAGGACAAAGAAGTCATCTCCGACCCTCAAAAACAGTACGAGATTGCAAGAAATATACACGTCCAACAACATGGCGGCATCAACAAGACCACCGCAACCATCGCCGAAAAATACCACTGGGTCCGAATCAAAGAAACAGTCAGTCTCGTAATCAGAAACTGCATGCACTGCAAAGACCTAGGAAAAGCCCCCATCGTCCGCGCCGACGGCGTCATCCGCCCCCCGCCCACCCCCCGCAGCATCCCCTCCTCCTCCTCTGGCCCAGGTCAAGGCCAAGGCGGCGTCAGCGCAGCCGGTCGCGCTCTCAACCTGCACCAACAGCCAGCAGACGAAAAAGGCTTTCCTGCCCCAGCAGGCCAGGGCTCCGTCTCCCCACAAGTCCTAAATAGAACTCTGCCGCAAAATACGCACACCCAACATGATCACCCCCAACAGCAGTTGCAACGGTTACATGACCAGGAAATGAGACAGGCGCCTATTGCGCGCATGCAGGAGGATTATATGCCACTAGACCCGCAGATCATGGAAGATGTGCATCAGCAGCTCGGTTCGTATGATCATACTCCGCACAATCACAGCCAAAACGAACACGAGGTTCATGGATTTGATGGGGGACATGAAAATGAGCAGGATTCGTTTCAGGCGATGTTGAGTGGTGGTAGGAGGGGTAATAATGGGGAGGATTTGGATATGTTGATGGATGGGGAGGGAGATGTGGATGTTGTTGGGGAGGAGGATGATGATGAGGCGGTTAATGGGGCTGTTATTCAGTTGCAGGCTGAGGCTGCGGCGAGGGCGGCGGAGGAGGCGTTGAGGACTGTGGGGAGGGAGTATGGTGCTACTTGAGTGAGGAAGGGGGTTGGGTATTTTCGTGTTGGTCTACTGGTGGGCGTTATTTGGATTTGCTACTCGTATTGGAACCCTACAAAAAATGAACAGGAAGACTTTCGGGGTCTTTTAATCGAGGGACGTAATTTGGGCAAGAGGAAAGTCAGAACCAAACGTCAATAGAATTATGCTTGGGCAACTAGCATTCTAGTATTCATCTCAATGTATAATATCATACATACCCATCTCATGCCTGACACAAAAACATCCTCTTCTCCTCGAACTTTTATTCCTGCCAAAATCCTATCATTTATCTTCTAGGCATCCCCCGTCCTCTACCCCTCAAAGCCCTCTGCGCAGCTCCCGGCGGCAACCCCCTCTGGGGCGCCTGCGGCGCGGCACTCTCCTCATTCTTAATCGTCTCATCAACGCTCAAAATCAAACAACTCGCCTCCGTCGCCGCCTGAATAGCATTAATCTTCACCAACGCCGGTTCCCACACAAACGCCTCCAAATTATCCCTGACGCCCTCATTGTCGAAATCCACACCCGCCCACACATTCCCCTTTCTATGCTCCACGCGCAGCTTGTTCAAGATGTCCGTGGCGTCGAAGCCGGCATTGTCGCAGAGCTGGCGCGGGATCACTTCGAGTGCTTTGGCGAACGACTTGATGATTGCTTGCTGCTTGTGCGGTACGTTCTTGTCGGCGTAGCGGTGCAGGTAGGCTGAGACTTCCATCTCGCAGGCTCCGCCTCCGGCAACGATGGTGTTGTTCTTGATGGCGCGCTTGACGATCATGATAGCATCGTGCAGAGAACGCTCGACTTCTGCAATGAATTGCTCAGCGCCGCCGCGGAGTACGAGCGTGCAGGTCTTGGCTGCGGGACAATCTTCGAAGAAGTTGAAGCGCTCGCCGCCGATTTGGCGCTCGTCGAAGGAGCCGCAGGTTCCGAGGTGCTCGGGGTGGATGTCGGAACAGGTGGATTGGATGGAGCCTCCTGTGGCTTGGATTATGCGCTCCAGGTCGTCGGATGCGACGCGGCCGGCGCAGAAGATGTCTCTGTCGGCGAAGTATTGGGTGGCGAGATCACCGATGGGGAGTTTAGACAGCACAACCTTTGCGCCGGTCTTGTATAGAGCTTCCATCTTGTTGTAGATAATTTGCCATTCTGCGTCGACGATGGCTTGGTATTCGGAAACTTGCTCGACTCGAACTTCGGCATTGTCTTTCTCGGACTTGAGCTCGAGTTCGACGTTTAAGCAGACGATCTTGGGGTTCTTGAAGGATTTTGGTTGTTGTTCGAAACCGGCGTAGGAGAAGGTCTTCTTGAATGCAACACCGTTGACGAAGAGGGAATCTGTGAGGGAGCCTCCGGGGATTTTCTTGACTCCAATAAGCTTCTCGTTAAGGTCGTCCTGGTCGAGGGAGAGAACTGCGTCAACCACCACTGCAGAGTATTAGCCTTTATGCCGTATTTAAAAATCAGCAAACGTACTCTTTGTGAAGAACCCAGTATTTCTCTTAATCAACTTGCTGCTCATCGCAGTACCTGCCAATTTGCTCAAAGTCTCCCTCTTGTTACCTTCACTGGTATTAACTGCAATCTCCTTGACCTTGTTAACAGCCATGCCCGATGCTCTCCGCAGACCCTTGATGATCGTCTGCGAACTGACTCCTTGCTCTACATGGTCCTTGATTTCCTTCAAAATCTCGCCTGCTAGCACAACAACGGATGTGGTACCATCTCCAACCTCAGCGTCTTGTGATCTTGCAATATCCGTCAGAATTCGCGCAGCGGGGTGTACGATATCGAGAAGCTGTATCTCATCAGTTCAAAGCTCCTGCAAAATGTTGGCAATGTATAATTACCTTCATAACAGTTGCGCCATCATTTGTGATAGTTTGTCTGCCATTCTCATCTACCAGTAACAAATCCCCACCATAAGGGCCCAGGGTACTTCGTATTGTCGCCTGAACAGCTAAACAAGCGTTGATATTCGAAACAATTTGGCCCTTCCCTTGGGATGAATCCGTGCCTATAGAAAATCAGTATTGGGTCTGCAACTTGGAGCTCCATCTACTGACCCTCTTTCAGCACAATAATGGTGGGTGTTTGGCCACCGAAAGACATATTTGCGAGGCTCCTAAAGCTATCGTACAAGAAGAATCAAGCCGTAGATGTCGAGTCTGGCGAGAAGTTCGGATATGAAAGGACGTGGAGGTTGTGCAGAGCTTGGCCTTGTTGCTGCTGCTTGCGTTGATGATTTTTTAAATTTCGCGTCGCGACCTGAAATGCTACAAAGGTAGTTATCGGCCACCTCACCACGGACACGTGAGGAATGTTTTTTACAAAGCTTTTAAAGAATCGTTGGCAATTGGACTTATACTTGTGACTTGTGATAAATCGTCTAGAGAGTAGTTTAAGTTAGGTCCTGCGTTGATTCACGAGCATCATAGTGAAATTTACGCCACGTGATCGATCTTGAAAAGGGGGGCGACCGAATAATTCCTAGCGGGTTATCAAGTAGTGACCATACCCACTAAATGCAAGCACTAGAGCAGCAATACTGCTTTGCTTTATCATGCTAAAATCATTCAATTCGCTTGTCTGACCAAAGAATTCGCCTATTTCCCATGCCACATGAACATGTCAACAGATGGTATTACCGTATCATATCTACTCCTGTAAACGAATCCCTCCAAACTCCTGCCTCGACATCCTAAGTGTATTGACTCTCGTAGGCTACTACATGGAGGAGATCTATTTGTCCCTTGTCAAAGTGATCGCTTTATCCTCATCCGTATCCATTTCGAAAATCGAGCTTGGCGTAGTTACCAGGCTGTCAGCTGCTGAAGGCAAGTCCGAAGTTGTGCTGCAAGTCATGATCGAAAGTTCACGTACTAGATTGCCATTGGACGGAGACCCCTCGAAACCTGTGTTTCTTTTGGTTTTCGAGCGTGCAATTGCAAGCCATCGATAAGCGCAATATCTAGCGACGACATTCTTTTTCGAGATAGAGGTTGGCGAGGCGGTACTTTCGTAGCAAACCGCTTTGACGTCGATATTCCCTTTATGAATAAGCGTTCCCAGTTCCGTGGCGAGATCTCGGATTGCCATTTCATCAATATGTTTGTCGTAAATGAATCGAACTAGCAGATCCTCTCTCGTTGCCATGTTGAAGCCATCCTCGTCTTGTGTCGCGGTGGTTTTCGCCCCATATTCTAACTCTGCTAGAGACAGGGCTGCAAGGACAATTTTTCTCAAGCATGTACCACGCCGTTCAAAGAGCGTAGGACATTGCTGCTCTGGAAAGTCCGGGGCCATTTTTATTTTGCAGAGTAACTCTTGAGTGCTAAATATTGGTTGACTGTGTATCAGATCCGTGAGGGACCATATCAATGCCGAGGTGAAAGACCTGCGACCCGGCCTCGGAGTTGTTGTTGATACGGCTGAGGTTGCTGCTAGATACTCAAAAGCTCGGTGATCGGGGCCTGAGCGAACATTGTTCAGCAACTCGCCGGCATGACAGCAATCGAAAATGACGAGAAGGTCGCCCGCGGTATGGTGCAGAATATGCTCAGCGGAACTCCAAACGATTTCGTTTTTATCAGAATTGTCTGGCAGGGATCTAGAGCTATAATCAAAGTCAACAAAAGTAAAGCAACCATCAAGACTTCCACATAAATTACCCTATTAGATTTAAACCCCCGTGAGACGCTCCGGGAACTCCATGGCCAGCGTAATAGACAATTAATAGAGTATCTTCGGCATCGTGGTCATCGACGAAAGTCGCGAGAATCCGGTTGGCCTGAGCCTGAGTTGATCTCCTCGGGCATATCGTCAAGGTCTGCCTTATGGTCTGGTACTTGAACTTCTCTGAAAACACATCTTGTAGCGCATTCACCTATGTATTTTGATTTTAGTAAGAATCGATGTTATTTTCGTCGAAGTCCTGACCTCGCTTTCAGTTTGTAAATCATCAACATCTGCGTGCCATGATAACAAAAGGACATAAGCCTGTTGATAGGAAACTTTCGTGTTCGTGATATTCATCGTCTTGTCCCATACTGCTTTCAACTTAGGGTCTTTTGACCAATTTTCTGGATAGTAGTCGTTTGCTTTAGCTTTAGTCCATGTTGCGTCTTGAGGAAGAGGCAAGGGTTTCTCGAGACGCTTTTCCGGGCGGGTGTCAACGGCCTGCATTTCAACTTGACATGGTGAATGTTGTTCATTATTTGTCGTAGAACTGATGCCAAGGATGTATTTGCTGGGTGGACGGCAGTCTCCACCGATCTTCTGGGTCAGAAAGTCACCTGTATTGTAGCGCGATTCATTCAAATTTCCTAACCTGCCGTCGCGTTCCGGAAGGGCTTTCGTCTTGCAAAATGACTTGAAAATTGATTCACTAGTCTGCATGCTGTAGTCCAACAGAAGGTCTTGCGGGTTGGATCGAATTCTTGACGCTGCCGGTAGGTCTCCGTCCTGGAAGGGGAGATAGTAATCCTCTGTTGAGCCGTGGTAATCATCTCCTAAACGGTACGATGTGGGAGGTAAGCCTCTGTACTCAGGCGAGTCGTCGGCATCCCCTTCTGTGACTGTATTAGACGACAGGGAGAAGACTTCAGGGTCCGCCACGCATGCGACACCAGTATGCCGTAGCTCTAGTGGTAAAATTATCGACGATTTGACGTTACCAAGAGGGAAAATTGCCAGGTTTTGTGGCATGTAAGGCCACATAGAGAGTGGCATAGTGATGAATACTAGTGTTGAGAGACACTTGTAGCCAGCCTCTACGCGAACTTCTTCCACAGGAGCTGGTATTGCTCGTAGCCATTTTTGGAAAAGTTCCATAGAGAGATGCTCAGCACGTATGTCCTCCTTGAATCTAACAGCAAATAGAGCTCTAGGCTTGTCGGGTGTCTCATCCAATCGACAGCGCTTACTCGGGGTTTGAGGAGGTTGTTTGACTCGGCGTCTTTTCCGTTGGTTATTGTTTGCTTGATTGGGGATACACTGTGAGTCACTGCTGTCAGTACCATCATCGATATTCTGTTCACTATCGGGAACACTTGGGTCTTGAACAGCTAACTCGATGCCTCTGATGAACGGTACATTATTCGTTAGTACAAGGTGCACTGGAGGTGGGTAGCGCTCGTTCTCGATCTCCTCTGGTATGTATGATTGCATTCGTGTCAGGATACGGTTGTAAAGTTCGCTGGTAAAAAAGCAACGTTTGTTCTTCAAGCACCGTAGCTCAGTCGTGAGCGCTCGTGTGAAAGAAAATCGACCCACTCCATTGGCTTGTCGGTCGAAAGGGCATGCGCAGATAATCTCGGTGACTCCTTTCCCCACGGATCCGTTGAGAACACCAGACCAGCAACAATCCAACAGGATTAGAACGTCAGATTGTGCCATCTCCAAAGACCTCTGAATTGCGCTCCACACAACGATTGGCGACTCTGCGCTTTTGCTTTCTTGTACCCTAATGATAGTTGAGCGTAAGAAGTTGAAGCTGAGACCATGCATAATTGAATACTTACGTAGTCCATAAAAGCTCTTTCGTTCGTGATAACATACTATGGCCAGCATAGTACACAATTTTAAGATCTTTGTTGCTATTGTTGTTCAACTTAACAAAAGCATTGATCTTTTCGCTGACTTCACCATGACTATCAGCATCGGGTATTTGAAATTCCTCGATATCATAATGGTAGCTGCCATCAAGCACCGCGCGAAGTTCCCTAATCTCCTCTTGGACAGGAAGATTTGGGTCTATCCTTTCCCAGGAGATGAGCAGCACATGCACATGGCAGTACCTTGCCCCCGCATAATTCGGACAAACAGCTCTAGCCGCATTTTCAAGGGCTTTACCAAATTGCTCTAGCCCAATATGCCTAAGCGTACGATCCAGCTCCTCAGCTCGAGGCGGAACGCTTGTGGGGGTCGAGTCTTGTGAGCTCTCTTCGAGGCCTAACTTCGTATTTTCGCTGTCGATATTGGAGTTCGTGCCGTTCGAGTTCTGCTCGTCAGAAATGGAGTCATGTATGCCATGATCGATCGCAAAGTGAGGAGTAGCTCTGCGACACAGTGTTAGACAATGCTGTTTGATTCAAACAGTCCACATACCGTTGAACAATGTCGATCTCATCTGTCGCGCTCCCTTCATCAGGGGTACTTGCTTTCGCACTCATGCCGGCTGCGGTCTACAAAATTGTGTTTGGCATGTGGAAGGGCTCTTGGGCATAAGGAATTTTCAAGAGGTTGAAGAAAATGCTGCCGTCGGTAGCGAAACGCGAGAATCATGATAAACACCAGGCGCTGGAGGGGGAAAAAAGAACTGGCCACGAGGCAGACCATAAGGCACAAACTCATCCAATTCTCGGTGACCAAAAGGGAAAGACATCGGGAGAGGAACATGCCGAGAACCTACCGTGCCTAAAGAATTGCGTGCACTAATATTCTCACCAGCAGACCGTTGATGTTGAATCAGAAATACCATAGCAACGCAATTTAATATATAAAAGGTACCGAACCACATCAATTCGCCCATCATGCGAGTATAATGGTTTCGTTGTCGCAGCCTTGCTGTCAAAACGTGTGGCGCGATCAGCATGGGGCTGGAGGCTTTTGTTTGACTGGGTTGGTTGTGTGCAGTACTGTATGTAGCCTTCCTCATTATTATGACACCCCGCTCACTGACGTCTGAGATTAAACCTCAGCATCTGGAAAAGTACAAATACTCAGTTTAATGGAGCCCTCGACTTTGTGTGATTCGGAAAAGGCCCACGCGTAGTTCCGAAGGCCTAGTTTATGTACCTCGTTGCCACCAGATGCTGACCTCTCAATTTGAACTTTGATGTATCCAGTGGACACTTCCAAAATAACGTTCTCATGCTCAAGACATGCAAACTACGCTGCTTTGAATCAACTCGAATGAAAGCGACAAAGGCGGCAACTAGCCTTCAGAACATTATCTCAATTATCTCTACCATGCTAACGCGAACTCCAAATCCAACCGCACCTTTAAACGCCAAGAATGCCAAACGCCTCCCAAAGTATCTACAACCCCGCCCAAACCCCCTCCACAACATCCTCCAACATCCTCAACCCATAAAACCTCCCCACCCCCCTATAAACCCTCAATCGTCTCCCCACCTCCTCCCTCCCTATACTCCCCACCCACTCCCCACTACAAGCACAATGCTCCATAAAATCATTCACCCTCACAGTCTTACACTTCCCACACTTCAAATCTTGCGTGCACCATTCCGCAACTATACTCTGCACCCCAGAAATCAACCGCTCCTCAACATCTAATCGATTGTATTCTGCGTCGCAGAACCCGCATTTCCAGGGCCGCGTGCTGGCGTCTTGACCTGCTGTGTCCGGGATCAGGTCTTCGTCACGGCAAAAATCGAGATCGCGCGCCATGGTGCAGTTTTCGCAGATGACCTGTTGCATCTTGAGACTTTCGCTGGGGTTTTCGAATTTAGCTTCTTTGCTGAACTCCCTCACCTCGAAAAGCGCCAGCAGCTCTTTCCGTAATAGTCGGGCTTCGAGAGTGATGTTCTTGTCTAGTGATAACACCTGCATGAGGGATTTGACGAGTTGTAGAACGGGGTTGCTGAATTTGATGTGTGAGCCGGGGAGAGAGGGGAATGTGTAGTCAGATGCTAGTTCTGGATGCAGCATTTCGTCTTTCTGGCGGCGGATGAGACCTGCGATTTGGCGCTTAAGAGGCTTTTCGAATTCCTTTCCTAGGATGATTTTATCGTCGCTGTCATCGCCGAGAGCTCGCACTGGGAGTTGAGTTGGTCGAGGCGTGGCGTCGATGCCGTCCCCAAGAACGCGGGGCCGCTTGAGCTTGTGCATTATTTCGATGAATTCGACGACCCAATCATGGAAGATGGGTTGGAGAGCTATCGGAAGGAATTTGTTGAGTTGCCAGTGCATTACGCAGTCCAGTGTTTGGTTCTCGGCCTCGACAACTTCTTGACATGCCTTTCCGCCGTAGTTGAATTCGTCATACCAGACGAGGTAATCCCAGTATTCCTTGATCTCAAGATCCAAGAAGTGGAAGAGAGGTTTCGCTTTGATCGACTTCAGAATGTACTGACTGTATGCATAGGCATTGCCGACCTCGGACTTTGTGGTTTGAAGCAGGAGCCGATTTGAGTTCGCGAATACGACGTGCGAACCGACTCTCCGGAAGTCTGTCATCAGCTGAAGGAAGGCCTTCCGCGACATCATTTGCACGTAGTAGTGCAATGAGCGATCATATAGGAAGGAGTCGGGATTCTCGACCCAGCGAACGAGATGCTGGACCATGATATCCGCCATGTTGCTACCCTTGCATGCTTCAGTCCACCAAGCCTTCACCATTTCTCGTAGGACTGTAACACCAGCGGTGGCGAAAGCATTATCGGCGTAAAGCACATTGGTCCCATCACTTGGCCCATCATCTGACGGTGCCGCTGGATTGAACGAGACCGAATCACTTCCTTCCAGTTCATTGATCAGCGACGAGGTCAAGATGGTATTGATAGCCAAATTGCGAACATCGAGTTCTATGCAAACGGAAGGATATGTGCCAGGATTGTTCACAGACGGCATTTGGACAGTATCGAGTGGACCAAGAACATCGTCTTGCTCATATCCAGCATGATCTGGTCTTGGACCTCCTGACCACCACAACACCACGTTGTTTTTCTGCAGACGTCTTGCATAAGCAATATCAATCAAATATCGCGGATCGTCTCGTTCGAGATTACAAAGAGGCACGTCGCCGTATCTTGCCAACTCTGTCAGATGCAAGATCCAGGACCCAAGACTGAGGTAATTGTTGACTAGTCTCTTCGCAGCAACAGCCTGCCATCCGAGCGGCGGCATATTACTGTCCGAGATTTCGTATTTCAACGGCAAGATCGGGAGTTCTCCGAGAATTGGAACATCGTGGACAAGCATGCGACGCTGAGGTGATTGGATGACAAGCATGAGTGGTTTCGACTCATCGTTTTTCATCTTCTTGACCAGGTCACCAAGTTCGAGCAAAGCCTTTCTCCGGGTTGTTACCTGGTTCGTCTTAAACTGGAGCTTTTCCTGGTAGTCGAAGCAGTTCTGCCACGACTGTCCGTCAGCTTCTTGGTCTCGTCTTGCTAGCATATCAGTGTATATTTTGGCGATATTAGGTAGGTCTTGGGCGGAATCTTTCGACTTCTGTAGCGTGATAACATGAGCTTGTTCTTTTTCTGTCGAGAACAACGCGAATACTTGACGATCGCCGGCCACGACGTGGTAGAGATATAAGTATGCCATTGGAGACTCTGTCAAGTAGGGCTTCTTGGCTGAAGCTTGCTTGAGGGCAAGCAGATCAAATCCCGACTTAAGACCTTCTCCTAGCACACCCTTTTGTGTGTCGTCGATCGTGCATATGCTTCCCAGCTGCAACACAGCCCGAACGCTGAGCGGCACCTGTTTCTCATACACACCTTCGACACTGGGATGATTGAACAGTAGAGATAGCTTCTGCGCATCATTGACATACACCTCTTCGGGCATTGTGAGTTTGAAGAGATGGACGGATGGATGCCCATTCGGTAAAGTATGATTGACCTTCTGAGCTTCACATCCGGCCACTTCAATATCAGGGAGCTCTCTGCTTTTCAAGTTTAGGAAAACTTGTCGTGGCACTTTGATCTTCAGGGCGTGTATTTTTGAGTCGATGAGCACGAATGCCTGCACAACACCTGGAGACTCAGTTCCTCGCAATTGTAAGACCTGCCATGTGCGTCCGTACACGATTTCGGCTTGCTGTTGAAATGCAGCTCCGATGTTGCTGTTGGTATTGACATGGCTTTCACCGAACAAGTGCCGACGCCTGATACGAGCTTGCTTCTGGATCTTCCATTTCTGCTTTTGGTAGACAAGAAAGCCTCGGTAGTCTTTCGTTGGATCAGGCATTTTCTCAGGCAGCGCAGCGTATGGGTTAACGTTGACAGGTACAGCAGGCTCCGGCGATTTTCTCTTCTGCGTCTTCTGAGTTGCTTGAGAGAGCGCAGTGCCGATGGCCTTGGGCTTCAGAAGTTTTGTCCCAAAGTCCTCCATGTCTGCCATTCGCGGGTCTTGCAGGTTGGTGATTTCTTCCAGTGGCGCCGACTTGAATAGATCCGTCATTTTCTTCTGCTTCATCTTATCATCCTTAACGTTGATTCGTCTTTGCAGCCATTCTGGATGGGCGACTCTTGGAACGGGATTTCTGCATTTCTGTAACGCAGCTGGGATCGTGATCAACTTTTGGATCACTGAACCTAGACGCTCAAGGTAGTAATTCCAATCAAGCAAAGCCCTGGGGTCCATGTTCGTTGGATCTTCCTTTAGCCATTTCCGTAAGAAGTATCGTTTGACCGAAGTCTCCGCAGAGAAGATCGCAACGGGAATAGCTCGCTCGGTAACGGGGGCGTTCTTTGGTTTTGAGCAAATAATGTACTTGCAATTCAAGCCCTTGTCCTTCACCATCTGCTCTCCCAAGAAATCAGCTAAACGTTTTGCAGTGGTGATTGAGGTCGATTTCTGTGCTCCGTATTCCTCTAGAGTCTTGGACATACTCCTATTCTCGCAAATGAGATCAATGAGCTCCTCGTCTGCGAGTGTTTCCCCTTTGGAATGCAAAACATCCAGCCATTGGTTTGCGACTTTCGCGACCGCAGCATACGTTTCTTCCAACGTTGTACCTTCCAAGAAGAACTTGAAAATCTGCTGCTGGAAGATCTTGATGAGTTTCAGCTCTCCTCGTCGCTTGACCTCGAAACCCTTCAGCTCAGCGAGACTCCCGTCGTCGTTGAAGACAGCGTAGCGTTTCTTCAAATTCTTGTCCTCTTCCTTCGAAGTGGGTAGTATCATGGCCTTGTAAGGCCCGTCCACTTCGAAGAAAATGGAGTTGTCGCTGTGAGTTTCATATTTGAAGGTCTTGGGGTCGACAAGATCCTGATATTGGTGGTTCGTAAACTTGGCGTGAACGAGATGATTCAACATCACACAAGGGTATGAGATAGCGAGCTTCTTCCCGTTCTTGAGCTTGAAAGCGTAATTTTCAGGGAACGTTGCTGGCAGCATACACCAAATACCATCAGTATCGAGTTCCAACGGGCGCCCAATTCGTTCGACGAGTTGACGAGCCATTTGAATAATGTGAGCTCCAGTCAAACAAGTGACACCAGCCATCTCCATGGAATACCACCGCGATCCCTTTCTCATGACATAACCATAGAAAGAATTCAGAATAACCTTGTGAGCCAACTGCAACGAATCAAACAAAACAATCATCTTTTTGGCGGCTTCGACTTCGGTGGCAGAAGCGCCTGCTGATTTCAGTTCTTCCGTCTTGCCCTTCCATACCTTTTGCTTTCCTTTGTAATCATATCGTCGATCTCGGAAATCTCTGACGGTGTTGATGTAGAAAGGATTTTCACGTTGACAAATGATTGCTTCTCGCTCTATGGTTTTCGACTCGTGGATCTTGTGGTAGATTTTTTGACTGTAGATTTGCAATCGTTTCCGAATGAGTCCGGCTTGCTCGTCTGCTGAAAGATCCTGAAATGTTCGCGACGGACTTGTTGGCCATTTCCCGGGAAATCTTTCGTTCTCGAGGGAGTTCCTTATCATGAGGTACTCGTCTCGTTTCGCAGGAAGGTACTCTCCTCTCCACGCCCAGGGCATGCGTCTATCACAAGTCTTTCCCGGTCGATTGAAGTCACAGGCGGCACAGTCCGACTCGTCGATCATAGAATCCGGTTGCAATCGATTTGTCGTCATGATGTTTGGATACATGGACGCTACATCCAAATGGTAGATCAGCGGTCGCTCGCTTCGATTCGCAGTCGCTTTGAGACTGATCAATCGATCTGTAATCTGCTGTTTGACTTCATCGTAATTGGTAACGTCGTCCAATGATTTCTTCTCCTCGACGGTAATACTGAATTTTAATGCCGCATCCAAGTCTCCAAGGAGCTCATCAATGGCGGTAGTGTCAACGGCAAAGTTGACAGGGATATCAGCGCGGAAAACACCAGCTTCAATACTTTCGACGTGCCCACCCACGTATGTTTCTGATTCCAGAAGATGTCCTTCCCAGAAAGACTCTTTTGGAGAGACATGCTTATTTGGCAGGACAATTTCTTTTTGGTAGGCTTGCACCATGAGTAACATTTCGCAAAGTGTTCCAGTTCCTTTTCGCAGGACGGCATCCGGACCTAATGGAATGATCGTGCACAGGGAGAAGATGAAGGGGTGGACATATTTCATGTAGAGATAATAAGTCGCCACAGCATCTGACACTGAATATTCAGCGAGAACCTGGGGCCGCTCACTGGCAAACTTCAACATCAATTCGGGATCCAGTTCGTCAGGGTCGTAGCCAAGCTTTGCAGTTGTCACAGCCTTCAGGCCTCGACTTCCTTGGGGCAAATAACTGTCTCGGTTGACCCAATGGAAACAATCCATGTGGGCACTGTAGTCGCAGCAGTATTGGTCCTCGTGGCCCTTCCTCCAACCTATTTCTTGATACATATCAATTCCATTAACACTGGCTCGGGCATCGACGAATGGCCAATCGAAAAAGTCTCCGTTGTAAGTAGCGATCACTGTAGGTCTCGCTTCCTTGATGTGAAGAAAGAATCGCTCGATAACAGCCTTTTCATCCGGTTCGTTGAAAATCATGAAAGGGCCGTCATATTCGGGCTTCGGTGTGTATTCGAAATCCTCAATGTCCTCTGAAACAATCTCTCGATTCGTGATGAGAAAGCCTTGTCCATCAATCATATATGAAATCATCATAATTTGATCAATGGCCGCATCGGGGAACTTCAAGGGCAGTTTCGTCGTCTCGATATCGTACGCCATTACAACGGGATCCGCTCGCTGCAACCTTTCTTCCAAACATTTCATAGTCGTAACGCCGTGTTTCGCCTCTACCGAGTACCATTTTCCAGTCCGTATATCTGCCTCCGTTAGCTATATTCCCAATAGGCTCAGAACCCGACATACCCATATCTATCATTACTCGCACGTGGTATGGTACATCCCATTCCCTAATATCCACAATGAAATCGCTAGCATCAGTAAGAGAGGCATTAAGTCGTCTATCGTCATCTCGGTCGTCATCAAAAAGGTCGAATCCAGCATTTGCACTACCAACAGTTAGCATTGTGATCACTGTCCTCGGAAGAGTACCTACCTGGCAACCTCCGCATATGTATCCATCGCATTCATATTTTTCTTATTCTTCTCGGCAATGGGCATGATATCCCTCCGTGCAGCCAACAAATCATTGACATTCGAAAACCTCAGCTCGAAAAACGTCCTCCGGTATCCCAGTAGGTGATTGGGCATCTGCAAATCCTCCTTCTCGACTTTCCGCAAGCTCTTAACCACTCCACCCCCTGGGGCTCTTTTCAACCATTCTTCGGCTTCTGGCTCGTGTCCTCTCTTCACCGCGACGAGGAAATATGGGTCGTATTCGAGGGTCGCCTTGAACGTGCTGCCATCCTCCTCAATAAAGTAGCAATCCAGTCCCGCTCGCCCATCCGGGATCTTGTCGTCTTCTATCGTTGTAGGTTTAATATTGCATAACCACCCCGCCCTTTTCTTGCCAGATTCGTAGCGCGCAAAGCCCATTGCTTCGTCAATGGAATTCGCAAGACTGGTGGCCTCCCGCTTCTCATCCGTCGACGTAGCTTCATTGCGATTTGAGGGCGCGAAGGTCTTTGCTTTTCTAGGGCCGTGATATGCTTGCTTTCCTCCACGCCGATAGCCATTTTTGGGCATACGAGTTGCCGGCATTGTAGTTGTGATGGGCAAAAGATCCCGCGAAAAGGAGGTGTACGCGCCAGGACTCTGCTGAAGCGTTGGGCAAGTCTAGTTAAAGAATTGCTCTTATATTTGCTTCGAAGGTGAGATTGACGATCTGTCCCTCAAACACCGGTATGGGGAGAGAATTGAGGCGTTTTGGTTGTGGTTTGGAGAGTCCAGCATGTGGGAGTTTGAATGTGTATAAAACGCGTTGGTCGCGTTTCCTCGACGCGTCCGAGGCGCGTTCTCGCGTAAAGCGGGAAAACAGGGGCGAGTCCGGTCACCAGCAAATGCTCTCTGTGCACATTGATATTCAAAGCTTAATTGCTTCAAGCTCCGAACTTCACAGCTACAATACAATGGCAGGCGATACTCGGGATTCCTCTTCTACTCAGCCCCAACCGCGTGGGCCACCGCCAGGGGCCACTGAACCACCAGAACATGTCAAAAGTCCCAAAGTCTACGAAGTTTTCAACGCCCCAGCAAATGCAAATGCCTTACCAGAAGGCTCGGGCCAAAATACAGCTGGTGGAAGGCCAGAGAATCCATCCCTGACAGAGGGCATCAAAACTGTGCGAATAGAGGACTTCAAGCAGGTGCACCAGTATCCATGTGTACGGGAATCGTTACTCACAGGTATTGGGGGAGGATTCGGGATGGGTGCTATTAGGGCTGTATGGGGAAGTGAGTATTTGTCTTGCTCAGCAGTAATCATTTATTGCGACCCACGAAGCTAATGCTACGGGACATATAGCACCAATACCAAAAGCTGCCAATTGGGCTGTCGGGACCTTCATTTTTGCTGCAGCGGCCAGTTTCGAATTTTGCCAATATAGACGAATGATCGAAAAGGCGAATATGAAACGGGTGGTTGAGGTTATGGACCGCAAGAATGCGGAGAAAGAAGCAAAAGCAAAAGCAGCGAGGGAAGAAAGGCGCCGATTAAAGGAGGAAGCGGACAAGCAGGCCGAGGCAAGGAAGAGCAGTTGGAAGTTTTGGTAGCCACATGGCCTACCCCATGAGCATGTGGAGGCTCTGTACGATCATCGAATACTGCAAGATATGGTGGCATGAAAGCCGCCACATGTACGACTTTTGGGGGCAAGTTCCCAGTTCATAGGCCGTCGAGGGCGACTACAAGAACACCTTGGAAATAGAAATCCCGGCAGAGATGAAGGCGAAAATGTCTTTAGGTAGCATGTATTCCTTGCTTGAATATTCTATGACTCGAATTGTGGCCTATATCTCCGGCCTACAAATGCGCCGAATCCTGTTATCTGTTGTTACAAAGTATATCACATCACATATCTTCCTGTCTCTTCTCCATTGCAATCGCCATGTACGAACCAGGAGAATTACCTGTGTATGACTCCCCAAACAACCTCAAGTACTCTTCCGCTGTTCTTTCGAAGAAACCACGAATATTATGATCCTCGAAATCATGGCTATGAACTATCAGCCTACCAGTCAATTTGAGAGAATGTTCATAGTATGCCTGTGGCGAAAGCTGGTCGGTGTGCCACACTAGGTCTACATCCACTGTCGGAACGTTGCCCTTTGATCTACGCAATATCTGGAAGAATCGGTCATATTTCTTCAAAGCATGGCTTACGATATCGTTCTGATCTGGGCTGTGAAGCCAGGCGAGCTTCTGCGTTGTTTCTAGAAAGGGGCTTTGCTTGATCACGGCCTCAGCTAGATTGAATGCAAAAGGAGAATTGTTGTCCCAGTATCTGAGAAGCATTCTCCTGATTGCAGCTCGTTCTTCGGGGCCTACCTTGGCGGAAAACTTCGTTCTATTGGCCTTCCGAACAGCGCTTTTGCCGACAATCGCATTCTCGATACAATCCATTACATCTTTCATTGTACCGTCCGTTCTCCCGTCAGCAATTGAGACGATTTCTTTTATCAGTCCCGTTGCAATCAGTCTGTCTGGAAAAGTGGTCGGATGTCTGCCGATTGATCCTGGACTTGGTGAAGCTGGTGTTCCTTCCAGTGCGGAGAGAACTGTGCCTGGCATGGCATATTCATTCAGCACCAAATCCTGGGCGTCGTTCTTGAGTCTTTGTAGTCGAAGACTTTCGTGCGTGACGGTCGTTCCACACCACTGGCAAGTTATCCGGAATTCTCGATCCGCGTAGCCACGACCAAGCAGTCTATCCTCGACATCTCGAATTCTCGTCTCCTGGTCACAGGTTGTCCAAGGACAGCGAAGTAGTTTGTCGTCTTTCGGGCAAATCAATCTGATCACGGGGGCATCCACGAGATTGTCCCACTCATGGCTTGTTCTTTCCTCGAAAAGCATTCTTGCAGCATCACCCGGGTTATACACAGCACCCTCGAAACAGGCACCAAGGATATCCCAGGGCATACCAGTGGCCCAGAAGTCCATTTTTCCGAGTCGGATGCAATCTTCAAGGAAATTCCTAGGGCTCAGCATGAAGACCTGCCATATCATCAACACATCTACGCTCGTCAGCACCTCCCATGTGAAATCCATTTTTCCCCGTTAAGGTGACTGTATACCTAGTGGAGGCATAGTATTCTTCATAAAAACCAATGCTCTGGCCCTCCGCGGCAACTGTTCAAACTGCTCTTTCCTTGCAATCTGCCTTACTTCGAGTCTTCCCATGGGCTCTCCGCCAACCGAGCATGGAACGATCTTTGACCACCATTTCTCAAATCTCTGCGCTGCTCTCGCGACGTATATCTCCCACCTCTTCTCGCGGATTCTTCTCAAGTCATCCTCGCGCTGAGCTCCTGGGGCTGGATGCGCGAACGAATCACAGATGCCGAATAGCTGATCAGAAGTGGCGACACTTTCGTGGAGATTATAGAATGCTTGGAGAAGCTTCAAATGGGTAACGCAGTGCTCAACAATTGGTCGCTGGATGACATTTGAGCTAATTGATGCAGGGTCGATGAAGAGGACCTGCGAAAGCGGCTGCTCCGAGTATTCCGGTGGCGACTCAAATTCTTTAGGAGCCGCCATTCAGTCTGGTCTCTGTGCAACTGGATGAGTCTGTACTCAAACCATCATCATTTCGAATTGTTGGAAGCGCTTACTTATTCTATTCGACTCATTCTGATGCATGGTATCATGCGCAGTAGGGCTGAGTCCAGCCTCGTAATTACTCTGTACCACCATACGTACAAGATGCCTCCCGATTGGCCGAATCGTTTATCTGAGTCTAACAAGGGTCGAACGGTTGTGGCGCAGCAAGGCTACAGCCGGCTGATACGAGGCCCATTTTAATTTTCGAAGGCCTCCATTTCACAACAGAGCTGACACACAACGTATTTACGGTATTTACAAAGGTAGTTGGCATTCCTGCCATCCTTGAATATCTCCGGCTATCATTCGGTCACTCGGTCATTCGTATAGAGTTTAGGACCCCATCCGCATTGCTACTCCTCGTTCGTGACGGTTCCGTGCCGCTGAGCTCGAGCGAGATTGGAGAAGCTGATAGACAAGGCAACGGCTAAATCTGAATTACTGTTGGCATGTAAGTGGAATATGGAGGTCGATGTATCGCTCCAAATACGCAACCGCAAACGAGCCTTCAAACCTAAAACTAGGACGGGTTGTGGGATTTGCAAGTAAGTGTTGAGCCTCAAGCTGCGCCTCGCTTTGTCTCCGTCTAATATAAGACTTACATTTCCAGGAAGAGACGCATAAAATGCGACGAGCAACGACCATCCTGTTTCCGCTGCACGCGAAGTGGCTGGAAATGTGACGGCTATCCGGTAAACCCAGAGAGCAAAGTCTCGTCAACAAAATCAGAAGAGTTAATTTCGAGCTCGGAGTCTGCATCCCCGTGCACATCGTTGTCTGTCTGCATACAAGGAAGCTCTAAAGAACGCCGCAGCTTCATTTTCTTTAAAACGCGCACTATTCCTCAGCTCATCGGTTCATCTCCGTTCTTAGAGTCCACAGACGAGTTTTGGAACTCTTTGCTATTGCAAACTACCCATCATGAACCAGCTGTAAGACATGCAGTCGTTGCATTAGGTGCGCTACACGAGGTCTTTGAGGTACATGGAGCCCATAGCCCAGAAGAAAACTTCGCCGTCAGTCAGTACATTCAGGCTATTAGTCTTTTGGTAGAGCCCGGGACGAAGAAAGGAAAAACGATGAATCTCGATGTTGCGTTGATTACATGTGTATTGTTTGTTTGCTTTGAGGTAAGGACTGCTTCCACTCAGAAACCGAAATCAGCCATCATTCCATTCCTTGTTGTGGTGCTTTGCTCACGGTCAGCAGCTTTTGCGTGGACATCTGGGATCAGCACTCTCTCATATCGATAGTGGAGTGAAGATCCTCAAAGAACATTTCCTACAGGACAACAAACGCCCAACTGGCAAAGATAGCTTCAAAGCACTAGCTGTATCCCCGCAGCCATACGCTCCCCTCAAAATCCTTCATCTAATCTTCTCCCGACTCGACACACAAGCCAGCCAAATAGTCTCCGGCCGACCTCGGCGCATTCTAGATCCATACCTCACCCAACCATCAACTAACTACATCTCTTCTTCGCCTCGAGCGCTCCAAATCCCCCAACGCTTTGCCTCACTCCACGAAGCCCGCGAGTCCTTCAGCGACATCTGCACTTCAGCAATGCACGCCGCCGAAACCCTCACCGGGCCCGACAGAACGCTCATCCAACTGGCCCCCTTCGGCCCCGACATGCAACTTAGCTTAGCCCTAATCACAAACTCGGCGATAATACGACTCAAAATGTGGGATCAAGCATTCAAATGGATCGACCTATCCAAATACGACGACGATGCAGTCCGTGTGGTAAAAGTCCACCGCACATTCGCTCACATCTGTTTTGGTATCGATAACTCGAGGTTGGAAGACGAAACGCAGTGGGACCGCTTCCAGCCCGAATGCGAAAGCATGCTAGACGACATCGAAGCCATCCTCAAACCCGGCTTCTCAAAACCCAAACGAATCTTCACCCTCGATACCTCTCTCCTCTTCCCCCTCTTCTTCACCGCAGTCAAATGCCGCTGTCCCCAAGTTCGCCGACGCGCTATCGCGCTCATGAAAGACGGGGAACGACAAGAAGGGATATGGAATTCGCTCCTTATGGCGAGAGCTGCCGAGAGAATGGTGGAGATTGAGGAGTGCGGCATTCAACTTAATGGGAAGTTGGAGAGGTATGATCGTATTTGGGGGGTTGAAATTAAGTTGGGGGCGGGGGTGCGGAAGGCGGATTTGAGTTTCATTGCGCCCGGGGAGGGCCCGTTTGATGGGAAGGGGGTTCATATTGTGAAGGAGACTATAGAGTGGTGATTTGGGTGGGCGTTTTTGAGAGGCTGCGCCTTCCTGATAGGGGTGTATTTCGGCTTTGGGCTAGGGCCGTAAAAACTCTACTTTTTGTAGTGTATTATATGGCGATTTACTACTCAGCTCATCAGGTCTGAAAATTTTGTCTGAGGGTTTCTAGAATTTAGCAAATCTAGTTGGGGGTTCATGAGAGAAGGATAGTCTATGTCGGGCCACGACTGCGATCTTATTCCAGGGCGAATTGTGAGAAATTTCCTCATTATACCTGCCACTTTCCACTTTGATTCTATCAGTATAAACTTACAATCACACAAAGCTGAAACAAAGAAAGTAAGAAAGTGTTGTCGTGGTTGTCAAAGGACTGCTTCATCGAATCCGGTGCCAAGCTTGTTCGAACGATGAGAGCGACTTCCAAGACTAGTTCTATTATTTCTTCTGTTTCTCGCATGGTCACCAATTCGCAATATGCCGCCTAAGAAAAAGAGTAAGACTGCTCGAAATATTCCCGGGGATGTTGACAAGACTCTTACACCATTGGCGAAACTTCACGGCCATCCACCAAAATATGACAAGAGGAGGAGTCGAGTCGACAAGCTCCCAGACCCGATTATACTGACGATATTTCCTCAGCTCAAAAGCGGTCTTACTCCTATCTCTTCAGAAAACCCTCAAACGCAAGCGGAAAGGAAAAACATCCAGGAGCAAGGTATCAGCGGAATCGCTTTCGTGGTGAGCCGCTACGATTTCATCTATGACTTGATTATGTACTGGTGATTTTGGCAACCTAGTAAGTACTGCTGCCGAATGGCACGAATTAGGGGCGCTGGCGCCGCTGAGCAGGCTCGACAAGGAAACCTGGCTGAAAGACCTACCAATCGATCCGTAATTCGATATATAAGAATGGACCGCTCCATTACCAAAGCACATGGCTCCATTCCCAATACTTGACAGCCCTTGCGATTGAAAAGGATTGTTTTGGGACGCAAGTCAACTCGTAACACGTGAAAATAAAGATTGACACCTCTGGCTTTTAGGTAGACACCACACCAAAGATTTGGGAAGCACTGCAGCCAGCTCTAAGATTTGCGAGCAAATTTCTCGCTGAGGCGCAGACAAACCCATGGTGGGATGCTCTGCTCTTTAGTAAATACACCGAGATCCCAGCTACAGATTTCTCACGAACTCCATCGAGCAAACACCATCGGTTCAACACTCACTCTGCAGCAGTATCTGGTCTAAAGAAAAGTTATGATGATATGCGCAAAAGATTGCCGATATGGTTGAAGGTGACTTTAGATTTCGTATTGGATCCGGCTGTGTAAGCCCCCACACTGGCCTCAGGGCGGCATACCATCTAATCGCCCAAACGGAACCCGAACATCAAGAGGATACAACGATATAGATTGCGCTTGAAGGAATATCGCCACTTTCATACAAGAAGATCTCAGTTGCAGAAAGGATGTTGGTATCATTAGAAAATTGCGAAATGGATGGGACGATTATGGGAGGCCGCTGAAGTCGGAGACATCTGCGGAAACGACTGCAAAGACCAAGACAAAGAGTTCCAGGAAACACAATGGCAAGCCCCCTCCGAGTTCTGCTCAAGTTAGTGCAAAACGCCGAAGAGGAGGATGATAAGAACATAGATAGCTCGAGGTATACAAAAAGTTGGCGCGAAATATCAAGGACTCTGAACATCAAGACGGCCTGGGACACTCAAAATCGGTGCTTTTCTTTTTTATCCAGCGCGTTGGAAAGGATGGTCACATCTAACTTCCCCGAGCTTTGAAAGTGTATAGCATAAATCCAACAAAATCTTCTAGCAAAGCAAGGACACTATTCCAATTGAACTGGTGCTCCAACCCTATACTAATTGCCCAGATAAACATCCAATGCAGACTGGCACTTATCTCTGAGGATAATGGTCGTCGTTTTCATGCAAGTGGAAGTAGCTCTGTTCCTTTTGTCAGATCGATTTCGAAGTTATACGTATTTACTACCACTGATCAGTCTGGCATGCGGATTGAGATAGACTGATCGCACCACGTATCACTCATCTTCAATCTTCTTTCCCCCGAGTAAGAACTATGCCCTTCTCGCGTGCATCAAACACAAAATTGTCCCAAGTTTGGTCGATAGGCTCCAGCGGGTCGGCAGGCGAGAATAGCTTCGTAGAGGAGACGTATTAGGACTGGATTCAGAAGAGTAGCAAGGGCCCTAAGTACTTACCTGTATGGCATTCAAGTTTATCGGCCACCGGGAACAGTTATGAAGGAGCTCGTAGATAGCATCGAAGACTGCTCGAGTGCACTTGGTAGTGACGAGACGTTCCAAAAACGGAGGCAAAGCGTTGGCGAATTCAGCGCGTACTCCAGGCGGATGGCGTAAGCGGGTATCGCCCATACTGCCCATGGCACGTGAAAATATCATTGATTCTTGCACATTCAAAACCCGTAATTGCTTGAGCCTAAGCAATACGTATTTGCTAAGACGTCCCTTGACTATGGCTTCATCCTGCTTGGGATCTTCACCCCAGACGTGATCCGGATCTTCTAGGATAAGCTCATGGATGGTTTTGCGCGACAATACAAGATATTTCGCGGCTTTTGCGGGAACCAAATACGCGGAGTCTTTATTTTCCTTCTGTGGTCGGCGTTTCAAGTGCAAACTTTCAAGCGACTTGATAGTGGATGTGGTAGTGGAAATGCTCGCCGGATGGCTAGTCACAATACTGATCGTTTGGTCCTCATCATTCTTAGTCTGAAAGTACTGAAGAAGGTAGTGAAGATCCACGACGCGTATCCTTCGTTGACAAACTCTGTCTGGTGGAACTTTGACTGGAATCTAATGAAGTTCTTGAAGGCAGTACGTTGCTTGGCCCCAAGATATCGATTCGGAAGACTCTATTGGTAATCTCACAAAACTTTTTTCCTCTTACTCCTAAAGTTGGTTAGTGAGCCTGGCCGCTTCAACCCAAGGGCTAACCACCCTCAGCTCACCTAGCTCTCCTGAGCTGCTTGAGTAACTTGAGCAGTCTGTGAGTAGCACTCACTTAAATAATCAGGCAGATGTCGGCTTAGGACACATCATGTTAGTTTTGAGAATTATTACTAGGAGCCCAAAAAGGCCCAAAGGATCCCGAAGCGGACCTCATGAAAATAGATCTACGTTATCTCATTTGCTATTGCCCACGGCAATGAGTTATAGGCGTCGGAGTTTGCTGCTCTTTGCGGCGAAGAAGTGGTCATGGAACTTCAGAAAGTTTGAGGCCTATTGCCAGGACATTCTTGATTCAAAAATCACCCGTCCCACCCGTACCATCCTACTCACCAACCCACTGGGCTCCAGCTCTAGATCTTCAAGCTCCTCGATCCCGCCTCCTCAACCTATCTCGAACTCACCTGACAAAACTTCTACCCAATACACGGAGAGCTGAATGGAAGAGTCAATCTCGGTGAATAGTGTAAGGAACCACGCACAGACTTCATAATTGACCTTGGAGTTCTCCATAAAAAAAGGGGGGAAGGAATTCGAACTTGCGATACGACTGTGACGACGAGCTATTCTAGTTCCGGCGCCAAGAAGCTTACCTCATTAAGCCGGAGAACCCGCCAATTGTGTAAAATAAGCACCGTCTCAATTTTATGATGGAGTTTCCTAAATACGCGAAGCAGACGATAAACGACAGTCACGTTGGGTCTAGCGAGCATACAAACTCGAATACCCTGAGTATGTTGCTTGGCGAGCAATAGGATCTGCAAGTACTTTTTCTAGAACACTGCCCCTGGGAAGACTTCGAGCCAAGAAAGGCCACACCGCTATATATGCTGAAGGTACTCCACATGCACTCTCCAACCGCTAGCTCCGCTCCATAGTCCACAGGGTCCAGTTTTGCATACAAGCGACTTCGGTATAGTTCAGTCCTACCAGGGGCCTTCGTCACTAGATCGGTCACCGAACAGTGTAGCACTACAGGGACTGTTACAGGGTGTCTAGGGTTTCGAATAGGCGTACATTCACTATATAGGCACTTCTCACTGTAGAGTCGGTGGAATCATCGCTGAAAACCAACATCCAGCCCCTGGGAGAGCATCAAGACGAGTGTCGATTCTCAACTGGATATTTCTTTGCGGGTGGAGAACCAGACTCTGATCCGGAACAATGAAGGGGAGCTGCAGGCTGCGTTGCAGTACTACGAGCGCAAGTTCCAGGCCTGCAGAGATCTGTATGAAATACCGAAGTTATCATCTATCATCACGGGCGGAAATGGACGCATGGGGTGAGAGCAATTAATACAAACTGGATCTCACTGCTAGTTCATTTTCATTAAGAGTTTTGTTGGATTCCTTGCTCTCGTGATCAGGATGAGCTGTATTTCTAGCAAATCAGTTCTTTCAGGGTTCTTTTGGGTCGAACCAGCAGTTCTATACCCCAGCTTGGATGATGATCATGGAAACGTCAGTCCCAGTAAAGTTTAGCTCTCGGGCGCCTGTCGAAGTTCGGGCCGGTTCATTGTGTTCCTATTGGGGTAGGTTTTATGCCTTACGAGCCTACTCGTATAAATCTGGGCATTTTAGGGCATTTCGCACTAAAATCTCAGATCCCAAATTATCCAAATAATTAAATATTGGAATTTTTAGTGATAGGAAGAAACTTTGACCAGTAAATTGTTTATGCTTTTTATAAATAAAAAAATTTATATTATTGTTGCTTAAGAACTAGTAATAATAATAATAAAATTTGATTTTCTGCACCCTGAAGCAAGGCTCGGTAGGCGCTGAAAATGCCCTGAAGTGCCCAGACTTATGCGAGTAGGCTCGTTAGCCCTTACTGATGCAGCTACTTTGTAGGCGCGTGCTGTGCTAAATCTAGGCAGAGGAAGAGTTCCTTTAGCCAATAACAACCCTATATTTCCATGTACGCACCTTACCTATCACAGCGAAGCAGATTTCGCTTATAATAATTCTGCAGCTTACGATGTGGCGCAGCGAGGCTGCCGAATCGGTGGCCAAGACTTGACGGGTAATGTTGAGCTTGTTCTCTTAAAGAATTGGTTGTGTTTCTTGGATGTTGTAACTTTCTCTCATTATCTACCAAATTCTTCGACAAATGACACAGAGAGAAGACGTCTAATAGCTGGAGGAGCAACAACCATATCAAAGATGTCACATGACAGCCAAGTCGATCACCAACACAAGCCACTTGACAGAAGTGTTCTACAAATCCGCCTTCTTACCTTAGAACCATCTGCTTCTTGGACATTACCAATACACTGTTGTCTTACCCACCACAATCTCGACCCCACTCTGCCCCTGCCCCGTTTCGAAGCACTCTCCTACACCTGGGAGCACGGTCTGAGCACCATTTCCATATTTCTAGATGGCCAACGACGACTCGTGACTCCCAACCTTGAGGCCTTCCTCCGATACCGCCGCGAAGCCCATAATCCAGTTATTCTCTGGGTGGATGCAATATGCATCAACCAAGAAGACAACGAAGAAAAGAATGCCCAAGTCAAGCTGATGAATCTCATCTACCTTGCTGCTGAAAGAGTTATGGTGTGGCTTGGGAGAGCAGAGGATGATAGCGACCTCGCAATGGAGGAGTTGTTATATCTTGGAACTGGCTCGCCTTATGATAAGATACATATCCTTACCGGTCCAACTCTCACGGCTATCCAAAAACTGCTCAATCGTGGATGGTGGTATCGTATGTGGATTATCCAGGAGATTTTCTGGGGCGGTTGTGGCACCAAGCTAGGCAATATAAGAATCAGGTGCGGTCATAAAGAACTTTGGTGGACCACCCTTGTAATTGCTGCGGCAAGGATGCAATCACATAAGGATGATCAACGACAATACTTCCCTGGGATTAATAATATTTTTACGCTTGAAAATTTGCGTCATCAGGCAGGAGATATGCTGGAGGTTGAAGCAGACGAGAACTTGGTCTTTGATCTTGTGTCACAACACCGTCACTTCCAGTCCACAGATCCAAGAGATAAGATATTTGCGTTGCTAGGAGTGGTTGTGGGGCAACACCGTCGAGCTTTTCCCAAGATCAAAATTGACTATTCCGCTCCAGTGCAGGAGGTATACAAGGAATTTGCGATAATGTGTTTACAAAGTAAAGTTGGGTTGAGAGTCTTGAATCAGTGTCATCTCCGTTCCGACAACATGCTCCCAACGTGGGTTCCAGACTGGTGGGCTTGCAGCACAGAATTGCCACTCCCAAGCCGCAAAAAAGGGAAGCACAATCTCGAACCTTGGTGGACGAGACCGATACCCGTTAAAGATGCCTCTGCCACAGAAGAGGACGAGAGAATTACGTACCGATATGAATTCCCACTAACGAATAAAACATCTATGCAAGACCGAGGTCAATTTTTGGAGCAAGAGTATTTGCCTGGTGGCTTGACGCTAAATCCTTCTGCGACAAGGTTGGAGGGACAAGGTATACCTAAGGAGATGGCTGAATCTATGCAGAAGCTGATGAAAGCGGGAAAGCTGGCTGTTGTAGCGGGGGATGATGATGGGGAGTTTGATGATATGGAAGTTGAACAAGTTAATGCTGGGAAAGTGCTTTTTATCGAAGAGCTTGCGGCGGAGAAGCGGAAGCTTGTTAAGAAGGGAGAGAGGATCACAAAGCATAGAGTTCAAAGTATGTATAGTCCCTTCATTGCTTCTAGGTTATATGAAACTTTTAATTTGTACAACTTCTAAAAGAGCTCGTGTTCATAGAGTACTGACACAATTTGAGGCAAAATTGCGGCGTCCACAATAAGAGCTGCTGTAAGAGGTTATCGAGCTTCTGGTGATACTAGATCTACAACGATTATAGACAGGGTTGGCAATATATTTACCGCTGAAGGGTTTTTATGGGACACAATCGACATACTCCAGGCACCTTTCGTCATCGAGGTAGCAGCCAATTGGGAAAACGCCACTCACTTCATGGTTGCTATCGGGCAAGGCAAACAAATTGCGATTCAGGATTATACCGGCCCAGATCCCTATTCGACAACAGGAGGCAGGACGGAAGCATTCTGGCTGACACTCCTCGGAGGCCAGACTTCGGTCCCTGATTGGAACGGGCAGCCGATCAGCATCATACGCGAGATGCAGTTTCAAGAATGGCTTCCAGTAATTCCCAGCCATTGGATTGCGGGCAAGCCTCTGGTGACAGTGACCAGCACTGGGCGATTGAAATCAGCTCAGTATACTCAGGAATTTCAGGAATTTCAGGAGGCGAGTGATATAGGAGGTGATGAAGAACTGAAGTTCGAGCTGCCTGATCTAGCAATAGACCCTTCGACTCTCCAACCTACAGAATGGACGAATGATGATCGAGCACAATACACCACAAAATTTCAGGACTTGGCTCAGCGGTGGAAGATCCAGCCATACGATCTTTACCAAAGTCCGTTCACCTTGCCGAATGTCGTTCCAGATCCTTATTGGGAAACCCGAAAGTTGGAGAGCAGATTTTGTAACAAAAATAACCCGGCAAGGAAGCACCTGACGAACACCAAACTCTTCGGGGTGGATAACATGGGTGTGAATCAGGAGAAGTGGTTGGAGAAGGCACTTGAGGACATTGTTCCTTTTATTCCGAGGAATACTCTTCCTCCTGGCTTTGAAAAGTATGCACTAGGGAGGAGTTTGGCTATAACAAAAAAAGGATATCTTGGATTAGTCTCGAAGGACACGCGGAAGGGTGATCGAGTGGCTGTCCTGATGGGGTCTGAAACTCCTTTTATCTTGCGGAAGAGAAGTGATGGTGGATTTGCAGTGGTTGGAGAGACTTACATGCATGGGATAATGGACGGGGAAGTGATTGAAGCGTGGAAAAATGGGAGAATTGAGAAGGGGAAAATTGTTTTGCATTGACAAGTCGTTGAAAGAGGGTTGAAATAATATTTCTAGATTATGAGAACATTTCGGTTTCCACGAAAGTTCATTAGCCGTCAGACGCTTCTGAAGGCGCAGCCAGAATCACTACCCGTGTACTTCGGCGCTTAGTGATGAAGCCTCGGGAAGGCCCGCTCAGAACGGATTCAAATCTTACATGTTTTAAAGTTAGCGTTACTTCAGATCTAATCCTAACTGAATTCCCAATACTGCACAACAGAGAGTAGCCGAGAAGAAGACCACCAGAGCTTCTATTTTCAACCAACCTCTGCTCCTTGTGACACGCCAAATTGAAGTTGATTTTAATTGAGTAAGTTCTTATCACAGTATGTAAGCGAATGTGGATCTAAAAATCGTTCCGCCAGTGGGGGGGAGCTCGGTCGCAAGGGAGCTAAAATGGGATCTGTGCTTGGAGACAAGACAAAGAAAGTGTAACCGAGCAACAAGGGAGCCAAAAAGAGCCCCTTTCGAATCTAAATTGGCCTCTCGGTGCATGCTCAGGCTGACTCTGCCTTGTGCTCAAGTTGCTCAGGCATGCTCAGGAATGCTCACCCTCGGCTCAGGTTAAAGCGGCAGCTGCTCACGTCCAACACTGAAAGAGAACTAGCTGGAAAAAAGTTGAGTCTGACTTATGTGGAAGCTTTCGAGTGGATATGGCTCATCTTCGTTAACTTTGATTTGCTCTTTGTTTCCGGGGGACCACCAGTTCCAGCATGAGGCCTTTAACAAGTTTATGTAGTCCATGTCAGGTTTTACAATGTGACTTGAAAGCTTTATTGTCAGCAGTTCCAGGTTTTAGGAGCAAATGTAAGTGACAAGACTGATCAAAGCGTCTTTAAGGCCTCCAACCCTCACTGGAAAGCATAAGGCAAAGTACCATTGGTCAAAGAATACTTTGAATTTCCGGCCTAGAGCTCCTCGAATTTGCTGACGTATCCAGACATGCCCTTCTTCTGATATCAAAGAAAGGTCGTAGTCATACGCATTTTCTGTATGACTTTCCATGCCTCCTTGCCCGCTAGAGGCCCAGTTATGGTTGCTGTAAACACAGAATTCAAGCTGCTTGACATGCTCAGCCAGTTCAGGCTTGGCGGCCAGTGTCCTTAGAAATAGGAATGTGCTTTTCGTGCCACCGTAAGACTGTGTGAATTCGGAGTACAAAATCGGTTGCATTATAGAATGAAGCAGCCGAGAGGTCAAGCACAAGCTAGGCAGAGTGCTGCGGTGGACATGGCGAGAGATTTCGAGGATGAGCTCGGGTGAGAGATTGCGATAAGCCATGTTAGACCGGAACGTGGTTGCAGATTCTTGAATGAGGGGAGGGTTTACCGGAGGTTGAAGTGGTGGCAGAGACAACCGAATTGCTAATCTATTTTAATACGCAAGTTCAGAGTAATTTGGCGCTAAAAAGCGTACGCGCACATCTTTCTTGCGCGCATTCCTTTTCAAAGCTTCAAATAAGAATAAAATAACCGAATTGCTGATTCAGCCTGTGCTATGGCACCATGATGCTTCTCGCGTTTCTGCGGAACTTAAAACAGGTATCTGCGTTACTCGTGTGCACAATAAACGAACGTTCATACTAAGTATGAAAGAGGGGTTTATTCTGTCTGTAAAGTATGCGCTTTTCACAGATATAAATGTGAATTAGATTAGGTCGCTTCCATTGCCCCCTTTTTCGCGGCGGTACTGGTAATTCTTTCCGTAATCTGGAACAGTTTGTTTTCAATATTGGGTTGTAGGTTCTTGTTAAACTCTCTATATTATCTAAGTAAGAAGCCGGCGATGCGTCGAAGCAGGTTGGGGACGACTGCGATTTTTAGCAAGGAGTAGCTTCGCTAAAATAAAAAGGGGGAGGGGGGGCACCGGCGATTCCAGGATCAACAGCAGTCCAAAGCTTACTGTATTCGTATTATTCCCTCCATCTTGCGAGTAGTTGAAAATTACCTCTTAGCTATTGATCGAGAACGACGAGAAGGGAGCTGTGTTTGAGCAATACTATTAGCTGATCGTTGCGAAGTATTCGTTTCCAGGCTCAAAGCTCGGCTGATGTCAGTATTCTTTTGATTTCACAATGCCTTATAGGGGCATCAATCAGATTGAAAAGAGAGAGCCATATCTAAACTCAAACGAGAGCATATATTTCGTCTTGCAAGCTCATTTTACGTGTGAATTGGTTCAAGTGCTATATGAAGTATTGATGACCACAATAATTTACAGAACATATTCGTTCATCGCTTCTCGGTCTATAAACATTCCATAGGGCACCACCAGAGCCTCGACTGAGGCTATATGAGTTTTTCACATCCTTGTTCGGTCCTTGAATCCTCACAAAGCGGGAGTAACAACAAAGTCATTCTGTACGACTGCAGTACCATCAGCCAGTGCTGAAGCTTGATCGGGCGTACACGTATCAAGGACATCCCATATCGTACACACAACCGGAGGAGCAGCGGGTAGAACATTTCTCCACGACCAGCTGTCCAATGGACCCTTCGTCTGATATCCGCAACCCTTATCAACCTTCACTTTTCCAGTGGCGATATCCAAGTCCCTCATACTTCGCTCCAGAATCCGGTAAACGGTCTCAGGCTGATTTCCAGCCGCGTAATGTCCAGACTCAAACACACGATTAAAAGATAAATCTCCAGCCTGACGAGTTACGCCACCAATATAACTTTTGTTTGTGACGAGTTCAGCATAGCCACTTGCGGCAAATTCGTTATGCCCTGGGAATTCCAAAGAAAGTGAGATATTCTCGGCTCCAAGCCAGTTGCATCGGTAGTCTCTGTCGCCGTACACCATGACCACTTTCTTTCCGCGGGAGAGGAGAAACTCGGTATGAGATTTATTCGCTCTGGAAACGTCCCCAGTCCCTTCGATCACAGCGGCGAATACCGCGCTAGAAAGAGCCGTAAAGTTGAGTGGAACACCAAGGGCAGATTGTACCCAGGCCTTGTTGAAATATGCGGAGATATGAGAGTAAGGGTACGGGTCCGGATTGAAGTGGGCGATATCAAACACGCTGCGCTATAGACATCATGTGAACTTTGTTCCAGAAGACATATTCGCATAGAAACTTACGTTGAGGAATGTCGTAATGCCTTGACTATAGATGCAAGATCCAAGGGCCCCTACACAGAGCTCATTGAGCTCGGGGTTATTGCCAATGAATTGAGGGTCCTTCTCTGCCGCTAAGGTTCTGCATTGCTTGAGAAGGGACGCGCAGCCATCTGGTGCCGAAAAATCCTCAAGCTTTTGCCTGTAGGTATCTTGTGTAATTGCAGGTAGGTCATACGTGTTGTTCAAAGCGTATCGGGGATAATGAGGCGCCTCGTAGAGCAAATCGACGCATCCATTCAGAAGCCCGAGTGTATCGATATCGAGATATGAATAGGTCTCATGCTTTTTAGAGGCCGTCTTGAGTTGATCGTTGCGCACTTCAAAATAAGCCAGGGTTGCTGGTGCAACGAAGCCTCCCCACTAGTATGTATTGTTAGATATATGCGAGGGAAATAGAGACGAGGGCAACTAACCGAATTTGCCCACAAGCTGATCTTCTTGTTCTTTGTATTGTATTTTGGAAAGCTTCCCTTCTGGTTAGCTAGAACAGAAAATTTGTAAAGCACTTACTCGTTGACCCAAATCTGGATAAATTCATATAGAGCATGCGCAGCTTGCTCTGAACTGTTGGAGGTCTGAGTAGACGACTGACTCGGGAATGTCCCCACTAAGAATGTTTCATTCGTTGTGGGAATTCCAGTTGAGAAATCGGTGGGTGTGTATTTGCCAGTCAGCTGGTTGAGTGTCCCATTTACAAGAACATCATAAGAAAATCCAGTTTGCGATGGCTCATCAATATACAGCACATTTGCTTCGTTGTTGAAAGACCAAGGATTCAAGGAAGTACTGTTCGAGTCGTCGTTGATGTAACAAGGTCCACCCATCCCAGTGGCCCCAAACAAGGAGCTCTCGCCTGGTCCACCAGCGAGATATATGATCAAGGGGGCATTTTTGGGATTCCTTCTCGCTTCGAAATACCAGAAAAAAGTGCTGATATTATAATCTAGTTGGAGCAACGATGAGGGTAGATTGACGTAGCCACTCCAAGACTTCACTCCTGGCGTCGTTTCGCAGATGTGTGTCTATATGATTCCATTTTAGATCAGCGGCGAGCATGGCCACTTCAATCAGCTGAGCAATTCTGCAGACCAAAAGAAACGTACCTCTTTATATGAAATTGAAACTCCAGCGGTCTTCTCAGATTTCAACGTAGTCACACCTACTGGCCGTGGCGGGAAATGGTTTGCGTGTGATCCAGCAGCTGTTAACAGAACTAAAACCATGGCAAACTTCATGTTGCGCAATCTCCAACTACAGTTTAGATATTTTTGGTCAGAAAAAAGAGCGAAAAGTGAATAGCAAGGCTGTGGACTACAGAAATCGTCAGTGAAAGTCCAACTATATGAGACGTCCAAGAATGTGGATAGAAATATGATAGATTTCAAATGCGGTTAGTCTATACGAGGCAGGAACGAAAAGGAGGCGTCGAGCTCGGCTTACTCACCCTCACCATTCCACAATTGACGTGAGGAGTTATCGAATTTGAAGATTGCATATCTGCGGAGATTTTCTGAGTCCATTCACTTGGCGTATGCGACGAACCAGTGGCCCATATCTGGGCTATCTTTTGCCCGAGAGGCTGAAGAGGAGGCTTCAGGTTGTTGGTCTTACCTGACGGGTCTGGGTTCCACACGAGAAATAACCCAAAATGGCCAAAGAAAATCTTGTGCACGTGTAAGCTTTCGTACTTAATATCGGTCGCACCCCAGGAAGCTTCTCTCTATTGATTGGCCCGAACATAAGTCAGGGATTCATGTAATAGCTGACTAAGTCTATTAAGGGTAAGGGCAGTGCGGCGAAGCAACGACGATGATAAACACAACCAATCCTCACAAGCCAAAGACACAGCATTTGTCTTCGAAATAAAGTCGTATTGGTATGTGTATTGCTTCATCGCAATTTAAAGCAGTTTGACACTATTCGCAATGTCAGACTACCCAACTCGCCCCCAAACGCCTCAGGCGATGCTTCACCGCCTCCCCGACAAGCCGGACCCCTCATCCGAGAGCACAAAGCCAACCAAGTATATAATCCTCATCTCGGCTTCAACCGCAGTGGCAGGCAAGGTACAAATCGCCAAATCGGTCTCGAATGCCTTATCCTGCCCACTTTTCCAAGGTGACAGCCTACACGAGACAGCCGCCAAAGCCGCCAGCGTGGGAGGATCCAAACGCGACGAGCAAGGCTCCACATCTGGAGCTAATGAAGGAAGGTACCAACGTATGTGGCTCTCGAAGATGACGAGGACTGGTTATCTGTTCCCGGATGAGTCGCAAGCTGCAAACAAGGGCTTCTCTGGATTTGGTGGAGCGTCATCTTCGTCGACCAGTCGCCGAGGCTCCGCTAGCTCTGTGGCATCATCATCTTCGGATGCTGCTGCCTCTGTGTCTAGCATTGCGAGCAGCTTTACAGCCCCTGATGCGCCCACTTCAAAGTTCATCAACAAGCCCCCTGTTCTTGCTCTTTCCGAGGAAGAGAAACAGCGCAAGGCGAATCAGGCCTTGATGGTCGTCACTCATCCGGATCTCGAGAAGTGGCACAAGGATTGTATCAGGAAAGCTGTTGGCGAGTACGGCATTGGCGTGATATTTGTGCCGCTTGGCGAGGATACCGAGGACGAAGACGAGGAATTGCCTATTTTGAAACCCTTGGACCCGAGGACCATGACAAGCTTTGGGTCATTTGGTGCTGCGCCCAAGCCCGTCGCGCGTACTTTGGACGAAGAAATCGTCTTGAAAGTCAATGTCGAGGCTAATGTTGAAGACCTGATTGATGATATTGTTGATGGTGTTAAAGATATCATGAATGCGTGATGAGAGTCGCACTGCATTCTCTCTTCAGTTAGATACCAAAGAAATCCAACCTCTCTTTCTCCGTATTCTGTGACTCAACTACCGTATATTTCCAAAGGAGTTTAAAATATTTGATTTCTAGGAAGATCGTCGCTTTCTACTACGCCCATAATACCATTTACGATCAGCGCACTAAATTCTCCTCTCAATCAGATTTCTGCAGCGATTATAGTCTTCTCCGCACTTTTCCTCAAGTAAAGCTTCAAGTTCCGGTCATCCTCGTGAGCACCGGACTCCATGAACTTCAAGCCTTCATACTCCAAGAACATCTTTCGAATGTCCGGAACGCAATACTCAGGCCTGTCTGCGCTCAGTAGCTCAGGATCACTGCACCAGTGCTCATTGCACACCATCGCCACAGGCTTCGGGCATTGAGTGATCCACCATGCGACTGATGTCTCGCAATTACAGTGAAAAACCAGTGTGCTCTCCGTGATCAAAGAGAATCCATCGGGGTCGTCGACGACGTTGAAGTCCAGGCTATTTAGGTATTGTCTGTCGAGCTTGGAGTATGCGGGGTCTTGAAGGGTGCAGGGTAGTAATTTGGCTGGTTCTTGGAGTCTGGGTTAGTTGACATTTCATCATTCCAAAAGTAGTATTAACGTACCTCCTAGAAGTTCTCTGAATGTCACGATAGCAGCTAACTGTAACATGGCGCCCCTGTCATCGTCGCCACTGCTTCGACCATCGCCAATGGCTTGGTGCAAACTTTCTACTCCCAGGGTAACAATATTTGTTACGTGAACCCCAGACGTTTTCATATCTAGCAATCTGGTTACACAAAGCTTGTGTTGCTCGCTTTCTTTCCATCCTGCTTGGCGAGTCTTAAACTGTTCGTCGATTTCATCCAAGGTTTTCGTGAAGTACGCTGCGAAGCGGAAATACAACCTGAGTACATTACTCTCTTCAGTGCCTTCAATTTGGCTAGAGCTTTCCGTTACTGCGGGGCGACATGCTTTCCTGAGTTTCTCAGTCGCAGCATCGGTGAAGAGCATTCGGGAGACGCATCCCCTATCAATATTAGCTCAGTGAATTAAGAAGACTTAGACAGGCAACCAAGAAAACTTACTTCACGTAATGACCACCAGCTGCCTTCACCAAATCTTCCCTCATCTGCTTCCAATCCGCCATGAACCAAGTTTTTATGATCTTGTCGCCATCAGCGACCACAACATGGCCCTCGTTGCATGCTGCTCGAAGACCCATTTCAAATCGAAGATTCAATGGTGGTCCCGTTGGCTGTGTTGTTGGAAAGGATAGCCTTCTGAGCGACCGCAGGTATGCGGGGGCTTCGAGCTTTTATATGGACGGGAGGTCCATCTTTGGCTAGGCCCGAAACGCTGTGTATTGAATTAAAAGAAGTCATACGCAGGCGTCATTCAATATGCATTGTCTAATCTGTAAATACAATTCTTCATTCTTGTTTGTTTTCAACCGGCACAAGCTGAGCCCGAGCTTCTCGCTCCAGCTTCTTGTCACCTAGCGTGACCCCTATCTCCTTGACAACCAACCAACCCGGCAGAAGAGCTATGGCCCATAACCCAAAATTGAGATATACACCACCGACGTCCGCAAAAATAGGTATACTGTTCAGTCCGTACTGAACATCGAGTCAGCAATGGTTCTTGGCAGGGGTAAAGGATGACTTACACTAACAGCTTGCACGGCGGATTCGGTACCCCTAAGCAAACCAGCAATTCGAATGACCTCCGCATCGGAACCAGCAAGTTCCCCAACCACGAAATACCTGTATAGTTAGTATACCATCAGATATCACGTAGGACTCGTAAGCTTACAGGTACAAATAATTCAACTGAAACCCCGCAACCCAGAAAATAAACAACGCAAACCCCTTCCCAAACCCCGCATCAACCCAATCATACGTCGGTCTACTATATCTGAAATCTGTCACCAACACAGTAGCCCATATCCACCAAACACCTTGCAGTCCCAAGATAGTGATAAAAGCAGCTCTTGCCCTAATTTTAAGCCGAATCTTCGTGTAGTCGAGGAAAGCGCCGAGGATATTGCCAGCTATCAAAGCCACGATACCAGAGAGGAAGGAACCGAGGGCGCGAGCTCGAACCGAGAACCAAAGGGCTTCGAATGTGTACATTACTGCTTCTGAGTACACTCCTTGTGCGATGAGCGGTATGATAAGCAGGAAGTTCTTCGAAAAGAAGAGTTTCGTGACAGCTTTTAGCTCAGCCTTTGATCCTTGCGTGATGGCCAGCTTGACTCGTACACCATCCGATCTCTGAACCTTGGATGGCTTATTCAATAACAGCCCAGCAACTGTTCCTAAAGCTTGCAACGCAATGAAAGCCAGGTAAACGTTATAAGACACCTTTCCGGCATTGTTATTCTTCGCATTCAGCCCGAGATTGATAGCACCCCCAAGAATATTCCCACCCACCCTAAAACTCAACCAAAACCCCAAGAACCTTCCCTGATTATACGGCTCCGGATACGCCAACGCAATAGCAGCCTCAGCCATCCAAAACACCCCCGCCGAAACCCCACACAACGCAGCACCAAACAGCACGAACCATTCCGTACCAAATCTATTATTAGTATACAGACCCGCAGCAAAAGGAGCGTACCCCATGGTGCCGAAAATAAGTGCCCATTTGATTCCTATGAGGCGCACGAGGATGGGAGAGAAGAAACAGGAGACCACCATGAGGCAGAAGGTTAAAGCGTTGGCGCCGTTGACGAGGTAGGGTTTTTCTTCTCCGCCGGCGCCGAGGGAGTTCATTGCGCCCCAGATTCCTGGGGCGAGAAGATTGCAGATACCGAGGATGAGGGCGTTGTAGAAGGTTGAGCGGTACCATTTTGCTAGATGTCTGTTATGAGGAGTGAGAGAGTGGGGAGGGATAACTTACGTTTTATGAATTCGCGAGTCACTGGTTGCGCTTCGTTATCAGAGGTCAATTCAGGATCAATTAAGCCTGGCTTGATTTCTGAAGCAGCCATCGCGAGCAAGTTCCTGTTCTCCAGGCTTGTAAAGGTCGAAACAAACGCAGCTTCCACGTGACTAGGAGATATACTGAAGAGTCTGGAGCGATGGGACGGAGGTACCTTTGTACTGTGGTTGCCACCATACTTATGAATATCGGATCGGCATTAGACGGTATCAATGGGAAAATTCCTGCTCCCCGCGAGTTGACTATCGGTGTACGAGCTAAGTTTGATGGCGTGCGACCTGCTTTGAGCACGAAATCATGGCCTTGTAATCACGTAGCATCAAAGGCCCACAACCCAGCAAAAATAATTCTTATCGCCAGGTTTGCGCCTTATACTTTGCTAGTCCACGTACTGAAAGGTATCAAAGGGCGAAAAAGTGTACTCTCTTGGCGGGCAAAAAAAGCGGCACTAATTCTGAATTGGTGGGCCATTCAAAATGGGCAATAATTAGTGCCGCTCTCTCTGTCCGTCGCGTGTTACTTCAACAAGAAATGGAGACTGCCAGCCCTAACTATCGAGAATGGTTTCGGAGCAACTGGACAGAATAGGAAATGATGTGCCTCCGAAGCCCGACGACTAGAATGCTGAAATCTTTGCCTCGACGGTCTAATAGGAATTCTCAACTATTTTCTGAGTGTGCAGAAGATCAATTTCATAGATAGATCTCTAATGCAAGGTACCGTTGACAGATTCCTTGGCATACGCTGGCACTTCCTCGCCCGCTTTCCAGAAGTACTTAGCTCCTGGATGTGTATCTGACGGCCTTGTATGGCCCTTAGCTCCCAAGTAGTTTTCTCTCAATGTTCCACCCGGTACGGCATAATCATGCCAAAAGAGTCCTCGGCTCCTCAGCTCGGGAATCAGATGCTCAATAATGTCATCGAAGGTCTCGGGCACACTCGCATAGCTTAAGTTGAAGCCATCTACATCTGCGACTTCGGCCCATCTTTCCAGCTCATCTGCGACTGTCTTGGGACTGCCAATGACTTTAGCTCCATTTCCGCCAATGATCAGATGCTCTGCGATCGTCCTTTTGTTCCACTTGGTGCCTTGTGGTGAAGTTGAAGCCCAATGATTGACCATACTTCTTACTGCTGGAGGCGCAGTATCCAAGAATCTGAAATCCTCATCATCGCCATATTTGCCAAGATCATAACCACTCCAGCCTCCAAAGAGCGCCAGCGCACCTTCTCTGTCGCCATAACTGGCCAGAAGCTCAAACTTCTCTTTCGCCTTTTCGTCAGTCTCTGCGACAATCACCAGTAATCCAGCCACAATCTTTATGCTTTGCGGATCCCGGCCAAGCTCTTTGGCTTGAGATCTAATAGAGTCCACACTCGGTCTGACCAACTCTGGTGTATGCCCATTCAAGAAGATAGCTTCCGCGTGGGTTGCTGCGAACTTCTTCCCGGCACTACTCGTCCCTGCTTGGAACAAGAATGGTGTTCGTTGAAGACTCGGTTCGCAAATATGAGGACCAGGAACATTGAAGTATTTCCCCTTGTGGTTGATCTGCCTCACCCCTTTCGGATCCGCATAGCTTCCCTTCGGCGCCGCAGTGACCGCATCGTCTCTCCATGACCCCTCCCACAGCTTGTATGTCACATCCAGGTATTCGTGCGCGATTCGGTAGCGTTCGTCGTGTTCGACTTGAGTATCGAGACCGAAGTTTCGCGCCGCTGAGTCAAGGTACGAGGTTACGATGTTCCAAGCTACGCGCCCGTTGCTGAGCTGGTCGACTGTGGAGAATTTTCTTGCGAGAGCGTAGGGGGATTCATAGGTTGTTGAGGCAGTTACGCCAAAGCCAATGCTCGAAGTTGCGGCTGCCATGGCTGGAATGCTATAGAGAGGATCGTTGATGGGAAACTGCGACCCGGCTGGGATAGTGGGGTCGAGGTTCGCAGGCCCTTTGTAGACATCGTAGCCACCTAGAACATCTGCGAAAAATATAGCATGGAATTTCGCTGCCTCCAATTTCTGTGCGAGGGCCATCCAATGCTTGATATCATTGTATTTCTTGCCCTGATCGGCGGGGTACTTGAACAAGCCCGGGTTTAGATGTCCCGGAGCTTGCATAGCAAAGGCATTGAGGATAAGTTGTTTCCTAGACTGAGACATTATGATTGACAACTAAAAGCAAAGCAATGATAGAAAATGAAGGTTCTGACGCGTCTTAACTGGAATATAACACGCTCAAGTAGGCAGAAAACTCGCGATAATTTTACCTTGCGGAGCTACCCCTCCACTAAGATGATGGCAGCATGCATCACACTGGACTACCAGGCTCCGTAGATGCCATCAAAGGTGGGAGTGTGGTCGCACGTCGAATGCCGAGATGGGTCTTGGAGTTGATGTTGATTGAGTGAAGATGGCGTTTTTATCCCTATCGTGCTCGCAAAGGGAACGGCGCCATGTTTCCCCGCTTTTCGTCCTTAGACGACGAGTTTATCTCGACTTCACATGTACAAAACTCCTTAATATTGCATGAGATGTTCAAAAATGGGGGGAAAATTGCCCGTTCGAGGAAATTTGACGTATACGGGCCCTGCTGAAAGTTTCAGTTACCGGCTTTTGGTCCCAAAGAGGAACTCCGTGAGGGATTGACAGTCCTAGAATTTGGAGACCCGAAGCTGGATTTTGGGCGGGTAAAGCTGCCCGAGACTCTCAGTCCAAGAAGTTTCGAAACCTGTCGTACCTTCATATTTCGTGACTCGATTGGCTTAAACAGGCCTTTCGTATCTCTCCGGCCCGGCGGTAGCACGCCATCGGCAAGTTGGTTACAAGCTTGCAATAAGGCCAATCTCGTGCCAGCTATTGGAGCAAGCAATGTTGCCATCCTTTTCGTTCATAACGCCACGAGCGCCCCTAGAATGTGACTTTCAAAGGTGGGAGAGTATATTTCCCTTTTTGTCATGTAATTGTATCTCAGTAAACAACCTTTCGATTCGTCTTTCGCATGTAAACTTTTAAGAATCGTGTCTGAATTCTGCAATCACAATGTCGGCTCCGGCGGCCATCTCTAGTATTCCAACCTTGGATGCCGAGCCAGCCCTCAATGAGAAGGTTCCTCTTGTGGTCGACGTGACGTCCATCTCGGAGACTGCGCTTGTGAATGAGCCCACATCATCATCAAGCCCCATCCGACTAAAATCTGCTGCGGAATTTGAAATAGAGGACCACCCGATCGACATAGTACCAAAAATACGAGTAAGTCTTTCGATTCCAATCCTGTTGTGCTAGTTTTGTGAAGTAACAAACAACAGGTCGCCGTGATAGGAGCAGGCCTCTCCGGAGTTACTGCCGGAATCCTCCTTCCAATCAAAGTCCCTGGCATCGAATTGACAATATTCGACAAAAATGCAGACGTGGGCGGAACATGGTATGAAAACATATATCCAGGTGTGCGATGCGATATTCCCGCCAACGTATACCAATCGACGTTCGAGCCGAATACTCAATGGTCAGAAGAATATGCACAGGGAGCTGAGATCAGAGATTATTGGCAAGCTGTCGCGCGGAAATACAATGTGTACCAATATCTGAAACTGAAGACGAAGGTCATTGGTGCTATTTGGGACGAGAAAGACGCGCAATGGAGCGTAGAAACTGAGAATCTGGAAACACGAGAAAAGTCTAAGGATACGTTTGACGTGGTCATAAATGCGATTGGCCGGTTCAACGCCTGGAGGCTACCTGACTACCCGGGTATCAATGACTACCAGGGGCATCTCCGGCATGCGTCAGCTTGGGATCCAAATTTTGATCCAACTGGTAAGACAGTTGCAGTAATAGGAAATGGCGCCAGTGGAATACAACTCGTCCCCAATCTCCAAAAAGTAGTGAGGCATTTAGACCACTACGCTCGCAGCAAAACCTGGATCGCAGGCTCCTTCGGAGGCGAAGGTCCAGGCCGACGATTAGAACCCAACTACTACGCCACGGAACTCCTCGAAACATTCAAAGACCCCGAAGTCTACCACAAATTCCGAAAAGACCTAGAATCGAAATTCTACAGGCGATTCGCAACAATATTCAAGGACTCAAAAGAGAACCAAACCCTACGAGAAGATTTCATAAAACTAATGTCCGAACGCCTAAGCAAAAAGCCCGAACTCCTCGAACACATCGTCCCAGATTTCTCTCCCAACTGTCGCCGTCTCACTCCCGGTCCCGGCTATCTCGAAGCCCTAACTGAAGACAACGTATCGTTCGTCCGCTCCCCCATCTCTCATTTCACATCCGAAGGCATAGTGACCACCGACGGCATCGAACGAAAGGTCGACGCCGTAATCTGCGCTACGGGTGCAAACATTGATATGAAACCTCCATTCCCGATCATAGCAAACGGCCAAGATCTCCGCGATGCATGGACACCAGATCCGATCAGCTATCTCGGTCTGGCAGCTCCAAATTTCCCAAATTTTCTGTTAATTCAGGGCCCGAATGCGGCGGGACACAGCGGCACGGTTCCAAATCAGGTCGAGACACAAGTCACCTATCTCGCGAAGTTACTACGCAAAGTCAGCACGCAAGGCATCAAATCCTTCGCTCCTTCTCAAGCAGCAACAGATGACTTCGTCGCATACAGCGGTAAGTTCTTCTCCAGAACAGTTTTCTCAGGGAATTGCAGCAGCTGGGCCAATGGCGGACGTCCCGGGGGAAGAATTCATGGACACTGGCCTGGGAGTGCTAGTCATGTGAATCTTGTAAGGAGAGATCCAAGATGGGAGGATTGGGAATGGAGTTTGAAGAGAGAGAGTGGAAATCGGTTTGCGTGGTTGGGGAACGGATGGACAAGTAAGGAGGCTAGTGGGGAGGGGGATTTGACGCCTTATTTGAAGGTGCCGAGTAGTATTGATTTGAGGAGTTATCACGAAGAGTGGTTTGAGGGGCTGGATATTGGGAATGGGAAGTAGTAGAATGTCTGGTTAACTCTAGGACATTGAATATTGGAACGGAAAAATAGGATTGTCTTCGTTCAAGCACCGGATTTGTAGCATTTACTGGTTGCTGCCCTGGTACTTCCCAAACATCAAGCACCTGAGTTCATTACTCTGCTGTTTCGGTCCCTAGTTTCCATCACAAACTGGACCAACTCCAGTGTATCATTCCTCCCTGATAATACGCTTTGAATTGACCGCTCCTAACCATTTTCCTCTTATCCTGCACACCAACATCAAGTGTTCACGATATCAACGTTCGATTCAACTAGTAGCTGGTGGAGCTCAGACGAAGAGAACATGCCAATAAATCATCAATTCTTCGAAGGCTCAAGTCAGGTGCGCCGCAGTATCTCTCCTAGGAGCGCGTTTGCATAACTACTTCCTATTCTGACCACATCTAGATAAGTTATTACGGAATGTACTTCATTTTAAACATCTAATTAAAACCAAATAACAACCTCCTATCCAACTCTGATAATTTAATATAAATCTCTATTATATAATTTCTTATATCCGTGAATATATTTATAAATATAAAATTAATAAATAATTCATTAATTTTAGGTATTAAAATATTATTAAATATCTAAAATTAATTATATTTACAGATTTTGAATTATAATATTTCCGAAAATATAAATTTTATTATTTATAAATAATTTTTTAAATTAATATCTTAATTTATAGTAATGTTGAAACAAGCGGAGGAAAGATCTTTAATATTTGATATTAAATTTATTAGGTGTATAAGGATTGATTCATCGCTGTGGTTCTGTCAGTAATAATAAAAGGGAAGTATAGAAAGTATTTACATTATAGGGATCTCAGGAGAAATAATAAAATAAATAGTTTCGAAAAATTGGTTTTTACTATCAATGAAACTAGTTGTATTGTATTGGTAAAACATTTGGAACGTCGTCATTTATAGCGATGGTAGCGACGAGGTAGTAATAAGTTAATAATAGCAATAATAGCAATAATATTATAATCAATATTTTAAAAATTTTATAATTATAATTTTTTTAATATATTAATATAAATATTATTAATTTAAATTTTACAAATAATAATATTTAATAAAATAATAAAATAGATTTTGTATTTTATATTTTTATTTTTGTAATTTTCGGAAATTCTTAATATAATTATGAATAATAAAATTATTATTTATTACTTATATAAAATCTAATTTTATAATAATCGATATATTTAAATATTAAAAATAGTTTTATATTAAATAATAACAATTTTTTGCAAATAATTTTAAATTAAAATAAAAATGAAATAATAAAAAACAAAACAAAACATAATAAATAATATTGTTTATATTTATAAATAAAATTCAATTATAAAAAAGAAAGAATCAATAAAAATATTATAAATTTGCCAAATATTAATAATTCTTCAAATATTATAAATTTTCGAAATATTATTTAATTCTTTAAATAATATAAATATATTAAATATTATTATCTCTGATATTTTATATTATATTAAATTAATTTTATTATATCGATTTATTATTAATAAAATATATATATTATTTTAATTTTTTTTCTCTAAGATTTATATTTATATTTAAAAAAGAATTTATAACAAATATTTACAAAATTATATAAATTAGAATTATAAATCAAAATAAATTTATAATATTTTATTTTATTTTAATTATATAATGTAGACTATTATAGGATTTTATTATAATTTCTTAATAAATAATCTTATAATATTTAATATTTGATCGAATTAAAATAATTTTTTTTTAATATTATATATAAATTTGATATAATTATTTCTAATATATTAATTATATTTAAATTTTATAAAATTGTTTTTTTATATTTTGAATTATAATAATAATAATTAAAATAAAAATAAAATATACAAAATTGTAAAAATTAATAAAAATAATAATATAAAACCGGTTTGATAAGTCTATTAAAAATCATAAATAAATAATTAAAAAGAAATTTGCAATTTATACATTTAATTATCAACTGGGAAGTTTCTTTTTTTAGATTAATTCTTTTTTTTATATATTTATTAATAATAATACTTTTATAAATTATTTATATAATTAAAATTAGAAATATTATTAAAAATTTGTTTTTAATATAAATTTATTTTAATTCTACATCAGGACCCCCACAAAGTATCGGATTAGTGGGATTCTCGGCTAATCCTAGGATTATATTAGAATTTTAATAGATTTCTATCTTTATTAGGATTAATATGATTAATTGAAATTCTTAAGATTAATAACTTTTTTTCAAAATTTTAAAATTAATAAATATCTTATATATTTAAATATTTATTTATATTAAATTTAAATATAAAAATATTAGATTTTGTATAATCAGTTTTTTATTATATAATTGATATTAAATATTAATATTTATTAAATCCGAATTTTATTTTATTATATTAGTATAATATATCAAATAATATTATATTTATATAATACAAATATATATATATATAAACTTTTTAAAAAAATTCGATATAATTAAAAATCTTTATATTAGTATAAATGACTATAATATGAGGGTTTAAGTAAATCTATTATATAATCTGTATATTAATTAAAAAAATTTAAAAAAAATTTTAAAAAAATTAAAATTAAAATTTATTACTATTAATAAAAAGTTTCTATTTATAGAAATTAATTATTAAGACTAATAAAAAAAATTCCTAATCAGGTTAGATTTTTAAAAAAATTAAGATTCTTAAATAAAAATTATTAATCCTATTAATCTGGTCAGATTCTTGGTTAATCGCGGGAAACTCGCGAATCTGCTAAGCCGATTTTTTCCGAAAAATGTGAAGGTGCTGATGTAGAAATTAAAATTATTAAAATAATTTGAATATTTATTGATTTTATATTAATAATAAAAAAAATTTATATTAGAAGAAAAAATATATTTGTAATTAAAATAATATTATTTAGATTATTATTAGAATTTATTATATTAATTCTTTTTTAATATTAAAAAAATTTAATATATTATTAATATCCATCTATAAGGTAAGAGTAGGGGCCATTATATAGCCCACCTAAGCGAGACGCGTCTTCGCGTCAATTTTACCACCCTCCTTTTTAGAATATTAATTAATAAATAACCATTATCCCAATCGTTTTATAATTTAAAATAAATAATGATCTTATATTCAATTCTCCATCCTAAAACAAGAATAATAAATAGCCTATTTTTATATATATTATAATATATAATTTAAAATATAACAAATTTTCCCAACAATAAATTATTTCCATTTTTTTTTTAATATATTATTTGATATATTTTCTATTGAAAAAAAAGAAGTTATATATACAAAAAAAAAATCTAAAATTTTATTTAATATTTATTAGATAAATCTATTAATATATTTATTATATTTCTAGAAATTAATTAATATATTAATTGATTTTTGTCTAGATTAAGACTTAATTAGAAATCTAAACTTTTTTATATATTATTCGCCGAGAACTATATTATATAAATTATCAATATTATATATTATACAAACAAATTAAAAAGAAATTAAGCTTTATTTTGGAATATTAATAATAAAGAATATTAGATTATACAACCTATAAAAAAAATAACAAACTAAAAAGAGACTAGAGGAAAATTATATAATTTAATAAAATCTAGATAATATATTGGATAAACGAAAAATATTATATAAATTATATATAGTCTATTTATAAATTAAGGAAATTCTTGGTTATAATTTAGGAGGCAATAGATTAGAATTATAAATTAAAATTAGTTTTTATAAAAAAGTTTTCTAATTGTAAAGATATTTATTTTAAAATCTATTTTTAACAGATTTTATAATCTATAGTTTTTCTATTATTTAACAACCTGGGTCCGGAATATATTTTTATAAAAAATAGAAATAAAATCTATACTAGGAGTACCCGATTATTTTAATTAAAATATAAAATATATAAATTTAATTAATCTTTTTTTTTCGCCAGATTTAAACCTAATAAAAAAAAATTAAAAAAATTAATATATATATTTAAGAATAAAAAAAAATATATATAAAAAATTCCAAAAATTTTAGGATTAAATAAATTTATATAATTTCAAATATTATATAAAATAATTAATTTGCAAAATTGAGGATATAATTGCAATATATAGATTAATTATTATTAATTAATCTATAATCTTAATTTGGAGGCAAACTAATTGCAATTGTATTTATAATAATTATTTTACAACGAGGTGTATTTTTATGGTTTTCGCTTAGATGGGCTATATATAATAGCCCCAACTCTTATAAAGGCGAATAAATGAATATTAGTAAATATTTCTATATTCGCCTTTATAAATTCTAAAAAAATTGTAAAATAATCCGGTTAGAATAATTAATAATAAAACTAAATTAAATTTTATTAATTATATTTATAAGAATTGTGACGGTTCGGTTCTTGGAGCTTCATGGTCACATGATAAGTCATGTGACTCCCGACCGTCATCTATATATTAGTTTCACTTCTTTTTTCTTTCTTAGTTCTTTATTTTTAGATTCTAAGAAATATTAAATATTTTAATTTTATAATTTATTATATTTATATTATCTAAAAATTATTATAATTATATTTAGGAAAGTATTCTAATATTTTATAAAAAACTTTAATTATCCCTTAAAATTATTTATTTTTTATAATAAAAAATTATAACATATCAAATAATAACTAAATCCTCCAAGAAATTGTTTTTTTGATAATAAATATTTTATAATTTTTATATAAAATTATTAATATAATTATAATAATAATAATAAAAAAATCTTAAAAATTATAATAATATATTTAAATAAAAATATTTTATTTTAATAAATCTTTTGAAATACAAAATATTTTAATTATTAATAAAAATAATATATTTTTTTTTTTTTGGATTTCGACAATTTTTTAATTTATAATATTTTATTTTTTTTTTATCTGTCTTGTTAAATTCCAAATTTTATTTTTTATTAATAATTCGCACAACAAATTAAAATAATTTTATTTATAAATAAATTTTAAAATTTTTTAGAATTTTTAGAATTTTTTTTAAAAATATAAAATAAAAAAATCTTGAAAAATTTTATAAAAATTATTATTTTGTTTTAATTATTATAAAATATGAATTTGGATTATCAAATAGATTTAATTTTTTATATTATTTAATCCTCGAATTTAATTATTGGATAATCCTTGAGGAGGATTATATAAAATATCAAAAATAATTTAAAATATAAAATTTTAATATTTTTAATCAATTTTACATTAAAAATCTTATTTCTACTATATCAAGATATATATAATATTTTTATTAATCTTATTTCCAGAAATCTAACCAATTTCTCCGAGCTAGTTCAGGAAAACTGGAGATTTATATCTTATATAAACCTCTTAATAAGGATCAGGATATTACACATCAAGTGATAATTTTTTTCTTAATTATACAAAATATATAAGATTATTTGAAGAATAATAAGGTCCCCTAATATTTTGAGAAGATTATTATATTCCAATTTTTTAATAATAATATTATAAATTTTTTATTTAAATTCTAAAAAACCTAAATAAAAAAACATTCGTTTTTAATATTAATTATTATTTTATTAAATAATATTATTAATATTTTATTAAATAAATTATTATTAATAAAATCAATAAATATTTAATTAATAATAAAATAAAAGAATTTTAAAATAATAATATAATAAAAAAATTAATAAAAAATATTAAAAATTTTATATAAAATTTTTTTGAATTTAAAAAATATAAAAGAAATTTTAAAAATCTTGATTATAATAAAAAAAAAATTTTTTTTTATAATTTTATTATTAAATTTTAATTTAAAATTTTTAAAATTTAAATATTAAAAAAAAATTAATTCAAAAAAATTTGGAATAAAATAAAAAATAATTTAAATTTTTTTTTTATTAATTAATAATAATATATTCAAAATAATTTTGAAATTATTATTTAAATAAAATTTGTTATTAAATTCTAAAATAATTTTTTAAAAATTTAAAAAATTAAATATTATTAAATTTTTATAATAATTTAATTTTTCGATTTATTTTTATTATTATTTAAATATATTTTTTTATATTAAAATTAATTATTTGATATATTAATTTTAATTTTTTTAATATCGATTATTTATTATTTTTATAATTAATTTAGTTATTTTACAAATAATTTTTTTTATAAAAATTATATTATTTATATTATTAAAAAAGATTTTTTTGAATCTATCGAGGAAAATATTAAGAAAAATAAATAAAATATAATAATAATAAATAAAAATTGATCAAGAAATAATAATATTGAAAAAAAAATTTATTTTAAATAAATTTTTTAATTTAAATTAAATAAATTTAAAAAAAATTAATAAATAATTAATATTTTATAATTTTATATAATTTAATATCAAATAAATTATTTATTACAAATTTAATATTTATTAATATTAAAATTAATAGATTTATTTTCTTTTATAAAACAAAAATTTATTAATTAATTTATTAATTATAATTAAGATTGAAATTTTTTTTTTTTATTATTTTTATATAAAATTATAATAGAAAAATATTTTTATTAATTATTTAATATTTTATAATAAATTTTGTTATTAATTATAAAAAAATATTTAATATTTTTTTTTTAATTTTTGATCTTAGTTTTTATAATATAATTTTTAATATAATATCTGATTATTATAAAAAAATATTTAATTAATTTAAATAATATTATTATATTTCTAGAAATAATTAAAAAAAAATTTTAATTTAGGAATTCAAAAAAATATTTAATAATATAATAAATAAATCGATTATAATATTATATATTATTAATCAGATTTGAATTTTATAATTTTTAATTATATAATATTAATAAAAAACAAAAATAAAATATTTTTTAATAATAAAATTATTTTAAAAATTATTTTAATATTAAATTAAAATTTATTTAAATTTAGCTTAGAAAAATTTGAAATTTATATTTTTTTATTTATTTGAAACAATTTTTATTTTTCAAATAATAATTATTTTAATAATAAATTTTAATTTAAAAATATTTTTTATTTTTGAAAATAATTTTATTTATTTTTTTATTTAATTTTAGTTTAAATAAAAAAAAATTGAAATTTATATAAAATATTTATTAATAAAATATTGATTAATAAAAATATTTTCGAAAATAATTTTATTAATTTAAATTAATTAAAACTATTTATATAAAATTTTAAATTTTATATAATATAATTATTTTAAAAATTTTCTTTTTATAATAAATTATAAAAATTAAATTAAAAAAGAATTTTTATAAAAAATTATATTTTATTATTATATAATTATTTTAATAATTAATTTTTTTATAATAATTAAAAAAAAAAAAATTTATTAAATATTATATTAATTTTTTATTTTATGTTTTATATTATAAATTTATAAATATATATTTTTTTTAAATAAATTTTTAATTATTTATTTTTATTTCAAAATTATAATTATAAAATCAAATTAAAAAAAAAAAAAATTTATATAATTTAATTTATAATTTTTTTTATAAAATATTTTGAAAATAATTTAATTAAAAATTTTATTTATAATATTAATTTTTTTTATTAAAAAATTTAAAAAAAAATTTTGATTTTATATTAATTTTAAAAATTTTGATTTTATATTAATTTTAAAAAATTTAATTTTTTTATTAAAAAAAATTAATATTTATTTTTTTTAATTAATAAAATATTAACTCAATTTATTTCTATCAAAATTTATATTAAATTAAATATTTATTAAATATTTTATAAAATTTAAATAAATTTTATTTTTCAATTTAATCAATAATTTTATAATTTATTAA